>WNFV01010693.1_pt1 | contig 13494 bp, 13 predicted proteins | sample 5400101 | NCBI WGS metagenome assembly WNFV01 (sample SAMN13153361, study PRJNA577476) | soil metagenome | isolation source: 115 cm soil or saprolite under grassland replicate 1 | place: USA:California | collected 2016-06-15
GGCATCAGCGCGAACTCAGCGATACGAGCTTACACGAGTACGCACGGGCGCTCAGTCTCGACATCACGCGGTTTGCCCAGGACATGGCAACGCATGCGCACCTTGATCGCGTGCGCGCCGACGTCGACAGTGGCATCGCCAGTGGTGTCGAGGGCACACCCACGTTCTTCATCAACGGGAGACGCTATGTAGGCTCCTATGATCTCGAGGCGCTCCAGACGGCGCTCAAGCTGGAATTCGAGCGCGGAGAGAGATGATGGTCGAGCAAACAATCACTACGATGCCGATGGTCACGATTCTCGGGCCGCCAGGTTCAGTGCTAGGCTACGCGATACGCGACTTCCTGTACCGCAGCGATGTACCATCCACGTGGGTGCCGCTGCCGACCGATGCGCAGGCGCGCTTGGAGGCGGAATGGAGCATCTCGCCGACACACGACTGCCTATTCTGTGTCTTCGCCGATGGTATCGCAGGCGAACGAATCCCAGGGTGTTGCATATCAGCTGCCGGCCGAGGCCATGATCGCCGCGCTCGGCAGTGATGCGAATAGGGGACTCAGCCGATCCGAGGCGCTGGCGCGTCTCACGCGCGACGGCCCGAATGCGCTGGAGAAGGAAGCGACAACGCTCGATGGTGGTTCGGCAACGGGCTGCAGCAGGCTCTCCCGGCCATCAGATCCGCGCTCCTCGCTCAATCGCCGACCAGCAGGACCGGGCAGGGCGTACGGTCGAGGACCCTGCGCAGCACAGCCGCCCGGCCCTCCTCCAGCCGGCTGCGGCGCGCCAGCACCACCGCGTCGCTCTCGTGCTCGGCGGCGAAGTGCGCGATCGTCTCGCCGGCCTCACCGCGCGCCAGGAACGTGCGCACCGGCACACTCGGCGGGAGCTTGGCGCAGATCTCACCCAAGCGGCTGCTCAGCTCGTTGGCCCACGTCGGCCACTCGTGCTGTGGCTGGTCGACATACTGCGGCGCACCGATGCTCCCAGGCTCCTTGGGCGGCGCGCCAACGTCGGCGACATACAGCAGGTCGACCGCCGCGCCCAGCCGCCCTGCAAGCGCGCTGGCTGGGGCGAGCAGCGCGGCGGTGGTCGGCGTGCCGTCGAGCGGTAGCAGCAGGCGCTGCAGCACAGCCTCCGGCCCCATGGCCAGTGGCGTCGCTTCCGGTCGAATGAGCAGGAGCGGCTGCCTTGCGCCGGCGATCACCTGCCTGGCCACGCGCCCCAGGCTGCGGCCTGGCTCGATGATCTGACCGTGCGTGGTCAGCACGACCAATGCGACCTGGGGGTCTGCACTGGCCCGCAAAATGCCCTCGGCCGGATCGCCGGCCTCCAGCTGCACCTCGATATGCGCCAGCGCTTTGAGGAGCGCATTCCCTGGACCAGCGAACGCCTGCCGGAACCGCACCGTCGACTCGATCACGTCGGGCCACAGCTTGATGCCACTCAGCGCTTCAAACCGCTGTGCAAAGGGACGGCTGAGCTCGCCTATTGGCCCGCTCTCTGAGACGATATGCAGCGCTTGGCAATCGGCCCCAAGCTGCGTCGCGACCGCCAATGCGATCGGCAGCGCCATCGCGGCGGCGGGTGAGCCATCCAACGCGACCAGGACCGTGTCGCGCGGTTTGCTTTCAGGTGCGGTCATGCTCTCCCTCCTGCCAGCCCAGCTCGTCCTCCCGCCAGCGGCATGTCCAGGCCTGCCCGGCGCGCAGCTCGTGCCGAAGGCCGCCGACCTCGAGGATCAGTGGCTGCCCGTGCTCGAGTGTCGCGCTGAGCGTCAGCGGCGCCTGGCGCAGCGCGATGCGAACCTGGCGGCCGCGCCACTGGACCACAAAGCCCAGCGCACGCCAGGCCGTGGGCAGGTGCGGCTCGCAGCGCAGCCCCACTGTCGTCGGGCTGATACCGCCAAAGCCAAAGAGTGCGGCCTGCCACAGCCCGCCCAGCGTGGCGATATGCACGCCAGCGGCGGCGTTGCCCATCGTGTCGTCCAGGTCGATCGCCGCGGCCTGATGAAAGTAGCGCGCCGCCAGCTCGACATCGCCCAGCCGCGCGGCGACCAGTGCGTGGATCGCAGGGCTGAGTGAGCTGCCATGCCCACAGCGCGGCTCGTAGTAGCCGAAGTTGGTTACGCGCAGCGGCGCATCAAAGCGATCCCATAGCAGCGCCAGCAGCATCACCACATCGGCTTGCTTGATCACCTGGCTGCGCTGGGTTCGCTCGCGCCCGAGCAGCACATCCATCGGCGCCGTCCGCGGCGTGTAGGCCGCCAGGTCGAGAGGCTCAAGCGCGAAGAAGCCCGCGAACTGCTCCAGCAGACCGCTGCTCTCGTCCAGGCCGCTCATTAGCCGCACGGCCACATCGCGCCATCCTGCCAGCTCTGCGGGCGTGAGAGCCAGTTGCTCGCGCAGCCTGGCCCAGCGCTCGGGCCAGCGTCTCGGCAGCAGCTCGGCCAGTTCGAGGGCGCGCTCGATGTTCCACTGGGCCATGCCGTTGGTGTAGGCATTGTCGTCGATGCCTTCGTGGTACTCGTCTGGGCCAATCACGTTGCGGATGTGGTAGCGACCATCGCTCTCCAGCCTGGCGCGGCTGGCCCAGAAGCGCGCGGTTTCGAGGATCATCTCGGCACCCGCATCCAGCAGGAACGGTAGATCTTCGGTCGCCTGCCAATACTGCCAGACGGCGTAGGCCACGTCGGCGCTGATGTGCTGCTCCTCGACGCCGTTGCGGATGGGGATGACCTGGCCATCGGGCCCGCGCACGTAGGGCGGGGTGGCCTCTTCCCCAGTGTCGGCCGACTCCCAGGCATATAGCGCGCCGCGGTAGCCCAGTCGCGCGGCCTTGGCTCGGGCAGCGGGTAAGGTGTGGAAGCGATACAGCAGCAGGGTACGTGCCGCCGTGGGCCAGGTGTAGGTGTAAAAGGGCAGCAGAAACATCTCAGTGTCCCAAAAGACGTGCCCCAGGTAGGCATCACCCGTCAGGGCGCGCGCGCCGATCGAGATGCGCTGGTCATCCGGATTGGCGGCACTGATCAAATGGTAGCAGGCGAAGCGCAGGGCGGTTTGGGCGACCTGATCACCTTCGACGACCACCTCGCTGGCTCGCCAGCGCTCGGCCCAGGCGCGCGTGTGGGCCTCGAGCAGGCGAGGCGGGCCGGCCCGACGTGCCGCGTGCAGCGCGGCGCGCACAGCATCGGCGCCGTCGCCTTCGCTATCAGCGCGTGCGAAAGCGACAATCCGCGTGAAGATGGCTGGCTGCTCGGGTGCCGCGTTCCAGTGCCATGTATGGCGACCATCGGCGCCGACGGATGGACGGCTCGCTCGCTGGTCCAGTCGCAGCGCCATTGCGCTCGCCACTGCCAGGTGTTTGGCCGCTTGAGCGCTGCGCCAGATCGTCAAGGGCGGGGCCGCTCGCAGCAGGCTCAGCCCATCAGCGGGAGGCTCCAGCCAGGCGTGCAGTGCAAGCTGCGCCTCTCGATCGAGCGCGATCCATACCAGTTGCACGGCCAGCATGCGCTTGGCGAGCGACACGAAGCGCAGCGTGCGCACCTCAACGAGTAGGCCCTCACCGTCGCGTTGGCGCCAGTCGCCGAGCAGCACCCCGCGCCGAAAGTCAAGCGTCCGGCGATGGGCAAGCGTCTGGCCGGCCTGCAGCGCCAGCGGCTCGCCCTGAACGAGCACCTGGAGGCGCAGCCAGTCCGGCCCGGGCACGAGCCGCGGGAGCGGCACCTCGCTGGGCGGGGTGTCGAAGAGGCCGGCGATGAAGGTGCCCGTCTTGCTCAAGCCGCCACAAGACATCATCCGGCGCCACGAATGCCAGCGCCGCCCAGTCGGCTAGCCTGGTGAACGCCTTGCTCACACTCGCGAGCTGAATCTTCGGTAGTGTCATCTGTCTATACTATCCACGGCCATACGATGGGCCTTTTTCTACCACGAAGATGTGGAAGATCACGAAGACACTCTATTTGCTCCTCTTCGGGGGGTGCAGTCCAGTCTTGGTTCAGTGTACGCGCATCACCTTGTTGAGTGTTTGATGGATGGAGGGAAACAGATCATCCCACGCACTGGTTTGCCAATCATCGAGCGCGTCTTTTGGAGGGAGCCAGGGTGGCAATGCCACCTGGATGCGCTCGGCAAGAGCGCTCACAAACGGCTCATATGTCGCTCGTAGTTCAGCCAGCTTCTGCTCGCTTGCCGTGCTTTCCTTCAAACGGATGCCTGATGCCGCCAGCATGTCTTGCAGATCGGTAAATTCGGCTGATGACAGCCGGTTCACTCCGGTCTGAGGGAAGGTACTAAGGACCTGGGCCAAATCGACGACGGCATGCCGAGCCATGGCAAAGGTAAATCTGGCTGCTTCGACGGGTAAGCCGTCAATGCTCGTCAGGATGAGCGCGCACGTATCCAGGATGACGGTCAAAGCTTCCACCCAGGATTGTTGCTCATGTTGGGAGCGGTAGAAGGCCAGGATGGGATAAGAGAGGTGACTCTCCAGAATATCAGCACACCACACCTCCCACTCATGCAGCAGCATGCGCAATTCCTCGACCTGCTTGCCAGCGCAATTGCGACGCAGCAGTTCCACTGCCGTCGCAGGGGAACCGGCCCGTGCGTCCAATAAGGAGATGCGTAGCTCCCGCCGTGAGAACGCCTGGTAGAGCACGGGCACGTAGCTGATCACCAGAGCCAGAAAGATGAACCCTAAGGCGACCTCGCTGACCACCAGGAAACGTCCCACACCTGGCAGGGGAGTGACATCCCCCAGACCAAGCGTGAAAAACGTGGTGCCGCTCAGGTAGAGATAGGTAAGGAAGCTGATCGTCTTGTCAGCGGCGCCCAGCGGAAGCGCCAATCCCCACAGCACGAGCCCAAATCCCAAGACGAAGAGCACTGCCCAGAACAGCAACAGTGTCAGCAAGGAAAGTGGGGCCATATAACCTCGAAAGGAGTCCCGTCTGGCGCTCGATCGGATCAGGTAACCAATCGAGTTCCACCCGAACAGGGTCACACGATAAAAGAGTCGAGCCAAGCGGATACGCCGTGTCACGCGGCGCGGTAAGACGATCGTCTCAAAGGCGTCCTGGGCTACCAGCACAATCAGCAAAATCCCAAAGATGACCGCAAATAATCTCATCAGTCGGTCGCTCCTTGTCTCATCTGGGGCACGCTCTAGAGCGTACTGCCACAGCGTCAGCCTGGCTGCCCCGGCTCCGCCTCAGGCGGCAGTTGCACGCGCGTACCGCCTCCTGGATTGGCAACCGCTTCTTCCCATTGGTGTAAGAACTCGAGCGCCTGTTTTGACGTGTGCAGATACGCGAAGCGTACCACCTGCTGGCCAACATGCTTCAAGCGCCGCTCAACCCCATGATCCTTGATGTTGCCGTCTGCCTCGAATACGTTCCAGGCTTCAGCAATTGACACCTGCTGCGGAATGACCCAGGCGTGCAGGGATCGGCTGACCACCTGCAGTCCAGTCAGAGCATCGGCTGCACCGAGTGGGCCGCCTGAAACCCCCACCAGTCCGATGATCTTGCCTTCGAACTCCTCGAACCCCATCGTGTCGAGCGCGTTTTTAAGCACGCCGCTGAAGCTCCCGTGATATACCGGCGTACCGAGAATGACTCCCTGAGCTTGTTGAACCGCTTGGCGCAGCCTGACGACATCTTCCGAGCGTTCCAATTCGCCCATCTTTCCCGCGCAGAATGGCAGCTCGTAATCCCTCAGGTCGATCAACTGGATGCTCGCGCCGGCATGCTGAGCACCCTGCAGAGCGATATCCAGCGCCATGCGCGTGTAACTGCCAGGACGCAAGCTCCCGCTGATGCCTACCACATGAAGTTGCGCTTGCCCATTTCGCTGTCGTGATAGCTCCATCATCCAAACTCCCGATCAGAGGATACAATGCGTCGGTTCATTCGGTCGGTGTGATCTGGGCGCGGATGCTCGTTGCCCACGCACGCAGCCGGGCGAATTCACTCCCGGACAGCTGCCCCTCGGCCTGATCGAGCATATCGTGCGCGGCCTTGCGTTCATCGCGCTGTGCATGCAACTCCGCCAGCCAGAGATCGATTTGGATCAACAGGTAGATGGCCCCACTTGCTCCCGCCTCGGCACGGGCCTGGGTGAGCAGCCCCAGCGCGCTGTCAAGCTGGCCGCGGCCACGCCTAACCAAACCGAGATTGGCATGTTCGGTGGCGATCTGCGCCTGATTGCCGAGCTGTTGTGCTTCGGTGAGGCTGCGCTGGAACCATCCCTCGGCTTGCTCCCACGCCTGCTCGGCCAGCGCGATCTCGCCACGGGTGCTGTAGAGCCATTGGCGTGGCACGCGCAGCCTATGTGTCTCGCTCAGATCGAGCCCGCGCGCAACGTGCTGGTGTGCCGCCTCAAGATTGCCATCTTGCAGCGCATAGTAGGCCAGGTTATTCTGCATGATCGTTGCGTTATCATAGTCCTTGGCGGCGTGCGCCTGGGTGCTCGCCTCCTGCAAAATCTGTCGTGCGCCCGCCAGATCACCCCGCTGGCCGAGCAGATTCCCCAACCCTATCGCGATGAGTGGCTTCAACGCGTTGAGCTGATGGGCGTGGACGATCTGGAGGGCAGCGCGGAAATGGGTTTCGGCCTCGGCCAGCGCCCGACCACGGCTCAGCGGACCCGCCGCAAGCAGCAGATGGGTCAGCACCTGCATGGCGGGGTCGGTCGTATGCGCGACCGTCGCCAGCGCATCTTCGGCCAGGGCTGCCGCCTCGTCGTACTTTCCGAGGGCCCCCAAGGTGCTGGCTTCGCCGATGCAGGCTGTGGTGGTGCTTGCGATGTCACCCTGCGCGTCAGCCTCACGGCGCGCGGCCGCAAACACGGTGCGCGCCTCGCTGAGTTCGCCCGCCTGTGTGAGCGCCCGCCCCAGCCCCAGCTGCCGCCCGAGGGTCGGCTCGAGTGTGAGCGCCGTCCGGAAAAACTGCACCGCCTCGACCGATGCCGCCAGCGTCAGCGCATGCTCGGCCGCCAGCTCAGCATAGCCCGCGGCCTTGGATGCGTTGCCAGCCTCGCGGTAATCGACCAGCAATTGCCCAGCAAGCTGCGGCAGCCGGTCACCGCCGGTTCGTTCGAGCACCGTCGCCGCGCGCTGATGCAACACGCCGCGCCGCGCGCTGCTCAAGCCAGCCGTGACCACCGCACCCACGAGGGGATGGACAAAGCGATAGCGGCCCTGGTGCTCAGTCAAGATATCGGCCTGGAGCAAGCGGTCCAAGGCGTCAAGGGTGGTCGCTTCGTCGCCCCCGCTCATCTGCTGGAGCGTGACGAAATCGCTCGGCAGTTGCAGCACGGCGGCCGCCTGCACGAGTGGGCGGGTCGCCTGCGGCAGGCGATCGAGGCGGGTCTGGATCAGTTCGACCAGGCTCATCGGCAGCCCGTCCGTACCAACGCGGGCCAACTCGGTCACGAAATACGGATTCCCAGCGCTCTGCTCGGAGATGGGGAGCGAACATGCCGGGTTACCACCGAGCGCAGCGAGCAGCGCGGCCGCCTCATCCGCCGTCAGGCGGGGCAGCGGCAGCCGCCGCACCACGTCCTGGCGCGTCCAGGTCGCGATGAGTCGCGCCAGCTGCGCCGGTGCATCTTCAGGACGATACGCGCCCACCAGGAGGAACGGTTCGTGCGCGAGCCGATCGACGGTGTAGGCCAGCCAGCCGAGCGTTGCATGGTCGGCCCAGTGCAGATCATCCACGAACACGATCAGTGGGCGAGATACGCACTCGGCCAGCAGCCGGGTGAGCGCCTCGAAGACACGTCGCTGTTCGGCTCCCGAATCAGCCAAGCCAGTGCCAGAGAGTGCAAGCGTGTGCGCTTCCCAGAGTCTTGGACGTTCGTCACCAGCACGTGCGGATGGAGGCTGGGTCAGGTTCAACAGCCGCAGGACCGGTATGAGGGGCAGTGCCTGGGTCGCCTCGCTGCCCTGGCTTTCCAGTACGACGTACGTGTCCGGCAGATCGGCGCACCAGTCGTCCCACAGCCGGGTTTTCCCGATGCCCAGCTCACCGCTCAGCAGGACGACCCGTGCCTGGCCGCACTGCGCGCGGGCGAGCTCCTCATCGAGCGCGGTGCGAGCATCCTGCCGCCCGATCAATGGTGGACGCGACGAGGAAGATGGGGTCGTGTGACGCGGGCGCGGCGATGGCAACCAGGCGGGCTCGCTGGGCCCGATCACGCCACTCACGATAGCCGTTCGCAGTGCCTCTGTCTCGGGCAGCGGCGCCACACCCAGCTCTCGCTCCAGCGTTGCGCGGAGGTTGTCATAGCTGCGTAGCGCGCTGGCCCGGTCGCCCGCACGCGCCAGCGCTTCCATGCGCGCGCGGTACAGCGCCTCATCGAGCGGCTCGTGGGTCAGGGCATGGTCGGCAGTCGCTGCCATCTGGCGCCAGGCTCCGGCTGAGCGATAACGCTCGATCAGCGCCACGGCGCCGCGCACGTAGAGCTGCTGCACGTGTTCGCGCTCGCCAGTCAGCCAGAGCTCGTACTCCGCCGCGTCATGCAGCGCGATGCCATCGAGCAGCGGCCCCCGGTAGAGCGCGAGGCGTGCCGCGAGCTCCTCGCTGCTGGTGGCCGCAGCGTGCGCCAGTTGCTGGGACATGGCTGGCTGCGCAGACGGCGGTGCAAGCTCAGCAAAGCGGCCGATATCGGTCTGGTGCAGGTCGGCTAAGGTGAGACGCCCATCGGGGATCACCAGAAGCACATCATCGAGAAGGGTGCGAATCGCCCAGAGCGTATTGCGGAGATTCTTGTGCGCCGCGCTGGTGCTGCTTTCTGGCCACAGCAGTGCCAGCAGATGCTCGCGGGGCTGGGGCGTGCGGCGCGCGGCGAGATAGGCCAACAGCGCGAGCGCTTTGGTGGGCAGGCCGTCAATGGGCTGCTGATCACGCAGAATCTGGAGGGCGCCAAGGAAGCGGAACTCAAGCAACGGGGTGCGCGGCTGATCGCGGCTTGTCAGGCGGCGCGCCATGGCGTGCACGTGGTCGAGCGTCAGGTCTTCGGCTTTACCCAGGTAGCCTTTGCGCAGCCTGCCCTGGCGTTTGTGATAGGCGTACCAGTAGGGGCGCGAGCGCTGCAGCTCGCGCCGCACGGTCACCGACCCCAGCGTGGTTTCGAGCGTAAAACTGCGCGTGTGCTGGTCGGCCAACCAGGCCTGCCAGCCAGGCGAGCCGATCAGCAACTCGTCATCGTCCCGCACCAGGCGATCCCCTTCGATATGGGGCAGCACGTTCCGCTTGTGGTCACGTATCCTCGTCTCCCAACGGTTACCTAATCTGTCATCAGTATAGCACGTGTTGGGTAACCGGTCGCATCGCGCGCGTGACACTGGGCGCAACCGCTCTTTTCGGGGAGCGCAGCGTTGTCTGGATGCAGGAGGCACGATCCCGTGCAGAACGTGGCGGCCAGACCAGGCAGATACGATTGACGGCCGATGTTTCGCCCATCGCGCTACGCCCGCCCGCGATGCTGGCGAAGGCCGCAGCCTCCCTAGACGTGCTGACGGGCGGCCGCGTCGAGATGGGTTTGGGCACGGGCGCCTTCTGGGAGGCAATCGAGAGCTTTGGCGGCCCGCGGCGCAAACCGGGTGAGGCGGTGGCGGCGTTGCGCGAAGGGATCCAGATCATGCGCCTGCTATGGCAAGACGAAGCCGGCAGTGCAGGGAGGGACGGAGCAGGCAGAGCGGTCAGCTACAACGGGCAATACTACAGGCTGAAAGGGGCGCAAGCCGGACCTGCGCCGCGGCACAGCATCAGTATCTGGGTGGGTGCCGTCGGCCCGAAAATGCTGCAATTGGTTGGCGAGTTGGCGGATGGCTGGTTCGCCCCGCTGGCGGTATACATTCCGCCGGAGCAAGCGGCGGCAAGCAATAAGACCATTGACGCCGCTGCTGTGGCCGCAGGTCGCGATCCTGGGTCGGTTCGGCGCATCTACAATGTTCCCGGCGTGGTGCTGGCCCGCGAGCAGGCGGGTGTGCGCGGCAACCGGGCAGGAGTCATGGTCGGCCTTCCGCAACGATGGGTTGAAACGCTCCTTTCGTACTACCACGAAGTTGGCATAGATACCTTCGTCTTCTGGCCCAGTGCTGGTGACGAGGAGCAGCAGATCCGCCTCTTTGCCGAAGAGGTGGTGCCGGTGGTTCGGGCCCAGGTTGCAGCCGAGCGCACTTGACCAGAGTGGATGCCTACGTGCCTGACCAGCTCCGCGTACTCGTGACGCAAACGAGCATGAGTCGCAAATCGCACATGATACCTCGTCAGCACTACTCTACACGTTTCCGGGAGTATGTGCTATTGAGCGCCCGTCAACACGACGGCCGATGCGCGGTACAATAGAGCCTGACAACAAAAGGAGGTCGTGCGATGCCAATCCAACTGATTGAGCCAGATCAAGCCAGTGATCAGGTCCGCCGGATCTACGACTCGCTCGCGCAGCGCTTGGGCAGTGTCTCCAACTTCTACAAAATGCTCGCGCACAAGCCCGAGATCCTGCGCGCGTTCTCTCAGCTGTATGCCGCGCTCTGGGCCGACAGCGCGTTGCCCATCACGCTCAAAGAACTAGCCCACCTGCGGGTGTCGATCGTGAATGGCTGCGCGTATTGAACGCGCAGCCATACCGCTTCGGGCAAGCGGCACGGGCTCAGCGATGAACAGATCGCGGCGTTGAAGGAGCCAGGTGGGAGACATGCGGGTGTCTTTAGTCCGCAGGAGCAGGCGCTGCTGCGTTTCACGGATCTGCTCGTGAGTTATCCTGGCAACATCGAGCCAAGCGATCTGGAGACGCTCGCGACGCACTTCACGGAGGAGCAGATCATCGAGCTGGTCTTTGTGATTGCGACGGCCGGGTGGACCAATCGCGTGAATGATGGCCTGCAGACCCCGCTGCCCTGAGTGCGCAGCGTGGGCAGCCATCGGCAAGCGTATGATTGACTTCGGACTGCACAGGCGCGTAGCCCTGGTCACTGGCGCCGCCTACGGGCTTGGGCGGGTGTCCGCGGAGCTGTTCGCTGCCGCCGGCGCCTGGGTCGCCGTCAATTACCGCTCCGACGTCCGCGGCGCCAAGTCACTGCTCGACATGATCCGCTCTGACGGCGGGCGCGCCCTGCTTGCTCCTGGCGATATACGGACACCTGAGGGCGCCTGGACTGTCGCGCGCTACGTTGAGCACGAGTGGGGACACATCGATATCGTGCTCCATACGGCAGCACTGCTCAGTTCTGACGAGCTTGTGACCGATCCATTCCCGCTCCTGTTTGTGTTCCGCCGCATTGACCCTGACTTCGCGATGCGAGCGCGTGGATGGCGTGGCGGGTTCATCGTGGGCGGGCACAATTACGCCCAGGGGTCGTCCCGCGAACATGCGGCATTGGCGCCAAAGGAGCTGGGCGTCACGGCGGTGATCGCCAAGAGTTTCGCACGCATCCACCGGCGCAACCTGATCGCGCAGGGCTTGGTGCCGCTGACGTTCGCGAACGAGGATGACTACGCGCTGGCGCGCGCGGGCGACACTTGGGAGATGCCCGACATTCGGATGGCGCTGGCCGAGGCGCGCGACGAGGTCACGGTACGGATCGTGGAGCAGGGGCGGGAGTTCAAACTGCACGCCCACATCTCGCCGCGGGAGCGGCGGGTCCTGATCAACGGTGGGTTGCTTGCGCATATTCGCCAGGGCGGTCGGCTGCTCAACCTGGATAAAACGGTCCGGAAAACCATAGTCGGCGCACCCAGTTCATGCAGCGGATGGTTGCGTTCGCGCAGCAGTATGGCCTCAGCGTTCGTTTAGCCTACTACCCACCCTACCACAGCAAGTACAATCCGATCGAACGCTGTTGGGGCATTCTCGAAAATCACTGGAACGGGTCGATCCTGGATACGGTTGACGCCGTGCGGAACTTCACCGCCTCGATGACCTGGCGTAGCCTGCATCCGGTGGTCGAATTGGTCACCACGGTGTATGAAACGGGTGTCAGGTTGACCAAGGCAGCGATGGCCGAAATTGAAGCTCAGATCGCACGCCGACCTGGATTAGACAAGGCGAAATCCGCTTTCCCAACGTTGGAGAAGAGCGGGTAGGCTTCGTAGTGAATGTAGGCTTGAACACCGTTACTTACAGAGCGTCAGGGCGACAAGCGCCACAAAGAGAATTATTCCCAGCGACATGGCATAACCCCTTTCGTGAATTATCCGATGACACATCCTAACTGTTACCGGTCCTTAACGTCACTTTCTGTGCGCGTGTTGTCAATACCCCTAGCCCAGCTCCTCGAGCCGGCGGTCATCCGCCGGCTCGTCGGCCACCGCCGCTGCCCCAGCGCCGCCCCCGACCACACGCCGACCGGCCATCGCCGCGTCCTCGTCGCCTCGACAATCTCGTCTGTATCCGACATCAGCTCCTCCTCCGCAGCGCTCGTTGTGTACGAACTGTGATGCGAAGGAGCTCCGGGCTTCTGCGCGCCCGAAGGAGATCCTCGGTGACCCGTTCATGCGGCGCTCTGGCTCTTGGGGCTGGGCAGCTCGAAACCTTCGGGGATGACGAGGTCGTCCGGGCTTAGCCCGTGGATGGATTTGTGGCCGAGCGCCACGAGCGTGTTGTCGATGCCCGCGCGGAAGATCTCCAGCACCTCTCGCACGCCCCGCTCGCCGTCGGCCGCCAGGCCGAAAATCCAGGCCCGCCCGATGAGGACGGCTCGGGCGCCGAGCGCCAGGGCCTTGACGACATCGCCCCCTCGTCGCACGCCGCCGTCATAGAGGATCTCGACGTCATTGCCGACGGCCCGCACGACCGCCGGCAGCGCACGCAACGCGGCCGGGGTGCCGTCGAGGTTATTGCCACCGTGGTTCGATACCGATATCGCGGTTGCCCCAATGTCGACCGCTCGGCGGGGCGTCAACACCGGTTGTCGCCGCACTCGGCTTCATCTTTGTCTGATCTGCCATGGTTTGGATCTCCTTTGAAGCCGAGCGGGGCCGCACAGGAATCTCGCAGTATTGTCTGGGTTGGCAACATGACACGACGCGCCTCACCATCCTCCGCGCTGCGCAACCGATAGAGCAACAGCTCTGCCGATGTTAGACCCATTTCGCTCAGATCACGTGAGATCACCGTGATCGGCGGACTATAGAGCGCCGCAAGATCGGTATCGTCGCACGTGATCAGCGAGAGTTGCTCTGGGATCTTCAAACCAAGCATTCCGACTGCTTTCAGCACCCCTGCGAGAGTCTGATTACCACCGGCGATGATCGCCGTGGGTGGTCGCCGCGCCGTTAGCATGGAGTGGGCTTCACGAAAACCATATTCGGCTGAGAGGCTGTCACTCCGTGTGAACATTGGATCGGGGCGTAGCCCCATCGCGATATGCGCTTGTTCAAACCCCTTCAGTCGCTCCCGCCCAGGGCGAATAGATTGGCTCGCGGTAATGAGCGCGATCCGGCGGTGCCCGAGACTCAATAAGTGATGAGTCGCCTGATACATCCCCTTGG
>WNFV01007295.1_pt1 | contig 13489 bp, 5 predicted proteins | sample 5400101 | NCBI WGS metagenome assembly WNFV01 (sample SAMN13153361, study PRJNA577476) | soil metagenome | isolation source: 115 cm soil or saprolite under grassland replicate 1 | place: USA:California | collected 2016-06-15
TTGATCCAAATCTGTTCGAGAGTACCCAATGTCGGCGTCCGCAGGTGTCCGCACCCGATCACGACGTACTTGCCGCCGTGTCTACCTGGCTCGACGGAACGGTATGATGCAGGACTTCAAGAGCAGCAGATCACGTTGACAAACGAGGGCGCGCCAGGGCCGACGACGCGCGTCCGCTCAGGCACCCGAAGGGTGATGCAGCTATGGTTACAGAGCTCGTGGTCCGCCCGGATTCGCCTGTCGAATACGAACAGTTCGGGCGTTCAGTGGCGATGAGCGGAGGATTTGCCATCGTCGGTGCCGGAAACGGCGCATTCGCTCCGGGAGCGGCCTATGTGTTCGCCATCAGCGGATCCAGCTGGATTCAGCAGGCGCGGCTCGAGGCAAGCGACAAGCGGCCATTCGATAAATTCGGCCAGGCCGTCGCGATCACGGTGATTACGCGATCGTTGGCGCGCCGGGCGGCGGCGATGACGCGCAGGGCCATGCCTACATCTTTCGTCGACGCGGCGCGTCCTGGGACGAGGAGGCCGTGCTCGCGGCCAGCGACATCACGCGTAGTGGCGGTTTCTACCGTACGGGTACGACCTGGACCGAACAGGCGAGACTGAGCACCTGGGCAGCGACTTCGGTTCGTCTGTCGCGCTTCTCCGAACGGAAGCGATTGTCGGCGATGCATGGCGCGGAGGTGCGGGCGCGACCGAAGGCGCGGTCTACGTCTTTCAGCGATCCGCCAACGCGGCAGGTCTCACAGGACTGCAGTTACGCGATCTTCGGCATGAAGCAGGTTCGCGATTCGACGAAGCCGGCGTGCCGACGAACTACGTGAGCAAGCTGCTCGGCCACACCAACTTGACGACCACGAGTCGGTACTTGAACATCCAGCGACGCGGCCTTCAGATGGCGATGGAGAAGCTCGAACAGCATCGGCCCGAGCTGAAGGCCATTGCACAACCGTTGCACAACAACGAGAAAAGCACACCAGCCGTTGTGCCCGCCTCGGACAAGGCGCCCGCCAGTAAACAGCTTCCTTCTTAATACTTAGAGGTTGGTGCGGAAGGGGGGACTCGAACCCCCACGGTCTTGCGACCGCCAGCCCCTCAAGCTGGTGCGTCTGCCAATTCCGCCACTTCCGCTTCGGCAGGTCTCATTTTTCGGTTCCCGGTTCGCGGTTCGATGTTCGAGAGTTCCGGGGTCGAGGTTTGCGAGTGCATCTCCGAACAATGACTCGAGCGAGTGCCAAATGCCGAATCTGGTGTTTCGAAACCGCGAACTCCGAACCGCGAACTCCGAACCTCGAACTCCGAACCTCGAACTACCGAACGTTCGAACCCCGAACCTTACCGCGGCGTGCTGTTGGCCGGCAGCCCCGGCGATGGCACCGGAGACCCGGGAACCGACGGTGGAGGTGGCGGCGCTGCGCCGCCGACGACCGAACCTGGACCGCGCTGACCCCACACTGCAAGCGACAACGACAACACAATAAAAGCCGCCGCGAGCCCCGTCGTCATCTTCGTCAGGAGCGTCGCGCCCGCACGCGCGCCGAACACGGCCTGACTGCTGCCGCCGCCAAACGCGTTCGCAATATCGCCGCCCTTTCCCTGCTGCAGCAGAATCACGACAATCAGCAGGAAACAGACGATCACGTAAAGCGTCACAAGCAGGTAATAAACCATGTTGGTGAGATGCGCGGGTCCTGAGGCAAAATGTCAGTATACCAAAGGGGGACCGGCCAACCGTCGCTCGCCCGAACGGCGCGCGACCGTCCACTGGCGGGCCACTTCGATGCGAATAGCAACCGTCTCGATCCTTCTGGCGCTTCTCACGGCAGTAGTCGCGTGCGGCGAGAGCACAACGCCCGTCTCATCGACATCTCTGGGGAACGCCACGCCGACGAACACCACGCCGACGACGGCGACGGCGGTGCGGATCGTGTTCCTCGGCTCGACCACGCGTCGAACCGATCTGCCCGCCTCGGCGGCCGATTGCGTCAGCGGCGTCGGTGCCACGCACATTCATCCGAGCTGGCGCGCGTTTGCCGCGATTCCTCTGACGCCGGCGCCGCCGGATCGTTACCTGCTGACGTTCGACGACGTCCCGGTGAACACGCCCGTGTCCTTTCGCATCAACGATCAGAACTGGTGCGATGTAAACCCCACCGGCGCAGTCACACGAGATGTTTTTGCGAACGACGTGCGCCTGTTCGTGAACACCACGACCCCTGGCAACGGCGACGAGCCCGGGTTTCAGTTCACGATTTCATCCAGCGGCCTCATTACGCAGTAGTCCAGAAACGTCATGGGGCAGGATCGCTCGCCTGCCGACCTGGCACTACTCGTCGGCCCCGAGGATCGGCCCCGACTCAACAAAAACGGGACCAACCTCGAGGGTTCCTGCGATAATGCAGCTTGTATTTTCAGCACCTTTCCTGGATGAACTGCGGGCATTGCGGCGCGAGCACATCGTCCTCGGACGCGAACTGTCGCTCCTGCGGCCGTCGTCTGCTTGCTGACGCACCAGAGGTTGCAACCGCGGTTCTGACTCCTCTTCCGGTCCCGGCGACCGACGAGACTGACGACATCACGCAACTGGGCTTACCGGATCTGATGCTCGATGACGACAGCACACGATTCCCCACGCCGAATAGTGGCGGACCAGTCGCGGGATCGGACGCCGACGACTCAGCGACCACGTTCCAACTGCCTGACGATGGCGCCACCACATTCGAGCCTGTACCGAAATCGCGTCCGCCGAGCGGACGTGCCGGCACCACTCCAGCGCCACGAGGATCGAGCGCCGATCGCCGCGACAGCGCCAGTCCTCCGCCCCGCCGTGTGCCGTCGTCAGGTCAAGACGGCCCGCTCGAGATGGGGCAATCGTTCGGAACCCGCTACCACATCATCCGCACACTGGGCGTGGGCGGCATGGGCGCGGTCTATCAGGCGTGGGACGCGGAACTCAGCCTCGCGGTTGCGGTAAAAGTCATTCGCCCGGAAATTGCGGCAGACCCAGTCGCCGCGCGTGAGATTCAGCGTCGCTTCAAGCGCGAGCTGCTGCTGGCTCGCCAGGTCACGCACAAGAACGTCGTCCGCATTCACGATCTCGGCGAGATCGAGGGCATCAAGTACATCACGATGGCGTACGTCGAGGGCTCCGACCTCGCGACGCTTCTCAAGAAAGAGACAAAGCTCACCACATCGCGTGCGTTGCGGATCGCGCGCGGCGTCGTTTCCGGGTTGATTGCCGCTCACCATGCCGGCGTCGTTCATCGCGATCTGAAGCCCGCCAACATCATGATCGCCGCAGACGATGAGCCGACGATCATGGATTTCGGCATCGCGCGCTCTGCCGACGGACCGAGTGTCGGTCCTGTGTCGAAGAAAGGCGGCGCGACTGCGGATCTCGGCGGCGCTCACATGCACCCTCACACGATGGCGGGCGCGATCGTGGGCACCGTCGAGTACATGGCGCCCGAGCAGGCGAAGGGCGAGCCCGCCGATCAACGTGCGGACATCTATGCGCTCGGACTGATTCTCTACGACATGCTGATCGGCGGCCGGAGATCGGAGCGCGCGACGAGTGCGATCGCCGAGCTGCAGGGTCGCATGGAGAAGGCGCCTCCCGCACCGCGCAGCGTCGACATCGAGATTCCACCCGCGATAGACGCCATCATCACGCGCTGTCTGGATCCCGATCCGGACAAACGCTTCCAGACAACGCTCGATCTTCAGGCGGCTTTTGACAGGCTCGACGAAGACGGCAAGCCCATTCCGATCATCCGCCGCGTCAGCCTGCGGACGATGATTGCCGCCGTGGCGCTCATGTTCATCGCGTTGATCGGCACGTGGCAGTACGCCCGGCGCTTCGTGGTGCCGCAGGAGCATGGACCGGTGTCTGTGCTGATCACGAATTTCAACAACTCGACCGGTGATCCCGTCTTTGACGGTTCGCTCGAACACGCGTTCACGGTCGATGTGGAGGGCGCTTCGTTCATCGGCACATTCGATCGCTTCGAAGCGCGAAGAATTGCTGAGCGGCTGAAGCGCGGCAGCACTCTCGACCAGGAGGGCGGCCGCCTGGTGGCGGCGCAACAAGGCGTCAACGTCATTCTCGCGGGTTCCATCGCGCCGCAGGATTCTGGCTATGCGATTTCGGTGAGAGCGATCGACCCGCGTGACGGCAAACAGCTGTGGACGGAGAGCGCGCGCGCAAAGGACAAGTCGGAGGTGCTGTCGGCCCTCGGCAGCGTCGCCGCCGAGGTGCGGAAGCAGCTCGGCGACAACGGATCGAAGAGCGAGCGGATGGCCGCCGCCACGATAACGGCCAACCGCTCGCTCGACGCCTTGCGCGAGTACGCGGTAGCGCAGGATCTGTTCCTGATCGGCAAAGTCGAGGAAGCGGTTCCATACTACCGGCGCGCCGTCGAAGCCGATCCGAACTTCGGCCGCGGGTACGCGAACTGGGGTCTTGCCGCCTTTTCGCTCGGCCGCAAGGACGAGGCCGAAGTGCTGTGGAAGAAAGCGTTGTCGCTCGCCGACCGGATGACCGAGCAAGAGAAGTACAACACACTCGCGACCTACTACGCGACCATCGCCCGCAACTACGAAAAGGCTATTGAATCGTATGAAATGCTGACCAAGCTTTCACCTGCGAACGCGCGAGCTCACAACAATCTGTCGATCGCGTACTTCAACGTTCGCAATTTCGCGAAAGCAATGGAAGAAGCCAAAAAGGCCGTGGACCTCTACCCGCGGAACGTGAATCGGCGAGTCAACTACGCCTTGTACGCGATGTACGCGAGCAACTTCGATTTAGCATCGACACAAGCGGATGAGATCGCGAAAGAAGCGCCGGGCATCTTTCAAACCTACGTGCCTCTAGCTATGGCCGCCATTGCCAAGAATGATTTTGGCGCGGCCGAAGCGGCATATGAGCGGATGGCCAAGGCGAACGCCCAAGGTGCGTCCCTGGCCGCAACTGGCAAGGCCGATTTGGCGATCTACCGCGGTCATTATTCGGAGGCGCAAGCCATTCTGACCGCAACCATCGCAGAAGACCGGGCCGCCAAGCGAACGGCGGGACTGGCTGCCAAACTCATTGCACAGGCGGAAGCCGAGGAAGCGATGGGCAACGTGACAGTCGCCGTGAAAGCGGTCCGCGAAGCCTTGCAACTCGGACGCGACGAAAGCGTGCTCGTTCCGTCGGCACTGTTGTTGGTACGTGCAGGTCTTTCGGCTGAGGCTGACGATATTGCGGCGGAGCTCGACAATCAGCTGCAGACCCAGACGCGCGCCTACGCAAAAGTGATCGACGGCCGAATCGCGTTAGGCAAAAAGCGGCGCGCATCGGCAATCGATGCATTTCGCGAAGCAATCAAACTCACGGACGTTTGGATGGCGCGCTTCGAGATGGGCGTCACCTATGTCGAGGCCGCACATTACGCCGAGGCGATCGACGAGCTCGAGGCGTGTATGAAGCGGCGCGGTGAGGCGATGGCGATGTTCCTCGACGAATCACCCACCGTGCGATACCTTGCGACGCTTCCCTACTGGCTGGCACGCGCGCAGGAAGGACTCGGCCAGCAAGCCGCTGCTACTGCGAACTACAAAGCGTTTCTCTCACAGCGTTCCGACGCGACGACGGATCCGCTCGTGATCGACGCTCGTAAGCGAGCGGGATCCTAAACTGTTTCGCTGCTGAATCTGGCGATTTGGTGATCTGGAGATTTGGAGCAGATTTGGAGATTTGGCAATCTCCAGACCTGAACAGTCGCAAATCTCCAACCGGGAATTTCAGCGCGACAGATCGCCGAACTGATGTGCGTGGTCTTTAGCCCGCCGTCGACCGCAAGGGCTTTCCAGAACGACATGCGATCAGATCTGCCGGCGAGGGGCGCGCTTATTCCCAGACCTGTCGGGTGGAACTCTCCGTGCGAATGCTGTCCATGGATCATTCGAGAGAGCGGACCGGTGCGGCCGGTCCGCTCTCGATAAAGTCTCACGGTTTGACAAGGAACTGGAACGGACCGTTCACCTGATCACCCGTGTCGCCAAATACCCCGTTGTGGTTCAAATCGAGGATCACCCGGCCATTCCAGCAGCCGGCCGTCACGGGGGCAATCAACTGCCAGTTGAATTGCCACGTGTTCGCTCCAGCCGTCGGATGTGGGTTCGCCGCCGTGAAGTACTGGAAGTTGCTGTTGCCCGGGAAGTCCCGATTGATTTGTTGCGTGCTCGGATCTTCAGCGCCACTGCAATTCTTCGCGCCGACCGCACCGAGCCTCACAAATCCGATAGCAAGCAAATCCCGCACAGCGGATGAGTCGATCGCGACACCATTTGTATCGGTGTACTGCCAGACGAGCGGCACGGCCTGACCGAGATTCCAGGTCTTCTTCGGTGGCGGCTGATATGGCGCCAAAAGCCCGTTGAAGCCGTAGCCTGGTGTGACGGTGATCGATACCGTGGCCGTATTCGAATTCAGCGCTCCGTCATTGACCCCAAACGTAAAGCTGTCGGGGCCAACGTAGTTGAGCTGGGGCGTGTATGTCCGGTTCGCTCCCGACCCAGTCAGCGTTCCGTGAGTAGGTGGCGTGACAATGGTGTAGGTAAGCGGGTCCCCTTCGACATCCGCGGCTGTGAGCGTGATGGCTACGGCCGTGTTCTCTGCGGTGGTGACGCTCTGGGAATTCGCCACTGGCGCGTCGTTCACCAGAGTGATGGTGATCGTAACACTCGCCACGTTGGAGTCCACCGAGCCGTCGTTCGCTTTGTAGGTGAAGCTGTCGCTACTGTTGTAATTCGCGGCAGGTGTGTAGGTAAACGAACCATTCGCATTCAACGTCAGTGACCCGTGCGCGGGGCCGCTCACAAGGACTGCTGCCAACGTGTCCCCATCGACATCGGTGTCGTTCCCAAGGACACCAGGCGCAGCGACCACGAGCTGCACGTCCTCGTTCGTGCTGTAACTGTTGTTGGCCGCCGTCGGGGCGTCATTGACCGGGGTGACGGTGATCGAGACGGTCGCGAGATTCGAATTGAGCACGCCGTCATTGGCCCTGAACGTGAAGTTGTCGGACCCGTTGTAGTTCGCATCGGGCGTGTACGTGAGGCTTGGCGCCGTGCCGCTCAGCGTACCGTAGGTGGGGCCCGAGACGATGTCGTACGTCAAGGTGTTGCCATCGGCGTCGGTCGCCACGAGATTGATAGCGACAGGCGTGTCTTCGTTGGTGGTTGGAGACGCGTTCGACGCGACCGGCGCGTGATTGCCGTAATGCGCGCTGGCGTTCGGATCAGCCTGCGCCGTTACCGTGATCGAGGCCTGCTGCGGATTGAACGTGAAGGGTTGGCCGTCATAGATTTCTTGGTGATAGATGCGGATCAGCACGAACGCACTCTCACCGCTTTGCAACACAAGGCTTGAATCGGCTGTATTCTGACCGCCCGTCATCCCGACGTTCGTCACGGTCTCGATGCGCGGGACCCTGTGCACGTCGCACGCGTTTCCAGTCGCTGTCGCGACGGACACCCGCGCGATCACGAGCTGCCAGATCAGATCCCCAGGAAGCGCCGCGATTGCCGTATAGAAGTCGTAGCCCGACGCGATGTTACCGTCGTTCGTGAAGAACGATGACAATTGCGTCACCTTCGGCTGCTCGTAAACCGTGTTGTTGGTGTTGGGATCCGAAGGCGTCGTATTTGTCGGATCGAAAATCGGGTTCGCCGGGTCGTAGATCGGATTCGTTGGGTCGAAGATCGGATTCGTTGGATCGTAGATCGGATTCGCCGGATCGTAGATCGGATTCGCCGGATCGTAGATGGGATTCGCTGGGTCGTAGATTGGATTCGCGGGATCGTAGATGGGATTCGTCGGATCGAAAATCGGATTCGCCGGATCGAAGATCGGATTCGTCGGATCGAAAATCGGGTTATCGACTTGCTGGACCGTGCCATCGAAGACCGTTAGTGATACATCATGCGTCTCCGGGTCACCGCCAATCGCCGAGGATGGGGTGATGATGACCGACCGTTTGAAACCATCTGTAACGTTTTCCTGGACCGTGACGATCGTTACCGGAACCGGTGGATCGCTCGGCAGAAACAATGTGACAGCCCTAGTGTTGTTCCCGGGAACCTCGAGGGAAAGGGACGTTTTTGTCGAGTCGGTAAGCGAAAACGATCCATGGTCGGTTGACACGTTGTATTGCCGCGCTGCTGTCGTCGTGTTCCCCACGAAGATTCCGTACGCTCGCAGGCCCGAGGCCGTGCTTGATTCATCCAGCACACCTGCGACGACATTGTCGACCAGCGCCGCCGTATACACGTTCTGGTTCTTGTTGGCGGTGGGAACGCCATTCACGACGCACTGTGACCCTGCCGCCTGCCAGTTCTCGATCTGGTTGCCGGTGGCATCGGTCGTCAGCCACGCATTCGTGGGCTCTGGTGGGTGACTTGTTCCCCCCGTATTCGGATCCGCGTCGCTCCCGAAAGAGAAATACGAGGGTATCGCGTCCCGGTTATCGGTCCAGGTGACATGCGTGACCACGGATTCGGTTGCCTCGGCCGTGTTTTCTGAGCCATCGGGATTGACGGCAAATGGACGATAGCCAATTGACCCGTCGGTTTTGGTATACGGAACGAGAGTGCGGTCGGGCACCAGATCAATGTAGTCGCTGATGAACGGCAACTTTCCAAACATCGGCCAGTTCACCGCGTCGTACTCGGTTTGAAGTACGAGATCCCCGATCCTGCCGAATCGATAACGCGAAACCTGAATGCTCGGCCGGAAGTTACCGTTGGCGTCTGATCGCGCCGCCCTGATGTCCATGGTATTGGTCGGCGGTGGCGGGATCGGATCCAATACGAAGCGGCCAATCTGGTAAGTCAATGGATTGTCTGAGATCTTCGCCGTGCCGAATAAATTCGAGGTCCATGGCGGATCGAATGCTCGCGGGGCGCTGTCGTTCCGCTGGTCAACCCACGCGACCGTCAGAATCCTGCCGCTGCACGTGAGCGCTGGCTGTAGCTGATTGCCTTTGAGTCCCGGCGCATCGTCGACGGCGGTAACATTCCATTGGTTACCCTGAAGCTTCGCGACCTTGACACGCGCGTAACCATACGGATCGGGACGCTCAGAAAAAGCGACGTACGTGACGCCATTGCTGGTGACGCACCCCGTTGGATACGCATTCGTTCGAAACATCCGATAGACGTCGTTCGGAGGCGCTGCCGGCAAGGACACTTGGTCGGGCGCGCGTGAGGCGTTCGCCAACCCAAAACTCCTGACGACGGAAGGCTTGCTCCAGCTTTTGCCCGGCGTAGTCGGGCCAGACTTCGAGTGTAGGATCTGGCCTTCGACACCGAGATTGGCGGTTGCAAAGACGCGCCAGGTCGCGTTGATCGATCCGTCCGGTGAGCCAAACAGGTTCACCGACTGGTTGATCGCATAACTCTCGCTGACCTTTGCGCTGTACTTCCAAGGAATGGTCCACTGGGGCCATGTGTCTGAACACGTGTTGACCGTTTTGATGACGACCTTTGACTGATTATTCGTGCCGTTGCCGGTGAAGACAGTCTCGCCAAAGACCAGCGTCCCGCAGAGATTTCCGCCGCTCGCGAGGGTTGTGATCCATGTCTTGTCGAGAAACTGACCACTGCCGCCATCGTCGGCCGTGTAAATGCCGGCAACCGTTGGGTCCTTGGTGGGATCTCCCGGATCGAGAATAACCGCGATAAATGCCACGCCTTTCTTACTCTCCACGCCCGCCGATTCGGTGTTGTTCACATCAGCGCGGTTGAACGCAATCCCGCTGACGTACCATCCGCCAGGAAACGCGCGCACCGTTGGATCCGCCGCCGCCTCTCTGCCGTGAATCGGCGTGCTCTTGCCGAATGCGGTGCCGTCGTTCGGAAAGCCCGGCAACAGCGTGGTCTTCCACTGCTTCGGTTGACCGGGTGTGGACACGCCGCCCCAGTTCCAATAGATGGCAATCCAGGAATCGCCCGTGACGGTGGCGTTCCCAGACAAGGGCAGATTGACGAGCCGCGTCGAGTTCGATGCGCCGAGACACATCTGCGGATTGCTCGGAGCGCAGGCCATCGAGGGTTCGTTGTCTCGCTGCGGCGTGGGCTCTCCGATGATCTTGGTGATCTCGTTGCCCTGAACGACGAGCTCGACGGGTCCGCCGACCATGTTGACGTTCTTGCCGGCCCTGAGTTGTTGCGCGATGGCCGGCGATGCGTCGATGGCGTTCACCAGCGCGACCGCAATGCCGATCGTGAAGAGCCGCGAACGGAATCGCGTCGTCCGGAGTTCCTGAATGTCAGTCACAGACCAGGTGGGGAGCCACATAAGATCCTCTCTCAGCGCCAGGCGCGAGTGCGTTCGTCAGCGATCACTCGAGTGCGTCTACCAAGCGTGGCGCATCACGAAGTTCTTAGCTGATTCATACGGCGGCGCATCAAAGGAAGGTTCCGGACTCAGGCGAACCCGAACCAAATGTAACGCTGCCGAAACTTTGGACACGCCAGCTTATCAGAACGACCGTTCGGAATTACCGATCAGTTATGTAATAGCCAAAGAAAATTGACCACTCGCGCTTCCCGAGTCACCCCTGAAGAACCAACGCTTTTGTAAGTACCTCTCGCGATTGCGTTTTCCTCGCATCAGGAGCAGACCGACTCGTCCGTCATCGGTCGAACACTTCGAACATCGAGGAAACGCCTGCAGGCTCGGGGATGTTGCGCACGTTGATCCGCGCGCCTTGCTGGTCGAAGACAGCTCTCGATGGGGCTTCCGCTCTGAGGACCACGAGACTCCCGGACGGGACCTCGGCAGGGTCGATTGTCTTGGGATCGAAATACAGGGCACTCAGCGACAAATCCTGGCGGCCGTATCTGTTGAGATAGAAGCGCCAGTACCAGTCGATCCACTCGATATCGGTGGGTAGATAAACCGCCGGTCGTCGTGCCACTCGCATACGGTCGAGAACTTCCTCGATTGCGCCGCGAATGTTTCCCTCGAACCAGATGGCGGATCTGGCCCGGTATCCGTTGTGGTAATCGCGGACGAAGGATGCGAATTGCAGTGGCGCCAGCGCGAGAAGGACGATCGCCGCCAACCGAGACGTGCTCTTCCGGCTTGACATCAGATGCTCGACACCGAAGGCGGCGAAGAGCGCGCAGTACGGGAGCAGGACGAGTCCGCGGTTGATTGCGAGATCCGCAACCACGACGCTGGGCAATGGAGCGGACGCAAATCCGGCAAGGAGAACGCGTTTGAAAATCGCATTGGCGTCGGAGAGCCAAAGGCTGTGAAAGAGCGAAGCAGATGCGACCTTGTACATTCCCAGCGGCAACAGCACGAGCAACGGCAGGAGCAGCGCGCCGGCCTGCCGCGTCGCGTTGAGCAGACTGCTGCCACCCGAGAAAAAGAGCATCGACGGACTGAAGAAGCTGTAGTACACGCTTGCGCGAGTCGTCACACCTGTCCAGTTCGCCACGTGCCTGACGCCCTGTAACGGAGTTAATTTCGTCGCGTCGTAGACGTTGTACATCAGCACTTGCCCGGTGTACTGCTCCTGGTGCGCGATGAGCCACGGAACGAGGAGTGTCAGCGGCAGCGCGAATCCGATCGCCGCAGGAAGGTAATACTTCAAACTCCTGCCGTATCGTTGATAGATCGCCACACACGTGATCACGAAGTACGTCGGCATCAGCACGACTGCGGCGAGATAGCTGTAGAAGCCGACACCCAGCACGAGCCCGCCGAGAAACAGCACACCCGCACGATAGCGCTCCAAAACGATGTGAAGACAAAGCAGCCACGCAAGCATGAACGGAACGACATAGAGGTGATCGACGGCAATGCGGCTATGAATGAAGTGCGCGGGACTGAGCGCGAGCAGCACGGCGGCAACGAGCGCCAGCCACTCGCACTGAAAGACGCGCCGCCCGATGAAATAGAGCAGGACGACGCTCGTCAAGCCGATGAGGACGGTCGGGAGGCGAATACTAATTTCCGAAAGAGGCAAGATCTTTTGTACAAGCGCCATCAGGTAAATGGTGACCGGCGTGGCCCAATAGCCGGCTCGCACTTCAAAGAACAAGGGGAAGAACCGACCGTTCAGATCACGCCCGGTGGTCGCAATGGCATGGCCGTGCGAGCCAAAAACGATTTCGTCGTGACTGAGATAAACGGGGGATCGATCGAGATATGCGAAATAGCTGATACCGACAACGATCGCGACGGCAATCCCCACGATCGTGACGGGCCTGGACTGTTTCACCGCGTGCGGCCCCTCGTTTCTTATGGTCGCCGCGCGGCTACTGATTGATTTCGATATCCGGATCCAGAGGCGGCAAGCCCGTCGCGTGGACCGTGTACTTATACGTCATGCCGGCTATCTTGCTGTGGTCTTCCTTCCACGGCGATCGATGCTGCCAGCCAAAATGCCCATGCGGTTTCACGTTGAGACTCACCCGTCCCGTTCCTCCGCCGGCGACATGCACGTTATCGACTTGCCCGGGCACCATCGGATCAGGAGTCGCATCGCCGAAGGCCGGCGATGGAACGAATTGCGCGATGGGAATCTGAACCGTGTGAGCAACGGTGTCGTTGTTGGTGATATCGAAGTGCACCTGGCCTCCGACGCCGGCCCAGACTTTATCGGGCTTGTAACCGCTGCCGTTGTCCACCTTGATACCCGTGCTATCCACAATGACGCCGATCCGATTGGGCTTCTGCATCTCCACACTCCTGCAAGAATCACTGTGCCGCGGATGAGGGCGCCGGCCGAACCGGTCCCCGCAGCAGCGCATCTACCTTCCGCGAGCTTGCCCGGTTCAATTGTTCCAAGCTCCGCGCCGACGCCCATGGCTTCGGCGGGAACTGCGGTGGCTGTTCGAATCGCATCGGCGGGCGACAGCCCTCCGCGCACGTAGTGCTCGAGCTCCATGAGAAGCGATAGACCAAATGGATTGATCGGTGAGTCCGTGCCCGCGATCACGCGGCCGCCTGTCTTCACGACGTCGGCAACCATCTTCTCCTGCGGCGCGACCAGCGCTTCGCGCTGCGCGAGATCCTGCGGCGTGGCCGGCCGCTTCAGCAGCGCGCGCGCCTGCTCCGACGCCGACACCGGGAACAGCCGTTGAATTCGCACATCGTTCAACCACGAGCCGTCATGCAGCGTGAGCAGTTGATGTCCGCCCTGAATGCCTATGGTCGGCGTCAGCGTCATTTTCGATGCCGCGAGCAGATCGATGACGTCGCGGTACGATCGTCTGAGCTCGCTCATCTTCGGCGAGTATCCGCGCCGGCTCGTACCGCGAATATGCTCGACTCCGTCGGCGCCATAGGCGACCGCAGGATAAATCTCGTGCGACGTCACCGGCATGCCCATACGGTGCGCTTCTTCGATGACGCGCTTCTGGAGCAGGTCCGGCAAACGAACGTACGTCTTGATGAAATCAAATCCGAGCTTCCCGGCCCG
>WNFV01019141.1_pt1 | contig 13486 bp, 15 predicted proteins | sample 5400101 | NCBI WGS metagenome assembly WNFV01 (sample SAMN13153361, study PRJNA577476) | soil metagenome | isolation source: 115 cm soil or saprolite under grassland replicate 1 | place: USA:California | collected 2016-06-15
TCGATCGCTTCCTTGTCCTGCGCGACCGCCGCCGCGTTGCCCGCCGCCTTGTCGCGCTTGAGCTGCCGCTCGTCGGCGCGCAATTGAGCCTCGTCCTTCCTGAGTTGCTCCCGGTCCGCTTGAACGTTCGCTTCGCTTTGCGCGAGCGCGGCTCCGCAGGCGAGCGCAAGGGCGATAGCAACGAGACTGCGTTTCATGAGCATAATGCGACTATAGAGGTTACCTGTGGCCGGCTCAAAACCCAAGTGGAAGTTCGACGGCGTGCGCGTCGTGCATTCCGACGAGCTCGACATCAACACCGCCCAGACCCCCGGCATGAACCGCGCCGCCGCGATCACCCACGCCCGCGCCGGCGCCGAGAAGCTCTGGGCCGGCACCGTCGTCATCCACCCCAGGGCGAAGACCGGCGCGCACCATCACGGTCCCGTTGAGAGCGTCATATATGTAGTGAGCGGAAGAGCGCGCATGCGCTGGGGCGACAAGCTCGAGTTCGTCGCCGAAGCGGGGCCGGGCGACTTCATCTACGTGCCGCCCTACGTCCCGCACCAGGAAATCAACGCGAGCGACGATCAGCCGCTCTCATGCGTTCTGGTCCGGAGCGGCCAGGAGCCCGTGGTCGTGAACCTCGATATCCCGGTCGCCGAAAAGCCCGAAGAGGTGCATTGGGTGGACAACATCCATCCGGCGCCGAAGAAGTAGCGGCCCGGGCAAGATTTCGGCCAGCTCGTGCACAGCGATTAATCAGCCCGATCGGACTTCCCGTTCCGCGCGGCATCCGCGCCAAATGCACGCAGAATACTCACAGGCTATGCACAGAATTTGTTGATAACTCGCGAAGCGCCGAGCCCGCCTCCGAAAAGATGCGTCTATACTGATACGAGGTTCGCAGTCTCCCACGACTCGCCATCCACAAGGAGAAAAAATGGAGCACCCGATGAACATTCCGTCCCGACAATGGCGGCTCGCGGTTGCGGCTGCCGCCGCCGGCCTCTCGATTGCCGCCCACGCCGCGGACCCGGTCAAGATCGGCATCAGCATCGCGCAATCGCCGCCCGGCTCGGTGGTGCAGGGCACGCAGGTGAAGGATGGCCTGGAGATCATCAAGGAGCACGTGAACAAGGCGGGCGGCGTCCTCGGTCGCCAGATTGAACTCGTCTACGAGGACAACCAGGGCGTCCCCGAGAAAGGCCGCGCGGCTACGGAAAAGCTGATCACGCGCGACAAGGTTGTCGCCGTCACCGGCGGCCACCAGAGCTCGGTGTGCCTGGCCGAGATCGAGGTGGCGAAGCGCTACAACGTCCCGTACGTGAACACCAACTGCTGGTCGGACGACGTGCGCAAGAAGGAATATCCCCAGGTGTTCAACCCCGGCAACTACAACTCGCGGGTCGGCCTGGCCATGGCGGAAACCATCGCCGCCATGGGCGTGAAGCGCGTGATAGCGTTCGTCGAGAACACCGACTACGGCATCGGGCAGGCCAAGGCGGTCGCCGAAGCGCTGAAGCAGAAGGCGCCGAACGTCGAGTACAAGTACGAGACGCTCGACCGCGCGGGCAAGGACTTCACCCCAGCCGTGCTGCCGCTGCGCGCCAATCCGCCGGACATGATCCTCACGATGCTGCTGCCGCCCGCCGCGTACATCGTGATGAACCAGCTCTACGAGCAGGGCGTCGCGCCCTCGGCGAAGACCTGGCTCTACGACGGCGCCGGAATCGCCGACTATCCCGATTTCTGGCAGAACGTTAAGGAAGCCGGGAAATACATGCTCGAGTTCGGGCTGTACCACCCGCAGATGAAAACCCCCAAGCTGGGGCTGGAGGTGGCGAAGACCTATCAGCAGCGCACCAAGAACGAGCCGAACCGGCTCATCTTCCAGGCGGCGGACTCGCTGTTGCTGATCGTCGACGCGATCAAGCAGGCGAAAAGCACCGATCCGAACGCCATGATCAAGGCGCTCGAAACCATGAAATTCGAGGGCGTGCGGGGGGAGTTCCGGTTCTCGAAGGAACCCGGCTACAAGTTCCACCAGTGGGTGGACATCCCCTACGTGAACTACCAGCTCACCGAGATCAACCAGCCGGTGAGCAAGACCCTGCTGGTCCAGGGGCCCGGGATCCCGCTCGCGGTCGACAAACTGAAAAAGCCGACGAAGTAAGCGCCGCCCTTCTCCCTCCTTTCCAGGGAGGGGATACCCGACAAGGCCCGCGCCGCTGGTGAACGCGAGGAGCCGACATGCTCAACCTCGACCTGTTCATCAACGGCCTGATCATCGGCCTGTTCTACGCGCTGATGGCCGTAGGGCTCACGCTCATCTTCGGCATCCTGAAGGTGGTCAACTTCGCCCACGGCGAGTTCTACATGGTGGGCGCCTACACCTACACTCTCGCCGCCCTCAAGCTCGGCTTCGATCCCTGGCTCGCTCTGCCGCTCGCGCTCGCCGCGGGCGCTGCTGCGGGCTGGCTCACCGAGCGCACGCTCATGCGCCCGCTCTACGCCGGCTATTCGTCCTGGGGCCTGATGCGCGACGAGTACGCGGTCGTGGTGACCTTCGCGCTGTCGCTCCTGCTCATCAATCTCGTCGACAAGGTGGTCGGGCCGTACCCGCAGCGCGGGCCGGGCCTAGTCGACATCCCGCGCATGGCGCTGGGACCCATCATGCTCTCCGGCCAGAAGCTGGTCGCGACCGGCATGTCGATCGCGATGATCGCGGGCCTCGTTCTGTTCCTGCGCTACTCGTTATGGGGCCGGCAGATCCAGGCGGTTGCGCAGAACCGCCTCGGCGCGTCGCTCGCGGGCATCGACACCGCGCGCGCGTCGAGCCTCGTGTTCGCGCTCTCGGGCGCGCTCGCCGCGCTCGCAGGCGCCTTGCTCGCCCCCATCATCAACGCCTCGCCCGACGTCGGCGCCTTCCCGGCGATCAAGTCCTACGTCATCGTCGTGCTCGGCGGCATGGGCTCGATGCCCGGTAGCATCGCCGCGAGCCTCGCGCTCGGCGTGCTGGAGAGCTTCGGCGCGGTCTACATCTCGTACGACTACCGCGACACCTTCGGCCTGGTGATCCTCATGCTCGTGCTGATCTTCCGCCCGCAAGGCCTGTTCGGCGAGCGCGGGCGCGAGGTGTGATGGACAGCTCCGCGCGGCGCATGGCGGTCGAGTTCCGGCTCTCGCTCGGCCTGCTCGCGCTGCTCGCGCTCGCGCCGCTCGCGATCGACAATCCGTACTGGCTCGGCGTGCTCATCGTTTCGATGTACTTCGCGCTGCTCGCCGCCGGCTGGAATCTGCTCGCCGGCTACACCGGCCAGTTCTCGATGGCGCCCGCCTGCTTCGCCATGATCGGGGCCTACACCACGGGGCTGCTCGCCTACCACTGGAAGATCGCGCCCGCGCTCGGCATCCCCGCATCCATCCTCGCCGCCGGCGCGATCGGCGCGATCCTCGGGCTCATCGTGCTGCGACTGCGCGGGCCGTATCTCGCGCTCACCACGCTTTCGTTCGCCGAGATCATGCGCCTCGTGATCGGCAATTCCTACGGCTTCACCCGCGGCGACCTGGGCCTCAACGTGCCCGGCCTCCTCGAGAGCCGGCTCGCGTACTACTACGTGTTCGTGGCGGTGCTCGTCGCTGCTCAAGGCGGCCTGTACCTGCTGCTGCGCTCGCGCGCCGGATTGTTCCTGCAGGCGATTCGCGACGACGAAATCGCCGCCGCCAGCCGCGGCGTGGACGTGGTGCTGTGGAAGACCGTCGCCTTCACGCTCAGCACCGCCTTGAGCGGCCTCGCGGGCGCGCTGTACGCGCACTTCAGCCAACTGGTGAGCCCGGAGCTCGGGCTGATCTCGCAGACCGGCCTGGTGATCTGCATGGTCGTGATCGGCGGAATCGGCAGCCTCGTCGGCCCGCTTGCCGGCGCGCTGCTCGTCTACGTCAGCTCGGAGATGCTGCGCGAGGTAGGCGGGATCCAGCTTATCGTGTTCGCGCTGCTGGTGATCCTGATCGCGCGCTTCTTCCGCGAAGGGCTGTGGGGACTCGCGCGACGAGCCTTGAGAAGGGGGGCGGCATGAGCAGGAAGCAGGGGCCCCGCTCCGCGGGGATGCGACCGGCCGCGATTGCCGCCAGCGGCCGACAGCGCAGTGTTGGAAATCGAGTGTCGCCGAAAGAGGCCGCGGCATGAGCTCGAGCTGCCTCGCCGTCTCCAACGTGTCGCGCGTCTTCGGCGGCCTGCGCGCCGTCGACCGCGTGAGCTTCGCCATCGGCCGCGGCGAGCTGGTCGGCCTCATCGGGCCGAACGGTTCGGGAAAGACGACCCTGCTCAACATTCTCTCCGGGCAGCAGCGGGCCGACGCGGGTGAGGTGCGTCTCGAGGACGAGTCCATCCAGGGACTGAAACCCGAGCGCATCGCGGTGCGCGGCCTGCAGCGGATGTTCCAGCTCACGCGCGTGTTCCGCCGCATGAGCGCGCTCGACAACCTGATGACGGCGGGCCGTGCCCTCGGCCTTGCGTACGCCGGGGCGCTCGCCCGCGCCGAGCGGCTGCTCGAGGAGCTGACGCTCGCGCGCGTGCGCGACCTGGACGCTGGCCAGCTCTCGGGCGGCCAGCAGAAGCTGCTCGAGTTCGGCTGCTGCTTCATGTCGTCGCCGAAGATCGCGCTGCTCGACGAGCCCTTCGCCGCCGTGCACCCGGCCATGAAGGAGACGATGGCCCACTTCATCCGGGTGCGCCACGCCGACGGACAGACGTTCCTCGTCGTCAGCCACGACATGCCCGTGATCGTCGAGCTCTGCCCACGCACGATCTGCATGAACGCCGGCGCCGTCATCGCCGACGGCCCGACGCGCACGGTGCTGAACGAGCGCTCGGTGATCGAGGCGTATCTGGGTGGCGAAACATCAACCGCATGAGCGCGCTGCTCGAAATGTCCGGCGTCACCGCCGGCTACGCCGCCGACATCGACGTCCTGCGCAACGTCACGCTAGTCGTGGAGACAGGGCGCATCACCGGGCTCATCGGCTTGAACGGCGCGGGCAAGTCCACGCTGATGAAGACCCTCTGCGGTTTTCTGCGCCCGAAGGCGGGAGCCGTCCGTTACGACGGCGCCGACGTGACCGGCATCGCACCGCACCGGCTCATCGATCGCGGCATCGGATACATCCCGCAGGAGTCGAGCCTGTTTCCCTACATGAGCGTGGCCGACAACCTGCGCCTGCCGCTCGAGCACCTGGCGCGCGCGCATGCGCAAGGGCTGGACGTCAAGGCGCGCTTCGACGAGATGCTCGCGCACTTCCCGGCGATCCGGGAGAAGCTGCGCGCCCAGGCGGGCGACCTCTCCGGCGGCCAGCAGAAGATGGTTGAGTTCGCCAAGGCCTACGTGGTGCGCCCGCGGCTGTGCCTCGTCGACGAGCCGAGCATCGGCCTCGCGCCCAAGATCGCCGCCGAGGTGTACGGCTGGATCGACCTGTTCACCGCGCAGGGCATGACCATCCTGCTGGTGGACCACAACGTGCGCCGCGTGGTGCAGATGTCCGAGTACATCTACGTGCTTTCCCTGGGCGAGATCACCGCCCAGGGAAAGCGCAAGGACTTCGAAGGCGACCTGCACGAGCAGGTCAGGTCGTGGCTGGGGGTGAATTTCTAGGTAACATGAGCACATGACCGAACGCAAACGCGCCACCACCAAGGCCTACCAGAATCCGGGCTTCCTCGAAAGCAAGGACGCCCGGGCGCTCCGCATCCTGTCGGAGTATCTCGAGCCCAAGAGCCGCTTCGACTACCACCGCGTCGACGACACCATCGTGTTCATGGGCTCGGCGCGCATCCAGTCGCGCGAGGCCGCCGAGGAAATGCTGGGCAAGGCAAAGGAGGGCAAGGACCTGGAGCTAGCGCAAATGGCGCTCAAGATGTCCGCCTACTACGAAGCCGCTCGCGAGCTCGCTTCGCGCCTCACGAAATGGTCCAAGGCGCTCGACCAGGAGGAGCGCCGCTTCGTGGTGTGCACCGGCGGCGGTCCGGGAATCATGGAGGCGGCGAACCGCGGCGCCGCCGAGGCAAAGGGCATGAACGTCGGCCTCACCATCTCCATCCCGGTGGAGGAATTCGACAACCGCTACGTCACGCGCGAGCTCGCCTTCCACTTCCACTACTTCTTCATGCGCAAGTTCTGGTTCGCCTACCTCGCGAAGGCGGTGATCGTGTTTCCGGGCGGCTACGGGACGCTCGACGAGCTGTTCGAGCTCTTGACGCTGGTGCAGACGCGCAAGATGAAAAAGCCCATGCCGATCGTCCTCTTCGGCACCGAATACTGGCGCGAGGTCATCGACTTCGACGCGCTCGCGCGCCACGGCACCATCAACCCCGAGGACATCGACCTCGTGCACCGCACCGACTCGGTCGACGACGCCTACGACTGGGTCGTCCGCCAGCTCACCGAGAAAGCGCTCGGGCAGCCCGGGGCGACGTTGTAGCCGGAATTACTTCCCGAGCGCGGCTTCGACCGCCTTGTGCAGGCGTTCCAATCCGAAGGACACGTCCTCCACCGCGCCGTTGACGAAAAACCCGGGCGTGGAGCGCACGCCGCTCTTCGCGCCGCCGTCGATGTGCTCGTGCACCCGCTGCAGGTAGAGGTGCTCCTTCATCTCGTAGTCGTACCGATCCAGGTCCAGCTCGGCCTGCAGCGCGTACTGCCTCAGGCTGTTGGCCTTCAGGTGTGAGGATGCACTTCCACCAGCGGGAACTGCCGGAACACGAAGCGCATGCGGTCCCCGAAGTGCTTGAGCAGCATTTTCACGGCGGGATAAGCCTGGCCGCACGACGGGCACTCGAAATCCCCGTATTCGACGACGGTCACCTTCGCCGAGATCGGTCCGAGGACGTGATCGGTGTGATTGACCGGGACGGCGAGCGTAAACGGCTGGGATCGCTGCATGGGGGTCTTCCTTCGGGTCGAAGCGGGATGATATTGCATTCACAGGATAACCGCCGGCGCGAAAACCTGCCGCGGCACTCAGTGAAACCTGGTTTGTCTCCCGTCCGTCGCCGGGGTTTGAGTTAGGATCGTCCGAGCGGTCGAGCGCGCCGTTCCGCGTACAATGCGCGCCTTGCGAATTGAAATCCCATGATCCGCCTCTCCCAAGTCACGCTCCGCCGCGCATCGCGGCCGCGCTTGACTCGCCTCGCGCGCAGGTGTTACCTTCGTGTTACTCGAGAGAATTTTCATGGCCGCGTCCACCACGCTCAAGCTCTCCGAGCGACTGAAGCAGCGCATCGCGCCGCTCGCGAAATCCGCGGGCAAGACGCCGCACGCGTGGATGATCGAGGCGCTGGAAGCGCATACCGCGCTCGCGGAGAAGCGCAGGGCCTTTGTGGGTGACGCGCTTGCCGCGGAGAAGGAAGTCGAACGCAGCGGCAGGGCTTACCGGGCCGAAGACGTACACCGCTACATCCGCGCCCGCGCCGCGGGGAAGAAAGTCGATCGGCCGAAACCGGTGCGATGGTAGCGCCCCGCGATGGCGTCCGTGAGCTACGCGCCGCGGGCGCTCACCGATCTGGAAAGGCTTAGCGACTTTCTTGCCGAAACCGATCTCCGCGCCGCGGCGCATACGGTCGATCTGATAGCCGACGCCGTCGCGGTCCTGGAGGAGCACCCCTTGATCGGCCGTCGGGCGGAGGCGGATCTGCGCGAACTCGTCATCTCTCGGGGCAGATCGGGATATATCGCACTTTACCGCTACGACGGCGAACGTGATCGCGTTCTCGTGCTCGCCGTCCGCCATCAACGCGAAGCGGGATACTTCGGTTAAGTCCGGCGAAATACGAAAACTCCACGGCGCGGCAGCCCCGAGACAGTCAATCCGCGGCGGAACGGACCCGGCCCCGCAGCTTCTTGACTTCGCCGCGCCGGGTCTTCCCTTCGAGGCGCTTTTTCTGTGAGCTTCGGGTCGGCCGGGTCGGCCTGCGCTGCCGCGGAACGACCGCCGCGCGCGCCACCAGCTGGTGCAGCCGGGCGAGCGCCTCTTCGCGGTTGCGCTCCAGGCTGCGGTGCTGCTGCGATTTGATGACGAGCACGCCCTCGCGCGTGATGCGCTGATCGCGAGAGCCCAGAAGCCGCGACTTGATGGGCTCGGGGAGCGAGGAGGCGCGGATGTCGAAGCGCAGGTGCACCGCCGAAGACACCTTGTTGACGTTCTGGCCGCCCGCCCCTTGCGCGCGGATCGCGCTGAGCTCGATCTCGGACTCGGGGATCGCGATCGCGGTGGAAGAGCTGGCCATAGCCTCTATTCTGCCTTCCAGCGGCAGCCGAGCGGGGGCAATCTCGGGCCGGATTGGCGGCTTGCGCGCCGCGTCCGCGTCCGTTAACCTGAACCGGCCTGCCCGAGGCTCCCCAAAACAGGAGAAGTCATGAACGAGGCTCACTACCCGCCCAGACTGCTGTTCCCGGCCCTCAGGCCTCTCTACGTGCTCCTCGAGCCGCTGTCGTGGCTGCTCATCCGCTGCGCTTGCGGCTTGATTCTCGCCGTGCACGGCTGGGGCAAGATCTCCCGCGGCGCGGAGGCGGGCTGCTCATCCGCTGCGCTTGCGGCTTGATTCTCGCCGTGCACGGCTGGGGCAAGATCTCCCGCGGCGCGGAGGCGATGGCGCCGACGTTCGCGAAGCTGGGGTACGAGCACCCCGTCGCTCTCGTCTATCTCCTCATCTTCGTCGAGTTCTTCGGCGGAGTCGCCATCGCCGCCGGATTGTTCACGCGCTTCTTCGCGGCTGCGGTCGCGATCGAGATGGCGGTGATCACCTTCGTCCATTATTGGACCAACGGATTCTCCTGGCTCAACCGCGGCTACGAGTACACCTTGTTGTGGGGGCTGGTCGCGCTCGCCATATGCTGGCGCGGCGGCGGGCCCTACTCGCTCGACCGGAGAATCGGCATCGAGCTGTAGCCTTGAAAGTCTGAGTTGACCGACCCGCATCGCCGCGGAGCGCCACCCTCCGCCCCGCCGCAATCCTTCGCCGCGCTCCGGCATCCCGGCTACCGCGCCTATTTCGCCGGCTCGGCGCTGGCGATGATGGCCGATTCGATCGAGCACGTGATCAGCTACTGGATCATTTTCCAGAAATTCCATTCGCCGGCGCTGGGCGGCTTCGCGATGCTCTCGCACTGGCTGCCGTTTCTTTTCTTCTCGGTGCTCTCGGGCGCGCTCGCCGACCGCTTCGATCCGCGGCGCATCATCCAGATCGGCATGCTCCTCTTCATGGCGGCCTCGCTCGGCTGGGGCGTGCTGTTCCTCACCGGCAGGCTGGAGATGTGGCACGCCGCGGCGCTTCTCGTCATACACGGATTCGCCGGCGTGTTCTGGCACCCTTCCGCGCAGGTTTTGATCCACGACATCGTCGGCACGCCGAATCTCCAGAGCGCGGTGCGGCTCTCCGCCACCGGCCGGTATCTCGGGCTGCTCTTCGGCCCTGCGGTGGGCGGGGCTTTCCTTCTCGTCTTCGGGCCGGCCTACGGATTGCTGCTGAACGCGCTCATCTATCTACCGCTCGCGTGGTGGCTGTGGAAAGCGCCCTACGGGCCGCGCTTCAGGAAAGGCGCACCTGCGCCGGTGCGCGCCGTGAAGGGCTTGAGCGATGTCGTTTCGACGATCCGCGACATTTCCGGCAGCCGCACCATCGTCTCGATGATCCTGCTCGCGGGCCTCACCTCGTTCTTCGTCGGCAACGGCTACCAGCCGCAGATGCCGGAATTCGCGCACGACCTCGGCCACGGCGATCCCGACCTTTCCTACAGCATGCTGCTCGCAGCCGACGCGGCGGGAGCTCTGTTCGCGGGATTCCTGCTCGAGAGCCGCGGCCTTCTGCAGGCCAAGCCGCGAACGGCGCTGCTCCTCGCGATGCTGTGGTGCTGCGCCATCGGCGGCTTCGCCGCCTCGAAGTCCTACGCGCTCGCGCTCGCGGTTCTGTTCGCCGTGGGCTTCCTCGAGCTTTCGTTCAACGCCATGGCGCAAACGCTGGTGCAGCTGCACGCGCCTGCGCCGATCCGCGGCCGCGTGATCGGGCTCTATATCCTGTGCGCTCTGGGCATGCGCGCCTTCTCGGGCATCACCATCGGCGTCGTGGGCGGGCTCATCGGCATCCACTGGTCGCTCGCCCTTTCCGCCCTGCTGCTGCTCGCGGTGACCACGGCATTGTTCGCGTTTACGCTGGGCCGGGCGCGCCCGACATGAAAACGCTCCATGCATCGCACGACGCCGATTCTCCGTACGCCTGGACCCGCTCGCGCGGGGAGCCGGGTCCCTCGCGGAGCTTGACCTGTCTTGAAGGAGAACCCCATGCGCTACGAGCTCTATTACTGGCCTTCGATACAAGGACGCGGAGAATTCGTGCGGCTCGCCCTGGAGGAAGCGGGCGCCGACTACATCGATGTCGCACGAACGCCGCTGCGCGGCGGTCCGATGTTGACGCGTTTCCTGGAAGGCAAGGCCGGCGGACACCTGCCGTTCGCTCCGCCGTTTCTGAAAGCGGGGAAACTCGTGATCGCGCAGACGGCGAACATCCTCCTATGGCTCGCCCCGCGCCACGGCCTGGTGCCAAAGAGCGAGGCGTTCCGGCTCTGGGCGCACCAGCTCCAGCTCACGATCTCCGACTGGCTCGTCGAAGTGCACGATGCACACCACCCGCTTGGCGGAACGTTTTATTACGAGGACCAGAAGCCGGAGGCCAAGCGCCGCGCCGCGAACTTCACCACCGAGCGCCTGCCGAAATTCCTCGGCTACTTCGAGCGGGTGCTCGAACGTGAAAAAGGCGGCTGGCTTCTCGGCAAGGCGTTTTGCTACGCGGACTTGTCGCTTTTCCAGATGATCGCGGGATTGCGCTACGCTTTTCCCGGCGCGATGCACAGGTTTGCGCCGAAATACCCGCGCCAGCTCGCGTTGCACGATCGCGTCGCGGCGCGAAAGCCCATCGCCGCTTACCTCGCGTCGAAGCGGCGCATCGCCTTCAACCAGCACGGCATCTTCAGGCATTATCCGGAACTCGACGTTTAGCCGGAGCTAGCGTCTTGCGATGATGATCCGGCGCGCGTCGCGCGCCACGATGCGCCCGGGCAGCCCTTTCTTTCGCAGCCTCTCGTAGAGAAGCGGCGTCATGATCGCAAAGGCTTCCGGGTGCCCCTGCCAGCGTTCCAGGAACTCGTCGACCGATCCGACGTATTTCCCCGGCTCGACCGCGATGCCCGGCGCGAGCTCGTCCTTGTAGCCGACCAGCGTCACGGGGCGCCCGAGATAGAAGGGAACGCTCTGATCGAAGCTCGCCACGCTGTAGAAGGGCGATTCCGGCGGAAACCGCAATTTTTCCCCGACCACGGTTTCCATGAGCCGCTCCGAAGAGTAGCGCTCGTCGAGAACGTGCGTGCCCGAGAGCGCGAGCTGGACGGCGAGCAGGCTGCCCAGCCCGAGAACCGCGAGGGACGCTTCCTGCAGCGAGCGCCGCAGCAGCCGGAGCGCGGCCAAACCTGCCGCCGACATTGCCAGTCCGGCCGCGAGAAGCCAGATCGAATACCCGGCGTTGAATCCCGTCCACGACAAGCGTGCGCTCAGAATCGGAAGCGCAGCGGCCAGCAGCGCCAAGGCGAGGCCGGCCGCGACGCAGGCAACAGCAGGCGCCCGGCGCGCGCGCTCGGACAAGGCCGGGTAATGCCGCGCGAACAGCAGAAGGATCGCCGGAACCGCGGGCAGCACGTAGCCGGGCAGCTTCGAGTGCGACGCGCTGAAAAAAACGACCACCACGCCGGCCCAGACGACGAGAAAGCGGTCGAGTTTGAATCCCGAAAGAGCCGAAGCTCTCCACGCCCTTGCGAACGCTGCCGGGATGCTCGGCGTCCAGGGCAGCAGCCCGACGAGCAGCACGGGACCGAAGTACCACCATGGACCGGGCCGGTGGTGATCGGGCAGCAGGTAGCGTTCGAAATGCTCGCGGATGAAAAAGAAATGAAAGAATTCGGGGTTCCTCTGCTGCGCCAGGACGAACCACGGCAGGACGATCGCACCGAACACGCACAAGCCCGGGACCCAATGCAGCCGCCGAAGGAGCGACAGGTCACGCTCGACCGCGAGATACACGAGCAGCGACAGGCCCGGGATCGCGATCCCCACGATGCCCTTGCTCAAGACGGCGCACGCCACCGCAGCCCACGCGAGGAGCATCCAGCCCCGCTCCGCGCGCAGGGAAATGTCCGGGCGCCGGCTCAAAAGAAAACCCAGCATCGCGACGGTCAGAAAGAACGTCAGCCCCATGTCCAGAGTCAGGAACTGTCCGCCGAGAAAGTATCCCCAGCAGCCGGCGAACGTCAGCGCGGTCGGGAGCCACGGCGAGCGGGGCGCGAGGCGATATCCCGCGAACGCCGTGAGCAAGATCCCGAGGAAGCCGGTGTAGGCCGGCCACAGACGCGCCGTCCACTCGTCCACCCCGAGCACTGCGAACGCACTCGCGGTCGCCCAGTACTGCAGCGGGGGCTTCTCCAGGTACTTGATCCCGTTGAGCCGCGGCGTCACCCAGTCGTTCGAATCCAGCATCTCGCGCGCAATGTCGGCGTAGCGCCCTTCGTCGGGAGTGAACAGTCCGCGGTACTCGAGCCCCGCGAACCATAGCAAGGCGCAGATCAGGAAGGCGCTCGCGATCCATCGGGACCGGGAGCCGGAGGCGGCAAACATCATGGGTGTCCGCGGAGCGTCAGCATGAACCGCTCCGCCTTGCGGGGCGCTGACGCGGAGCTGTCGGTTGCCTGTCGGGATCGCTATACAATCGCTGCTCCTTCCCTAAAACTCTGCTCCCGAAAAATGACAGGAGTCTTTCGACTTGCCGTCGCGCTGTTCGCGGTGCTCGCCGCTTCGGAGGGAGCCGTTTCGCAAACCTACCCGGTCCGCCCGATCCGTTTCCTGGTCGGTTCGCCGCCCGGCTCGGGCAACGATCTGGTCAGCCGGCTCCTTGCGCAGAAACTCGCCCAGCGCTTCGGCCAGCCCGTCATCGTCGAGCAAAGGCCGGGCGGCGCGGGCCTGCTCGCGAACGACGCCCTCGCGAAATCGCCGCCGGACGGCCACACCCTGGTACTGCTCTCCGGGGCGCACCCGGCGACCGCGGCTCTCAACCGGGCGCTTCCCTACGATCCGGTGCGCGACTTCGGCATGGTGGGAACGGTGGTCGCCTATCCGCTGGTGATCTCGGTCGCGCCGAATTCGGAGATACGTTCGTTCCCGGACCTGATCGCGCGCGCGAGAGACGCGCCGGGCAAACTCACGTATTCGATGACCCCGGGCACTCTGGTGCACCTGCTGGGCGAGTGGATCAACATCGAGGCGGGCACCGCGATACTCGGCGTGCCTTACAAGGGCAGCGCGAACGCCCTGGTGGACGTGCTCGCGGGCCGCGTCGATGCGACCATCGAAACGGGGACGGCCTCCTTCGGGCACATCCGCTCGGGAAAGCTGCGCGCGCTCGCGCTGTCCTCGC
>WNFV01007003.1_pt1 | contig 13485 bp, 12 predicted proteins | sample 5400101 | NCBI WGS metagenome assembly WNFV01 (sample SAMN13153361, study PRJNA577476) | soil metagenome | isolation source: 115 cm soil or saprolite under grassland replicate 1 | place: USA:California | collected 2016-06-15
TCCTGCGGTTTTTCTTCCGTCTGCTCTATCACCAATTCGCGTTCACCTACGATCTTGTCGCGGCGACTGTTTCGTTCAATCGCTGGAAGGATTGGGTGATGAGCGTGATCCCGTTTATCGAGGGGAATCGAATCCTCGAGATTGGTCACGGTCCCGGACATTTGCAGCGGATCTTGCTCACCCTTCGACAAGGCTCCCTCTACGAGGACTTCGCAGGGCAGCACCGAAACCTGTTCGCCGTTGGGATAGATGAATCAGCGCAGATGGGTCGTCTTGCAAAGCGCAATCTAACACGTTATTTTGTCCCAAAAGCAGATCGCAATTCCACCCTTCAACAGCGTGCCTACACGCAGGTTAACTTAACGCGGGGAATTGCTCAACAGCTCCCCTTTCCAAATGGATCGTTCGATACCATTGTGTCAACTTTTCCCGCAGAATATATTTTTGATCCTAGAACATTAACTGAAGCCGAACGCGTCCTAACACAAGATGGGAGATTTGTGATCGTTTCGCATCACCGGAGAAACACCTCCAAATCTGTCTGAAATACTCCATGAAAGATCGAAAGAACCTTTTGCCAAAGCGGGCTTTCGCCTGGAAGTCCATGAGATCGAAGTAAAATCAAGCCTGGTATTTATTATGATGGCAACCAAAACACGAATTATTGAAGAGGCAGAACATGCTTAGAAAACTGCGTGAGCCCGTTAATAGCCTTACACATTGGGGCGGCGCGAGTCTCGCACTGATCGGGTTGATCGCCCTGCTGATCGTTGGCTGGGGCACACCTGTCAAAATCATATCATTGCTGGTTTACGGTATCAGCTTGATTTTTTTATTTTCTGCAAGTGCCACGTATCACATGGTACAGGTTAAAGAAAAGACTTTGGAAATTTTTCGCAAGGTCGATCATGCCGCGATTTATTGCCTGATCGCAGGCACCTATACTCCATTTTGTGTGAACGCCTTCTCAGGGTTCTGGAAATGGGGCATGTTGAGTATCATCTGGTCGCTGGCATTGATCGGGATCATTGTGAAGATATTTTATATCCGGGCGCCACGCTGGTTGAACGCGGGAATTTATCTCGTGATGGGCTGGCTATGCCTTGCAGCGATTGGTCAGATGCTGGCTGTTCTACCTGTATGGGTGATTAGCTGGCTGATTGCGGGCGGCATCGTTTATACCCTTGGCGCGATTGTGTATATTACCAAGATCTTCAACTTTATCCCCGGTGTATTTGGATTCCATGAAATGTGGCACATCTTTGTCATGCTCGCCGCAGCGGCACATTTTGTGGCGGTGCTGGGAGTGGTTTTGTAGAAGAGTGACAGTCACTTACTGTGTGCTGCACGCCTGTTTGACATGCGTAGGGTAACTTGAAATTTGAATTTTAGACTGGGAATTCATTCAAAAAGTTCACTTTTTAATGAGACAAGCGGGAATTACTTCAATATCTGAAACAGGTTGCTGTAATCATCTGTCCACGATTTGATATCTGTGGAGTATCCAGTCAAATCAACTGAATGCTCCTGAATAGCAGCAATTTCCAATAAAGCTGGATCGCGTGAGAGCAAAATCCAGTGTGAGGCATAGCCGCCTTGTGAATCGCCCGGATAATTGACTCGCACCATGCTCAAATCATAATCCTGAGCCAGTTGCCAGAAGACAGGCTGAAGATCGAGATGCAGATTTGTAATATGGGCAGCGATGATCCCATCCGATGCGAGATGGGCAAGATACAAGGCGAAGGCTTCTTTCGTTGCCAAATGAATAGGGATAGAGTCACTGCTAAAGGTGTCCAGCACAAGCACATCAAAGTTTTGCGGATTCCCGTCGGCAAGTTCCTGTTCAAGCGAAATGCGGGCGTCACCCAGAACCATCGTAATATTCGCCTGGCTATCTTTGAGAAATGAAAAATAATTCCCCTGTCCCTGTGCCAGATCAACCACAACAGGATTAATTTCATAGAGGCAATAGTCGTCACCAGACCGTCCGTAGCCAACGAGTGTGCCGATCCCGAGACCCAGCAAGCCAACGCGCATCGGCTCATTATTTTCATACTTTGGGTGATTGAGAATTGCTAAACCCGCGCCGCTCCCTTGAACATAATAGGTTGTCGGCCTGGCACGCAATTCTGAGTTGATAAATTGAAGCCCGTGAACGGTAATTCCGTGTGACATCACGTATGCGCTTTCGGCTGAACTTTGGAGAGTGAGCTCACGAACACGGATCACGCCATAGAAATTCCGCTTTGCGTACAACGCGCCGGAAAAGAAAGTGCTCAGAACCGCCAGCATGACAGTCACCAGTGTAAAGACAGTGAATACAAAGCGAGCACGGGCAGTGTTATCGCGATTTGAACGAAGCACCGTAAGCAGAATCGCGATGGTCATCGCCAATCCGACGAAGAATTCCCAATAACCATTGAAAATCAGGGGAGCGATCAGGCTAACAAATACTCCGCCCAATGCACCGCCAATGGAAACCATCAGATAAAACATAGTCAGATGCCGTGCGGAAGGTCGCAAAAGATACAACTCTCCATGGCAAAGCATACAGGCCGCAAACAGCAGTAAACAATACCCAAGGATTTGCCAGTAGACATGCAGCCTTGTTGCATTGAGCATGACAAACAACGTCAACACCGCGGAGAGGATAAACAGGAATGCATAGAATTTGCGGTTGTATCCCCGCTCGCCTGAAAACGTCAGAATGAAAGAAAGCAAATAAAGCGCCAGCGGCAGTACCCATAAAAACGGGATCACCGCCACCTCCTGAGTGATCTGATTCGTAACCGATAAGAGGAACAGGGAAGCGGTCGCGCTGAGAATCACCCATAACGATATTACAGCAAAAGATGGCTGCCCCGCCGATAAAACGGGATCAACGTTCGGCTGCGAGCGAGTTGTGACACGTCCGCTTCGGAGCGCGATCCAGCCTACGAGCAATCCAAAGAGGGCAAAGCTCAAGGACCAGGTCCATCCTTGTAGGCGCAGGGATAAGATCGGTTCAATGAAGAGCGGATAGGCCAGCAGTCCAAGCAATGAGCCAACATTTGATAACGCGTACAGGCGTGTATAGGATCCTTGAGGAAAGAGCCGACTGAACCAGGCCTGCATGAGTGGACCGTTCGTTGCGAGAATGAAATAAGGCAAGCCAACTGAAACGAGGAGTAACTTGAAAATATCAAGTACCGGTGAACCGACACTCTCCGGCTTCCAGGCTGAATCTGGAGTGATGGGCGATTTCCAAACAAATGAAAATAGAAGGAGAAGAAAGAGGGCAAAGGCAATCAACGCAATGTGAACGACAGGTTGCCGTTTGGCTTGCACTCGCCCAATCAGCCAGTAAGCATAGGCGTAACCACCCGTCAGCAGGATTTCAAAGAACAACATCAAGGTTGACCAGACCGCAGGCGTGCCACCAAACCAGGGCAAAATGAATTTCCCGATCATAGGCTGGATTTGAAAGAGCAGGAAAGCGGAAAGAAAGATACTGATCGCAAAGAAAGGCATAATGTCTCGTCAATCGGATGATTTTACAACAGGGATGACGAAAGCATGATTGTAACCTGCAATCATCCTTTGTTAATTAAAAATAGCCGAGATATTATCTCGACGAGTAGCAACTTGTGGAAGAAGCGAAATCTATTCTTTCTTAGGGTATCCAGTTCACAGTGCCAGGAATCCCACCCGTATCAGGTATTAACAGTGTTAAACCTGTCCCATCTGGATTCATTACAAATAGACCACCCCCACTGTAGCTGGCGATAAAACGCTTGTCAGGTGAAATAGTGGCAAAGAGACTTGTTGCTTCAATATTTGTTAACCGCGTGACATTTCCGCCTCCCAAAGGAACAGACCACCAATCCGAAGGCAATGTGCCATCAGCAAGAGCTACTTGTACGCCTAGCAATTGATCAAGCCAACGCGGCGCGGGCGCGGAAGCCTTTATCCCAATCGGAGAACTGAAAAGGATCAATTGGTTATCGGGTGAAAACATTGGCGCATCAATCACAGATGGAACCGGCAAATCGTTCACAGGGACCTGGTGTGGATCCCTTCCATCCAGATTGGCGAAGGAGAGGTGATTTGTCCCACTTTTTGGTTCGAGGGCAACATAGACGAGCAAAGTATTATCGTCCGAAACCCGAGGCCAATAGGCATGGTCAATCAGCGTTTCTGGTTTTCCATCCGGGTAAACCATACGCATGATCTCATAGGATGGCAGCGACTCGTAATTGATGTGTGCGAGATAAATATATTTTCCGTCCGGCGACCATGTAGGCCGAAAATACAGATCCTGGTTGGTTTGTGGAGTGATAAGCAATTGCGGCGGTTCGGATCCATCCAGAGGTATATGATAAAGGGATGTCTGTCCACCATAGGCAGATTCCATCAGCGGTGAAAACGATAGAATTAATGTTTGATGATCTGGCGAAACTGCCACAGCGTCTACCCAACCCCGCTGAGGGACTTGAAAGATCGTCACAAGCTCACCATTTTCAAGATTGAGAGATTGTACGGATACTCTTGCAGTTGTACTATTTGCAGCAACGTACACCAGTTTCCCTGTTAAGTTCAAATTCGCCCAGGTAATGGGTATTTTGGCAGGCGCTGGAGATCCGTTTGGATTTTGAGTGCCGGGGATGGGAGAAACCGCAACAGACGGTTGGTTAATTTCCACTGAGCAACCAAAGATAGTCAAAGCAACAACCAGCCACCATGCGGGGAAATGAATCTTAGACATATAACCTTTCACTAAGGTATCTATCGCTTGTCTCATAAATTACTAAACTTTTTGATACAAATTACGAGTGAATATCACAAGTTCGGTTTAGTAAATTATGCGATACTCTGTAACTTATAGTTCCAGGGATGCCAGCGGAACTTACGATTTCATTTAAGTTCTTCCCTTTGAGTAAGCTTTCATACTGGTATACGCGGGCAAATCTATGGAATCCAACTAACGGTCCCTGGAACTGCCTGCGGATTCGGAATCAACATTGTCAATTCTGAGCCATCTGGTTTCATCACAAAGATCCCATTGAGACTGTAACTTGCAATATGCTTGCCATCCGGCGCGAAACTGGCAAATAAGCCTAAGGACTGAATGTTCGTCAATCGAGTCATCTCTCCGCCCGTCACCAGGATTGACCACCAGTCAGAAGGAACATTCCCATGTGCTTTGACAACGCGAACTCCCATCAATTTGTCAAGCCAGCTCGGCTGGTAGGATTGGACGGGTATATCCGCGCTAAATATGAGGGACTGACCATCGGGAGAAAAAATTGGTGCATCTTTAATATCTGGTATGCGTGGGCCAGTAATTTTAATTTCATGTGCATTCTCTCCATTGGCATCTGCCACAAATAGTTTGTTGCCGCGTGTAAAAAGATCCACCGAAACGTATGCGATGTGGGATGAATCCGGCGACAGCCTAGGCCAATAAGCTTTCTCTGCGACCTTTTCGGGCTGACCATCCGGGAATGCCATTCGGTAAATCTCATAAAGAGGATAGATCTGATCGGGCTCGGGCGGGATCTGATAATTGACGTGAGTGAAGTAAATGTACTTGCCGTCCGGTGACCATTCCACCTCGGTATAATCATCCTCTGGCGTTGGAGGTGTGAACAGCAACTGTGGCGGCTGAGAGCCATCCAAAGGCATAATGTAAATATCCTGGTCTACTGGGTTATCTCCAGGAGGAGGTGCATAAGACATGAGAACTTGCGTGTTGTCTGGCGAAACCGTGACGTAATAGATCCAGGAGTATTTGGGAGCATCGAAGATTGTGGTAACCTCGCCGGTTACAAGATTCAGAACCTGGATTTGCAAACTGAAGACGTTGTCTACAAGAATCCCATTGATATAAACCAGCCTCCCGGTCAAATTCAGATCACCCCAAGTCACCGGTATCTGAGTCGTTGTGACTATATTTGTTTGCGGGCTATTTTCCTCGGGCGAAAGCGTAGGAGGTATGGATTCAAGTGTTGGAGCGGGCGTTACAACTGTTGGCTGCTCAACCTGAATGGAACAACTGGAAAGGGCTAGAGCAAAAACGAGAGACCAAACTAGGAAATGGGCCTTCATGCGAGGATGCCTTCCTTCTACTAAAGATCCGGTTGGGATATCCAGCTTACTGTATCATGAACTTTCAGACCAGGGATCAACCGCCTCAGGTTCGAGCCATCCAAATCCATCACAAATAGACCTTCTCCACTTACGCTGGCAATAAGCTCCTTATCTGGTAAGAGACTCGCAAACGACCCCAAAGGCTGAAAACCAGTAACCAGGAAAAAAAGTCTGCCTTCGTGATTAGGAATCTTTGACTACACATTGAGTATTATTGTCTAGGCGCCGAGGTACGGATAAAGTTTACCAAGTTCCAGCGATCAGTATCAGATAGACGGGATTTCCAGGCTGGCATGGCAGAACCGGGAAAACCATCCGTGATCCATTCGTAGAGCTGTGCATCGGTATGAACACCTGGGATGGCATGTTGAGAAAGGTCAGTGGGACGCGGATTCAGCACCACGCCTAGCAGACCATCTCCTTTGCCGGTCTCTCCATGACAGGAAACACAATGAACCGTAAATACAGCCTGGCCTGCCGCAACTGATTCGCTGTTTGGAGGAATCGGATTCGCCTGCTCGGTACTGACAGGGATTGGACGTGCCAGATAAAAGACACCCAACCCTATCATCAACAGTGTTGCGGGGATGCCCGCCCCCAAACGCAAACCAGGTTTTACTGCGATAGACAAGGTGAACAATGCACACAGGAGTCCGAGACAAAGAATAAGTAAGCCGGTTTGTCTGAGGATTCCGGCGGCTTCGCTCGTGGCTCCGGGTTTTTGAAGCGTAAAGTTGAAATTTCCAAACGCATCGAACTCGCCTTCACGCCTCACCACTGCTTGAACCTGCCAGTTGCCGGGAATGCTAAGATAGGTGCCCTTCGCTGTGAATGTTCCATCTCCCTTACCGATCAGTTCGAGTTCTGACGGTGGAATATTTGCCTGATTCGGCGTGAAACGCAGTAAAACTTCTTTTGCCGAATGGAAAGGATGAACTTCGGAAGTAATCACTGTAAGCATAAACGTATTTTGACCCACTCGGCCTGGTGAAATGGATATTTCCATCTTCAGGTCATCTACTTTTTGCGTACTTTTGAGTTCTGGGGTGACAGATACAATTCTTGCTGGAGGGATATAAGTAAGGAAACTCACGCTGGCTAAAAGTAAACCTGCAAAAGTAAGCTCCAGGACCAGGTTCTTGCCGAAGCGTGCGACAAGTCCGGTGGTCTCAATGCCCTGAAGTTGATCCCGTTTGAGGCGGGGAGAAATAATCAGAATATTGGTTGCTGCAATGCTCAGCAATCCCGCAACAAACGCCTGCTTGATGAGCAATACATGCCCATAGAGACTGGTGAGAAGCGCGGGCCATGAACCTATTCGCAAAGAAGCGGAGTAGAAACCGGTCAGGCCGATCAGCCCAACAAAGATCAATGCATTGAACGAGAACTGACTGGTCAGTAGAGAGGTCAATTTCGTCCGCAGTTGGCTATCGAACTGTTGGATGTGGCGAATGCTAGTGAAAAAATAGACCAGCCCACCCAGCCAAAAGGTCATTCCGATTAAATGGATCCAATCGGCAAGGATGGGCAGGAGCGGGTGCACTTCCGCGGCGGCGTGACTCGTTAAAGTTACTGTGAACAACAAGGTGAGATTGGCAGCGAACCCGCTCCAATCTCTCAAGGGCGATTCGTTTCTGCCCGCCAGCCAGACGGAAAGCATGGCTAGCCCAAGGCGAGAAAGCCAAATGACGCCAAGCCGCGTTTCGATCAGAACGCGGCCCATCTCCAGATCCCATGGGAACGCCAGCTCACTCCCCGTGGATTGACCGGCTTGCGCCAGGATACCAATCCCGATAGAAATGAGGACTCCGATCAAGCCGACACGATAGAACTTCTTCCAGACTGCTGGCCTTGCGATTGCAGAAACAGCCGCGTTTCGATTTGCCTGGAGGGCCGGATTCCAAACCAGGGCAGTAAAGAGCCTTTGGCCCAATAAGAGCGCCAATGAAGCTAGCATGAGGAATTTGGAAATGAGCGTGCTGAATGGCAGACGGAAACTTGTACTTTGTTGAATCGCACTGACCGCATCTGCGTTGACATTCCCCACGGCAAAAGGAAATGTTCCCGTTGTTTGATGCCCATCTGCCGAGGAGACAGCCTTCCAGGTGACGGTATAAATTCCATCCCCGATGGTGTGTAGGGAAACGGTCATGCGTGTGGGGTCAGAAGCATCAACTCGTACATCCCCTACGTCGACCTCGATACCGCCCGTATTGAAGACTTTGATCGTACTCAGCGTTGCTTCTACTGATTCACTAAAAAAGAGTTCTATCTGTACGGGCGGCTGCGCCAATACAGCATTCGCTTGAGGATTGGAACGCAACAGTACCGCGTGGGCCAAAACCGGTGTCACTGCCCATGCACTATAGACGAGAAGGATCAGGAGTAAACAGATAATGCGTCTCTTGAAATTCACTTTAACTCGATTTTTTCCACCCCTCAACGAGACTTGCGAAGAGCCATGACTCCCAATACCAGGGCAATCAACCCGATCAGCAGGCTAAGATAAATGAGCCAATTCATCATTCCCAAGTTAGCACTTTGCTCTTCAGACGTTGTGCTCGGGAACTGAAGCTTATCAGCGGACTGCACTTCCTCGGGTTCCACATCGGCATCTACAGCCGTATCACCTAATGTACCGCCGAGTTTGACAGTGTATTGCCCAGCGACAGTGGGAAGGATAGGGGCAATGAACTGGCCGGGCGTTTCTTCACCCAGAGGTTGGAGTGTGAGAGTCTTATTCTGACCTCCATAAGAAATATTCACAGTTAAATTGGAAACATCTTCTACGGGCTGTCCATCAATGGCTGAGACAGCCTTCCAGGTGACGGTATAAATTCCATCCCCGATGGTGTGTAGGGAAACGGTCATCCGTGTCGGGTCAGAAGGATCGACGCGCACATCCCCCACGTCCACCTCAGTACCGCCCGTATTGAAGACTTTGATAGTACTGAGCGTTGCTTCTACCGATTCGCTAAAAAAGAGTTCAATCTGTACTGGCGGTTGCGCCAATATAGCATTGGCTTGAGGGTTGGAACGCAACAGCAACGCATGGGCAGAAGCTGATGTAACAGCTAATGCACTATAGAGCAGGACAATTACGATCAGCCAGAGATTACGTCTCTTGAATTTCACTTTAACTCGAATAACGGTGAATTGATCTTTCCATCCATTAGCGAGACTTCCGCAGAGCCATAACTCCTAATACCAAGGCAATCAACCCGATGAGTAGGCTAAGATAAATCAGCCAGTTCATTACTCCCAAGTCAGTATTTTGCTGGGCAGAGGCAATCGGGAATTGAAGTACCTCAGCAGCCTGCACTTCCTCGGGTTGGACCTCGACATTCACATCTGTATCTCCCAATTTGCCACCTAGATTTAGAGTGTACTGTCCTGGGACAGTAGGGAGAATCGGAGCAACGAATTGTCCTGGCGTATCCTCGCCTAACGGTTGAAGGGTAAGAGTCTTGTTGTGGCCCCCATAAGAGACTGTCACCGTTAATGCTGAAACATCCTCCACTGGCTGTTCATCGCTGGTCGTTGAAACATTGACAACGATGGCATTTTGTTGCCCCACAATCGGTGGCTCGCTGAGCCAACCCATCTCAAGAGTGTAATCCCCTACTGTGATTGATTCGTGCGCAAAGACAATTGAATAGCTAGTCAATAAAGCGATTAGCGCGATCAAGCATGCAGTTAAAAAGAATGGCTTTTTCATGACAGCCTCCTGAGGATTGAATAAGAATTTTATTTTGTTGATATGATAACAAGATAAGAGTGCACTACGGAATCCATCTTACCGCGCCGGGAATTCCGCCTGTGTAATTCACAATTTGGGTGAGTTCCCCGCCCTGAGGGTTCATGACGAAGATTCCCGAGGCGCTATAACTGGCGATGAATCCCGAATCAGGAGAGATACTTGCAAACGGCCCGGGTGAATACACATGGGTTAACCGGGTAGGCTCGCCACCAGATAATGGAACAGACCACCAGTCGGAGGGAATAGAGCCGTGGGCGTGCACAACTGTAATTCTCATCAATTTTTCCATCCAACTCGGCGCAGAGCTTTGAGCGGGGATTGGTGCACTGAACAGGATCGTTTGACTGTCCGGCAGGAATAAGGGCGCATCGATAATGCTGTTCGCCCAACCCGAGCCTGATAGCGGCACGCTATGGGCATCTGTTCCATCAGCATTGGCGATGAAGAGCCCGTTGGATCCATTGGTGGAAAAAAGGGAAACATACGCAATGTGAGATCCATCCGCTGATACCTGAGGCCAATATGCTTGATTAACCAGTTGTTCCGGTTTTCCATTCGGATACGCAAGCCGCATGATTTCATAGGTTGTCGAGGAGGATTGATAATTGATCTTCGTAAAATAAATGGTTCCCCCATCAGGGGACCAAATCGGCTGGGAATATTGATCTTGATCGGAAGGCGGAGTGAAAAGCAATTGGGGTGGTTGTGACCCATACTGATCTACTTCTTTACAAGAACCAAATTCATACTACTCATGATCATGTGGATTATGACCATGCTCACGTTCTACGACCGTCATTTCCAGGTTTTGTTTGTTCAAGGTCATGACGATCCCAAAAGTTTCCAGAAGAGTCTGTGCAGTGATAATATCCTTTCCACGCCCAATCGCGATCACCTTCCTGGCTAACAACATCGTCTGGTCACAATCCATGGCTTCCTGAATATCATGAGTCGCCGTAATCACAGACGCACCCCGACGCAGTTCGTTTCGGATGACCTCCTGGTAGATCTCTCTCGCTCCAGCGTCCAGCCCAGCCGTGGGTTCGTCTAGAATCAATAAATCTGCATGTCGGGCCAATACCTGAGCAATGTAAACGCGCTGCTGCTGTCCCCCAGACAGAGAACGTAATGGTTTATCCACCAGATCCCAAACCTGCATACTTTTCATCGCCTGAACAATCAGATCTTCATCTGCACTAGTCATTTTGCCAAGCAACCCATGGTTGGCAAAGCGCCCCATCCGCACGGCATCCAATGCCCGTAAAGGCAGAATAAATCCGGATTTGTGAGACTGACTCAGATAGGCAATCTGGCGTGGCGATTGCCCTGGAGGATTCCCCAACACCTTCAAATCGCCTTTCAGAGGTGCAAGAAGACCCACTATGGTTTTTAATAAGGTGGATTTTCCTGAACCGTTGACTCCAACCAACGCCAGAGACTGCCCCCCTTCTACTGTGAAATTAATATTTTGAACAATCCGTTCACTTTGGTAACCGATATCCAAGCCACTGGCGGTCACAGTTGGCTTGGATGTCTTTTGGGGATCTGCCAGGTTGTTACTCATCTATATTCTTAACAGTCTGCTGGTTACGGAATAACTGAATGTTTTTTACCATCAATACGCCAAAGAATATGAGGGTCGCTACCAGAACGATGGATGAGCCGGCTGCGAGGTTAAAGTGATAGCTGGTCAACAAACCCGTATAAACCGACAGCGTGCCAATAAGCGCTGCCCAAGCCATCATGGCTTCTATCCGGCGAGCAATTAACGCGCCAGCTCCGGCCGGCGCCAGGAGCATTCCAAACACCAGCATAGTACCCACAGTTTGAAATGAGATGATCACAGCCACCGCAATCATGGCTAACATAATATTGTGGTAAAGGCTGGAAGAAAACCCCGACACCTGAGCCTGTTCTGGGTTGAAACAAAGTAGAAGAAAAGGCCGGGAACAGATGAAAGCCGTTCCCGCAATCACCAGAGTTGCAATGACCTGCAAAAAGATCGCTTGAATATTGATCCCGAGAATTTCACCAAACAAAACCCTTACAATATCTCCCGTGAAGGTGGTCGATCGGGAAACAATCACAACTCCCAACGCCAACATTCCGACAAACAATAACCCGATGGCAGTATCCGACGACAATCGGGATTTTCGGGTGATTAGGCTGATCCCGCCAATCATCACCACGGCGCCCAGCGACGCACCAATGATTCCAGGGATTCCTAACAAGATGGCTACCGCGATTCCAGGCAACACTCCATGCGCCAAAGCATCACCGATAAATGCCAGACCGCGCAAGACGATAAAGGTGCCCACAATCCCGCAAGTTATGGAAACCAGAATTCCGGCCAGCAAGGCGCGCAGCAAGAAGGTGTTCGATAAGAAAGGATCTACAAGCCAGTTCATAACTTCCCTCAATAATGTTGGGCTAAATGGCAGTGGGGTGATCAGCATACCTTGATAAGCCCACCGCACATCCGATTGATTTATTGCTTACTTGAGACCGTCGACGATTACCTTGGCCAGGTTGCGCATAAAGGTGAAATAAGAGCCATCTTCAGGTAAACCGTGCGTGGTCAATTCAACCACTTTCACGCCGGTTTCCTTTCCAATTGCATCCGAAACTGCCGCAGGTGTACCCAGTTCCGTGAAAATCGCCTTCACCTGGTTATCCGTAATCAATTTTTTGACTTCCGCTAGATCGGATGCGGATACTTCAGCTTGGCTGGTGATGCTGGGAATGATTGCTCCCACTAATTTAAAACCATAGCGTTCAGCGAAATACCCCATGGATTCGTGCCCAGTGACCAGTTTGCGATTATTTTTCGGCAAGGTATTCACGATATCAACAACCTCTTTGTCGAGACTGTCCAATCGCGCGTCCAGGTCTTTGGCTCGCTCAGAAAGAACGATGCCCAGATCTGCTTTGACCTGCGCCGCAAGCGCATCAACAATACTTTTCATAAGTAGCGGATCTGTCCAAAGGTGCGGGTCTTCCGCGCCTACCGCTTGGTCTGGGTCGCCCGAAGGGATACCTTCACCTTCCCCTACATGCCGGACCGTGATGTGGTCGGAAGCGGTAAAGAACCTGACACCCGCTTCTTTGGCCTGGGCGAGCGCCTTCTCCATTCCACCTTCCAAACCCAACCCATTTTGCACGATGAGATCGGCTTTGGTCAGCGTTTCGATATCTTTGGCCGATGGCTCCCATTCGTGCGGATCTTGACCATTAGGCATGGATACAATGACAAGGGCTTTATCGCCTACCAGATCTTTGACGACCGAACCGAGGATGGAATAGGTGACCACAATGGTTTTCTGACTGCTCTTCACAGGCGCATTGGTCTGACATGCCGATAGTAACATGGATAAAATCAATGATCCAAAAAGCAATAACATCGCAAGTTTTTTCATGGTGAGTTCTCCTGTAAATAATGGACAAAGGTAGTTGGCGAATGATCGACTTTTGCCTAAACATAGAACGATAGGATACTGTGTGCCCGCAGGTATATTTCTAGTGCCGGTATCTTAAGCGGGTTTTTATTCATGTGGTCGGTTGCGTAAGCTAAGTATAAAAACCGCTAAAAACAA
>WNFV01014561.1_pt1 | contig 13484 bp, 13 predicted proteins | sample 5400101 | NCBI WGS metagenome assembly WNFV01 (sample SAMN13153361, study PRJNA577476) | soil metagenome | isolation source: 115 cm soil or saprolite under grassland replicate 1 | place: USA:California | collected 2016-06-15
CACGCCTTGACGGTCGCGTCCCATCCGTCGAGGTCCATGGACGGATCCGTCTCCAGGAATCCGATCGCCCGCGCCGCGGCGACCGCCTCCTCGTACGTCCGGCCGGCCTCGATCTCGGAGAGGACCAAGTTGCTCGTGCTGCTCAGGATCCCTTCGAACGATTCGATTCGGTCGCCGCGCATCGCCTCGAGGAAGAGGCTGAACACCGGGGCGCCGTCCATCACGGTCCCCTCGAAACGGAAGCCGAGGCGCTTCGTCCGCGCGATCTCGGCAAGCCGGCGGTAATGATAGACGACGGGGCCCTTGTTCGCCGTGATGACGTGCTTCCCGCCGGCGAAGGCCGCGAGGATGTGGTCCAGCGCGACCTGCCTCGCCGCGATCCGGAGGGGCGTGACCTCGACCACGACGTCGGCCCGGATCCGGCGGACGGCCTCGACGGATTCGTCTCGCACCGGACGCCCGCACGACTCGATCGAACCGCCCGCCTCCGCGGCCCGCACCGCCTTGCGCAGATCGATCCCGCTCGCGCGCTCGACGCTCCCGTGGTGCTTCGTCAGGATCCCGACGACCACCGGATCGAGGCCGTGATCCCGACCGAGCGCGCCGCGCCGTTCGACCAGGAGGCGTGCGAACTCGCGCCCCACGTTGCCGAATCCCACGAGGAGGATACGACGTCGCGTGCGGACCACCTCACGCGTCGAGGACCTTCCCCATCCCGCGGCGGAGCGCGGCGTCCACGACGAGGTTCGCCACCGCGGCGTCCTGCACGCCGACCCCGGTCAGGTCCGCGACCGTGATCTCGTCGTCCCGTTCGCGGCCCGGCTTGATGCGGGCGGCGATCTCGCCGAGTTCCGCGTAGACGTCCTCGCGCCGCATCGCGCCGGCCTGGATGGCGTGATGGATCTCGCCGAGTCGCGCGCATTGGTCGAGGCGGTCCGCGACCACCTTGTCCGCCTTCTCGAGCACGCCGACGTCGAGCTCCTGCTTCTCGGGTCCGTCGGAGCCGACCGCGGTGATGTGCATCCCGGGCCGCACCCAGTCCGCGCGCACGAGCGGCTCGCGCGACGGCGTCACCGTGACGACGACGTCGGACCCGCGGACGGCCTGCTCGACGGTCTTCGCCGGGAGGACCTTCACCCCGTGACGCTCCGACATCTCTCGGGCGTAGGCCGTCGCCTTCGCTTCGGAGCGACCGTACGCGATGACGCGCTCCGGCGTCCGCACGCGGAGGAGGGCCGCGATCTGGTACCTCGCCTGCGCGCCCACCCCGACGACCCCGACACGCTCGACCTCCCGCTTCGCGAGGAGGTCCGCGGCGAGGGCGCCGGCGGCGCCGGTCCGCATCTCCGTGAGGTAGCCGTTGTCGAACAGGACGGCCCGGGGGAATCCCGTCGTCGCGTCGAACACGAGGACCATGCCGCTTCCGACCGGAAGTCCGCGGTCCGGATTGTCGTAGGAGCCGGACGCGACCTTCACGGAGAAGAACGGAGTGCCTCGGAGGTGCGCGCCTTTCACATGCGCCTCCACCTTCGACGACGGGAGGTCGAGGTTGATCACATCGGGCAGGATCGCGTCCCCGCGTGCGAGGCCCGCGAACGCGTCACGGACCGCCGCGAACGCCTCGTCGGGCCCGACGATCGAACGGATGTCCCGCTCGAACAGGAGGAGGACCTCCACCTACCGCGTCCCCCGGCCCGCCTTCAGCTCGCGGAGGAGCTCGTCGATCCGGTGCAGCCCGCCCGAGACGTACGCTTGGGCATCGCCCATCCCGATCCGGATATAGCCGTCCATCCCGAAGTGATCGCCCGGCACGATCAGGGTCGACTTCTCCTTCAGGAGACGCTGGGCCAGATCCGACGAGTTGATTTCGAGCGCGTACCGCAGATAGCAGATCGCGCCGGCGGCGGGCGGGACGTGGGAAAAGAGCGGCCCGTGTTCGTCGATCCAGTCCCGCACGATCGCGTAGTTGCGTTGCAGGATCGACCGCGTGCGGCCGAGGATCGCCTCGCGGCGCGCCGGCTCCAAGGCGATCTGCGCGAGCCGGTCCGAGAGGTACGTCGGCGTGAGGGTCGTGTAGTCGTGGTAGCCCCAGAGTCGGGCGATCGTGTCCGGCGGCCCGACGAGCCATCCGATCCGCAGGCCCGGCAGGCCGTACGCCTTGCTCAGTCCGTTCGTGATGAGCGTCTTCTCGTATTCGCCCCAGAGGCTCGCCGTCCGCGCCGCCTCCCGTTCCGCGCCCAGGTACACTTCGTCGGAGAGGAGCCACGCGTCCGCGTCGCGGGCCGCGTCGAGGATGGCATGGCGCGCCTCGGAGTCCATGATCGCCCCCGTCGGGTTGTTCGGGTTGCAGACCGCGATCGCCTTCGTCTTCTTCGTCACGACGCCGGCGAGGTCTCCGGGGTCGAACTGCCAGCGCCGGTCCTCGTGGAGTCGGAGCGGCTTCACCGTCCCGCGGAAGCTCTGGACGAGCCCCCAGATCTCCATGTAATTCGGGAGCATCACGACGACCTCTTCGCCGGGTTCGACCAGATGCCATATCGCGAGGAAGTTCGCTTCCGAGGAGCCGTTCGTCACGAGGACGTGGTCCGGGGTCGCGTCCCCGTACATCGCCGCGATCGTCGCGCGGAGCTCTGGCGTTCCGTTCCCCTGCGAATAGGCGAGCGGGTGGTCGAGGAACCGCTGTGCCGCGGCCGCGTCCCCGAGGAGTTCCCGCAGCGGGATCGGCTGGACGCCGCTCTCCGAGAGGTTGAACTCGACGCGGTTCTCCCACGTCGACTGCCACCGCTCCATCTCGAACGGGACGATTTTCATCGGGCCGTCGCGGCTATCGGAGAAACGCGGTTAAATCTTCGCGGGGACGCGCCGTTCGGGCGGAACGGCGAGAGGGACGGGCCGTCGCGACGCCGCCGATATCAACCTTGGTTAAGGTTAACGGAGCCGCGAAACCCGCCCGCGGACGCCGCCAAAAGGGCCCGTGTCGCACCCCTGCCCCTACAAAAGAATTCCGCTCTCCTTAAATACGACCTGCGCATTCCCCGCGCCCGGACGAGAGGGGGCATGAGAAGGCTCGGCGTGGTCGAGAACATCGCCCACGACGGAACCTTGCTCGTCCGCTCGAACTTCGCCCCCTCGCGAGGCGCCGACGTGTTGGACAAGCGGAACCGGGCCGTGGGCCGCGTGGTCAAGGTTTTCGGCCCGGTCCGTGAGCCGTTCACCGCCGTCCGGCCCGCCGGGGCTGTCTCGCTGTCCCTGATTGGAGCCGACGTGTTCGTTCCGGAGGGAGATCATGCCGACAAAGAAGATCGAAGAGGCCGAAGAAGTCACTAGATGCCCGGAGTGCAACTCGGGTCACCTGTCGTTCGACTACGAGCGAGGCGAGCTCATCTGCGAAGAGTGCGGCCTCGTGCTGACCGACCAGATGATCGACCAGGGGCCGGAGTGGAGGGCGTTCGACGTCGAGCAGGGCGAGAAGCGCGCCCGCACCGGGGCGCCGATGACGTACACGATCCACGACAACGTGAGCAACGCGACGGAGCGGAACCTCGCCTTTGCCCTGAGCGAGCTCGACCGGATGGCGAGCGGCATGGGACTCCCGCGGAACGTCCGCGAGACGGCCGCGATGGTGTACCGCAAGGCCGTGAACAAGAACCTGATCCGCGGGCGGTCGATCGAAGGCGTCGTGGCCGCGTCGCTGTACGCCGCATGCCGGCAGTGCAACGTCCCGCGCACCCTCGACGAAATCGCCAACTCGTCCCGCGTCGGGCGGAAAGAGATCGGCCGAACCTATCGGTTCATGACCCGCGAGCTCAAGCTCAAGCTCATGCCGACGAAACCCCAGGACTACGTCTCGCGCTTCTGCTCGGAGCTCAAGCTCACCGGCGAGGTCCAATCGAAGGCGGTGGAGATCCTCAAGGACGCCCAAGACAAGGAACTCACGTCGGGTCGAGGTCCCACCGGCGTCGCGGCCGCGGCGATCTACATCGCCTCGATCCTCTGCAACGAACGACGCACGCAACGGGAAGTCGCGGACGTCGCGGGCGTGACGGAAGTCACGATCCGCAACCGCTACAAGGAACTCACCGAGAAGCTCGGCATCAAGGTCGAGCTTTGAGCCCATCTCGGCCAGCTCGACCGGTCGCTAGGTTTCGGCCTCGACCGGGGTCCCTCAGACGTCCCGAATCGCTGTGACGAAGGCGAGAGACCATCCGACGATCCCGGAGACCGCATAGACGATTTCGAAGGCCGGAATGGCGTACGGTAGCACGACAACAAACGCGATCGCGAACAACAGCGCGGCGGACCAGACGGGCCACGCGCCGGTCGCTTCGTGGGGTCGGATCCGCAGCCCGGCCCGCACGAGCAGGATCGAGGCGCCGACGGCCATGAGGAGCTTCTCGCTGAGGCTCGCCACGATCGGCGGCTCGGAGCCGGATACGATCAGCGCGACATGATACACGAGGAACGCGGCGAAGCCGAGGAATCCGAACGCCACGGCCCACCGAATCACGCCCCAGAACCGCAACGAGTCGAACCGATCCTGGATGCCCCGGTATAGGAGGAAGGGCGATCCGAGTCGGAGACCCACCGTGATCACGGCGATCGGTAGGAAGTAAGCGGGATCCGACGTCGCCGTGATTACGAGGATCACCGCGCCGACCGCCACGAGCGCGACCACGGCGAGGAGGATGCCTACGGAACGACGGGTCGCGGCGTACGTCCACGTGTGGCGCAACGCCGGCAGGAACAAGAGGAAGACCGCACCGAGGACGAGCATTCCCGAGAAGACGTAGACGAACTGGACTTCGGCGGCAGAAACCACGATCGAACCTACCTCATGAGCGGGCGTGGGATCAGGGCAGCCGAAGATTGCCGCGGATGATTGCGACGCATTGGCCGCCGACGCGGACGACTTTCGGCTTCCCGCCCTCCATCTCCACTGTCACCTCGATCCGACTCGCATGGTGGATCTCGATCCCCTGCTCGATCACGAACGTCGACGCGGGCAACTTCCCGTTCGCCGCGAGGTACGCCCCGCACGCGCCCGCCGCGCTCCCCGTCGCCGGATCCTCGATGTCGAGCTCCGGCACGAACGCCCGCGCGTGAACGTGGGCCTCGGGCGCCTCCGCCTCGAGGGCGAACGCGTAGCACACGATCTTCTCGCCGAACTTCGAGAGGACCTTGTGAAGGGCCTTCCGATCCGGATCCAGCTTCTTGACGACGTCGATGGATCGGAACGGCACCTGGAGCGACGCGATCCCCGTCGCGGCGACTTGCGGGACGAGCCCCTTCGGCCCGATGTCGCGAGCCCGCACGTTGAGCGCCTTGGCGAGCGGCTCGACGTTCTTCAGCTTCGCCCCGAGGACCGGCTCGCCTTGCGTCATGATGACTTTCTTCACCTGTCCGCCTTCACAGAGCAGCTCGAGCGGGAGGACGCCGATCTCGAGTTCCTGGTACACGACCGACGAGCCGTCGGGGTGCGGGACGAGGCCTTCCTCGGCGGCGACGAACGCCGTGCCGATCGACGGATGCCCGGCGAACGGGATCTCGCCGCCCGGGGTGAAGATGCGGTTGCGGTAGTGGGCTGCCGGGTTCGTCGACGGAAAGACGAAGGTCGTCTCGGAGAGGTTCATCTCCCGCGCGACGGCCGTCATCTCCGCGGGCCTCAAGCCGGTGGCCCGAGGGAACACGGCGAGCGGGTTTCCGGTCAGCGGCGTGTCCGTGAAGACGTCGACCCGCCAGAAGTCGAAGAAGCGGTCCGCCATCGCACTCGGCCTCGCAGGCGCATCGACGGCTCCCTCCTTAATCCTCCGGGCAGAATGACTCCTTTCAAGAATGTCAGCCCATCGCGGGTCTTGCGACCCGTTTCGGCTGGATCAGCCTGCTGCCGCTGCGACCAGGATTTTCACTTTCGGGCATCTCCCCCAGATACTTTGATGAGCGCCTCCTCCCCAAGAGGATGCTACGCTTGCTCACCGAGCCCTCGTCTTCCCCATCGAGTGGGGCGATGCACGCCTCCGTTGGCTCTTGAACGAATTCCGACTCATCGTGAACGAATCAATCCGGATTGCCATGCAGGGGGATCATCGATCACGTGCGCGACTCGTCCGAGCGGCCTATCGGGATCTGAGCGCCCGGCACTCGGTGTACAAGCAATACATTCCCTCCGCTTTTGAGGTGGCACTCGCCGTCCTGAAGGTCTATCGTCGGCGGCTAAGAAAAGGGAACCGGACCATGCCCCCCTTCATGCGACGCCTCATGTTGAAGGCGGAGAACCAATCGTATCGGCTCGACCGGGAGACAGGATGTCTGCGGATCCCAATCCGCGGGACTGAAGGACTCCAGCTCGATCTGCCCATTTCCGATTGGCATCGGTCGATCTTGAGCGACCCGTCGTGGGGCCTTGGCTCCCTAACTGTGGTCCCTGGAAAAGTGATCGTCGTCGTGCGAAAGGAGACTCCGAAGCCGTATGAACCCGAAGGGGCGATTGCTCTAGACACGAACGAGGGTTCTCTCGATGGCGTCGTCGCCAGGGGCGACATGGGGAAGCCGGTTACGCTGCCCTTAGATGGCGTGAGTCGAATCCAAGGCTTCCACTTTCGCAAGCGTCGTCGGCTCGCGCGCAAGAAGGCGCACGACCGGCGAATCAAACGAATCCTGCTGGACCGCGAGGGCCGGAGGGAAAGGGACCGCGTCCGACAGCGCCTCCACCGAGTCTCGAAAGGACTCGTCCGTTTCGCGGTGACGCGCAGAGCCGCGATCGTCCTTGAGGAACTGACGCTCCACGGAGCGGGGAGCCGGTCAAGGAAAACGAACCGCCGACTGTCCTCGTGGCCTCGATCCGAGGTCCATCGTCAGATCGAGTACAAGGCCGCCCTCGCGGGCGTGCCTATCATCAAAGTCAACCCTGCATGGACCAGCAAGACCTGCCCAGTGTGTGGCGCTCGGCGCCGAGATAGGGTGGGCCAGGATTTCGTGTGCCTCGCGTGCGACTGGGAGATGGACCGGCAAATCAACGCAGGCATGAACATCCTGAAGACCGCCTTGGCCTCGAACGAGGCCTTGGCAAGGGCTGTACGGTTCCAGCCCGGTGCCCTCCGCAATGATGTCGTGATTCCCCTCTACGACCTCCTCCGAGAAGGAGGAGGCGCACGGGAGGAGCCGAGCGGAGTGGAGTCCCTGGTGGGGGTGGCCTGACGACCATCACCCATAAGGGTAACAGAACCATCCTCGCCCGACAGGTTTTTGCGCGCCTCGACCTTCCGCCGATGAAGGAGACGACGCCATCGCCGCGATCGAGACGAAAGCGCGCGACGACCTCGCGATCCGAGATCGGCGGGTCGCGGACCGGGTCCAGAAGTTCCCCGAATCCGTGATCCGCGAGATGACCCGGATCGCGGCCTTGCACGGCGCCGTCAATCTGGCGCAGGGCTACCCAGACTTCGAGCCGCCGCCCGAGGTCACGGAGGCCGCGAAGCGAGCCCTCGACGGAGGCTACAACCAATACTCGATCACCTGGGGCGCCCGCGAACTCCGGGACGCGATCGCGCGCCGGGCGAAAGCCTTCAATGGGATCGACGCGGACCCGGAGTCCAACCTCGTCGTCACGTGCGGCTCGACGGAGGCGATGATGGCCGCGATGCTCTCCCTGATCAACGAGGGCGACGAGGCGGTGATCTTCGAGCCGTTCTACGAGAACTACGGCCCCGACGCGATCGTGAGTGGCGCGCGGCCGCGGTACGTGCGGATGGCGTGGCCCGAGTGGACGATCGACGAGGAGCAGATGAAGGCCGCCTTCACGGACCGAACGAAGGTCCTGATCCTCAACACCCCGAACAACCCGACGGGGAAGATCTTCACCCGCGACGAACTGCGCGTCGTCGCGGACCTCTGCGCGGACCACGACGTCGTCGCGGTGACCGACGAGATCTACGAGCACATCGTGTTCGAGGGCGCGAAGCACGTGTCCCTCGCGACCGTCGGCGACATGGCCGAGCGGACGATCACGATCAACGGTCTCTCGAAGACGTACAGTGCGACGGGATGGCGGGTCGGCTGGGCGATCGCCCCTCGCACGCTCGCGAGTGCGATGCGCCGGACGCATGACTTCCTGACGGTCGGCGCGCCTCACCCGCTGCAGATTGCGACGGTCGCGGCCTTGAACCTCCCGGAGTCGTACTACCGCGAGCTCGCGCGGGCGTATCAGGAGAAGCGGGACGTCTTCGTCCGCGGCCTCCAGGAGGCGGGACTCGACTGCCGCCCTCCCGCCGGGGCGTACTACGTCATGGCGGACTTCTCCGCGTTCCCGTTCCCCGACGACTGGGCGTTCGCGATGTACCTTGTCGAGCGGCTCCGGGTCGCGGTCGTCCCGGGAAGCTCGTTCTACGGCGACCCGAAGGACGGGCAGCGGTTCGTCCGGTTCATGTTCTCGAAGAAGGACGAGACGCTCCGGGAGGCGGTCTCGCGGGTCCAGGGCCTGCGGGACGTGCGGTGACATGCCGGGCGACGCGGACGTCGTCCTGGTGGGCGGGAGGATCTTCACCGCCGGGCCGGAGCGGACGTGGGCCCGCGCCCTGGCCGTCCGCGGGGAGCGACTCGTCGGCGTCGGCACGGACGCGCAGGCGGAGCGGTGGGCCGGCCGTCGGACGCGAGTCGTCGACCTGACCGGCCGCACCGTGGTCCCGGGATTCGTCGACGCGCACGCGCACATGGCGGAGTCGGCGGGGGAGCGTGGGTGGACGCGGCTCGATCAGAGTCGGGACTTGGCGGACGCCGTCGAGCGGCTCCGTCGGATCGCGGCCGCCACGCCGCGGGGCGGTTGGGTCATCGGGATCGATTGGGACGAGTCGAAGTGGCCGGAGGGCCGGTTCCTCGCGCGCGAGGACCTCGACCGCGCGTCGACGGCCCACCGGGTCGTCGCGCGCCGGGTCGACTGTCACATGGGATCGCTCAATTCGCGGTCGCTCGAGGCCGCATCGGATCTCGCCGGCACGCGGGGGTTCGAGGTCGACGCGTCCGGCCGGCCGACCGGCGTCTTGAAGGAGGCCGCGTTCGCGGAGTTCCATTCGCGCTTCGAAGGAGACGAATCGGCGATCGAGCGGGGGCTGCCGGCGATGGCGCGGATGGCGCATCGGCTCGGAGTCACATCGATCCACGACGTCGTCGGCGTGGCGCAATGGCGGGCCTACCAACGCGCGCATCTTGGGGGCCGGCTCGGCCTGCGCGTGTACGCGATGCTCCGCCATGACCTCCTGGCGCCGCTGATCGACGCGGGCCTACGCACCGGATTCGGCGACGCGTCGTTGCGGCTCGGGGCGATCAAGGTCTTCTCCGACGGTTCGCTCGGCGCGCACACCGCCGCCCTCCGGGATCCGTACGCGGACCTCCCGGGCGAGAAGGGAATGCTCGTCCACTCGCCCTCGGATCTTCACAATCTCTTGGAGCGAGCGCACCGCGCCGGATTCCAGACGGCGACGCACGCAATCGGCGACGCCGCGATCCGCCTCGTCGTCGAAAGCCTCGAGGCGATCCAAGACGCGGAACCGCGGGACGACGCGCGCCACCGGATCGAACACTACGAACTCCCCGACGAGGACGTCTTGCGAGGCACGAAGGCCGCCCGCCTGATCGCCTCATGCCAGCCGAACTTCGTGGGGCAATGGAGTGCTCCGGGCGATCTGTACGAGAAGCGACTGGGACACGTGCGGGTGGTCCGGAACAATCCCTACCGTCGGATCGTCCGCCGTCGGATCCCCCTGTGCTTCGGGTCGGACGGCATGCCGTACGGCCCGCTATACGGCATCCACTGGGCGGTCAACGGCCCCTTCCCGGACCAGCGGATCTCTCCGGAGGACGCGTTCCGCGCGTACACGGTCGGCGGCGCCTACGCCGCCCTCGGACGCGACAGCGCGGGGTCCCTCCACCCGGGCGCCCTCGCGGACTTCGTGCTGCTCGACGGCGACCCGTTCCGATATCCGCAGACGATCGCCCGATGCCGCGTGCGGGAAACGTGGATCGGAGGGGTCCGCGCGTTCCCAGCGACAAGCGCGTGATGCGCCCCGCCGACGGTGCGGGTCCGCGCCGATGCGCCTTTTACGCGTTCCGATGCTGCACCTCGGCGCGGAACGCCCGGAGGACGGATCCCCAGATCTTGTCGTCCCGCCGGAGTTTGTTCTCGAAGTTGTTGACCTCGACCCAGCCCTCGAAGGCGGTTTTCGTCTTCGCGTCGAGGCGGCCGGACACGGGACCGCGATAGAGCCCCAGCTTCGCGAGGCCGGCCTGCATTTCCCGGACCACCTCCGGGTTGAGGCGCACGACGTCTTTCGGGTCCTCGCGGTTCAGCAACGTCACGTCGTACACGTTGAAGGCCCGGATCAGCTCCTCGATCGGCTGCGGATGGTCGTCGACGCGGACGTCGACCCAGCGGTCGTTGAAGCCTCCGTACCCGCCGGCCTCGCGGACCACGAGGAGGGCGGCGGACTGTTGCCCGCGCCGGTCGCCGCCCGCGCGTTGCCCGGCGCTGAGCGCCGCGAGGAGGCGGACCGGCAGATCGCCCTGCGTGACCTCGAACGTGCGGGACATCGCTTTCACGACCTCCTCGCCCGCGAGCAGGTTGCCCTGGCAGGCGTACGACGACCCGACGAGATGGCCCGCCCACGCGATGCACCCTTTCCCGGTGTAGGAGGCGGCGCGGCCCCGCGCGTCGACGAGCGCGACCTGCCGTTGCGTCGCATCCTTGTCCGTTGCGACCAGTTTCTTGAGGACCTCCTTCGGCGCGAGCCCGCGCTTCATCATCGCGAGCGCCTTCGGCCCGTACGCGGTGTTGGCGTACGACTGGGTCGCGACCGCGCCGACCCCCGACCGGGCGAACGGCACGACCGCGCCGACGGCCACGAACTTCGATTCGACGGCGACGCCGAGGTCTTTCGTCTTGGGGTCGAACGCGACGATGCTGAACGTCGACGGCCGCGGCGCGCCCATCGAGGCGGCAACAGCCGCTCGCTATTTCGTCGTTCGCACAAACTTAAGCGCGCCTTCGGGCTGCGGGACCCGCCGGGAATGCACATCCTGCTCGACTTGTCCGGAGTCGTGCTCGATCACGAGAAAATGTTCCGCGGGTACCGCGATCGGCTGGGGGAAATCCTCTCCGAACGGTTCGGCGGCGACGCGGACGCCTGGCGGCGCGCCCACGACGACGCGTTCGTCGCATACGTGCAGCGAGTGAACGAAACGGATTGGGATGCACGCGGATGGGCCGAAATCGTCGATGAGCTCGACACGCGGCAGCTCGTCGAGATGTTCGATCGGGCCGGCGTTGCGGCGAGCCCCAAGGACCCGCTCGCGCTCTCGAGGGAGCTGGAGCGGGAGGCTCGACGGGATCTTCACGGGGCACACGCAGGACGCGCCGAAGAGCCGGCCCCGGTACTGGGCGGGCATCCCGGAGCGACTCGGAGCGGCGCCACGGGATTGCGTCGTCTTGGACGATCGTCTGGACTATCTCGAGGCCGCGGCGTCCGTCGGCATCTTCGCGCTGTTGCTCGACCGGAAAGGGGCGCACCGGCCGGAGGCGATGCCGCCGTACGTCCAGGCGACGTTGCGGAACCTCGCCGGCCTGCCGCACTGGATCGAGGCCCATGTCGCCGCACAGGCCGCAGGGGCCCGATGAGCGAATCGGAATCCGCTCTCGGTTCGCGAACCATTGTCGCGGCATACCTCTACTTAGAGGTATGTTCGACGCCACAGTTGGGGCGGCCTACGGCCTCAGGCGTTCCAGCTTCACGTACCGCACGACTTCGCCGACCTCGCCGAAGAGGATCTGCTTCTTCACGCCATGGGCGAGCCGGACCGCCCGGCTGATCTCCGGCCAAGCGCCGCGGTGGCCCCTCGGGACGACGTGGACGAGGTACTTCGCGTGGTGCGTCTCCGGATCGCCCTCGTACGCGCGGAAGTGGGATCCGTACTTGAAGCCCGTCTTCGAGATCACCCCGCGCGCGATGAGGTCCTCGTAAGCCCGGAGGCGCAACTCGAAATCCGGCTGCACCGCCTGCGCCTCCTTGACGAGGCGCGCGAGGCGGATCGGCCGGTCCGTCTCGCCGTTCCTCACCTCGACGAAACCTTCCTTCGCCAGGTACGCGGTCTCCAGGAGGCTCAGCTGAAGTCGCCGTCCGATCATCTTCCCGAAGAAACCCGCGGCGTGCAGGGCCTCCGCCTCGCCCTCGTCGATGACGACCGCGCGGTCTCCGAGGAAGTGCACGACGATCCGCCCCTTCGGCCGCTCGCTCGGCCGGTGCCCCCGCGGATGCGCCTCCCGCACGCTGTAATACGTCACGTCGCTCTCCTCGTCGACGAGGCCGAGCAGGAGCGTCTTCCGGACGCCCGCCGCTTCCTCCGCGCGTTCGAGGAGCTCCGCGAGATCGAACACCGCCCGTTCGCTCAGGGCTCGCACCCAGTAGCGGCTCGGCGTCTTGCGGGGAGCGCCGCCGCGCGGATACACCTGAAAGTCGACCGGCCCCCCGCGGGCCTCGACCACGTACCCTCGCTGCCGCAAGTCGCGGTAGACGAGGTACCGGATCTCGAACGAATCGATCGCCGCGCTCGCGGCGCGGAACAGCTCCCGGGCGGTCACCGCGCGGCCTTTCCTGCGGACGGCGAGACGGTCCGCCTCGACGAGGTAGATCGCCTCGAGGAGATCGAGCTCGAGGCCTCCGCCGGGGCGCGGGCGGCCGAAGAACCCGCGATTGTGGAGCGCGCTGCCTTCGGCCGAATCCTCGACCACGACGCGGTCCGCAATCAGTTCCCCCGCCATCCGAGACCGGCGAACGGCCGGCGCGCGATAAAGGGTTCGGAGCGGATGGCGACCCGAAGCGCGTCGGGAGGGCCGTTCCGCGGCGTTTATATAGAAGCATACACGATGAAAGGGGAGATGAAACGGGACCGGCTCCTGGAGGAAACGCGAGGGGCGCTCGCGAAGACGGGCTTCTTCCTCTCCCGCCCGCACGGCGAGCGCGGGCTCTCGTTCGACCTGGTGGCCCGTCGCGACGACACGCTCCTGATCGTGAAGGTGCTCCAGAACGTCGACGCGCTCGCCCGGGAAACGGCGCGCGAGCTGAAGGTCATCGCCCGGACGCTGGAGGGTTCGCCGCTCGTAGTCGGAGAGCGGACGGGGACCGGCGCATTGGAGGACGGCGTCATCTACAACCGCTTCGGCGTCCCGATCCTCTCGCGGCCCACGCTCCTGGAGTTCCTGGAGGAAGGCGTGCCGCCGTTCCTCTATTCCGCGCCCGGCGGCCTCTACGTGCGACTCGACTCGAGCGCGCTCCGACGGCTGCGGGAGGACCGCCAGGTCTCCCTCGGGACGCTCGCGGACATCGCGGGCGTCTCGCGCCGCACGATCCAGATGTACCTCGAGGGGATGTCCGCGACGATGGACGTCGCGTTGCGCCTGGAGGAATTCCTCAACGAGCCGCTCGTCCTCCCGGTCGACCCGT
>WNFV01006746.1_pt1 | contig 13482 bp, 8 predicted proteins | sample 5400101 | NCBI WGS metagenome assembly WNFV01 (sample SAMN13153361, study PRJNA577476) | soil metagenome | isolation source: 115 cm soil or saprolite under grassland replicate 1 | place: USA:California | collected 2016-06-15
TCGCTGTACCTGGAACCCCTCCCGCCCTCGGCCATGGACGCCCTGCTCTCCGGCCTCGCGCCGGGGCTGCCGCCCGAGCTCCGGGGCCGGATCCTGGACCGCGCGGAGGGCGTGCCCCTGTACGCGGTGGAGACGGTCCGGATGCTGATCGACCGCGGCGTGCTGGTTCGCGAGGGGAACGAGTACCGCCCCGCACGTGACGTCGGCGACCTGGACGTCCCGGAGACCCTCCACGCGCTCATCGCGGCGCGCCTGGACGGGCTCGACCCGACCGAGCGGCGGTTCCTACAGGACGCGAGCGTCCTCGGCAAGACGTTCACGCGGCAGGCCGGGTCCGTGATCGGCGGCATCCCGGAGGAACAGCTGGAACCGCTGCTGACCTCGCTCGTTCGCAAGGAGGTGCTCTCGCTCCAGGCCGATCCCCGTTCGCCGGAGCGCGGCCAGTACGGGTTCCTCCAGGACCTGGTGCGCCGGGTCGCGTACGAGACGCTGTCCAAGCGCGAACGCAAGGCACGGCACCTCGCCGCGGCCGAGTACCTCCAGGGGGGAGCCGACCACGACGAGGGCGAGGTCGTCGAGGTGGTGGCGGCGCACCTGCTGGAAGCCCATCGTGCGGCTCCCGAGGCCCCGGACGGGCCGGACATCCTCGACCGGGCCCGGGCGGCCCTGGTCAGGGCGGGCCACCGGGCCGCGTCGCTCGCCGCGGCGGAGGAGGCTCAGCGCCACTTCGAGCGAGCGGCCGAGCTGACCATTGATCCGATCGAACGGGCCGAGCTGCTGGAGCAGGCGGGGGCCATGGCCAACCGTGGCGGGCGCAGCGAGGCCAGCCTGGCCCTGTACGAGCACGCCGTTCGCCTGTTCACGGAGGCGGGGCGGACGCACGCGGCCGCCCGGGCCTCGGCCCGGCTGGCGGAGGCGCTGTGGACGAACGACCAGGTCGACGAGGCCGTCCGCAGGATGGAGGAGGCCTACGCGGTCCTCGGCGACGAGGAGCCCGACGCCGACCTCGCCGTGCTCCTGGCCGAGCTGGCGCGGTTCCAGTTCTTCCAGGGGAACAGGGAACGGGCCCTGGAACGGGTGGACCGGGCGCTGGAGATCGCGGAGTCCATCCCCCTGCCGGAGACGATCTCCCAAGCGCTGAACACGAAGCACCTGGTGATGTCGAGCCGGGGGCGGAGGCAGGAGGCCCTCGCGCTGCTGAAGCATGCCCTCCAGGTGGCGCTGGACAACGACCTGCCGGCCGCCACGCTGCGCGCCTACATCAACCTGTCGAACTTCATGAACGAGACGATGCAGGTCGACGACGGCCTGGCCTACCAGCGGAACGGCATCGCGCTCGCCAGGAGGGTGGGGTTCCGATGGGCCGAGTGGTGGCTCCTCGGCCACCACACGCACACCTACTTCCACATGGGGGACTGGGATGCGGCCGAACGGACCGCGGCGGAGATCGCCGACCCCGAGGAGACCCCGGACGCCCGCGTGGGGATGTCCATCGCGGTGGGGGCACTGGTCCCGATCCATCTGGCTCGCGGGGAGAACCAGGAAGCGGAGGAGCTGGTCTCGAGGTACTGGTTCCCGTTGCTCGACAGCTCCGACGTGCAGACCGCCGGCTCGGCCGCCGGCGACGTGGCCATGGTGGACGTCGGGGCGGGCCGGTACCGGCAGGCCCTCGAACGCGCGAAGGCCGGGCTGGCGCACGTCGGCAAGCTCGGCCCCAACCACGCCGCCATCCGGGACTGCTGGACCAGCTCCATGACCGCATCCCTGGCCCTGGGGGACCTGGACGAAGCATCGAGCATCTTCGAGGTCATGGCCACCACGCCGGCCGGGCATCTGCACTCCTACATGCGGGCGTACCTGGCCAGATTCCGGGCGGCACTCGCGGCCGCGCGCGGCGACGCGGAGGAGGCGGAGTCGAGCTTCCGTGAGGCGACCGCCACCCTCGGGGACCTGCGCTGCGTGTTCGAACGAGCAGTGGTCCAGACCGAACACCACGAATGGCTGGTGCGCGACGGCCGGGGCGACGATGAGGAAGCGCGGGAGCTCGCCGCCGAGGCCCGCCGGACGTTCGAGCGCCTCCGCGCGACCGCGTGGCTGGACCGCCTGCAGCGAGAGGACGCGGGCCAGCCAGTGGGCCGATCGAGCGGCTAGGGCTGGACCTTCGCCGACCGGCGAATGCGCGCGGCACGTTCGTCGGCCCCGGTGGCGATCGCGGCCCGGCGCTCCAGGAGCAACCCGGCCACGCCCATCGCGAGCACCAGGAGCATCGCGACCACGTACGCCCAGGCCCCCGGCCTCCCCCAGTCGACGTCGCCGCCGTACCGGGCGACGGCGACGAGGAGCAGCGGACCGAGCACGACGGCGGTGACCATGGGACCGTGCGACCGGCGCCGGTCACCGTCCCAGCCCGTCAGGACCATGGTCACGCCCACGCCGACCAGCCACGCCGCCACCGCTCGGGAGGTCAGCGCCGTCAGCGCCCACGGCCAGAAGTCCTCCGCGGCGCCCGGCGCCAGGAACAGGATCACGCCGAACGCGGTGAAGGCCGCGCCGAGGAGCAGGACGTAGGTTCGGAACCAGCGGGGGAACGCGGCGGATCGCGGCGCGGGGACGGGCTCGACGGGGCGGGCGAACACGAGGACCACCAGGAACAGGAACGCGGGCGGCACGGTCACGTAGACGATCAGCCATGCCCACCCGGCGGCCACCGCGCTGGCCGGCCCTTCCGAGAGGTGGAAGGTCCCCAGGTGGATCAGGGTCGCGGCCATGGTGAGGATCGTGAAGGCCAGCACCCCCAACAGCGAGGCCCGGGCCGCGGCCCAGGTCCGCTCGCGCATGGCCAGCCGCACCGTCACGAAGCTCGCCCAGTAGAACCCGCCCAGCGTGGCCGCGGTGAGCGGCGCCCCGATGGTCCACGCGAACCACCGATCGGTGTGATCGGTCAGGACGAACAGCTGTGCCCCCGCGACGAGCACCAGCACCGACGCCACCGAGAGCAGCCTGAGAAGCGCGCGACCGAGCGGCCGTGTCGCCGAGTCCCCCTCCATGTCCGGAGCATGATGGGTCATCGGCTCGTGCCGCAATCCCAACCTTCCCCGAAGGAGGATCGGTCAGTGGAACCGGATCGAGCGGCAGGTCCTTCAGCGCCGCGACCCGCCGAGGAGAGCGAGCAGATGCGCTCCGCCCTCGCCTTCGACGGCGTCGGCCCCGCCGCATGGCGTCGACCCTGCCGGCGAACTCACGCGCCCCGACGATCGGGATCACTCTCCACGGGGAGAGGTCGCGGTCGATGAGTTCGGCGCCGGCGCGGGGTCTTCATCACGGACGAACAGGAACGAACCGGAAGGAGGAGGTCGTGACGAGGAAGATCATCGCGGGCGAGTTCATGGCCCTCGACGGGGTGCTCGAGTCGCCCGACAAGTGGAGCATGCCCTACTTCAACGACGAGGTGGGCGCGATCATCGGGACGAACATGGAGCGCTCCGACGCAATGCTGATGGGGCGGCGCACGTACGAGGAGTGGGCGGCGTACTGGCCCGGCAAGACCGCCGAGGACGACGAGTTCGCGCCGTACATCAACAGCGTGGCGAAGTTCGTGGTCTCCACCACCCTGACGTCGGTGGAGTGGGAGGGCACCACGCTGCTGAACGGCGACTTCCGGGAGGACATCACGAAGCTGAAGCACCAGCCGGGCAAGGACATCGCGGTCTCGGGAAGCATCACGCTGGTGAGCTCGCTGCTCCGCGAGGGCCTGCTCGACGAGCTCAGCCTGCTGGTCTCGCCGATCGTGGTCGGCGCCGGCAAGCGCTTGTTCGAGGACCCATCGGGCCCGGTGGGCCTGAAGCTGATCGAATCCCGAACGCTCAGCAACGGCGTGGTCGCGCTGACCTACGGCCTGGCGGAGGCGTAAGCCGCGCAGTCACCCCGTGTCGTGTGACGCCGTGCGATCGGCGACCAACTGCTGGACGCGCTGGTGCGAAAGGCCCATGAGAACGGCCGCGTCGCGCAGCGAGAGCCCCAATGTCGTCACCAGGTCACCCGCCACGATGGCGGTCCGCTCCTTCGCCTCCTCCTAGGCCCGCGCGGCTCGGTCTCTCGACTCCCGGGCGCGCCGGAGCTCGGCGACGTGAGTATCATCGCCGCCCCGACCGATGAGTTCCGCCCCCCGGGGCGGTCTGAAGGAGCAGGTCCGACGACGATGAGAAGAGATCAGGCCATGAGCAGGCCGACGGGAATACGAAGGTCTCGCTCCGCCTTGTGGACAGCCAGACGACCACGAAGGGCGTCGTGATCCTGACCTACGAGCCGGCGGAGGCGGACGCTCAGGGAGGCGAGGGCAGTTGAGCTCGAACGAGACGATCCGGACCGAGGGGCTGGTCAAGCGCTACGGCAAGGTGACCGCGCTCGACGGCATCGACCTGGCCGTCCCGCAGGGGACCGTGTTGGGGCTCCTCGGGCCGAACGGCGCGGGGAAGACGACGGCGGTTCGCATCCTCACGACGCTGCTGGAGCCCGACGAGGGCCGGGCGGTCGTCGCCGGGCTCGACGTCGTGGCCGACGCCGACAAGGTGCGGGAGCGCATCGGGCTCTCCGGGCAGAACGCGGCCGTCGACGAGCACCTGACCGGGTTCGAGAACCTCGACATGGTGGGCCGGCTGTACCACCTGGGGAAGCAGCGGTCCCGCGAACGCGCACGGGAGCTGCTCGAACGGTTCGACCTGGAGGACGCCGGCGACCGGCCGACGAAGACCTACTCCGGCGGCATGCGGCGGCGCCTCGACCTGGCCGCGGCGCTGGTGGCGAAGCCCGAGGTCCTGTTCCTCGACGAGCCGACCACGGGGCTCGATCCCCGGAGCCGCGTGCAGATGTGGGGCACCATCCACGAGCTGGTCCACGGCGGCTCGACCGTGCTGCTGACGACGCAGTACATGGAGGAGGCGGACCGGCTGGCCGACGACATCGTCGTCATCGACCACGGGCGGGTGATCGCCCACGGGACGGCGAACACGCTGAAGGCCCAGGTGGGCGGGGAACGGGTCGAGGTGGTCCTCTCGGAGGGCGCCGACCTCCCGAAGGCCCGGGTGCTCCTGGGCGGCCTCTGCCACGCCGAGCCCCAGGTCGACGAAGGGATCCGCATGCTGACCGCGGCGGTGGTGAGCGACGGCGCGGACGTGCTGAAGCGGGTCCTGGAGAAGTTCGCCGAGGCGAACGTGCAGATCGCGGACGTCGGGCTCCGCCGGCCGACGCTGGACGACGTCTTCCTGTCGCTCACGGGCCACGTCGCGGAGGAGGAGCCTCCCGGCGAGGACGGCTCCGCCGACGGCGACGGGTCCGGCGGCGGCAGGGGCCGACGAAGCGAGGACCGGGTGAAGGAGGCGGTCCAGTGAGTGCCGTGGTTCGCGTCTTCGCCGACGGCGCCGTGGTGGCCAAGCGCAACCTGATCAAGATCAAGCGCGTCCCGGACATCCTGGTGTGGACCACGATGTCGCCGATCATGTTCGTGCTGCTGTTCGGCCTGGTGTTCGGCAGCTCGATCCACATCCCGGGCGTGAGCTACCGCGAGTACCTGATCGCGGGGATCTTCGCCCAGACGGTGATCTTCGGGTCGACCTTCACCGGCGTCGGGCTCGCGGACGACATGACGAAGGGCGTCATCGACCGGTTCCGGTCGCTCCCGATGGCCCGCTCGGCGGTGCTCATCGGCCGGACCGCGAGCGACCTCGTCTACAACTCGATCTCGATCCTGGTCATGTCCGTGACCGGCCTGATCGTGGGCTGGCGCATCCGGACCGGGGTGCTCCCCGCCATCCGCGGGTTCCTGCTGCTGCTGGTCTTCGCGTACGCGATCAGCTGGATCATGGCCTGGGTCGGGCTAAAGGTGAGAGCCGTGGAGGTGGTCCAGAACGCATCGTTCATGTTCATCTTCCCGGTGACGTTCGTGGCGAACACGTTCGTCCGGAGCGAACTGCTGCCCGGCCCGCTCCAGACGTTCGCCGAATGGAACCCCGTCTCGGCGGTCGCCCAGGGGGTGCGGGAGGCGTTCGGGAACACGGGCACCACGCCGAAGCCGACCGTCTGGTCGCTGGCCCACCCGATCGCGTACTCGCTGATCTGGGTGGCGATCATCCTGGCGATTTTCGTACCGCTCTCGATCCGCCAGTTCAGGAAGGCCGCATCCAGGCAGTGAGGGCCAGGGCTGGGGGCCCGCGAAGCAGAACTGCCACACTGCCGGCATGGCTGACGTTCCGGCTCGTGACCTGCGGAACGACGTGAGCGCGGTGCTCCGCCGGGTGGAGGGGCGAGAGCGCCTCCGGGTCACCGTCAGCGGGCGTCCGGTCGCCGAGCTGGTTCCCCTGGCAGGGAGGCCCGGGTCGATCCGATGGGACGCCTTTCTCGAGAACGCCGAGCGGTGGCGGGCGGATGCGGGGCTCGCGAAGGATCTCGCGGCGCTCCTTCCCGAAACCACCGACGACGTTCCCTCGCCGTGACCGGGCGGCGCCCACCTCGGGCCGAGCTCGGCCTCGCGGACACGTCCCTGTTCATCGCATTCGAACAGAAACGCCACCTCGCCGGCTCCCCGCCTGAGAGCATCGCGATCTCGGTGATCACGGTCGGCGAGCTGCGGCTGGGCGTGCTGGCCGCAGACGATGGGCCGACGCGGGCCCGCCGGCTGGAGACCCTGTCCCGGGCCGAGGCACTCGAGCCCCTGCCCGTCGACGCGCTCGTGGCGCACGCGTGGGCAACACTGCGTCTCGCGCTCCGCGACGCGGGTCGGCGGATGCCGCTCAACGACTCGTGGATCGCCGCGACGGCCATCGCCCACGGTATCCCGGTCGTTTCGCAAGACGGCGACTACGACGGGGTCCCCGGGGTGGAGGTCATCCGAGTCTGAACGTCCTCGGCCTTCGCGCGCTGAACCGGGCGCTGCTGGGGCGCCAGATGCTGCTCCGGCGGCGCCGGCTGGGGGCGCTGGAGGCCGTCGAGCGGCTGGTCGCGGTGCAGGCGCAGGTTCCCCGGGATCCGTACGTCGCGCTGTGGTCGCGGCTCGAGGGGTTCCGCCCCTCGGTGCTGTCCGCGGCGCTGGAAGGCCGCCGGGCGGTCCGGATGACCCTCCTTCGGGCCACGCTCCACCTCGTGACCGCCCGGGACGCGGTGGCCCTGCGCCCGCTGTTCCAGCCGGTCGTGGAGCGGATGTTCTTCAGCCAGCGGGCGTTCCGCCGCGCTGCCGAGGGAGTCGACCTCGACGAGGTGGTCCGGCTGTTCCGGGAGCTCCTGGAGGAACGGCCGGGCTCGAGGGTCGCTCTCGCGCGAGCCGTGGCCGAGCGGTGGCCCGACCGCGACGCCTCGTCGCTCGGGTACGCGATGTACTTCCTGCCCACCGTCCAGGTCACGCCGCGAGGCCTGTGGGGGAAGAGCGGCCGAGCCGCGGTGACGACGCTCGAGCACTGGCTGGGCTCGGGTCCGCTCGGACCGGGCGCGGCACCGAGCGAGCTGGTCGCGAGGTACCTGGCTGTCTTCGGCCCCGCGACGCCGGCCGACTTCTCGAGCTGGTCCGGCCTGGCGGGCGTCCGCGAGGTGTTCGAGGAATTCCGCCCGCGCCTCCGGACGTTCCGCGACGAACAGGGCCGAGAGCTGTTCGACATCCCGCGCGCACCACTCCCCGATCCCGAGACGCCCGCCCCGGTCCGGCTCCTGCCCGAGTACGACAACGCGCTGCTCGGCCACGCCGACCGCAGCAGGGTCATCCCCGAGGGGATCCCGCAGTGGACGGACGTCGGCTGGGGCACCGTGCTGGTCGACGGCTTCATGGCGGCCAGATGGAAGCTCGACCGGGAGCAGGTAGGAGCGACGTTGCGGGTCGAGCCCTTTCGCCGCCTCACCCGGGCCGAGAGGGCCCAGGTCACCGAGGAGGGCGTTCGGCTCGCCGAGTTCCTCGAACCCACCGGACGGCCCGGCGTGCAACTCGCCGGGCAGATCGAGCCGTCCGCGGCCGAGCGCCGCCCGAATTCGCCGCGCAACCGATGAGCGCCTCCATGTCGCGGAGTCGTTTGCACGACCATCGGGGGCGGCGCAGCATCGCGGTCGTGGGTTCGGTCGAGTCACCGGTCAGCCGGGAACGGCACGAGGTGCCGGATGGCGCCTGCGGACTCGTGACGGCGTCGAGCTCGACGCGGACCTCGTCGTGGTGGCGACCGGCTTCAGCCACGACCCGTTCACGCCGGACGTGCCCGGCAGGGAGACGTTCACCGGCCACCAGGCGCACTCGGCCGACTACCGGAATGCGGGCCCTACCGGGGCAAGAACGTCCTGGTCGTGGGGACCGGGAACTCCGGCGCGGAGATCGCGGTGGACCTGGTGGAGGGCGGCGCCGCGAAGGTGGCGATCTCGGTCCGGACCCCGCCCAACATCCTGCGCCGCGACCTCGGGGGGATTCCGTTGCAGGTCCTTGCGGTGCTCATCCGCAGGCTGCCGGTCCGCGTGGTCGATCGGATCGCCCTGATCCTCCAGCGCCTCACCGTCGGTGACCTCTCCCGCTACGGCATGCCCAATCCCACGCTGGGCCTGTACACGCGGGTCAACCAGGACGCGATCCCGATCCTGGACGTCGGCCTGATCGGGCTGCTGAAGAAGCGGCGGGTGGGGGTGTTCCCGGCCGTGGAACGCCTCGACGGCCCCGACGTCGTGCTGGACGGCGGCCGCCGTCTCCGCCCCGACGCCGTGATCTGGGCCACGGGGTTCCAGCGCGGCCTGGAGCGGCTGGTCGGCCACTTGGGCCTGGTCGCCGCGAGCGGCCGCCCGGCAGTCCACGGAGCAGCGACCCACCCGGCCGCGCCCGGGCTGCACTTCATCGGCTTCTCGAACCCGATCAGCGGCAACCTTCGCGAGACCGCCATCGACGCCAAGCGCATCGCCCGAGCGGTCCGTCGCCGGCGCCAACCTGCCGCGAGCTGACCGGGCTACGTACCGAACGCGGCGAACCGGTTCTGGTATCCGAGGTAGACCACGCCGTCCGCCACGGCGGGCGACGAGTCGACAATGTCCCCGGTCGCGATGCTCCGGAGCGGGGCGCACGGGTTCGAACAGGTCGCCGGGAACGCGGAGAGCTTCTCGTCGGTCGAGCCGACGTAGACGACACCGTTCGCCACCGCGGCGGAGTCGGCGACGGCGATGTCCGCCGACCACAGCGGGGAGCACGGGTTCGAGCAGGACGCCGGGAAGGCGGAGAAGGCGCTCGACACCGACCCCGTCGATCCCACGTAGACCACGCCCTTGGCCACGGCCGGACCGTCGTCGATCTCGCCGCTCATGGTGGCGGTCCACAGGGGCGAGCACGGGCTCGAGCACGCGGCCGGGTACGCGCGGAGCTTGCCGTCGCGCGATCCCACGTAGACCACGCCGTTCGCCACGGCCGGGGAGGACTCGATCGCTTCGCCTGCCTGCGAGGTCCAGGAGGGGGAGCACGGGTTCGAGCAGTTGGTCGGGAACGCGTACAGCCTCCCGTCGAGCCCGCCGACGAACATCCGCCCGGCGGCCACTGCGGGCGACGACGACACGCCGCCGTTGACGAATCGGTGCCAGAGCGCCGAGCACGGGTTCGAACAGGAGGCGGGGAAGGCGAACACGTTCCCCCCGAGCGCGCCGACGTACACCACGCCGTTCGCCACGACCGGCGAGGAGACGATCGGCGCGGGGTTCGTGAAGCCCGTCCCGGTGCCGCCGGTCCACAGCGGCGAGCACGGGTTCGAACAGGAGGCGGGGAAGGCGTACAGCTTGGTGTCGCGGGAGCCGACGTAGACGACGCCGCTCGCCACGACGGGCGTCGACACCACGGCGTCGTCCGTCTGCCCCGTCCACAGCGGGGAGCACGGGTTCGAACAGGACGCGGGGAACGCGTAGACCTTCCCGTTCTCGGCGCCGATGTAGGCGACCCCGTCCGCGACAGCCGGCGAGGAGCGGGTGCCCGTGTTCCCCGCCGTCGGCCCCAGCCACAGCAGGTGCAGCCCGGGGACGTTGTTCGTTCCCAGCTTCCACTCGAACGCGTTGAAGCCGGTGCTCGCGAGGTTCTGGTGGAACCGCGGCCAGTCGCTCTTGATGAACAGCTTGACCGTCGGGAGCAGGACCTGGGCGTCGGCCACCAGGGGCGAGAAGGCGGTGCCAGAGCCGGGGTTGGCCACCGGCGGCTCGGTCGGAAGCTCGATCCGCGCGGCTCGCTGCTTGGCCACGAGGAGCCACCCCTGGAGGGTGCCGGCGCCGGTCCTCGTCGGAGAGGTGTGCACCCAGGCGATCCCGCCCGCGATCGCGGGCTGGGACCGGATCGGGTGCCCGAAGTCGATCCAGATCGAATCCGCCCCGCCGGGCACGTCGATGCCGTGGAGCTCCCCGCTGACGGTGCCGACCACCACCTCGCGGCAGGAGGCCGCCCCCGGAGTCGGCGGACACGTGAAGAGCGCGGGCGAGCCCACCACGGGCGAGCCCACGTCCACCGTCCACATCCGGTGGCCGGTCGAACACTCGAGCAGGGCGACCTTGCCGGCGGTGGACGCCCCGACGATCCCGTCGCACCCGGGCGAGGACAGCGAGGAGCTCGGAAGGACCATCGGCGACGCGACGACCTTCCCCCCGAGGTCGCGCGACCACAGCGGATCGCCGGTCCGCGCGTCGAACGCGCGCAGCGTCCCGTCGGTGGACCCGACCGCGACGGTCGGGTGTTCGACCGCGGTGGGCCTGTGCCCGGCCGCGCCGGCCGTCACCCACACGGCGAACACGGCCGACGACACGACCGGCCCGCCGGCGGGAGCCGCCCACACCCGGGAGCCGTTCGCCAGCGAGAGGGCGTACAGGTTCCCGTCGTTCGACCCCACCACGACGAGGCCCGAGGGCGCCCCGGTCGGCCGGACGTCCGGCAGCACGAGCGGCGACGACCGGACCGGCCCCCCGGTCTGGAACCGCCACAGCTTCTCGCCGGTGTCGGCCGCCAGTGCGTAGACCCTCCCGTCGTCCGACCCCACGACGACGGCGTCCTGGACGACGGAGCGGATCCGAGCGTCGAACACGAGCGCGGGTGTCGACCGCACCGGCATGCGGGTGAGGTAAGACCAGGTAGGGAGCCCGGTGCTCGTCTTGAGGAACCGAACGCTCCCGTCCGCCATCCCCACGTACAGGCCGCCCCTGGCGTAGACGGCAGAGGAGGTGGCCCGATCGTTCGTCAGCACATCGAGGGACAGCCCTCGCACCCGCTCGGGCGTGAGCACGTTCTCAAAGGGATTCGCGCCGGTCCGCCCCGCGTCGAACCCGAGCATGGGCCAGGCCGTGGTCACGGTGAACACCGCCGAGGCGCGCAGCCCGGAGGCCGGCTCCACCGCCCGCACCCGATGCCGGATCGGCGTGGCGGAGTCCGGCACCGTGAAGTTCGCAGAGAACGACCCGTCTCCCGCGGCGGTGGTCTCCCCCACCGGCGCGAAGTCGAACGAGATCTGAACGACGCCCGAGGGACTGAACCCACTCCCCTCGGCGACCACCTCCGTGCCTGGCGGCCCCGAGGGCGGCGTCAGGGCGAGCGCAGGACCTCCGGCGGCGGCACCCGAGACGGCGATGCCCGGAGCCGCCCAGGCGAGGAGCGCGGTGACCAGTCCGGCGATCGTCAGGAGGCTGGTCCGTTTCGTGTTCGACCGGCTCCCGGTGACCATGGCCGCTCCTTGCGCTCCGGCCGAACCCTGCGAGCGCGGGCCTTGGAAAAGGGGACCACGGCCCCGCCACTCGCGCAAGCCAAGCATTCGCCCGGTCGGCTGGGATCAGATCTTCCGCTCGTAGGCGCCGATGTCGCAGCTCGGCCCCTGGGGCCGGGGAACGCCGCGCTGGTCCTTGGCCACGGCGCAGGCGGCCGCGAGGATGGCGTCGAGCGCGGGGCTGGTCGCGCCGATGGCCATGGTCTCGGTGGGCCCGCCGTTGTCCGCCAGCAGCCCGAGCTTCGGGTCGACGTTCACCTGGTCGCTCGGCTTCTTCGCGAAGGTGCAGAACCCCGAGGGCTTCTGGACCAGGTTGTGGCCGTTCGAGCCAACCGATCCGAAGCAGTCGGCGCCCACGCCGTGCGCGAGGTCGCGCGCGAGGATCGTCGCCGCCAGCGTCACGGTGCCGGAGCCGTCGACGAACACGCCGCCGCCGGACATCGGGAAGCTCTGCGTCCCGGTCCCGGCCACCTTGTTCGCCGCCACCGTCGCGTCGGTGAGCACGAGGGGCGACAGGAACGTGTCGATCCCGCCGCCGAACGACTTGATCGAACCCGACCCCGTCTCCTTCGCGGTGACGGTGTTGTTCGCGATCGTCGAGTTCGTGATCGCGCCGTCGTCGGACTGGCTGGTGAGCCACAGACCGCCGCCGCGGGCCCGGGCGATGCCGTCCGCGGTGGTGGCGAGCAGCGTGTTCCGGCTCACGGTCGAGCCCACGATCGAGGCGGATCCCGCCGCGCAGCCGCCGCCACCGCCCGCCTGGGCGTCCATCGAACCCGCGCCGGCCGTGACGTGGTTGCGGTCCACCGAGGACCTCACGAGCGAGAGGTGTGCGTTCGCCGTCTGATGGATCCCGCCACAGCCGGCGGTCGCGTTCCCCCCGCCCGACTGGGCGTGAACCGTTCCCGTCGTGATCGAGGACGAGGTCACGGAGAGCGGGCCGCCCCCGTTGAGGATCCCGCCACCGTCGGCGGCCCCGCCGGTGGCGACCTGCGCCAACAGCCAGGTGCCGCTGACCCGGGTGGAGGTCACGGTCGTCGTGCCGGCCGATGCGTAGATGCCGCCGCCGTCGGCCTCCGCCGAGCCCGCGGCCGAGCCGGCGGTCGCCCTGTTCCCCACGAGCTTGGAGCCGGAGACCGTCGCCGAGTTCACCTGGGCGTACACGGCACCTCCCCGGGCGAGACCCGTGCTGCTCGAATCGTCCCTCACGCCGATGGCGTTCCCGGAAAGGGTGGACGTCGCGATCGACAGGGTGTCGTTGGAGACCACGTACAGGCCCCCGCCTTCCGCGAACTCGCCGCTCAGTGCCTTCGCGAAGACCCGGTTCCCGTCCACGTGCGACGAGGTGACCTTCACGTCCCCGGTGCCGCTCATGTAGACCCCCCCGCCGTACGCGGCGGCGGACAGGACACCGAACGATCTGGCCGCGGCCCGGTTCGAGCTCACGGTCGAGCCCATGAGCGTGAGCGGCCCCTTGGAGTAGATCCCGGCGCCGTACGCCAGCCCCGTGGGGTCGCCTTGGCCCACGGCGTGGTTCCGCACCACCGACGAGGAGGTGAGCTTCAGGGATCCCCCTTCCGAGTAGATCCCGCCGCCCTGAGCCGTCGAGCCGGTCGCGAGGTTGTCGTGGACGCTGACCTTGAACAGCGTGAGCAGTCCGCCGCCCCCCTGCCGGTTGATCCCGCCCCCGGTGATGGCGAGGCCGCCGGTGATGGAGAGCCCGATCAGGTGGACGGTGGAAGCGCCGGTGATGGTG
>WNFV01007697.1_pt1 | contig 13482 bp, 10 predicted proteins | sample 5400101 | NCBI WGS metagenome assembly WNFV01 (sample SAMN13153361, study PRJNA577476) | soil metagenome | isolation source: 115 cm soil or saprolite under grassland replicate 1 | place: USA:California | collected 2016-06-15
TTCATCACCCCGTTCTGGATCCAGTATGCGCTCCACGATGCACTCGTGAAGCCCATGCCCGGCAACATCATGACGCCGAGCCTGGCCGAGTCGTGGACGCTCAGCCCCGATCAGCGGACCTACGAGTTCAAGCTGCGCCAGGGTCTCAAGTTCCACAACAGCGACCCCTTCACCGCCGAGGACGTGAAGTTCAGCTTCTATCGCGCAAAGAGCTCCCGGGTCCTCAGGGAAAAGGTCCGCGACGTGGAGATCGTGGATCCCTACCGCGTGCGGTTCCATCTCCACGAGCCTTTCCCCGACTTCATGGCGTTCTACGGGACCCTGGCGACCGCGTCGAGTTGGATCGTGCCCAAGAAGTACGTCGAGAAGGTCGGCGACGACGGGTTCAAGAAGCAACCCGTCGGCCTCGGGCCGTACAAGTTCGTGAGCAACACCCCCGGCATCGAAATAGTCATGGAAGCCAACGAGAGCTACTGGCGCAAGATGCCCTCGGTGAAGCGTCTCGTCTTCAAGAGCGTGCCGGAGCCGACCACGCGGGCGGCAATGCTGAAGAAGGGCGAAGTGGATATCGCCTACCTCCTGGACACGCCGGCGGCGATGGAGCTGAGGCGGGATCCCAACCTCAAGGTGGTGTTTTCCGGTGCGATCGGGATCCACTTCCTCGACTTCTTCGACCAGTGGGATCCGAAATCGCCGTGGCACGACCGGCGGGTGCGGCTGGCCGCCAACTATGCGATCGACCGTCGATCGCTGAACGAGGCCGAGAACCTCGGCGCCTCCCGTCTCACGGGCGGCATGGTCCCCCGCAAGTTCGAGTTCGCGCTCGCGCTGGAGCCCTATCCCTACGATCCTGCGAGGGCGAAGCAGCTGCTGGCCGAGGCGGGCTATCCGAACGGCTTCGACGCCGGGGACCTCTATCCCTATCCCCCCTATTTCTCGATGGGGGAGGCGGTCGCCACCAATCTCGCGACGGTGGGCATCAAGACGAAGATCCTCACGATGGAGCGCGGGGCGTTCCAGAAGGCGTGGCTGTCGAAGAAGCTGAAGGGGGTCTGTTTCTGCGTCCACGCGCCGTACGGCAACGCGGCCTCGCGGATGGCCGAGTTCGTGCCGATCGAAGGATCGTTCGCGCGCGGCGCCGATCCCGACGTCGAGGCGCTCTACAGGCAGCAGGCGCGGGAGACGGACCGGAAGAAGCGCGAGGTGATGCTCCACCAGATCCAGCAGCTCCTCCACGAGCGGGTGCGGTTCGGCCCGATCTGGGAATATATCTGGCCGAGCGGGATCGGGCCGCGCGTGGGGGACCCGGCCTTGATGAAGATCGACCCGTACCCCTGGTCGGCGCCTTACGAGGACGTGACGCTCAAGAGGTAGCGATCGGGCCGACGGCCGCGCCGCCGCTTCGAGCGGCGGCGCCGCCGCTCAGCGGAGCGCGTCGCGCAGCTCGCGCGTGAGGACCTCGACGGTCCCGCGCGTGCCGCCGGCGAGCTTTAGCTTCCACTCGCCCTCGGTCTCGAAGCGCCGGTCGCGCAGCCGCTCGCCCCAGGGCTTGATCGCCTCGCGGATCGCGTTGAGGTCGAATGGGTCGCGGCGCAGCTCGCGGGCGCGCGCCATCACGTCGGGCGCCGCCCGGATGAACGCGCGGAGCGCGGCGCCCGTCTTGATCGAGTATTTGCGGCCCGCCCACGCGGAGGGAAAGGTGGTCGAGAGGGCCTTGATGTAGTTCAGGAAGAAGCGCTTGGCGCCGCCCCGCAGCTCCTGGAGCTTGCCGCTGCTGCCGACCTTCTCGACGGTCTCGAGGAAGTCCACGATCTCCTCGGCCAGCGGTGCTTGGCTCACGCGCCCGCGTCCGGTGCCGAGCATCTTGATCTCGCCGTGGAGCGGCGAGGTGTCGTCCTCGTTGAGCGAGCGGATCACGTCGTGGGCGAGCGCCTGGTTCGCGTCGGGGTAGAGCTTGCGGCCGGCCAGGCTGATGATGTGCGATGGGTTCAGGCGCGTGTGCTTCGCGTTGATCGTGACGAAGAGCTCGACGATCTGGCGGGCGTCGAGCGAGTCGAACAGCACCGCCGGCACTTCGATGTTCATGTTCTCGCCCGCCTGGGAGAGGGCGTGGAGGGCGAGGAGGCGGTGCTGGCCGTCCAGCACGCGCAACACCCCGTGCTCCTCGGGAATCTGGAGCAGGCCGAGGTCGTGCTGGCCGGAGACGGGCGTGAAGGTGAAGCGCTTCTCCGAGGTGATGATGACCGCGCCGGGAATGGCGGGGAGCGTCGCCGCGTCCTTGCACTCGCGATAGTAGGCGACCAGCTCGTCGATCTTGCGGCGGATCACTGGCCGCTGGTAGGCCGCCTCGCTCTCGCCGATTCGCTTCTCGAGACTGTCCCAGTTGACGCGCGACCGGTTCGTCCGGCTTTTCTTCGCCGGCTCGTTCTTCGGGCCGCCTGAATAGCCGAGGACCTCAAACTTCACTAACCGGTCGATATCCTTGGCGGAAAGGCCGGCCTGGTAGAACTCCACCCCAAACTGTTTCACGCGGCGGGTCGGGACGGTAATCATGGGCTTTGGAGTCTAACTTATCGGCCAAACCCCTGTCAACAGAGGGGTTTTCACCCGTTTAGACACCTGAAGTTCGGTAAGATCACCCCGTGAGCGGCCCGGCCATCGCCCTCGTCGTCTGCGCCGCGGTGCTACACGCCATCTGGAACGCTCTCGCCAAACGCGCGGACAACCAGTTCGTCTTCCTCTGGTCCTCCGTGTCACTGGCGACTCTGCTCTTGCTGCCGTTCGGCCTCGTGCGATTCCCCTTCGAGGGCACGGCAGCGGCCGGCCTACCGTTCGTCGCCGCGAGCGTCGCCATCCACGCCCTGTACTTCTACGCACTCGGCCGCTCGTACCGGCACGGTGACTTCTCGCGCGTCTACCCGATGGCGCGGGGGCTCGGCGTCGCGCTGGTTCCGGTCATCGCGCTGCCCGTGTTCGGCGAGCGGCTGTCGTGGCTCGGTGCGCTCGGGGTGGGCCTCGTCGTTCTCGGGATCGCCGCGTTGAGCGTCATTCCCTCGGCGGTGCCCGCGTCGGCGGCCACAGGGATCGGCGCGGGGATCGTGTGGGCGCTCGTGACGGGACTGACCATCGCGGCCTACTCGCTCGTCGACAAGGCCGGCGTCGCCCGCCTCCATCCGATGCCCTACATCGCGCTCATGGGGCTCGGCCTGAGCGTGCTGCTCGCGCCCGTCGTCCTCGCGGATCGCTCCGCGCTCGCCCACGAGTGGCGTCGCCACTGGCGGACGATCCTCGTCGCCTCCGCGATGAACCTGACGAGCTATCTGCTCGTGCTCTTCGCCTTCCGCCTCTCGAAAGTCGGCTACGTGGTGGCGTCGCGCGAGCTGTCGATCCTGTTCTCGGCGTTCATCGGGAGTCTCTGGCTCCGCGAGGGGCGGCTCGCGCCCCGGCTCGCCGGGGCTTCAGTCGTGCTCGCCGGTGTGGTCTGCATCGCGCTGGCGCGTGACTAGAGCCCCGTCCGCGAAGTTCTGTTAACGATCACGCTCCACCGGAGGCGACGGGCGGGTGCGGTAGGGGGGGACGGGATCCGTTCCCGCCTCGCCCGATGCGGACGCGATGCGCCCGGATGGAGCCCAGCCGCACCCGAGCACCGAGCGCGGGCCGCGTGGTCCCGCGCCTCCTACCGCACCCGCCCGTCGTCTCCGCCTGCGGCGAAGTCTTAACATGAGTTCTGCGACGGGACACTGGAGCGAGGGCGTCTGACCGACGGGGGCCTTACTTGAAGTCGAACGTCTCGGCGGCTAGGCCGGCGATGTGGCGGCCGATCGCGAGCGAGGCGGTGGCCCCGGGAGATGGCGCGTTCAAGACGTGGATCGCGTCGGCCTCGGCGACGATTCGGAAATCGTCGACCAGCGAGCCGTCCGGGCTCACGGCCTGAGCACGGACGCCGGCACCGCCGCGTGTGACGTCCTCGGGGCGCAGCGCGGGCACGAGCCGCTGGAGCGCCTGCACGAAGGCCCCCTTGCTAACCGAGCGGTACATCTCGTAGCTGCCGATGCGCCAGTAGCGGCGGGCCATCTGCCAGAAGCCGCGGTAGGCGAGCGTCCCGGCCAGCTCGCTCGGGCTCACGCGGCCGAAGCGGTAGCCCTCGCGCGCGAACGCGAGCACGGCGTTCGGGCCGGCCTCGACCTCGCCGTGCACGGTCCGCGTCAGGTGAACGCCGAGGAACGGAAATTCGGGATCGGGGACCGGATAGATGAGCCCGCGGACGATGTCCTGGCGCTCCGGGCGGATCATGTAGTACTCGCCGCGGAACGGGATGATGCGCACGTCGACCCGTGCGCCCGCCATCCGCGCGACGACGTCCGAGTACAGGCCGGCGCAGTTCACGAGTCGTCGCGCCCGGACGACGGTGCGCGGTGTGGCGATGTCGATCGCGCCGGCGGTGCGCGCGATCGACGTCACGCGGGCGCTCGTCTCGATCACGACGCCGCGCGCGGTCAGCTCGTGCGTCATCGCCGCGGCCACCTCTTTGTAGTCGACGATCGCGGTCGAGGGGGACCGGATCGCGCGGAGCGCGCTGGCGTGCGGCTCGATCTCCCTGAGCTGTGCCGGCTCCATCATCTCGACCGGCACCCCGTTGGCGACCCCGCGATCGAAGAGGGCCTGCAGACGCGGCAGCTCGGCCTGGCTGGTCGCGACGATCACCTTGCCGACGTGATCGACGCGGATCCCGTGCTTGGCGCAAAAGTCGAGCATCAGCCCCTTGCCCTCGCCGCAGAGCTTCGCCTTGTAGGAGCCCGGCTTGTAGTAGATGCCGGAGTGGATGACGCCCGAGTTGTTGCCGGTCTGGTGCGTGGCGAGCTTGGCTTCCTTTTCGAGGATGACGAGCCGCGCCCGCGGCGCCCGCTCGCCGAGCGCGCGCGCGGTGGCCAGGCCGACAATGCCGCCGCCGATGATCGCGATGTCGTAGGAGTCGTCCATGGCCCATCATTGATAGAATCTGCCACGACCGCTGTCAAGCCTGGACGCCGACAACCACCGGGAGGTGCTTCGTGGCCGGGAAATACTTCGAGGAGCTCGAGATCGGACAGACCTTCCGGCACCAGCCCGGACGCACCGTCACCGAGGCGGACAACGTCTGGTTCTCCTGCCTCACGATGAACCCGCAATCCCTCCACGTGGACTTCCACGCAGCGTCGAAGGCCGAGTTCGGCAAGCCGCTGGTGAACAGTCTCTTCACGCTCGGCGTCGCCGTCGGCCTTTCGGTCGGCGAGACGACACTCGGAACGACCGTCGGGAATCTTGGGTTCGAGAAGGTCGAGTTTCCGAAGCCGGTGTTCCACGGCGACACGATCTACTCGGAGACCGAGGTGGTGGACAAGCGTGAGTCTCGCTCGCGGCCGCAATGGGGCATCGTGACGTTCGTGCACCGCGCCCGGAACCAGCACGACGAGGTCGTGATGGTGGCGCGGCGCAACGCGATGATGCGCAAGCGGAGCGCCTGACCGTGGCGCGCCGGCGCCGATCGCTCCACTTCGTGCCGGGCGGCAACGACCGGATGCTCGCCAAGGCCCTCACGCTGCCGGCGGACGGTCTCATCCTCGACCTCGAGGACGCGGTGGCGCCCGACCGCAAGGCGGTGACCCGCGGGGCGGTCCGCGAGTGGCTCGATGGGAAGGATTTCGGCGGCCGCGAGCGCTGGGTGCGGATGAATCCGATCGCGACGGGGCTCGGGCAGGCCGACCTCGAAGAGACGATCGCGGCGCGACCCGACGGCTACGTGGTGCCGAAGCCCGGGTGCGCCGGCGACATCCGCGAGCTCGTCCGGATTCTGGATCGGCTCGAGCAGCGTCACGGAATCCCGAACGGGGCGACACGGCTTACACTGATCGCGACGGAGACGCCGGAAGGTTTGCTGAACATCCGCGAGATCGCGACGGCCACGCCGCGGACCGTGGCGCTCTCGTGGGGCGTCGAGGACCTCGGCGCCGCGATGGGGCTCGGCCGGGTGCGTGACGCCGTCGGGCGCTACCTCGACATCCCGCGGTACGCGCGCGTCATGTGCGCGGTGGTCGCCGCCGCCGCCAACGTCGAGGCGATCGACACGGTGTACACGGACATCGCGGACCTCGACGGCCTCCGGCGGGAGTGCGAGGACGGCGTGGCGATGGGGTTCACCGGCAAGATCTCCATCCATCCAGGCCAGGTCCCCGTGATCAACGAGGTGTTCACGCCGCCGAAGGAGACCGTCGCGGAAGCTCGCGAGCTGATCGCGGCGTTCGAGGAACACGCGCGGCGCGGCGTCTACGCGTTCGCCTTCAAGGGCCAGATGGTGGATGCCCCGCATCTCACGCGCGCGCGGAAATTACTGGCCCGCGCCGGCGACTAGGCCGTGAGGGCGATCGTGCTCTCGGTCCCGGCTCCGATCGAGAGCGCGCCGCTCCGCTGTGAGACCCGCCCGGTGCCGTCGCCCGCGAACGACGAGATCCTCGTGCGCGTGAGCGCATGCGGCGTGTGCCGGACCGACCTGCACATCGTCGAGGGCGAGCTGCCGCTCGTCAGCTCGCCCATTGTTCCGGGCCACCAGGTCGTCGGCCGCGTGGAGCGCGTCGGTTCGGACGCCCGGCGCTTCAGGCCCGGCGAGCGCGTGGGCATCGCATGGCTCCGCCAGACGTGCGGCGCCTGCGAGCCGTGCCGTACCGGGCGCGAAAACCTCTGCGCGCGCGCCGCGTTCACGGGCTATCACGCCGACGGAGGCTTCGCCGACTACGCGGTGGCGCCCGAGCGGTTCGCCTACGCGATTCCGCCCGTGTTCGGCGACGCCGAGGCGGCGCCGCTCCTCTGCGCCGGCATCATCGGGTACAGGGCGCTGAAGCGCTCGGCGGTGCCGGTCGGCGGCCGGCTCGGCATCTATGGATTTGGCTCTTCCGCGCACGTGACGCTCCAGGTCGCCCGCGCCCGAGGCCTGGAAGTGTTCGTGTGCACGCGCGGGCCTTCGCACCGAGAGCTGGCCGGCCGGCTCGGCGCGGCGTGGGTCGGGGACGTCGACGACGCGATGCCGGTGAAGATGGACGGCTCGATCCTCTTCGCACCCGTCGGCGACCTGGTGCCCCTCGCGCTCCAGAACCTCGCGCGCGGGGGCACGCTGGCCCTCGCCGGCATCTACATGACGCCGGTGCCGTCGCTCGAATACGAGCGTGATCTCTTTTATGAGCGCAGCATCACGAGCGTCACCGCGAGCACCCGCGCCGACGGCGACGAGCTCCTGGCGGAAGCGGCGAGGATCCCGATCCGGCCCGAGACAACGGCGTTCCCGCTCGAGGACGCCAACCGGGTGCTCGCGTTGCTCAAGCGCGGCGGGTTCGCGGGCTCGGGAGTGCTCTTGACCGGCTCGGGTTCTCGAGTATGATCACCGCGTTGTTGTAACGGGCTGTTGGCGCGGGTACCGAGAGGCCGATACGATGAGCGATCAAGACGATCTTCTGCAACGCGCCGAGGACGTGTTGCCGGGCGGCGTGCTCGGCAGTCACCGCAGCGGTCCTGGACTCGAGTTCGTCGTCCGGGAAGGCCGAGGCGCATACCTCTGGGACATGAGCGGTCGGCGGTATCTCGACTACCTCCTCGGCTCCGGCCCGATGCTCCTCGGCCACGCCCATCCCGCCGTCGTCGAGGCGGTCGAGCGGCAGCTGGCCCGCGGCACCTCGTACTTTCTCCTGAACGAGCCCGCGATCCAGCTCGCCGAGGAGATCGTGCGGGCCGTCCCGTGCGCCGAGCAGGTGCGCTACACGTCGAGCGGCTCGGAGGCGACGTTTTTCGCCCTCCGCGTCGCGCGGGCTTTCCGCAAACGGGAGAAGATCATGAAGTTCGAGGGCGGCTTCCATGGCACGCACGACTACGCGCTCATGAGCGTCGTGCCTCGTTCGCCCAAGGCGTTCCCGGCGCCCATGACCGATTCGGCCGGCGTGCCGCACGCGATCGAGGGCGAAGTGCTGGTCGCCCCGTACAACGACCTGGCGACGGCGGAGGCGCTGATCGCCGCGCACCACGACGAGCTGGCCGCGGTGCTCATCGAGCCGTACCAGCGGACGATCGTGCCGGCGCCGGGCTTCCTCCAGGGGTTGCGTACCGCGACGCGCCGCTACGAGGTGCCGCTCGTCTTCGACGAGATCGTCACGGGCTTCCGCTTCGCCTACGGCGGGGCGCAGGAGTACTACGGGGTCGTGCCGGACCTCGCGGCCTACGGCAAGGTGGTCGCCGGCGGGTTCCCGCTGGCGTGCATCGCCGGGCCGAAGGCGATCATGCGCCACTTCGACGCCGCGCTCGAGGGCACGCCGGAGTACGTCTGGCAGGCCGGAACCTTCAACGGCAACGCCATCGCGTGCGCCGCGGGTCTCGCGACCCTCGCCGAGCTCCGGAAGCCGGATGCGTATCCGCGACTCTTCCGGACCGGCACCCGGCTGCGCGACGGCCTGGCGGCCGCGGTGCGCAAGCACGACCTCGCCGCGCGGGTGACCGGAGAGCCCCCGGTTTTCGACATCTTCTTCACCGACCGCGAGATCGTCGACTATCGCGCGACGCTCACGGCGGACCGTGAGCGCATCAAGCGATTCAACCAGGAGCTCGTGCGGCGCCGCGTCGTCAAGGCCGTGAACAAGATCTATGTGTCGCTCGCCCACACCGACGCGGATGTCGAGGAAACCCTCGAAATTTTCGACCAGGCGCTGGCAGCCATCGCCGCGCAGGCCTGAGGGCGAGGAGGATTCGATGCAGCTCAGCCGTCGACATCTGCTCAAGCTGGGGGGCGCCGCGCTCGCCGGCGCCTCGGCGGCGCCCGCCGTCGCGCGCGCCCAGACGCCCAAGCGCGGCGGCACGCTGGCGATCCGGACCTGGGACCCACCCCACTTCGACCCGTTCCAGACGATCTCCTACAAAACACACATCGCGCTGAGCTTCACCCACGGCCGGCTGCTCAAGCACAAGGCCGGGCCGAGCGTCGTCCCCGGCACCTTCCCGATCGAGGGTGACCTGGCCGAGTCGTGGACCCAACCCAACGAGACGACCTACGTCTTCAAGCTGCGCAAGGGCGTCCGCTGGCACGCGAAGCCCCCGGTGAGCGGACGCGAGCTGACGGCTGACGACGTCGTGTTCAGCGTGAACCACTTCCTCACCGTGAAGGGCAATGCCAACGCCTACATGCTCAGGTCGGTCGAGAAGGTGGAGGCGATCGACAAGTACACGATGAAGTTCACGCTGAAGGAGCCGTTCGTCTGGTTCCTGGACATGCTGGCCAACCCGCACGCGGTGGCCATCGTCGCCAGGGAGGTCGTCGAGAAGCACGGCGACCTCAAGAAGTGGGAATCGGTCATCGGCACCGGCCCCTGGATGCTCGATGCGTACCGTCCGAACGTCGGACTCACCTACGTACGCAACCCGAACTATTTCCTGCCGGGTCTCCCGTACGTCGACCGGGTCGAGGCGACGGTGGACGAGGACAACGCGTCTCGGATGGCGGCGTTCCTCAGCGGCAAGTACGACCTCGGCTGGGAGTTCCCGGGTACGATCGCCCGGGTCGACTGGGTACAGATCAAGGATACGCTGGCACACAGGCGGCCGAACCTCAAGACGGTCGAGTTCCCGTCGCCCGTCATGAACCACATCTCGATGCGCACCGACCAGAAGCCGTTCAGCGATGTGCGAGTCCGCCACGCCATGTCGCTGGCCATCGACCGCAAAGCCATCATCGAATCCGCGTACGAGGGCGTCGGTGCGGTGAACCCGCCGGTGCCGGCTGCCCTCAAGGAGTGGTCGATCCCGCTCGACAAGCTCGGCGAGGGCGCGAAGTTATACAAGCACGACCCGGCCGAGGCCAGGCGGTTGCTGGCCGCTGCCGGCTATCCGAACGGGTTCCCCGGCACGATGTGCTTCACGACCTATGGCACGCCGGTGCTGGTCGACATCATGCAGCTCGTGCAGAAGGACCTCAAGACGGTCGGCATCGACGTCAAGATCGACCAGAAGGAGTACGGCGCCTACATCGCCACCTGCTTCTACGGCAAGTTCGACTCGATGACCTTCGGCCCGCAGACAGGGTTCCTCGAGCCTGACAACTTCCTGTTTGGTCAGTACTATCCCGAGGAGCTGAAAAACCAGAGCCACATCCACGATCCGGTTGTGGCCGACATGCTCGTCCGCCAGCGTCGGACGCTCGACCCTGCCAAGCGCCGCGAGATCATCTACGACATCCAGCGCCACCTGGCCAAGCAGCAGTACTACGTGCAGATGCCATCGGCCGTATACGTCGCGGTCTGGGAGGGTGCGGTCAAGAATTACGGGCCGAACATGGGCTACGACTACGGCGGGCGGCTCATGGCCGCGTGGCTCGAGCGGTAGGTGAACCGCCGCCGCCCGTGCTGAGGCGGTACCTGGCCAAGCGGCTCCTGGTCGCGATTCCATCCCTCCTGATCGCGTCGCTGATCGTATTCACGCTGCCGCGGCTCATTCCGGGTGACGTCGTCGTGCTCATGCTGGCCGAGAAGGCGTACGCCAAGGACCTCGAGGAGCTGCGCGCGAAGCTCGGCCTCGATCGACCGTTGCCGGTGCAGTACCTGGAGTGGCTGGGTCGGGTCGCGCGCGGCGACCTCGGCGAGTCGCTCTGGACGAAGCGGCCCGTGCTGGAAGAGATCGGCCAACGACTCCCCGTGACCTTCGAGCTCGCCATGTTCGGCCTCGGCTTCGCCCTCATGATCGCGGTGCCCGTCGGCGTGATCTCGGCCGCGCGCCAGGACACCGTCAAGGACTACGTCGCGCGGAGCCTCGCGATTCTCGGGCTATCGGTGCCCGCGTTCTGGCTCGCGACGTTGCTCATCGTGCTCCCGGCGATCTGGTGGGGCTGGCGTCCCGTGACCGGCTTCGTCGAGTTCTCGCGGGATCCGGTCGGCCACGTGACGCAGCTGCTCCTCCCGGCATTGATCCTCGGCATCGCCACGGGCGCCGCGCTGATGCGCCTCACCCGCGGCATGCTGCTGGAGGTGCTCCGGCAGGACTACGTCCGCACCGCGTGGGCGAAGGGACTCGCCGAACGCGTGGTCGTCATGAAACACGGGCTCCGGAACGCGATCATTCCCGTCGTGACGCTGCTGGGCACCCAGCTCCCGCAGATCATCGGCGGGACCGTCATCATCGAGACGGTGTTCGGACTGCCCGGGATGAGCCGCTTCCTGTTCGACGCGATCAACCAGCGCGACTACCCGGTGATCCAGGGAGTGAACCTCGTCGTCGTCTCGCTCATCGTGCTCGTCAACCTCGGCGTCGACGCCCTCTATGCCGTCCTCGACCCTCGAATTCGGTATTAGTCGGGGGGAGCGCCGCCGCTCCCCCCGACGCCCCCCACCGGTTGCCCGGGCCGGACATCTCACCGACCGGTTGCGCCGGCTAAGCCGGCGCTCGAATGGGGGGCGGCACCGCTTCCCCCGACGCCCCCCACCGGGGACCCGGGCCGGACATCTCGCCGATCGGTTGCCCCGGCGACGTCCTGCACCGTGAACACGGGACTCGAGATCCCAGAGCGATTGGCGCGGGCTGAGCCCGAGCTCGAACGCGCTCGACCATGGGCGTTGGCGCGCACGCTGGTGGGGCTTGGGAGGTTCGCCCGGCGGAAGCCGCTCGGCGCGCTCGGGGCGCTCATCGTGGTCGCGCTGCTGGTGATGGCGATGTTCGCGGAGCGGATCGCACCGTACGGCTACGACGACACGATCCGCGGCGCGCGCATGAAGCCCCCCGCCGCGGCCCACTGGCTCGGGACCGACAACCTCTCCCGTGACCTGTGGAGTCGGATTGTCTACGGCGCCCGGGTGTCGATCACGGTCGGCTTCGCGACCATCGGGCTCGCGGTCCTTCTCGCCACCGCGGTCGGCGTCTCGAGCGGCTATTTCGGCGGCGCGTACGACCTCATCATCCAGCGCGTGGTGGACGCGTGGCTCTCCTTCCCGTATCTGGTGATCGTGCTCTCGGTCATGGCGGTCCTCGGCCCCGGACTCCTCAACGTCGTGCTCTCGCTGGCCGTCATCATCGCCGCCGTCAACTCGCGGGTGATCCGAGGAGTGACGATCGCGGTGGCCCAGACCACCTACGTCGAAGCCGCGCGCGCCGTGGGCTGCGGGCATGGGCGCATCATCGTGCGCCACATTTTGCCGAACGTCACGGCGACGGTCATCATTCTCGCGACGATCGGCCTCGGCACCGCGATCCTCGCGGAGTCGGCGCTCTCGTTCCTCGGCTTCGGCGTGCCGCCGCCGTATCCGGCGTGGGGCTCGATGCTCTCGGGTTCGGGTCGCACCTACATGTTCCGCGCGCCGTGGATGGCGATCTGGCCGATGAGCGCCGTCGAAATGAGGCGCGGGGACAACGGCCTTGACGAGCGCTGGGGAGCGGAGTACAGAGGAAATACGGTGACGCGACCGGTTTCGCGCACCGTCGTGGGCCCACGCAAAGCGAGGAGGTGTTGGATGGAGAAGCCACCACCGGACCTGACAGTCGCGCTCCCCGGAGCCTGCTAGCGGCCCCGAGCGGCGCGCGCGAGTAGTAGCACATATCCTCCCGGCGCAAGTCGGGACGCGCAGCTTGGTCTGCGCAAACTGAAACAGGGGATGCCGTGGGCGGGGTCGCCCCGCCCACGCCCCCGAAACCTGCCGAGAGTCACCCGGCGTCTCGAGGTCCTGCACCCGCGTGGCAACTGACCTGTTCCTTGCCGCGTCCGCGTGGCCGTCAGATTCCCTCGCCCGTGCGGTGCCGCCATCGTGCGGCCGCGGGATCGATCCCGCTCCGTCCCCGGAGCATGACCGGGAGGATCTGGTCGTGAGGTTCCCGGAGTGGCGCCCTCGGGATCCCGCCCATCGCCTGGTCCCGGCGTTCAGCGTGCTCGGCGACAGCGTCTACGGCTTCCGCTTCGAGATGTCCGTGCTCTCGGCGGGCGCCTGGTCGCCCTGGGTCGCAGGCGCCACGGTCGGGCGCGCGCGGTTTCCAGACGTCGTCACCCGATCCGAGCCCCTCGCCTGCGAGGTCGACGAGTTCATCGCCTCCCCCGGGGCGGAGCGCATCCGCCTGGTCTTGCGTGTGAGCGTGGGCGATCCGGCCGCGCCGTTCGCGTCGCCATGGTTTGTCTCGCTCTCGGCGTGGAGCCCCGCTGCCACGGATGGTCGGGCCCCCGGGGGCGGCGCGAGGCTCGTCGTGCCCCCGTTCAGCCAGATGGAGGAGGACGCCGCGATCAGGAGCCGGATATGCTCGCCGGCGAGCGTCGCGATGGTGCTCGCCTACTACGGCGCGCGCGTCGCCGTGGTCGATCTCGCGCGCGAAATTTTCCATCCAGAGCTCGATCTCTACGGTGTGTGGCCGGCGGCGGTCCGCGCCGCGGGCCGGCGAGGCGTGGCGGGGTATCTCCTGCGCTTCCCCGACTGGTCCGCCGCCGCGTGGTGCCTCGAGCAGGGA
>WNFV01020180.1_pt1 | contig 13481 bp, 10 predicted proteins | sample 5400101 | NCBI WGS metagenome assembly WNFV01 (sample SAMN13153361, study PRJNA577476) | soil metagenome | isolation source: 115 cm soil or saprolite under grassland replicate 1 | place: USA:California | collected 2016-06-15
TCGCGCATGGAATGTTCGCGGTGTTCTTCAAGATGGCGATAAATGTTTTCGACCATTACGACTGTCGCATCAACCATCATTCCAATGCTTATGGCGAGGCCCCCCAATGAGGTGAGATTTGCCGAAAGGCCCGAATACCACATGAGAATGAAAGCGACCAGCATACAAAAAGGTATTGCGGCGGCGGTGATAAGCGAACCGCGGAAGTCTCCGAGCAGCAGCAAAAGAATCAACAGCACCAACACCTCACCTTCGATCAGCGACTTGACTACCGTGTGTATGCTGTTATCGACCAGCTCCGATTGATCGTAATAATCGACGATGCTGACGCCTTCGGGCAGCGCCTTGTTGATCTCGACGACTTTTTCTTTTATCCGCTCGATCACCTCCTTGGTGTTTTCGTTGATTCGTTTCAGGACTATTCCGGTCACGACTTCGCCCTGGCCGTCTTTGGTGACAGCGCCCTGACGGAGTTCGTTCCCGACTTCAACCTGCGCAACGTCGCTCACCCGAATAGGCGATCCACCGCGCGAGTCAAGCACGATGTTCTTAATGTCCTCGATGTCTTTGACCAGTCCCAGTCCACGAACGACGTACTGTTCATCGCCATGTTCGATGAAGTTCGCCCCGGTGTTTTGATTGTTGTTTTGAATTGCTTCGAAAAGAGATTTGAGCGGGATCTTGTAATTGACGAGGGCCTGCTGATCTACGATGACGTGATACTGCTTGACATCTCCGCCGAAACTAAGCACGTCGGCGACTCCCGGCACCGTGCGCAGTTGCAATTTGACTATCCAGTCCTGAATCGTGCGCAGTTCCTGAGTACTCTTGCCGCGACCGACGATTTGGTAAAGATAGACTTGTCCAGTTCCGGTCGTGATTGGTCCCATGCCCGGCTCAAACCCCGCCGGGATGCGATCCTTTGCGAGCGAGAGCCGCTCGAAGACCTGCTGCCGCGCGAAGTAGACGTCGACGTCATCGCGAAAATAGACAGTCACCACCGACAAACCGAATTTTGAAATCGACTGCACGCGCACCACTCCCGGGATCCCGTTCATCACGTTCTCGATGGGAAAGGTTATGAGCTGCTCGACTTCCTGTGGCGCTAATCCCTGACCTTCGGTATCGATTTCCACCTGCACGGGATCCGGAAAGGCATCGACGTTTAACCTGGAGAGCGCCAAAATCCCGCCCGCCATAATCAGCAGCGAGACGACGGCAACAAGCAATCGCTCGCGATAAAAGAAGGCAATGAAATTGTCGGTCATAATCGGACCCTAACCCTTCACCTGGCGGGTTGCCTCTATTGCTGAGGTTTGCTTTGTTGAAGCAACAGATAGTTGCCCTTCACCACCACCTTGTCGCCCGCCTGCAGCCCTTCGATAATTTCAACTCGGCCATTACCTTGTATTCCTGCGTGCACCTCTCGCTTCGCGTAGCCGTTACCTTCCGCGATGAAGACAACTGTTTTCCCGCCATCATCGAGCACGGCCGCTTGAGGGATCGAAATGGCGGTACGATGCAGGTCGGTGATGATCTGCACATTCGCAAACATATCCGGTTTGAGCCTGCCGTCTGAGTTTGGCACCTCTGTCCGGACCTTCACACTTCGGGTCTCCGGATCCACTACGCTGGAAATCAAAATGACGCTGCCCAAGAAGTTCACTCCCGGAAACGCCGGCACAGAAACCTTGACCTCCTGACCGCGTCTAACTCGCTCAAGATCCTTTTCAAAAACGTTCGCATCGATCCAGACACGTGAGATATCGATTATCTTGAAAACGTTTGCGTCCGAACCTACGGTGGCGCCAATCGTGCCACTGCGTTCGACTACAACGCCGGAAATTGGAGAGGTGAGAGAGAAGACAGCGCTCAGGCTCGATTTGTTTGCCAACGCATCAATGTCAGAGTCTTTCAAACCGAGGATGAGCAAATGGCGCCGGGCCGACGTGAGCGCCGCTTTCGTCTGTGCAACAGTACTTACCGCCGCCGCTTTTGCCATCTCAAGGTCATGCTCGGCAGCTTGGAGATTTTTTCCTGCGGTGATGGTTTTCTCATACAGCATCTTGGTACGATCGTAGTTGGCTTGGGCGAACTTGACCTCGGCCGCGGACGTGCGCCGCGCGTTGTCATAGTCTGCGAGCGCCTTGAGATAGTCGGCCTCGGCTTGATCGATGTCTGCCGATTCAAGGTCAGCGAGTTTCTGCCCTTTTCGCACTATGCTGCCCTGGCCTGCGTAAAGACGCACGAGCCGGCCTTCATGGACGGGGCCGATGTTTGCCATGCGGTCCTCGGGCACGAGGATCTTCCCGGTGGCGACTATCGTTCCGGCGATTGGCTGCGGTGCCACTATTTCCAGCTCTATTGCATGAGCGGAATCCCCTACCGCCACCGCCGCCGCGCTTGGCGAGGGGCTCGAAGAATTCGAGGGGGCATTCGTAGCCCGGTTGCAGCCTTGATACATGACCACCGCAAGAAGCGGCAGAATCGACAGGGCCTGAATTATTTTTCGGTAGACCATACGGGCATCCTTTCGGAAATGCTTTCGCCGAGTTACTTACTTTTGCAGCGGCGTTGCGGTCGCCAACTCCAGATCGAGCAGCGATACCTGGTAATCGAATAGCGTCTGATAAAAACCGGCCAGCGTTTCGCGCCGCGTGCGAATCGCATCGAGCAGCTCAAGCGTAGAGCTTTCTCCAGCCTTCAAAGAAAACTCCGTCAGCCTCTGAATGTCATCAACCTTGGTGAGTACGCCGGTGCGGTAAAGCTCAACTCGCCGCTTCTGAATCTCAAACGCAACTAGTGCCTTGTCCACATCGCTTAGCACTTGATTGGTAATGAGCTGCTGTTGGTTTTGCGCTTTCCTTTTTTCGATCAGGGCCTTGGCTCGCTCGCCTTGATTACGATCGTGCACTGGAAGGGGAATGCCGATCCCAACGTTGTAAGTATTGCCAGCCTGCGGAACCTGTTCGACACCTGCTCCGAGCGTGATGTCCGGGATGCGCTGAGCATCTTGCAAGCGGATGGAAGCGTCGGCAGCGCGTTCACTGAGTTGCGCAGCTTTCAAGTCAGGCCTAGCAGCCAGGGCTTTGTCGCGCAGATCAGTAAGCGAAAACTCGTATGGTTGGTCGTAGTCAATCGCCCCAGCTACCTCGATATCCATGGATCGATAGTCTCCGCCGAGCGTGACCCGCAAGTCGCGCAAGGCGACCTCGTAATCTCTTTCTGAGTTGGCCACGTCCGTATCAAACTTGAACTTTTCAATTTCAAGCCGCTGCAGATCGAGTCCTGAGATTTCACCAAGCCGGAACACTTCGGTCGTGTGTTTGACGATCTCCGCAAATGTCTTCTGATTCTCCTGTGCCAACTTGAGCAGCGATTCAGCGAGAAGCACCGCATAAAATTTCTTCTTTAAATCGTTGGTCAACTGCCAGACGACTATTTGAAATTCGGCTTGGGCTACTGCGGAGTTTGCGCTGGCGGCCTCGATCCGCTTTCGTCTTTTTCCGCCCAGCTCGAAGGTCTGCGCGATGCCGTAGGAAAATGTCTGGGGTTTGACAAAATTGTCCCTGAAATCGAGAGGGATATCCGAGAACCCAACGGCGATCTCAGGGTTGGGACGGAGTCGCGCAGTAAGTTTTTCCGCGTCTACTGTGTCGATGTCGTAGCGGGATGCCACCAACTGAAGATTCTGTTGCAGGAAAATCGAGACAGCGTCCGAGATCGTGATAGGCCGCTTCGCAGAAGGCGCCGGTGTTTGCTGCTGCGTTTGGGGCAGCGTTGCGATGTTGGCGTTGAAACTCTTCGATGGCCCGGACGACTGTTCTTGAGCCAGGATGGGCTGAACCGCCAGCGTGACTAAAAGCAAACCGGCCAGATAACTTGCGCGATGATGCTCTTGTTGACGGCGGCAGCATCGGATGCTGGCCCATTGGCTCCAGGAACCCACAGCACCGCACCGCTTATCGAAGCGGCGCAGACAATTGCCAAGATAATCGTTGACGCGCTGATACATCCCCTCACCTCGCATTCATCGACTTTATTTGATTGTTCTTAGTTGCGCGGTGCGAAACTCCGCCTGGCCAGTAGATCAATTGTTGGCAAGCAAGACGGGCAAGGCAGGCCCGCCGCAGGCTGACCAATTAACTTCGGTGAGATTTGGAGCGAGAAATGATGAGCCGCGCCCACCGACTTGGCCTCAGCCGAGAGGCGGCGCGCGACCCGATGGCCGCGTGATTGAAGTGGAGGGAAGAATTACGGTCGGGGTATTAACAGATGCAATCTGCGCCAATGGCGCAGGCGCGAACAGCGGCGCGTGAACAAGACCGTTGAAGAGTTGTTGCTGGAACGCGCACATCGAGCACTCAATTTCATGAGAATGGCCCGTGTGCGATGAGTGTAATCCGCCTGCGTCAAAAAAGCCGGCAGCGTCTGTATGGCCCGGTGAAACAAGCCCGTGGTTATGCACCGTCTCCACTGTCGCCCCGTAGGCAATCATGAGGAGCAGCAAGTAGCCTAGCGCGCGACGAGAGTTCGTGCGTCGATAGCTCTGTGCTGATGCGGCGAAGCTGGTCACGTTGTCATCCGTATGCGACGCGCGTCATCAAGCCTTTGAGTGTCAGCGCGTGCGAGAATCAATGCCTAGAGTTGAAGCCGCTTGTTCGATTGGTAGCCGAAGAGTAGAAGCGTGAGTATAGAGAAGCGGGTTTCAAGTTTCAACTAAATGCCCGGGTTGAACCGTTTATCCGGCAGCCCATAGCTATTCCCGGCTTCATTAGCTGCGAGATACGCGCGTAGGGTGCCACACCCAAAAGGTCATCGCCGAGCGATGAATCCGACCTCAGGTATGCACATCAGACTATTCAGCGGTAGCCAGATCGCCCTCTCTCGGGTACTCACGTATTGCCGCCCTCACCTTAGCTTGACTGTGATTGTAGTCTTGCCGCAGGTTGACGGGCAGCGATGTGACGGAGATTTATCTTGATAACTGAAAGTGTAGATAAATCAGGAAAAGAAGTAGCACAAGATTTGGCGCGTGGAGTGCTCGGCGATTAGTAAAGAATACTTTGGAAATCAAGACACGTCGGACAGCAAGGGATTTCATGTTCTGCGTTCTGCTTTGTGTCTCCTTACCCCGGCCCGCACCGCCACGGGGGGTCTTCTGTTTTCACTGTCTCCGCTTCTGATCCAGGTACCGGCGATTGGCCCATGTGGGGAGGCACGCCCGACCGTAACATGGTCTCTAACATGAAAGGGCTTCCCACAAACTGGGACGTGGCTAAGAAGGTTAATGTTAAGTGGGTCGCCGCGCTGGGTTCACAGACTTATGGCAACGCTGTTGTAGCGGGCGGGCAGGTTTACATCGGCACCAACAACGAAGGTTTGCGCGATCCGAAAGTCACGGGCGACAAGGGGACCCTGATGGCCTTCCGGGAGTCGGACGGCGAATTCTTGTGGCAGGCGGTCTCCGACAAATTGGTCTCGGGTCGTGTAAACGACTGGCCATATCAGGGCGTTTGTTCCTCGCCGCTTGTTGAAGGTGATCGTCTTTATACCGCGCGAATCGTTGTTCTGCTTTCCTTCATCGCTCTCTGTGTTTGCGACACCTCCGCAAAACCAACTGCGAGAGAGTATCTCAAGCGCGGGGATATTCAGCTCAGCAGGAATAATCTTGTACAGGCGATCAGCAACTACACAAAGGCTATGAGTTAGATCCGTCTCTCGCCGAAGCCTACGTTCGACGCGGCATGGCTCGTCGGGCTAAGGGTAGTTTGAATGGCGCGATCGCGGATTTCGAAAAAGCCGAGCAGATTGATCCGGAGGCAACCTCGGACAATCGCCAGGTTGCAGATTCATATAGCAATCGCGGCTACATCGAAATGAACGATTTCCAGCTTGGAAGCGCTATCGACGATTTTACGATCGACAGACTACATAACGTGAGGAAGTTGGGGGATAACAGTATCGGCGGTGTAAGAGGCCAGCGACGTTCCTGCAATAAGCGCAACTAACTGTGAAACCGTCGCAATTGGTTCTGTTTTACGAGAGGGATCGAATCGTATTCGGATAATCCGCCTGTTATCGACGCGCTCGACCGTGAAAAGGCCGGTGTCATGTTCGACGCTGTCGCCCGGTCCTAGTACGCGCCCTGCTTTAGCCATCAAGAAGCCCGCGATAGTCGTATAGCTTTCGTCTTCTGGTAGTTTCAATCCAAGCTGCCGGTTCGCGTCTCGCGTCGTTAGTAATCCATCCAGCAGATAGGCTTTTCCGTCCTTTCTAATCTGTTCGCGGACCTCCTCATCGTACTCGTCATTAATCTCTCCAACTATCTCCTCGAGCAAATCTTCGAGCGTGAGTATTCCCTCTACGCCTCCATGTTCATCGATCACAAACATGAAATGAACCCGCGCTGTCTGCATCTGTTTGAGAGCTTCACCCAGCGAAGCCGTTGCTGCTATGTAGGTCGCGGGTCGAACCAGAGCTCTCAAATCGAAGCCCTCACGAGGAATTCTCCCCATGTCCACGTCCTTTCTGAACAACAAGCCGATGATGTCGTCAATGTGCTTGTCATAAACAGGTAGACGCGAATAGCCGGTAGAAAGGAAAGCAATTCTCACCTCTTCCAAAGTAGCCTTTACCGACAGTGCCTTAACCTGATTACGTGGCACCATCGCGTCAAACACCTGTGCGTCGGAGAACTCGAAGACTCGGTGAATCAACTGTTGCTTCTCAGGCTCAAGGTGACCACTCTTCCTCGAAACGTCTACCAGATGGCGCAGTTCTTCTTCAGTGTAAACTGAAGCGTGATCCTTGGTCGGATGTAATCCGAAAAGTCGCACCGTGCGAGTACCTGCCCAGTCCAGAAGTCGTATGGGCCATTGAAAGACTTTGTAGAAGGCTTGCATCGGCCACGAAATTGCCAGAGCAATCTTTTCTGCTCGCTCCAATGCGAGCGTCTTGGGCGCAAGTTCACCAAGAACAATATGCAGGAAAGTGATGATGGAGAATGCTACGGCGAATGAAATCGTGTGCAGAGTGACATCGGACACGCGTCCTTTGAGCGGACCTTCGAGTATGTGAGCGAAGACTGGCTCTCCGATCCATCCGAGTGCCAGGGACGCCATCGTGATACCCAGTTGAGTCGCGGAGATGTAGGCGTTGAGGTTATCGAGAAGACTAAGCAGCCGACGTGCTCTGGAATTCCCTGCAGCGGCGAGCGTCTGGATGCGAGAGCGCCGCACTCCTACGAGGGAACTGAACGCGGCGTTGTGCTTCAGCAGAGCGGCGCTGATCCCCTGACAAGTCCTTGCATTGAAGTTACTTGCGAGCGGTACGCTAAGACTGCCATACCCAAAACGTCATCGCCGTGATAAATAGCGCCGACTGAATCCAGTCTTTAATCGGATTACCTGCGGGTAGGTAACAGAGTATACGTGCTTTGGTTAGCACTCCGAATCAAAACGTAAAATCACGAGTCAGCTTGATCTGAAGACTGTGGGATGGCCGTTCGAGTCCGGCACCTGTGCTCTGATTGTATATGACAAAGAAATCGCTGTTGGGTCGATAGATGTAACGAAGCCGCACGTTGATGACTGAGAGCCGGGCGGCGGAGTTCAGTTGGACCAGCGCGGACGTGAGCAGCTTACGCGAGAAGTTGTAGTTCAATCTTCCGGCAAAGAGACTCGTGGAAAAGTCTCCCTCTCGCAGATGCACTTTGTTGTAGCTCTCTGATAGATCGATTAGCAGGTGCGGATTTGGTCTCCAGGTTACGCCTCCCGAAGTCTCGTATCTTTTGCCTGAGTAAAACTCTCCCCATTTCTCTCGCATGCGGAACACGATGCGCTTGCTAAGGTCGCTCGTGAATGACAACTGAGGGCGGTTGAAGCGGTATGTGCCAGCCGGAATGTCGATTCCCGGTCGAATCTGAAATGGCTCAGTCAGGACATCGTTTACAGCTTCGATTGGCCGGAAGAAAACTTCTGATGAGTTTTTGAAGACCGTGTCCCAGGAGAGTTCTGTCTGGCGGGTTGCAAGTTTGCCAGCGCGATCCGTGTAGTATTCGATCTGCGTTTCAAACTCCATCTGCTGCACGTGGGGAATAAACTTCGGCCGCGGTTTGTAAGCCAATTGTCCGAAGTATTGATGAATGGCGTTGCGTTCGATGAAGCCAACTTCGGGATTAAATTTCGCACCAACGTCTTCATAGACGGTGATGAAGCGGTAAAGATCATTTTCAAAGATTGATTCGATCCGCGATGAGCCGGCGCTTGAACGAACGCCCGGCCTTGCCGAGCCCATCCAAAAGGCCTTCACTTGGTAGTGGTCCGTTATGTTGAACTCTGCATCAGCGCCACCGACGCGATTGTAATCGCCGGCGCCTATGGCCGTGGCGCCTTGACGATTGACGAGGATGGCTCCGATATACGACCGTTTAAGAATGTCGCGCTTCACTCGCAGGACAGTGAACTGCTGACGCGGAATGCCGAGGCCGGTTGAGGCTTGGCCCAACTTGCGCGTTTGCACCTGTAGGAACCCAACATTGTATGGCCCAATTTTACCAGTGACCTTTGCGCCATAATCGATCGGCACAGGCTGGCCTCGGTCCGTGAGACCAATGCGCCGCGTAAAGAAGGCTTGATTCTCTCCTTGCCTCCCAAACAAAAAGATTCCTGAGTTCTCAAGAAAGAAATCGCGCTTCTCTGGGAAGAAAACGGAGAAGCGCGAGAGATTGACGATTTGATCGTCCACTTCTGCCTGACCAAAGTCAGGATTGATCGTGAATTCAGCAGTCAGCGATGGCGTGATGCCGAGCTTTGCGACTTCAATTCCGGCGCGGGCGCGCACTCCGGCATCAAATCCATTTGCGCCGATCAGCGGCACGCCCTCGCGCCACTCACCCGAGGCGTAAGGCTTGATCTCACGAAGGCGAGGGCGGCGAATCTCCTCGACCCCGCTAAGCTCGCCAGCTTGCGAAACTCGTTCGAGACCAAACGAGCGCTGCCAACTAGTCCAAAGGTTCTCTTCGTTCTTGCGGCGAATGATGCGCGAGATGTTGAGCCCCCACGAATCGATACCCTCAGTGAAACGAAGTGTGGTCAGCGGTATGGCGATCTCAACCGTAAATCCCTTGGCGTCGATCCGTCCTTCAGAGACCCATGATCCATCCCAGGAGACATTGATGTCGCGACCCTCGTCAGTTATCAGTGCGTCCTGTTGTGTGCCCAGCGGATTAACAGCAAAACGAAAAGCGTTGCGCCGATCATGATAAGTGTCCAGCAGAAGCTCTATACGATCATCGTTCGGAAAGCTCGAATCGCGCACCAGGTCGCGAGCGTTAATGTGGGAGGCCTCTGAATCAAACGCGCGGATGCCGAAGTAGATGTTCTTATCGTCAAAAAGCACCCGCACTTCCGTGCATTCGGAAGCAGATGCGCCTTCGTATGGTGATTCTTGGCGAAAGTCAGTCGCCGGCTGGGCGATTGACCATCCGGGCTCGTCAAGCAGACCGTCGATCTTGATCGCATCAGTGACCCGCGCGGCCTGGATGCGTCGCGTGCCCGTGGCACCTTGCGGCAGCTTGCTCTGCGGAAGCTGGACGGGCATCGCTGTCGTAGGTTGCCGGGTGTCATCTCCTGTTGAGGGCTGCTGTGCCTGAGCAGCGGCGAACAGAGTAATGCTGAGCAAAGCCATCAACGCCCGGCAGCGTTTCAATCTATTGTCGAAACGCTTCGATGCTCTTTTCATAGCTGCTTGTCAGAAGGCACGCCGATTCTAAGGACTGGCTTGCCTCCACGTTCTGTAATGGGAAATAGACGCGATGGGTGCGACCATCAACGGCAACAGTGTGAACATTTGGGGCCAAGAATCCTTCGTTGATCTTTTCCAAATTACACCCGCGTCTTTCAGCGTTCCATCAAATCGGGAGCCTTATCTGCGCGCACCGCGACAACGCATCGCATAGATGGAGAATCCGCGTTCGCGGGTGTCTGCCCCGCCACGCATCCAACTTCGGCCGACAAGAGGATTATGGTCCAGTAGAAGCGAGTCTCTTCGACATTCAGGCTGACGTCCAAATCATCTAACTGCTAAATCTACAAACCAGTCTGGGCTCACCTGGTCTTGAGCTGTTTGGTGAGCTTACTGAAGGCGGCTAGCCAGCTTTACTATTGCTTCATGCGGACTACATAGATGCTTCGTCAACCAATGGCAGCTCCACTCTAAAGCGACTGCCACTTCCGTCAGTGCTCTCAGCGATGATGTCGCCGCCATGCGCCTTACAAATAGATTTGACAATCGAGAGACCCAAACCAGTGCCGCCCAGTTTTCGGGTCCGCGCCTTGTCGACGCGATAGAAGCGTTCGAAGATCTGGGTTAGGGACTCTGCGGGAATGCCGACGCCACTGTCGGAAACTTCCAGGATGGCTTTGCCGTTCCCTTCGCTTACGTTGACATGAATTTCGCCACCTTCCGGCGTGTACTTGATGGCGTTGTCAACCAGATTGACCACTACCTGTTTCAGTCGTGCGCGGCTTCCTTGTACATCGACTCGCTCAGAGGTGTTGCAGCGCAGAGAGATCTTCTTGTCCTCGGCAAGCAGTTTCATCTGATCGGTTGTCGTGGCAACGAGTTCTGCCAGATCAAATCGCGTCCGCTCCATCTGGGTATCGCCAGCCTCAAGTCGCGAAACGGCAAGCAGGTTCTCAGTGATCTTCGTTAGCCGATCAGTTTCTTCCAGTGCGCTACCAATGGTCTCGCCGACGTCAGGAGGAAGATTGGGTTGCCGGGCTACGCCTTCAAGCTCCCCACGGAGGATAGCCAACGGTGTTCGCAATTCGTGAGAAGCGTCAGCCGAGAAGCGATTGCTCTGCTGAAAAGCTTTTTCGAGGCGGGCTATCATCTGATTCAGCGATACAGACAATCGCTCCAATTCATCACCCGTCTGCGCAACGGGCAGGCGTTCGCTCAGATTCCGAGATGTGATTTGTTGCGCACTTTTTGTGATCTCATCAACAGGTTTGAGGGCGCGCCGCATCAGCAGGTATCCACCACCTACAGCTACGGCGACTACGAACGGCAATGCAATGGCAAGGGCAAGGAGCAAGCCGCGAGATACGTCCTCAATCTCTTTGTATGGCGCACCAACCTCGATAAGGAAGTGGCTTCCGTCAGGCGTGGCAAATGGCAACGAGTCGACTAACAAATCCGGGCCGTTGTCTAGTTCTATTTCACGCGAGGATTCCTGACCCACTGAAGCTTTCTGCGCAGGTATTTGTGAAGGGTCGAAGCTCTTGTTTCTCGGTAAGCCGGACGCATAAAGCACGCTTCCGTCAGCGCGTGTCACACGCAGGAATATGTCATTTGTCTCAGGTGCGAAGTGTTCTTTGATTTCCGCGATGACATATGCCTCTCCGCTCTGGTTGACATTGGCAAGTAGAGTCTGACCGATGTCTCGGGCCTGCCTGGCCAGTGAATCCCTGAGTGTTTCCGTGAGATAATGCTCAAGCACCACGTAGCTGGCAACACTGAAAAGCGCCAACAATCCGGCGAGAAGGCCCGCATACCAAACTGTGAGTCTGAACCGGATTGAACGGGTATTCATGCCTCACTCTCCTCCTCGGTGATGACGTATCCCACTCCTCGGACGGTCCGGATCAGCTTTCGGCCTGGTGCATCATCGACTTTGTTGCGCAAGTGACGAACGTAGACGTCCACAATGTTGGTTACACCGTCGAAACTCTGATCCCACACATGCTCGATGATCATCGTGCGCGAGAGCACTTGGCCGGCGTGGGCCATTAGGTATTCCAAGAGTGAGTACTCCTTGGAGGTAAGTTCGATCCGCTTGCCTGATCTCTTTACCTGCTGCGATAGGCGGTCCAACTCTAGATCGCCGACCCGGAGCACGCTTGACCGAGTGACTGGGCCGCGACGCAGCAGCGCCTTTATCCGTACCAGCAGTTCAGCGAAAGCGAAGGGTTTGGTAAGGTAATCGTCAGTGCCGGCCTCAAAGTGCTCTACCTTGTCGGCCACAGTGTCACGTGCGGTGAGGATGAGGATTGGAATGTTAGGATTCGATAGACGAACCCGACGGAGAACTTCCGTTCCTTCCATCCTAGGCAACAGCAGGTCGAGAATCATCAGGTCATAGTTGTAGGTACGGGCCAACTCAAGGCCCGCTACGCCATCATCGGCAACATCGACGGCGAAACGTTCGGCAACAAGTCCGCGCTCGATGAATCGCGCCACCTTCTCTTCGTCTTCAACTAATAGGATGCGCATATGCTCGGCCCAATGCTATCAGGAATCAATGAACGATGGATGAATCTTGGATGAAAATTCGTTCAGAATCTTCAAAATCTCTCACCGTCAAGACCGAGAGTACGTTCCAATTTGGGTGAGCAAACTTCTTCCGCCGCATCTCGCGCTTCGAGGCAATTCTGAATGAATTTTCATCTGGCGTTTTTCTCGCATTAATCTGCTTCTGCTAGCCTGCCGTGAGAAAGCAGAACATATTCACATCGATCTGGACGAAGGACAGGTCTCAAGCTCATTTTTGGGAGGCTGTTCATATACGAGCTGAAAGGAGAAATGTGATGAAGGCAAGAATTTTGTCGGTGACAGTCATTCTGGGGGTTTTGGCCCTGGGCATACTGGCGTCGCAGCCCGCAATGGCCCAGGAGAAGGATAATGAATACGCGGCGCTTCTTAAGGTGCTTTCCAATAGCAAGCACTCTCTGGCGGACGGCATCCGCCAGGCGACCAAATCAACAGAAGTTCCCATCTCGGCCAAGTTTGAATTAAACGACAACGGGAAGCTTTCGCTTTCCGTCTACACTGCCGAGAACGGACTCACCAATGATGCCGAACACAACGTCCTTAAGGAACTGAGCGGCAGCCCAGAGGCGGCGGAGTGGAATCCCGAGGTTGAGGTTTTCAAGGACCCGGAGCACTTAAAACGTGCGGCGGCGCAACAAACCCTAATGGCCGTCTCCAAGATGTCGCTCCTGGATGTCATTGCGAAGGCGCAGAAACAGCAGCCGGGAACAGTGTTCTCCATCACGCCCGTTGTGGTTGGTCACCAGCCGAAATTCAACGTGCTCGTCGCCAACAATGGTCGGGTGATAACACTGACGTTATGACCGCTGGGGAAATATCGTGAGGTCGCCCAAGTAACTTAGAAAGGAGTGTTCTATGCACAGCAGAACCTTGCCGGAGATCATCCTGACGATCTTAGCGTTGGCTTTCCTCACAGCTTGCGAGCGAGGTGAGAAAGGTGAAAAGGACGAAGACGAGAAGGCTCCGACCGCCAGCGCGAATCCAGCGCAACAACAGGGGGCGGACTTGCCGGCAGGCAAGCCCGCGACTTACAACTTTGACCAGGCATCGCTTGGCTCTCTGCCTTCGAATTTCATAAGTTCCCGAACTGGCGGAGGCGATATGGGCACTTGGGTGGTCCTTTCAGATACCACCGAACCGTCGAA
>WNFV01006750.1_pt1 | contig 13479 bp, 8 predicted proteins | sample 5400101 | NCBI WGS metagenome assembly WNFV01 (sample SAMN13153361, study PRJNA577476) | soil metagenome | isolation source: 115 cm soil or saprolite under grassland replicate 1 | place: USA:California | collected 2016-06-15
AACGCGGGGCCGTTTCTCCTCACGCTGGATATCGTGTTTCCCGACGAGGCGACCTACCGGACCTTCAAGTCGCTGAAACCGCTCGACCGCCACGTCATCGCCGGGCTGTACGGCATCCCCGAGACCGATATCTTGAAGATCATCGAGTTCGATCCCGCCTACGCGGTGAAGGTGACGATGCGCCGCCCGCTGGGCTCCGGCGCGCTCGGTGAGACCGACGTCTACGGCGCCCAGCAGCACGTGCCCCTGATGCGGCACGAGATCGACTGGCCCGAGGGACGGTGAGGAGGCCGCGATGGACCGCATGACGGTGCTGGCCCCGGAGGGCATGCTCGGCTACGGCATTCCCGTCCGCTCGATGGAGGAAGGTCTCGCCCGCAACCCGGACGTCCTGGCGGTCGACGCCGGCTCCACCGATCCCGGGCCCTACTACCTTGGCGCGGGCGTTCCGTACACGAGCCGGCGGGCCGTCAAGCGCGACCTCGCCATGATGCTCGAGGCCGCGAACGCGCGGCGCATCCCGGTCCTGATCGGCTCCGCCGGCGGCGGCGGTGGCCGGCCGCACGTCGCGTGGCTGGTCGACGTCTACCGCGAGATCTGCCGCGAGCGAGGCTATCGCTTCCGCACGGCGACCATCCAGGCGGAGATCGACAAGGCGTGGCTCCAGGCGAAGATGGCGGCCGGTCGAGTCACGCCGCTCGACATCTCGGACCCGCTCACCGCCGAGACGATCGACGCGGCCACGCGCATCGTGGCCCAGATGGGCGACGAGCCGTTCCAGGCGGCGCTCGACCTCGGAGCCGAGGTGGTCATCGCCGGGCGCGCCTGCGACGCCTCGGTGATCGCCGCGCTCCCCATCCGCGCCGGGTTCGACCGGGCCCTGGCCATCCACATGGGCAAGATCCTCGAGTGCGGCGGCGCCGCGGCGTACCCGCGACACGGGTCGGACAGCTTGCTGGGGGTGATCGACGGCGAAAGTTTCACCGTGGAGCCGCCGAATCCGGACAAGATCTGCTCGGTGGCCTCCGTGGCCGCGCACTCGCTGTACGAGCGCTCCGATCCCTATCGGCTGGCGCTGCCCGGCGGGGCCATCGACCTGACACGGACGACGTTCGAGCAGATCACTCCGCGCGCCGTGCAGGTCCGGGGGACGCGGTTCGCTCCGGCGCCATACACCTTCAAGCTCGAGGGCGTCCGCCGGGCCGGATTCCGGACCATCACCGTCGCCGGCACGCGTGATCCGATCCTCATCTCACAGATCGACGCGTACCTGGAGAACGTGCGGAACCGGGTGAGGGAGGTGTACGGCAGTGACGGCTACCGCCTGCTGTTCCACGTCTACGGCCGGGATGGCGTGATGGGCGGGCTCGAGACGGCGAAGGAGATTCGCTCGCACGAGCTCGGACTCGTCATCGAGGTCGTCGCGGACGATGCCGAGACCTCTGCGGCCATCCTCGCGCTGTCCCGGTCGGCCGCGCTGCACTCGACGTATCCGGGTCGGAAGGCGATCGCCGGGAACCTCGCCTTCCCGTTCTCCCCGTCGGACCTCCGGGCGGGCGAGGCGTTCGAGTTCACGATCCATCACCTGGTCGAGGTCGCCGATCCGCTCGAGCTCTTCCGTGTGGAGATGATCGATAGCTGATGAGGTCGCCAGCCGCCCCATGGGTGGCACCGCGCTTGCTCAGGCTGTTTCGAGTGGCGAGAATCGGTCTGGGCCATGCTTTCCAGGAGGAGGAGGGGAAGATGATAGGAGTGATCATCGGGGCGGTCATCGGTGGGTTGGCCGTGTGGTACTGGCGCGACAACATCGCTCGCAAGCTCGACGAGGAGACGCGCAGCTTGCGTCGCAAGGCTGCCGACACGCTCGACGCGATGGAGAAGCAGACGGAGGTGTTGCTCGACAAGGCCAAGCCGCCGATCAAGAGCACGCTGCGCGCTGGCAAGGAGGCAATCCGGCCCCGCGAGAGCGAGCCGCCGAAGCCGTACGACTCCGAGAGCGACACGACGCGCCGCGCGAGCTGAGGCGCCGTCCGGAAGGCAGGGCCTTGCGGCGGCTCGCGCCTCGTTGCGCGGGCCGCCGCAATGGAGTGGCGTGAGCCACGCGCTCAGTAGCGCAGGACGCGCACCAGGATCAGGTCGCCGATCTTGCGCAGCGGGACCGCGTGCGTCTCTCGCTTCTCGTGCACGGTGTTCTCGTTGGTGATGACCGCGACCGTCGTCGTGATGAGCTGTCGCTCACGCCGGCGTTCCTCGAAGTTGTAACCCGCCGCGTCGAAGTTGCCCCAGTAGTTGACGTAGATCAGGTAGGCGCCGTGGAGCGGCGCCGTCACCGAGAAGATCTCCGGACCGCCGCCATCCACGCTGTCGACGTCCAGCCCGCCGCCCGTCGACAGGATGGGCCGCGCCCAGAAGGCATGCTGGCCGTCGGGCGTGATGATGTGGAGATCGACCTCGGCCTTGCCGTCGTCCCACCCGAGGATGATGCGGATGCGCGCGGCGGTCTTGTTGGCGTACGCCTCGTAGAACTGCATCCGCTTGCGCTCCTTGCCGTCGGGACTCCGGATCTCGACGCTGTTCGATCCACGGCCGAAGGCCCACGGCTTCAGGAAGCGGCCGGTCTCGTCGGTGTACAGCGGCATCGGGTTGCCGTTGACGACGAACAGGTAGGGCGGCCGGCGATCAGCGCCCGCGGCGGCGATACGGCCCTTGATGAGCGCGCGGTGGCGCTGGCCCCCGCGATCGACGGGTGGCTTCGGATAGGCCGCCGTCACCTCGGCCTCCCGGTCGTCTTGCCCGCCGTGTCGCCACCCGCCGAGCGGCGCCTCGAGATGAATCGTCGGCTCGGCCGCACCGAGGACGGCCCCCGCGAGCAGCACCGCCGCGCTGATACCGGTCACCGTGCGTGTTCTGTGTGTCATCTATTCCCCCGCGAGATCTCGCGCCATCCGCTCGATGAGGGCCTCGTCGAGCCCGCGCGGATGCCAGCGGAACCCGAGATGCAGGTACTCGTGCGCGACCGCGATGCGGTCGTCCGGCGTGCCGATACCCCGCACGTAAAGGCGACTCCGGTCCGCATCGGTGTAGGGGTGAGTGCGGTCGAGACGGCAGACGGCGAGATCGTCGCGTGGAACCTCGAAGCCAGGTTCGTGCCTGAGCCGCTGCCGCCACGCCGCGGCGCGAGCGCGCAGCCATCGCTCCGCGCCGGCGAGCCGTTCGCAGTCGCCGGAGGCGCGGCCGTGGAGCGACGCGAGGGTGCCGCCGGGATACGCCGCGGCGAGGATCTCGTCAAATCTCCGGCCCTCCCGCGCGAGCCTGACCGCCTGCGTCCACGCCAGCCGATCGGGACCGGGGTCCGTCTGATGATAGGTGAGGGGGACGCCGCGCAGCACGAGCGAGTCGGTCCATCCGGCGACGCGGCGCGCGGCATCGGTCGGCGGGTCGGGCGACACGCGCTGGGCATCGCTGGTGTCGGCGATCTGATAGCAGCCGCCGACCCGGGCACCGTTCTGGATCACGTACGTCCGGATCGCCACCGCGAGTGCGCGTGCCGCCTCGAGGGGTGTCGCGCCCGCCTCGCGATCGATGACGCGCGCCACGTACTCGTTGAGACCGAACCGACCCGTGATCGCGAGCGTGTCTGCGCGGACGAGCGTCAGCTCCCCACGACTGTGGACGTCGCGGTGGTTGCCGTTCTGGAACTCCACCCGGTAGCGTCCCTCCAGCAGTCCCGAAGGTGCGGCCTCGCCGGTCCGATGATCGATCACCTGCCGCAGCGGATAGCGGGCGAAGAACGCGACCGCCACGCACTCGGTCTCCGCGACGCGCCCGATCGTCGCGCCGAGCCGTGCGGCCAGGGCGGGCGCCGCACGCTGGAGGACGGCGATACCGGCGCCCGTGCCGCGCGCCCACACGGGCGTGCCGTCGGCGACCCATCCGGCGAAGCCGCCGACTCGGACGTCGGATCGCTCGGGATCGTCCCAGGTCCACGTCTTCACCCTGAGCAAGCTGCCGACGTGGCGCACCGGCGCCGGCCTCCCCGTGAGCGTCACGTCCAGGAGTGCCTGCTCGCTGCGCTGGCGCGCGCATGGTGGGATCGCTGCCAGCGCCTCGAGCAGCGACGCCACGCTCACGGTGGTCCCGGGCCGGAGACGCGAGAGATCGAGCAGCCAGGCGGCCGACGCGGGCACCGGCAACGCGCTCCAGTATCTGCGCCATTCCTCCTCGGTGATCCCGAGCCGCGCCGGATCGAAGAAGAGCCCGCAGGAGCGGGCGAGCGCCTCGCCGGCGCCGATCCTGCCGCCGGGACTGCAACAGAACGCCTCCTCGCTGGAATGATGGCCGCCGCACGCGTAGTCGGGCGCCGGAATCCCCTGATCGGCGAGGTAGACATGCACGAAGAGCTTCCAGACGCTGCCGAGCGGCGTGGTGAGAGCGCCCGGCAACGGCGTGACCTCCTGCGGTCGCGGCGCGGACAGCACGACCTGCTCGACGGCGCCGGAGCGAAGCCACGCCACGCTGACGGCGTCCGTCGTCGCCCGGGCGGTGCCCGGCGCCGCGAGTGCGATCACGGTGGCGACGAGCGCGGCGCCGGTCCTCACTGCACTTCCAGCGCGCGCCGGGTCCGGCCCTCGTCCTCGAGTGCCTTCTCCTCGGGCTGGTACATCCGGTAGAGCCGCGCCGGCGGCAGGACGAAGCGCCCGCGCTGCGAGAACCGGACCAGATGCCGCACGGTGAGCGGTCCGTCGAGGCCGTCGACCGGGATGGCGTAGCTCAGGTCACCGGGTTCGTGCCGCGCGCGCTCGATCGGATGCAGGCTCGATCCACCCAGACCACTGACCTGCATCCCCCACGTCGTCCGCTCGACGTCGGCACCGGGCGGCAGGGCCACCTCCAGCACCGCGTACCGGAGCCGCTCGCCGGGCCGCGGCCGCACCGTGACCTCGTCGACGTACAGCTCCTTGCTGCTCACCTTGTCGTCGGTGACGGGCTCCGCCTCGAACTCCAGCAGCTTCCCGCCGGGCTTTAGCCGATAGAGCCGGCGCCGGATCTCGACCGGGAATCGATGACCCTCCGAGGCCGCGCTGTCGTACCGCACGATCGCCATGAGCGGATGCGATGGCGCGGCGGTCAGCTCGAGCGCGGTCGGTCGACGACCGGCATCGAATTGCTCGCCTCGGACGCCGGGGACCCCAGCCCCGGTCCGTCCTGCGGCTCGCCCTTCGGTGAATCGCCAGACGTGATTGCCCATCCACGAGGTCTCTCGCTGCCACTCCCCCGCGAGGTCGAGGCTGACGGGCGGGGACGCCGGCGCTCCGCCGAGCGCCCGGTGCACCCAGACGAGCGTCAGCGTGCGATCGAACGTCGGCATCGTCAGGCGGACCCCTGCGAGCAGCGAGGCGGCGTCGGCCGCGGCGCGCGCCGGATCGCCGAGGAGGAGCAGCGCCTGTGCCATCGGCAGGCCGCTCGCGCGCAGCGCGCGTCGCGCGGCCTCGAGACGGGCCGTGACGGCCGGCGCCGGCGCCCGCCGTTGCTGCGCCGCGATCTCGGCGATCAGCACGAGCGCCAGATCGTCACCGAGCGGCGACTCGGGCGCCGCCAGCAGGGGACTCGTCGCGAGGCTCCGCCACCTCGCCGGGGGCGCCGAGACGGCGGTGACCTCCGCTTGCAGACCGTCGAGCAGCGTCTTCACCGGGAGTCCCATCTCGCCCATGAACCAGACCGCGAGGGCGCGATGCAGCAACGGCTCGGCGGCGGCATGCTTGCGGTAGGCTGCGAACACGTGTGACCGGTGATCGGGCGGCAGGGTGACGCCGAGCACCCGCGTCGCGTACCAGTCCGCGTAGTAGGCGTAGGCGGTCATGAGCGCGCTCTGAGTCGTCGCCGGTCCCCACCACGCGAACACGGCGTCCGGGCCGGCCATCTGCACGAGCCGGAGACGGTTCGCCTGGAGGAGCACCGCGACGTGATCGCGGATCCCCGGGGGCGCCGCGGCCAGGAGTGGATAGGCGAGACTCAGCGGGATCACCCGGCTCGCCGTCTGCTCGATGCAGCCCCACGGATAGTCGATGAGGTCGTCGGTGATCCGCGCGAAGTGGCCGATCGGCCCCACGGCGAAGCTGACGCGCACGTTGCGCGCGTCGGCCGGCAACGGCAGCGGCGTGGTCGCGCTGGTGACCGCGCCGGCGAGCGACCGGGGCTCGACCCAGTCCCCGGCGTTCACGCTCACGGCAGTGATGGCTGCGTCGAGCACCGCGCCACCCTGCCGGATCTCGAGCGTCACCGACCCCTCACGTGCGCGCGCCACCGGCACCGCGACGTGATTGGCGCCAGGTACCAGACGCAGCGGCTGCCGCAGATCGACGCCGGCGCCCGACGCGGAGAGATCGACGGCCACCTCACCTGACGACTGGTTGAAGACGACCACGTCGATCAGAGGCGCGTCGCCCTCCCTGAAACGGGCCGGACCCGCCCACTTGAGATAGACGGGCTTGAACGATGTGACCCACTCGCTCCGCTGGCCGACCACGCCGTTCGCGGTCATCGCGCGGCCGGTGATCCGCCACCGCGTGAGCGCGTCGGGCATCCGGAACGTGAACGTCGCGTGGCCGCCGGCGTCGGTCCGGAGGTCGGGGATCCACGCGGCGGTGTCCACGGTGTCGCGGCGTGGCCGCTCCAGCACCTTGACCGCACGTGAGTTGGCGCCACTCCGGCCCGGCGGCGTGGGCAGCGAGGAGAGCGCCATGTCGTACGCGATGAAGGCGAGGCTCGAGGAGGTCCGCACGTTGTTGCGGCGCGGGTGATAGAAGAACTCCGACACCTCGGGCGCGATCTCCGGCTGCAGCACGTAGACCATCTCGTCCACCACGGAGACGGTCACGCGAGCCGGCGTGGGCCGCCCCCCGACGGTCGTGGAGACCCGTACCGTGACCTCGTCCCCGGGCCGATACGTCTCCTTGTCGGTCTCGAGCTGGACCGCCACCGACTCCTGCTCCACCCGGAGCCCCCGGTTCTCGAAGACGTAGTCGTCGCCGCGCGCGTACAGGACCGAGAGCGTCACGTTGGGCGCGTGCTCGGCACGCACCGGGATCTCGGCGCGCCACTGCGCGGGCCCGAGTCGCGCCAGGCGGACCCAGCGCCCTCCGCTCGAGAGGAGCGCGTGCTGCTCCACGCGGTCGCGCTCGAGCGTCAGCAGCGCCTCGTTCACCGGTTCCGCGAACGTGATGAGCGCCCTCGCGACCTCACCCGTGCGGTACCGCTCCTTGTCGAAGACGATCTCGATGCTCCCGGGCGCGGCGGCCAGGCCCGGACCGGCGACCCAGTGGGTCGTCGCCGCGAGCAGGTTGCCCCTGGCATCGCGCAGCGCCAGGGTGTACGACCCGGCCTCCGGGAACGTCACCGTCCACCGGTCGGCCGTCTCGAGCCTGCCGTCCGTGCGCCGCCGGTTCTCCAGCCGCACGACTTCCCAGTGGGTGGGCAGCGGCGCTCCCGCGCCTTGCGGCGTGACGGCGAACGTCACCGCCTCGCCCGGATAGCTGAACCGCCGTGGCGCCGCGAGCGTGTAGAGCGTCGCGGCCCGTTCGATCAGGATCTCCTTGGTGGCCCTCACACGGTAGGCGGCCCCATCGCTGGCGAGCAGCGTGAGGATGTAACGGCTCGGATGCTCCGCCGGCGGCAGCCGGAATGCGGCGGTGCCGGTGCCGTCGGTCGTGAGCTCCTCGGTCTCGACCTTCACGGGAAAGCGATCGCCGTACCGCAGCTCGCCCTCGATCATCGTCAGCGGCTGCGCCTTGACCACCATCTGGACGGCGGCGTGCGTGACGGGCTCGCCGCCGGGGTAGGCGAGCACGATCCGTCCAGTCACGGGCTCGCCGGTCTTGAGCTCGGCCCTGTCCATCACGAGCGTGATCTCGAAGTGCGGCTTCACGTACTCTGCCACGCGGAACGCCGCCCCGTAGGTGCCGCCGCGGTACGAAGCGGAGGTCGTAGCCGCCCGACGGGCTGTTGCTCGGCAGCGCGAACGCCGCGTCCGCGCCCGACTCGCCCGACAGCCGCACCGTCCTCGTGACGAGGGGCGTGCCGGTCGGATCGAGCACCGTCAGGGCGAGACTGTCCGGCGCGAGCGGCACGGAGCGGCGCCCATCCTTGAACTCCCGCCCCATGAGCTTCACGCGCACCGTGTCGCCGGGACGGTAGAGCGGCCGATCCGTGAAGCCGTAGATCTTGGCGTTGTAGATCTCGCTGTCGTAGTAGAAGTTCTCCGAGACGAAGACGCCGCCGGCGGCGTCGCGCCCGATCGCGTAGGTGCGCTCGGGGCTCGCGTGCCGCAGCGCGAGGGTGCCGTCGGCCCCTGTCCGGCCGCTCACCAGCGTGCCGACGCCGTCGGTCCACGCGATCTCCACGCCGGGCACCGCTCGCCCGCTCTGCCGGCTCACCGTCCACACCATCAGCTCGCCGGAGGAGATCTTCGTGAGGCCGACGGTGTCGGAGACGAACACCAGCGTGGCGGCACGGTAGCTGCCGAGCAGCGCCTCGACCAGATACAGGCCGGCGTGCCGCTTCCCGATCGGGACGAGCACGTTGCCCCGCACCGGGCGGATGAAGTGACTGCTGCTCCCTGCGAGCGCGACGTCCCTTGGCGGCTCGATGGGCTTCGCGTCCATCACCGGATAGCGGAAGCGGTCCACGAGCTCGAAGCCCGGAAGTGGCGCGAACTGCCCCTCGTGCCGGAGCTCCACGGGCCAACCCGCCCGCGGCGCCTTCACGTCGGGCGCCTGCGCCGTGACGGCCCGCCGGGCATCCGGCGAGAACACGCGTTGCCAGCTCTGGCGGGCCCCTCGATTCCAGCTCACGCGACCGACACCGTCGACTACGCCATCTGCCTCGAGGGCGAGATCTGGGCCGTCCTGGACGAGGGAGAGACCCTCATGCGACGGGGTGACGTGCCGATTCAACGCGGGGCGTACCACGCGTGGTCGAATCGGAGCGCCGAGGTCTGCCGCATCGCCTTCGTCCTGATCGACGCGGAGCCGCTCACGAATCACTGAGTGTCACCGGAGTGGCCCCCAGGTTGACATGGACCGCTCCGGCCACCACGGATCGGGCATTCCGTGGATCGCCTGGGAGGCCCGAGTCGGCGTCAGGTGCGCATTGATCGCACCCATTCGCTGTCGGTCGAGGCCTCGAGCAGAATCCGTGCCCGGGGGCGCTGACCGAGCACGGCCGCGAGCGCTCCGGCTCGGTGCGGATCCGCTGCTCGATCAGTTCGCCCTCTCGGCGAAGATGCAGATCGCTCGAGGCCACGATGATCCTGGTGGCGTTACCCCATCCAGAGAGTTTCCATCGACGGGGAAGGCTGGGGGAAATTCTTGACACGGGAAGCATTTGGAGCGTACCTGTCCCAGCGTTTCCGCAGCCAGCAGGCGAGGAGCTTCGACCCAGGGGAAACGGGGGTGTCAAGCCATGGATCGCGAACGTTTTCGGAAGGTTGCAGCGCTGCGCTACGTTCTGCTGTTGCCCATCCTGCTCCTGGTGGCCGCTCCTGCGGTGGCGGGGCCCACGCCGGGGAAGCCCAAGGTGGACCGCCTGGTGATGGGGCTCATCACACCGTACCTGGATTACGTGCGCCCCTGGATCAATGGGACGGCCGATCACAATATCCAACACGACCCCATGCTCGAGTGGCTCGTGGAGGTCGACGCGGAGACGGGTCAGTACAAACCCTGGTTGGCAGATAGCTGGAAGCTGGGCCCCAATGGGAGGTCCTGGCGGGTGAAGCTGCATCAGGGCGTGCAATTCCATCATGGGTACGGCGAGTTCACGGCCCAGGATGTGGTCCACACCCATGCCCTCTGGTGTGACCCGAACTACCCCGGCCGGAAAGACCCACCGATCAGTGGCTACCGGGCCGGCATCTGTCAAATCCAGCGCATCGAGGTGGTCAAGGCTCACGAGATCATCATGCACTGCAAGGTCGTGTGTCTGGACATGCCGTTTTACTACTCGAGCGCTTCGAATCTCATGATCTTCAGCAAGAAGCAGTGGGACGCGGAAGGAGAGATGGGTTACGAGCGCAAGCCGGCGGGGACGGGGCCGTATATCTTCAAGGAGCGACAGCTGGGGCGGTATGTCCTGTACGAGCGGGCGCCCACCCCCCACTGGAAACATGGCGTGGTGGACTGGAAAGAGATCAAGATGACGTGGACCCTCGAAGAATCGACGCGCTTCGCGCAGCTGTTGGCGGGTGAAACCCATCTCACCGAGGTCAACAAAGACCTCACCGATGAACTGGTCTCGAAGGGCTACAAGCTCATCCGGAGCCGAGGCACCGCGCAGCAGATGCAAATCAATTTCGGTGGGCTCTACTTCGGCACCGAGGACAAGGCCACGGGGCGCTACACCGAGTACGGTGGCATCACGGGCAAATTCGACCCGAAGCTTCCCTGGGCGAATGTCAAGGTGCGACAGGCCATGAACAAGGCGGTCAACCGGAAAGAGCTGCTCAGGGTGTTGTACAAAGGGCGCGCGAGCCCCATGTACGTGCATGGCTTCTACCCGGACCTGGAAGGCTGGGACCCCACCTGGGAGAAGCGGTTCCCGGAGATGTATGGCTATGACCCGGCGGCGGCGAAACGACTGCTCGCGGAGGCAGGGTATCCCAGGGGCTTCAAGGCCAAGGCCTGGTTGTATCCTTTTGCCGGCGCCCCGGAAATGGCCGCGCTGATGGAAGCCGTGACCATTCAGTTGCGCGAGGTGGGCATCGAGATAGCGCTGGAAGAGGCCGACTGGGTTGCGACCGTGCGCCCCAAGCTGCAAAAGCGGGAAGCCAGTGGGTACCTCTGGGCCATCCCGCCCTCGAAGAAAGCGGTAGAGCCGCAGCTGGCCGTCTTCAACGTCGGCAAAGGCATCGGGCATATTTTTCAGACCGATGAACTCTACAAGATGTGGGAAGAGCTCCTGCAGATTACCGACGCGAAAGCCAGGGAGGCCCAGCTGCGCAGGATCGGCAACTACAAGTTCGAAAACTTCGAAACCATCCCGTTGTTCGACGTGTTCATCGAGGTCGTCGTGGATCCCAAGATCGTCGCGGACTGGCCTTTTCCTGGTTGGGACGGGGGCGACGTCGGCCACACGTGGCGAATCATGGCGTGTAAACAGGACAAGCCCTGCAAGTAATGGCCGCGGCCATGCGCCGGGGGAGATTGGCCGCCGCTGGTCTCAGCTCTTCACGACGTCGGCGTCGACGGCCTCCAGGTCGAAGGCGGCGGCGATGAGGGCGCGGGTGTAGGGCTCGCGCGGCGCGGCGAAGATCTGCGCCGCCGGGCCTCGCTCGACGATCTGTCCGTCCCGCATCACGAGCACCTCCTCGCTGAGCGCGCGCACCACGCGGAGATCGTGGCTGATGAAGAGGTAGGCGAGGTGGTGGCGGCGCTGGAGCTCGCGCAGCAGGTCCACGATCTGGGCCTGCACCGACATGTCGAGCGAGGAGGTCGGCTCGTCGAGCACGACCAGGCGCGGCTTCAGCACCATCGCGCGCGCGATGGCGATGCGCTGGCGCTGCCCGCCCGAGAACTCGTGCGGGTAGCGGTCGCGGGTCCCGGGCTCCAGCCCGACCTCGACCAGCGCCTCCTCGATGAGGCGACGTCGCTCCTCGGTGGTGGCGCCGATGCGATGGACGCGGAGCCCTTCCTCGACGATCTGTCCCGCGGTCAGCCGCGGCGAGAGGGAGCCGTAGGGGTCCTGGAAGACGATCTGCATCTCGTGGCGCAGCGGCCGCAGCACGCGCGAGCGGAGGCCCTGGATCTCGCGTCCGGCGAACGTGATCGACCCCTCGCTCCGCACCAGCCGGAGCAGCGCCAGCCCCAGCGTCGTCTTGCCCGAACCGCTCTCGCCGACCACGCCGACGGTGTGCCCCTCGCGGACGGTCAGGCTGACGCCGTCCACCGCCTTGATGTGGCCCACGGTGCGACGGAAGAGGCCGCGCTTGACGGGGAACCAGACCTTCAGGTCCTGGCCTTCCAGGATGGGAGGGGCCCCGGCGACGGCCGGGTGGGGCTCGCCGCGCGGCTCGGCCTCGAGCAGCCGGCGCGTGTACGGATGCTGCGGTTGCGCGAAGACCTCCGCCGTGCGGCCCGCCTCCACGACCTCGCCCTGGGTCATCACGCAGACGCGGTCAGCCATCTTTCGCACGATGCCGAGGTCGTGGGTGATGAGCAGCAGCGCCATCCCGAACCGGTCGCGCAGGTCGCGGAGGAGGCGGAGGATCTGGGCCTGAATGGTCACGTCGAGCGCGGTGGTGGGCTCGTCGGCGATGAGCAGATCGGGCTCGTTGGCGAGCGCAATCGCGATCATCACGCGCTGCCGCTGGCCGCCCGAGAGCTGGTGCGGATAAGCGCCCAGCCGCCGCTCGGCCTCCGGGAGCCCGACGACGCGCAGCAGCTCCAGGGTGCGCGCCTGCGCCGCGCGGCGGCCCAGGCGCTTGTGGAGGAGGAGCACCTCGTTGACCTGCCGCTCGATCGTGTGGAGCGGGTTCAGCGACGTCATCGGCTCCTGGAAGATCATCGCGATCCGGTTGCCGCGTACCGTGCGCAGGAAGCGTTCTCGCGCCCCGACCAGCTCGTCGCCGCGGAAGCGGATACTCCCGCTGGGATGGCGGGCCGTCGGGTACGGCAGGAGCTGCACGATCGACAACGCGGTCACCGACTTGCCCGAGCCGCTCTCTCCCACCAGGGCGACCGTCTCTCCGCGGTCGATGGCGAGGGAGACGTGGCGCACCGCCCGCACCTCGCCACCCGGCGTGTCGAACGACACGGAGAGATCGCGCACCTCGAGCAAGGTCATCGAGGAGGTCAGACCGTCTTCCGAGGATCGAAGGCGTCGCGCACGGCCTCGCCGATGAAGACGAGGAGGCTCAGCATCACCGCGAGCACGGCGAACGCGGTCGTGCCGAGCCAGGGCGCCTGGAGATTGGCCTTGCCCTGCGACAGGAGCTCGCCGAGCGACGCGGAGCCAGGCGGCAGCCCGAAGCCGAGGAAGTCGAGCGACGTGAGGGTCGTGATGGAGCCGTTCATGACGAAGGGCAGGAAGGTCAGCGCCGCCACCATCGCGTTGGGCAGCACGTGCTTGCCCATGATCTCGGCGTTGCCGACGCCGAGGGCTCGCGCCGCCCGCACGTAGTCGAAGTTCCGGGCGCGCAGGAACTCGGCGCGCACCACCGCCACGAGAGCCATCCAGCTGAAGAGCAGCATGAGGCCCAGCAGCCACCAGAAGTTGGGCTGCACGACGCTGGCCAGGATGATCAACAGGTAGAGCACCGGCAGCCCGGACCAGATCTCCATGAAACGCTGGAAGAGCAAGTCGACCCAGCCCCCGAAGTAGCCCTGCACGGCGCCGGCGGCGATGCCGATGACCGAGCTGGCCAGGGTCAGAGCGAGACCGAACAGCACCGAGGTCCGGAACCCGTAGATGAGGCGCGCGGCCACG
>WNFV01006751.1_pt1 | contig 13479 bp, 14 predicted proteins | sample 5400101 | NCBI WGS metagenome assembly WNFV01 (sample SAMN13153361, study PRJNA577476) | soil metagenome | isolation source: 115 cm soil or saprolite under grassland replicate 1 | place: USA:California | collected 2016-06-15
TCGAGCTCGAGGCGACTGCGTTTCTGGTCGGCGGCCTCGACGGGTTGAGCGCCGAGCTTCGCTACGACGGCCAGCCGGCGGCCGTCGCCGTGTTCGTCGGCGAGCTGATCGTCGCGCTCGCCTGCGCGCTCGAGGCCCGGGCACGCTACGCGGACGCTGCGTCGCGCGCGACGATCGACTCCGGCATCCCCTGGGTGTAGCCGGATCTAGGACGCGGCTTCGCGCGCGAGGGCGCCCGGGCCGGGCGCCGCGCGAATGTCCCGCGGCTGGAGGATCTCACCGCACTCGGGGCAGGCCAGGGCGGGCTCGATCGCCTTGCCGCACCCTCGATGCTCGAGGATCACGCCGGGCCCATCGGGGCTGGGCGTCCACTTGTTGCCCCAGCGCATCAGCTCGATCAGCACGCTGTAGAGGTCGACTCCCTTCTCGGTCAGGCGGTACTCGTAGCGGGGCGGCCGCTCGCTGTAGAGACGCCGCTCGAGAACCCCGCCGGCGACGAGCGTGTTGAGCCGGTCCGAGAGGATGTTCTTCGCCACGCCGATGTTCCGACGGAACTGCTCGAAGCGGGTGACACCGAGGAACGACTCCCGTAGGACGTGGATCGCCCACCGGTCGCCGATGATCTCGAGCGCGTTGGCGACGGAGCACGTGTCACGCGGGAACTCACTCACTCGCATGTGTACATAGTTGCAAATCGCAACACAGTTGCAAATTGCAACTGACCTCCTTATAGTCCGTTGTGCTTTGCAACCGACTCGTGGAGGACGCCCGATGATCGCGCAAACCTGGCGTGGCTGGACCGCGTCCGACATAGCAGACGAGTACGCGGCGTTCCTGCGCGAGGTCGCGCTCCGCGAATACGGCTCCATTCCCGGGAACCGCGGCGCCTACGCGTTTCGCCGGCCGTCGGCCGACGGCGTCGAGTTTCTTACTCTCAGCGTCTGGGAGTCGCTCGGAGCGGTGCCGCTCCCGGCGAGCGGCGACGCGGCACGCGGTTTCTACCCCGAGGACTCTCGCCACCTGGTCGGGCGTCAGTCGATCGCGTCGCGCTGGGAGATCGTCAAGTGAGCGGCGTAGGCTCGACGGAGCCGCCCAGGAGCGGAGGTGTCGGCTTGGCCGGCGCCGGAGCGGGGAGCGTGCGCGCAACGCAGACCCTGCTCGTGACGTCGCTCGGGGCGTTCATGGCGTTCCTCGACGCGACGATCGTCAACATCGCGTTCCCGGACCTCCGGGCGTCGTTCCCCGAGGCGAGCCTCGCTGCCCTGTCCTGGGTGCTGAACGCCTACAGCATCGTCTTTGCGGCGCTGCTCGTTCCGGCAGGCAGGCTGGCCGACCTCTACGGGCGCCGGCGCCTGTTCGTCTGGGGACTCGTCGTCTTCGGGGCAGCCTCGCTTCTCTGTGCGCTCGCGCCGGCCGAGGAGCTGCTTGTCGCCGCGCGTGTCGTCCAGGCGGCCGGCGCCGCGGTGATGGTGCCGACGTCGCTCGCGCTCCTGCTGCCCGCGTTTCCTCCCGAGCGCCGTGCAACCGCCGTCGGGCTGTGGGGAGCCGCGGCGGCGGTCGCGGCGGCGATCGGTCCGCCGCTCGGCGGGCTGCTGATCGAGGCAAGCGACTGGCGGCTCGTCTTCCTCGTCAACGTGCCGATCGCGATCGCCGCGATCGCGCTGGGACGCCGCGTCCTCGAGGAGAGCCGTGACGAGACGGCCCTCGGTCTGCCGGATCTCGTGGGCGCCGCAGTCCTCGCGCTCTCGATCGGCGCCTTGTCGCTCGGGCTCGTGAAGGGCAACGAGTGGGGCTGGAGCAGCGGACGGGTGCTCGTCTCCTTCGCCGTCGCTGCCGCGCTCGTACCGGTCGCGCTCGCACGCTCGGCCCGGCATCCCTCGCCGGCCCTCCACCTCGAGCTCTTCCGCGTGCCCTCCTTCGCCGTCGCCAATGTCGGAACGCTCCTCTTCGCGAGCGCGTTTTTCGCGATGCTGCTCGGCAACGTCCTCTTCCTGACGGAGATCTGGGGCTACTCGATCCTCAAAGCGGGCCTGGCGATCGTCCCGAGCCCGCTCGCGGCGGCCGTCTTCGCAGGTCCGGCCGGACGACTGTCCGACCGCTTCGGCCAGCGCCCTGTCGCCGCGCCCGGCGCGATCGTCTTCGCCCTCGGAGTCGGCTGGCTCGCCTGGGTCGCAGGGCCGGAGCCGGCATACCTGCGGGAGTGGCTCCCGGGTGCGTTGCTGATCGGCTCGGGCGTCGGTCTTACCTTTCCGACGCTCGGAAGCGCCGCCGTCGCCGCGCTCGGGCCACGCAACTTCGCACTCGGAAGCGCGGTCAGCGGCACCTCACGCCAGCTCGGGGCAGTGCTCGGGGTCGCGATCCTCGTGGCGATCGTCGGCGCGCCGGGGGTGGCCGCCGCCCCGTCCGACTTCGACGCCGGCTGGCTCTTCTGCGCCGGCGCGGCCATCGGAGCCGGGCTCGCCGCGCTCGGGCTCGGGCGGAGACGGGTAATCGAGACCACACCGCTCGTCGAGCCGGCCTGACGTAATCCCCGCGTTACGATGGCGGGCCGATGATGGAGCCCCGCTACGACCCCCGCGGCGTCGAGGAACGCTGGCAGCGAGCGTGGGAGGAGGAGGGCCTCTACAACGCCGAGCCCGACGCTTCACGCGAGTCGTTCGTGGTCGCGCATCCGCCGCCGAACGTCACGGGCGCGCTCCACATGGGCCACGCGCTGCAGCTCTCGCTCGCTGACGCGCTCGTCCGCTGGCACCGCATGCGCGGCTTCAACACGGTGTTCTTGACCGGCTACGACCACGCCGGCATCTCGACGCAGAACGCCGTCGAGAAGCACTTGGCAGCGCAGGGGAAGTCGCGGCAAGAGCTCGGCCGCGAGGCCTTCGAGCAGGTGGTCTGGGAGTGGCTGCGCCTGTACGGGCGCACGATCATGACCCAGTTTCGGCGCCTGGGCGCGTCGATGGACTACCGGCGCGAGCGGTTCACGATGGACGACGCCTACGTCCGCGCCGTCTACCGGTTCTTCGTCCACCTGTACCGCAAGGGCTGGATCTACCGCGCGAACCGGATCATCAACTGGTGCCCGTTCCACGAGACGTCGCTCTCCGACCTCGAGCTGGTCCACGAGGAGGCAGACGATGCGCTCACGTACGTGCGCTATCCGCTCGCCGACGGCGACGGTCACATCACGATCGCGACCGCGCGGCCAGCGACGATCCTCGCCGACGTGGCCGTCGCCGTGCATCCCGAGGACGAGCGCTACCGGGAGCTGATCGGCCGAGAGGTGCTCGTGCCGTGGGTCGAGCGCCGCGTCCCGGTGATCGCGGACGAGCGCGCCGATCCCGAGTTCGCGACGGGCGCGCTCAAGGTCACGCCAGGGCACGACCCGCTCGACTTCGAGATCGGCCGCGACCATGGCCTACCCGAGCCGATGGTGATCGGGCCCGACGGCCGGATGAACGAGAACGCCGGCGGGCTTGCGGGGCTCACCCAGGAGGAGGCCGAGCAGCGCATTCTCGACTGGCTCCGCGAGCGCGGCCAGCTCGAGACGCGCGAGCACTACCGGCACACGATTGCGCGTTGCGAGCGGTGCAAGACTCGGATCGAGCCGCTGATCTCGCCGCAGTGGTGGTGCGCGATGGATGGGCTGAAGCGGCCGGCGCTCGAAGCGCTCCGCGAGCGGCGCGTCCGCTATACCCCTGAGTCTCAGCACCGCTTTGCGATCGAGTCGCTCGAGGACGCGCCCGACTGGAACATCTCGCGGCAGCTCTGGTGGGGCCACCAGCTACCGCTCTGGGAATGCCCGAGTGGCCACGTAGCGGTCGAGGAGACCGAGCCGGAGGCGTGCAGCGAGTGCGGCTCGACCGAGCTGACGCGGAGCGAGGACGTCCTCGATACCTGGTTCTCGTCGGCGCTCTGGCCGTTCGCGATCCTCGGCTGGCCGGACGCGACGCCCGAGCTCGAAGCCTGGTACCCCGGAACGCTGAACACGACGGCGCGCGAGATCATCCGCCTCTGGGAGAACCGGATGATCTTCTCCGGTCTCGAGCTGATGGGGGACGTGCCGTTCCGCGACGTGATCATCCACTCCACGGTGCTCGCCCCGGACGGTCGGCGGATGTCGAAGAGCCTGGGCACGGGCATCGACCCGATCGACGTGATCGACGAGCACGGCACCGACCCGACGCGGTACGGCCTGCTGAAGATCTCCTCGACGCAGGACGTGCGCTTCTCCTACCAGGCGATCGAGGAGGGACGTCGGCTCGCGAACAAGCTCTGGAACGTCGCCCGACTGATCCTGCAGGCGTCGGACGGTGCGCTTCCGGACGAGCGGCCCCGGGCAGTGGAGGAGCGCTGGATCCTCGGCCGTCTGGACGCGACGCGCGAGGAGGTCGAGCGGCTGCTCGGGGAGTTCGACTTCGCGCACGCGGTGCAGGCGCTCTATCGCCTGACCTTCGACGACTTCTGCGACTGGTACGCCGAGGCGATCAAGCCGCGCCTCTACGGCGGCGACGCCGACGCCCGCACGACCGCGGTGGCGGCGCTCGAGAGGCTGCTCAAGCTGCTCCACCCGTTCATGCCGCACGTCACCGAGGAGATCTGGTCGTACCTTCCGGAGCGCGAGACGCGACTCATTCTCGCGGCGTGGCCAGAGCCGGCGCCGGCGTACCGCGACTCGGAGGATGCGCTGCGGCGCGTGCAGGAGGCGGCGGTCGTGTTCCGGCGGAGCGGAGTCCTCCCGCCGAAGCTCGGCGAGGACGAGCAGCGAATCTTCGACGCGGTCGCGAAGCCCGGGCGCCAGCAGGGCGACGGAAACGTGGATGCCGAGTGCGCGCGGCTGCGCAAGGAGATCGCCCGGGCCGAGGGAATGCTCGCCAACGAGCGCTTCGTCCAGAACGCGCCCCCTCAAGTCGTCGAGGCCGAGCGCGAGAAGCTCGCCCGGTACCGGCGCGACTTCGATGCGTTCTGCAGCTGAGCAAAAAACCGCTGTTTGCAGCTTTTCGCCGGGGCACCCCATCCCACCACCCACTGCTGATCGTATCGGCGAAAAGCGCACGCGAGTGTGCCAACTTCGTGCCGAAATGCAAACTTCGCACCGGCTGCGTCCCGGCGACGGCGCGCGACCGTTGGCATGAGCGATGTCGCCTGGCTCGAGTCGCTCTCGCCCTGGCCGGAGGAGTTCGGGCTCGCCCGGATGCACGCTCTGCTCGAGCGGCTCGGTGATCCGCAGCGGCGGTATGAGGCGATCCATGTCGTCGGCACCAATGGCAAGTCCACCGCAACGCGGACGATCGCCGCGCTGCTGCGGGCCGAGGGTCTGAGGGTCGGCGCGTATACCTCGCCCCACGTGTCGGGCTGGCACGAGCGGCTCGACACCGACCCGGCGACGCTCGAGCGCGCCCTCGAGCGCGTGCGCCCGCACGCGGAAGCCGTCGGAGCCACGCAGTTCGAAGTGCTCACGGCGGCCGCCCTCGCGGAGTTCGCGGCCGCCCGGGTCGGTGTCGCTGTGCTCGAGGCGGGCCTCGGGGGCAGGCTCGATGCCACGAACGTCCTGGACGCGCGGGTCGTGCTGCTCACCAACGTCGGCCTGGAGCACACGGACGTCCTCGGTGAGACCCGCGACCAGATCGCGCGAGAGAAGCTGGCGGTCGTCAAGCCGGGCGCAGTCGCCGTCCTCGGCGAGCCCGAGTGGCGCGAGCTCGTCCCCGGCAACGCGACGATCGAGGGTGGAGCCCGCGAAGCTGCGGCGGCATTCCTCGGTCACCCGATCGCGCGCGAGGTCGAGGTGCACCTCCCCGGTCGTCTCGAGTGGAAGAGCGAAGACGAGCTCTGGGACGGCGCACACACGCCCGAAGGCGTCGACTGGCTGCTCGCCCGCCTGCCCGCTCGGAGCTGGGTCATCGTTGCCTCCGTGCTCGGCGACAAGGACGTCGACGCGATGCTCGAGCGACTCGCCAGGGCCGGCTCCAACCTCATCGCCACCCGCTCGTCGAATCCGCGAGCACTCGACGAGGACGATCTCGCTCGCCTCGGCGAGCGATACTTCCCGCATGTCGAGCGTCACGCAGTCCCGCAAAGCGCGCTTCGGAGGGCGAAAGAGCTCGGCCCGGTCCTCGTCACGGGCTCGCTCTACCTTCTCGCCGATCTCGCCCGCTCGCAGTAAGCGCCGTGGAACCGTGAGCGTGGTGCTCTTCGCGCTCGCCTTCCTGGCCGTGTTCGTCGGGCTCGCGTTTGCCGCCGGCTACGTTCTTGGAAAGATCCTCCTGTGATCGCGGCCCTTCTCGCAGCCGGCGAGCTCAACGACTTCTTCGATTCGGAGGCTTGGCGACTCACGCGAAATCTCGGGCTCTTCTTCCTCGCCGTCTTCTGGATCGCAACGGCATTCTGGGTCTACAAGGACGCGCGCCGCCGGATCGAGGACCCCTGGCTCGTCCGGACGGCGACGGCGCTCGGGCTCGTCCCGCCCTTCGTGGGACCGTTCATCTACATGCTCTTCCGGCCGCCGGAGTACCTCGAGGACGTGCGCGAGCGCGAGCTCGAGATCAAAGCGATGGAGAAGCGGGTCGGCGAAGGTCGCTGCCCGATCTGTCGGGCCGAGGTGGAGCCGAGCTATCTCGTCTGCCCCGTCTGTACGGCTCGCCTCCGTCAGGCGTGCACGTCCTGCAATGCGCCGCTCGAGCCGTCATGGCAGGTGTGCCCGTACTGCGAGACGCCGGCGGGGCCGCCCGAGCCGTTCGAGCTGCCGAGCCGCGCGAGACGCAGCGCGCGCCGCTCCGCCCCCCGCTCCGAATAGTTGGATGCTTGACTAGACTCCGCGGCCGACGTGGCCGTCCAGCAGACCCTCATCCTCGTCAAGCCCGACGCGATGGAGCGCCAGCTCGCAGGTGAGATCCTCGCCCGCTTCGAGCGTCGGGGGCTCACGATCCGTGCTGCTCGCCTCGTCGCCGTCGACACCGAGCTCGCGCAGACGCACTACGCGGAGCACTCCGACAAGCCGTTCTTCGGCGAGCTCGTCTCGTTCATCACCTCAGGGCAGACGCTCGCGCTCGTGCTCGAGGGCGAGGAGGCGGTGACCGTCACACGAACGACGATCGGTGCCACCAACCCCGTGAACGCTGCTCCGGGGACGATCCGGGGCGACTTCGCGATGGCGATGCCCAACAACCTGGTGCACGGGTCGGACTCGCCGGAGACCGCGGAGCGCGAGATCGCGCTCTGGTTTTCCGATCGGCTTGCCTGAGCCTGCCGCGACGGATCCGCTTCACCTCCTGCTTGCGTCCACCTCGCCCCAGCGGCGGGCCATCCTCGAGCAGCTCGGCATCCCGTTCGAGGTCGTCGCGCCACGCTACGAGGAGCACGACCCTCCCGCTGCAGACCCCGTCTGGCTCGTGCGCGAGCACGCGCGCGGAAAGGCGCGCTCGGTCGCCGGCGAGGCTAAGGGTCGTCCGGTGCTGGGCGTCGACACGACGGTGGTGCTCGACGGCCGCATCTACGGCAAGCCGGTCGACGCGAGCGCAGCGGCGGCCATGCTGCGCGCTCTCGCCGGGCAGACGCATGAGGTCGTGTCGGGCTTGTGCCTCGTCATCGACGGCCAGGAGGTCGTCGACCACGACGTCACGAAAGTGACCTTCCGCCCGCTGGACGATCGTGAGATCGCCTCCTACCTCGCGACGGACGAGTGGCGCGACCGAGCGGGCGCCTACGCGATTCAGGGCCGCGGCGCCGCCCTCGTCGAGCGCATCGAGGGCGATTACCTGAACGTCGTCGGCCTCCCGGCGGCGCTCCTCGTCCGGCTGCTCGCGGAGCGCTGAGCCAGGCCGCCGCGCGCGGCGCGGGTACACTCGGCGGTCGTTCCATGGGCCTCTTCGACTACCTCACCGGCTTCGGCGGGCGCGACATGGCGGTCGATCTCGGGACCGCGAACACGCTGGTGTACGTGCGAGGCCGCGGGATCGTTCTCTCCGAGCCGTCGGTCGTCGCGATCGACTCGCGCACGAACGAAGTGCACGCCGTCGGGCTCGAGGCGAAGCGGATGCTCGGCCGGACGCCGGGCACGATCCAGGCGATCCGACCCCTCAAGGACGGTGTCATCGCCGACTTCGACGTCACCGAGCAGATGCTCCGCCACTTCATCCAGAAGGTCCATCAGCATCGCTTCGCGCACCCGCGCGTCGTCGTCTGCGTCCCCTCGGGCGTCACAGGCGTCGAGAAGCGCGCCGTCGAGGAGGCGACGCTCTCTGCCGGAGCGCGCCAGGCCTACCTGATCGAGGAGCCCATGGCGGCCGCGATCGGGGCGGGTCTCCCCGTGGCGGAGCCGACCGGGAACATGATCGTGGACATCGGCGGCGGCACGACCGAGGTCGCCGTCATCTCGCTCGGCGGGATCGTCGTCTCGCAGTCGCTCAGGGTCGGCGGCGACGAGATGGACGAGGCGATCATCAATCACATCAAGCGCGAGTACAAGCTCCTGATCGGCCAGCAGACCGCCGAGGAGATCAAGCTCGAGGTCGGCTCGGCCTACCCGATGAAGGAAGAGGTGCAGGCCGAGGTGCGCGGGCGCGACATGCTCAGCGGCCTTCCGAAGACGATCATCCTCTCCTCGGAGGAGGTGCGGCACGCGCTCGAGGAGCCCGTCTCACAGATCGTCGACGCGATCAAGTCGACGCTCGACAAGACACCGCCGGAGCTGGCCGCCGACATCATGGATCGCGGCATCGTGCTCGCAGGCGGTGGGGCGCTTCTGCAGGGCCTCGACGAGCGCCTGCGCCACGAGACCCACATGCCTGTGCACCTGGCCGAGTCGCCGCTGACGTGCGTCGCCGTGGGGTCGGGGCGAAGCCTCGAGGAGTTCGAGGCGATCCACCGCAGCGCCCGGGCCCGCCGGCGGAACAACAACCGCCGCTTCTGAGTCTGCCTTGACATAGCAAGTCGGTAAGTCCATACTTACGGTAAGTCATGGCTTACCAATCAGCAATGGACGCACTGGGTGACGGAACGCGGCGGGCGATCTACGAGCGCCTACGCGAAGGGCCGAAGGCGGTAGGGGAGCTCGCGAGCGGGCTTCCGGTCAGCCGTCCCGCCGTGTCGCAGCACCTGCGCGTCCTCAAGGAAGCCGGCCTGGTGAGCGAGCGGCGCGAGGGCACGAAGCGGATCTACCGGCTCGACCCGAGCGGGCTCGCCGAGGTGCGCGCCTACTTCGACGGCTTCTGGAACCAGGCACTCGCCGCCTTCAAGGAGGCGGCCGAACGGGAGGAGCAGTAGCTATGTCGACCAAGGAGATGGTGGTGCGGCGGTCAATCACGGTGAACGCGTCCCCGGAGCGTGCCTTCGCGGTGTTCACCGAGCAGCTCGCCGATTGGTGGCCGCTCGAGACGCACTCGATGAAGGCGCCGGACGGGCGGCCGGACACGGCGATCTTCGAGCAGCGCGTCGGCGGCCGCCTCTACGAGCGGACGGGAGACGACGAGCACCTGTGGGGGTACGCGACGGCGTGGGAGCCGCCGAGCAGGATCGGCCTCGACTGGCGGGTCAATCCGAAGAACCCTCCGACGGACATCGAGGTCACGTTCACGCCGGAGGGCAAAGGAACGCGAGTCGAGGTCGTGCACAGTGGCTGGGAGCGCTTCGGCGAGAACGCCCAGGAGAGCTTCGAGTCGTACAACGGCGGCTGGGTGCCGGTCCTCGAGGGCTTCCGCCGAGTCGCAGACGAGGCGTAAAGCCACTTCAAGGAGAGGTGTTTGCATGCGCGGCCGGGCTTTGCCCGGCCGCGTTACGCCGTTGTAGGCTATGACGTGTAGAAGGAGGGGTCACCCGGGGAACCATGGGTTCCTCGGGAGGCATCTGCGGGAGCTTGACGACCGCAGTGCCTTCAAACGAGACAGCTACACTCGACCTCCTCGTGCCACGTAACCGGACCGTCCGCATGGCGGTGCTGGGCTCGTCCGTCCAGCGCTCGACCCCCTCCGGATCCCCTTCGAGCAGAACCAGCGCGCTTCGCCGCCGGATCGTCGTGGGCGTCCTCGTCCTGCTCTCGCTGGCACTGATCACCACCTCGTTCCGGAGTGACGCGCTCGATCCCGTCCAGGGCGCCGCGGCAAATGCGATGCGGCCGTTCGAGATCGCCGCCGAGCGGGTCTCGCGCCCGTTCCGCGACGCCTGGGGTTGGGCGTCCGACCTCGTCCATGCCCGCTCGGAGAACAAGCGACTCGAGAAGGAGATCGAGCAGCTCCGCAGCGACTCCGTCGACGCGCAGCTCGCGCTGCAGGACTACCAGCGCCTGAAGACCCTGCTCGCCTATCGGGACTCGCCGCGATTCCCGGAGGACTTCTACGGCGTCGCGACCCGGGTGATCGCCCAGGCGCCGACGCGTTTCGAGCAGCGGATCGTGATCGCTGCGGGCACCGCCGACGGGATCCGAGAGGACGATCCCGTCGTGACCGCGGCGGGTCTCGTCGGCCAGGTCACGAAGGCGTATCGACACCAGTCGCAGGTCGCTCTCCTGACCGACGGCCAGACCGCGGTGTCGGCCCTCGACGTCAACGACCAGAGCGCGAACGGAATCGTCCGCAAGGGCGAAGGTGGCTCCGACGTGCTCGTGTTCGACCGCGTGACCAAGGAGAGAACCGTCGAAGAGGGCGACGTCATCGTCACCGCCGGCTCGCGCGGCCGCGAGCGTCTGCCGTCGCTCTATCCGCGCGGGATCAAGATCGGCGTCGTCACGAGCGTCGGCCAGAACGACCTCGACATCTTCAAGCAGATCCAGCTGCAGCCGTTCGTCAGCTTCAGGTCGCTCCACTCCGTGCTCGTCCTCGTCCCGAAGAGCCGTCCGCGATGACCGCCGACGCGGCGAAGGCCACCGCCGTCCTCTTCGCCGTCGTCCTGCTCCAGGTGAGCGCTCTCTGGACGCAGATCGTCGACGTCCCGCTGGTCGCCCTCGTCTGCGTCTCCCTCCTGCGCGGTTCGTTGTTCGGGGCGGTTGCGGGCTTCTGGGTCGGCCTGCTGATCGACACCGCCACGCTCGGCACGCTCGGGTTCAGCTCCCTGCTCCTGACCCTCGCCGGCTTCTGGGCGGGTCGGTACGGAGAGACGACGGGTCGCGATCGGAGCCACGCTCCGTTCCTGTCGATCGCGGTCGTGACCGTTCTGACGACCGTCGGTGCGCTCGTCCTCCACTATCTGCTCGGTGATCCCGCGCCGGCGCGCGTCGTGCTCGTCGACACGCTGCCCAAGGAGTTCGCGCTCAACGTGCTCCTGACGGTTCCGATCTGGGCGCTGACCCGAAGGTTCTTCCCGCCGCGCGAGCTCGGCGACCGCGTCTCGGAGGTGCGGCTCCTTGGCTAGCAGCGGCCAGCGAGCTCGCTCCCGGCGCTTCCTGCCGCCCGACCCGCGCGTCGAGGAGCCCTATCGCCTCACGCCGCAGCTCGCGTTCAGGATGGCGATCCTCGGCGTGCTCGCGATCGTCGTCTTCGGTGTGCTCTTCCTGCGCGTCTGGGGCCTGCAGGTGCTGTCGGGCACCTCGTACCTCGAGGCCGCGGAGAACAACCAGCTGCGCACGATCCTGATCGACGCGCCGCGCGGGCCGATCCTCGATCGCAAGGGACGCGTGCTCGTCACGAACACCGCCGGATTCGCGGTCCAGATCTGGCCTTCCGACCTGCCGGACACCTGGCCCGAGCGGCGCCGCGAGATTCGGGCGCTCGCGCGGGTAGTCGACGTGCCGGCGCCCGAGATCATCCGCAAGCTCGAGCGGCGGAAGAACGACCCGCTCACCGCCGTGACGATCAAGCGCGGTGTCCATCGTGACCAGGTCGACTACCTCGACGAGCGGAAGCACGACTTCCCCGGCGTCGAGGTCACGCAGAGCTACCTCCGCAAGTACCGGTACCAGTCGCTCGCCGCGCATGTGCTCGGTTACGTCGGCGAGATCTCGGAGCAGCAGCTGAAGGAGCTGCGTAAGGAGGGCTATCTCCTCGGCGACACGATCGGCCAGTCGGGCGTCGAGGGCGCGTATGACAAGTTCCTCCGCGGCCAGGCGGGAAGCGCCGAGCTTCACGTCGACGCGACCGGCCACCCGCAGAGCGACATCATCCCGCGTGAGGACCCGTTTCCAGGGAAGGCCGTACGGCTGACGATCGACATCGACTTGCAGCGCGCCGCCGAGCGGGCGCTCACCTACGGAATCGAGCTCGCGCGCGAGGACCGCAACTTCTACGCGAACGGCGGCGCCGTCGTCGCTCTCGATCCGAACGACGGCGCGGTGCTCGCGCTCGCGTCGAACCCCACCTACAAGCCGAGCGTGTACGTCGACCGCGACCCGGAGAAGCTCAAACCTCTCATGGACGCAGAGACCGCGCGCGAGCTGAACGTCCCCTCGCTCGATCGTGCCCTCGCGGGCGTCTACCCACCGGGCTCGACGTGGAAGCCGGTGACGGCGCTCGCGGCCATGCAAGCGCATCTGCTCGCGCCGTACTCGACGCTTCCGTGCACCCCGACGTACACCGCGTTCGACCAGAAGTTCGAGAACTGGGATCCGAACACCAACACGGGGATGGATCTCGTGACCGCGATGGCGGCCTCGTGCGACACGTACTTCTACGAGCTCGGCAAGCGTTTCTACGACCTCCCGGAGGATCGCGGCCATCCCTTCCAGGCGTGGGCGAGCCGGCTCGGCTTCGATCAGCCGACCGACATCGACATCGGCGGCGAGGCGAGCGGGCTGCTGCCGACGCCCGAGTGGCGGCGGGCGACCTACAAGGCCGAGATCGACCGGATCTGGAAGCCGGGCTACTCGATCCAGCTCGCGATCGGCCAGGGCGACCTGCGCGTGACGCCGATCCAGATGGCACGCTTCTATGCACTGATCGCGAACGGCGGCAAGCTTGTAACTCCGCACGTCGTCATGGACGTCGAGCAGCCGGGCGGCAACGGCTCTCAGCCTCGGATCCTGCCGGGGATCGCCCCGGCGCCGCCAAAGGCGACTGACGTCGATCCCGCGGCCCTCGCGGTCGTCCAGCAAGGCCTCTTCGCCGCCACGCATTCGTCGATCGGCACCTCGTTCGGCGTCTTCGGCGCCTTCCCAGTGCCGATCGCCGGGAAGACGGGGACCGCCGAGAAGGTCGTCGACATCCCCGGCTATCCCGCCGGCCATCTCGAGAGCCAGTCTTGGTGGTGCGGCTACGGCCCCTACGACGACCCGAAGATCGTGGTCTGCGTGCTGATCGAGAACGGCGGGCACGGCGGCACGGCCGCGGCCCCGGCGGCGCTCAAGGTCTTCGAGCAGTTCTTCGGCACGACCGGAACGACGACTCCCCACGCGAGCGACTAGGTGCCCTGAGCCGATGGCCATGATCGAGACAGTCGACCGCAAGGCCCGCGGCCTCCGACCTCGCGTCGAGCAGCGAGCGCACACCGGGGAGTTCCTGCGCCGCCTCGACTGGCTGCTCTTCGCGGCCGTCTTCGCCCTCGTCGGCTACGGCCTCTGGG
>WNFV01006752.1_pt1 | contig 13479 bp, 15 predicted proteins | sample 5400101 | NCBI WGS metagenome assembly WNFV01 (sample SAMN13153361, study PRJNA577476) | soil metagenome | isolation source: 115 cm soil or saprolite under grassland replicate 1 | place: USA:California | collected 2016-06-15
GCGCGGGACGCTCAGCCAGCCCTGGCAAGTGTTTTAACTCAGCAACCCCCAGGCCCATTTTAGTAAGCACTACAAGGTCGGCACTTGGCGCCTGTAGATTGGCGAAGACGGCGTAGAACGCGCGTTCGTAGTTCAGCGCTTCGTGCAGGCGCTGGATAAGACCGATAACGGCGGTTGCTTCATGTTCGTACATAGGCGGCTACGGGTGCCGCACGGGTCGCGGGTGATGTATGCTTTGACGGGCGTAGAATTTTCTTCGCCTCATCGAAGGTTAGATCTCTACTCGCTGGCAAGCCGGCGGGTAAGCTCCGGTAGGTCAGCGTAATCGTAGGGCGGGCGGCGATAGATACCTAGCACCCAGACCCACTGGTCGCTATCATTGACGGCGTAGACAATCCGCCAACGCTCCAGGCGTACACGCCAGATCTTCACGCCAGGCGGCAGATCAAGATCGGTCAGGTTGAGCGCACGGCTATCGTGCGGGCGCGGATCGTCCGCGAGTGATTCGATCGCGCGGCGCACGCGCTGGCGAACATTGCCTGGCAGCTCCTGCCGCGCGGCGTGGACTTCCGGCTCGAGAAATAGGTCGTACATCACTGCCACTCGGCGGCGACATCCTGCCAGCGGAGTGCGCCAGACGCACGCGGCCCCGCCCCCAGACGATCGCGAAGGGCCTGGACAAGCTCACGATCCTCTACGTCCTCCAGCGCCTCGGCAATGCGCTGCCACAGCTCAGGCTTAATCACGACGGCGGTCACTGCGCCATTCTGATCAACGGTAAACTGAATACCCTCGGTAAGTTCAGCCATAGTCATGGATGGACCTCCTTTGAGCGAAACAATAAGGAGCTCATTTTTCAGATCCTTTTTCTGAACGACTACAGTATACTCGCTCGCGGCTTGCTATTCAGATACAACAGATGATCGCTGAGCCAATACACCAGCGGTCTCTCCGGCACTGCCAGAAAATCGCTTTGTTTGGGTGTGGAGACGGCGGGATGGGACATGGCGGGTGCTCCTAGGGGTGCAGGTTCGGGTTTTCGGCAGCCAGACCCTCGGCGTGGGCGGCGGACAGCAGGTCATCGTCGGCAGCGACGAAGGTCAGGGTGGGCAGCACTGCTGCCGCTGCCAGACCGGCGGCGAGCTGAATGGCGTCGTAGCCGCGCAGGCGGTGCTGCTGGGTCAGCTGCATAGCGCGATCGGCAACGGCGGCGCTGATCGGTATGGCGCGATACTCGGCCGCCACATGCTGTGCCAGTAGGTTGAACAACTGGTCGCGCTCGGCGCGCGTAATACCTCCGGTGGCGCGGTGACGTGCTGCGAGCGCCGCAGCCACTTCCACACGCGTTATTTCGGCGACAACGATCGTGTTTCCAGCGGCGGGGTCGGTTTGCGCGCCGACCCACGCACTGCCGATCTCGGTCAGATACCGCTTCACCAGAGCACTTGAGTCGAAAAAGAGCAGGCTCATTCCTTTGGCCCGCGCATCTCAAGGATGATCTCGCTCAACGGCTTGCCGCCCGCGCGGTCAAGAATCGCCCGCGCTTCGTCGAGCGTCAATGTCGACTCAGCCGCCAGGCGCTGCATCTCGGGGCTGGGCTCGGCCAGCAACCCGGCAGCACGGAGCGCCTCGGTCGCGCGCTCGCGCTCCCCTGCAGGGGCCTGCGGCACCAGCACCGCGCGGTACCGTCCGGGCGCAAGGTCGGGCTGGGGCGGGATTTTGATGCTGCCGTCGGGCAACACCGTGATCGTCGTTTCGATTGTTTTCATCGGTCACCTCCGCCTTTATTATACTCGCTTGTGGCTTGCTATGTTGGTGTCTCACGCCGCTCCGCCACCGCCCGCCGCTCCTGCTCTCTCACTACCTGCAAGATCTGCCCGATCATCTGCTCGGCCGTCAGCTCCTCGCGCTTCCAGCGCGCGATCAGTTCGTCGATCGTGTAATGGCTCATCATATGCTCCTCGTGGCGTGGTGTGCGGGACGGGGGAAGCAGCCAACCCGCCCCGCACGGGCGGAAGGCGAACGTGGACTCCCACGGCCCATCCATGTAAGGGCTACCCACCGGGTCGCCCAACAAACAGCGGCACCCCCGCGATCATGGCGAAGGAGCCGCTGCCGCCACACACTGTGATACAATGCGCGGTAGCCTCTATCCTGCCTCCACATGTTCGGGGTTAGTGAGCCGGGTGGTGGTTCCAACACCGTCCGGCTCGTGCTGTTTTCAGTTGGATGAGTTAGCGCGTATCCTACTACGATCGAGGTAAACTGTCAATTCTTTATGTGACACCGTTGGCGATGGTATCGCGTTCGTCGCCGACAACGGATTACAGTGTGGTCATGGGAGTTCTGGGTCGGGCGGCGCTCCACCTGCGCACGATCGACGAGCGGGAACGGGGGATGGAGCATACGCCTTCGCTCAGAAACCCGCGTGTTGTCATGCTGAGCGAAGGCAGGGTTCCAAATGATGTGCACATCGCTCGATATTTCAGCGTAACCCAGCGGGGAGACGCGGCGCACGGATGAACCAGCGCGCCGGGTTGCGCTCGATGTAGGCGCGGATGCGCGCGAGGTCAGCCTCGTCGCGAACGATCTGTTCATAGTAGTTGCGCAGCCAGACCGGCGCGCCAGCCGTGCCACGCAGCTCGTTGATCCGTTTGGATGCCGCGGCCTTGAAGGCGCCGACGACCGCGCCCAGCGAGTGCCGCGGCGGACCCTTTGGCCTCCCCGCAGGAGCGACGGGCCTCTGCGATAGCACGTCATCCGTCGTGAAGACGACGATCGCATGAACGTGATTGGGCATCGCGACAAACGCATCCAACTCAACGCGATCGAAGTGCGCCGGTATCGCTTCCCAACATTCCGCTACGATCCGCCCGTATGCGTTCAACCGCATCTCAGCACCTGCTACCTCGCCGAATAGACATTCGCGCCCATGGGTGCAGATTGTGACGAAATACGCGCCGCGTCTCGTATAGTCGTATCCACGCAGGCGGATGGAGCGGCGATGATGTTTGTTCGGGTCGTAGGGCATCGTCATCCTCGTTGTGTTTCGTTGAGCGCAGCGCCCGTCGTGCGATTCGATGGGATACATTGCGGGCGACCCATGTGTCGCCCGTACCGAGGCGCGCCGCGGCATCATCGCCGACATCATCGCCATCATTGCGTAGGGGGCGACATATATGTCGCCCCCATCGATATACGTCGCCATCATCGCCGCCATCGGATCGCGCCGATGCCATAATTGTCGCCGCCACGTCGCGGTAGAGCGGCGTAGAAGGAGCATCAATCGAGGGATCCGAACAACGATACAATGCATCCGGTGCAGTTGTTCTTGGGTGTTATTTGCATTGCCGATTCCGGGGAGCGCGCGGCATTCCCTGGAGGAGCAACCGCTACGCGCAAGGATACCAGCCGACCACCCGATTTACTATACCCGATCGTTAGCGGTTTGTGCTTGATCTCGCATACCGACTGCAATTATGTTTGCATCTACAACTGAACCTGGTATTACTTCTTCAGCCGCTCGAGATAGTGCTTGCGAAACTTCGCCACCTTCGGCGCGATCACGATCTGGCAATAGGGTTGTGACCCATTGCGCGCGAAATACTCCTGGTGGTAATCCTCGGCCTGGTAGAACGCCGTAAGCGGTGTGACCTCCGTGACGATCGGCGCCTTCCAGATGCGCGCCGCGTCGATCTCCTTGATGACCTGCTCGGCGATCGCCTTCTGTTCCGGGCTGTGGTAGAAGATCGCCGAGCGATACTGGGTTCCCACGTCGGCGCCCTGCCGATTCGGCGTCGTCGGGTCGTGAATGGTGAAGAACACCTCCAGCAGGTCTTTGAAGCCGATCACCTGCGGATCGAATGTGATCTGTACGACCTCGGCGTGCCCAGTCGTCCCCTCACAGACCTGCCGGTACGACGGGTTGGCGACCGTGCCGCCCGCGTAGCCCGACTCCACCCGCTCCACGCCATTCAAGTCATCGAAAACCGCCTCCAGGCACCAGAAGCAGCCGCCGGCGAGCGTCGCGATCTCCTTGCCGTCCGGTTGATATTGTTCTTGGCTCATATGGGTCGCCTTTCTCTCGCTCTTTGCATATTTGGTTGCGATCCGCGCATCATGCGAACGATCCCGATTTTTTGCGCCAACTCGCGCTACTGTGAGTACGGCAACGATCGTATAGATGGATGCATCCTCTTTCGTTTGCCGCAGCGGGAGAAGAGGGATAAGAGCAGGCGAGGAGGCCACGAAGCCTAGCAGATCATTATGTTGACAGTACATCGGCGACACAAGCGCGGGTGAGGGGGCGTTTGGAAATTCCTTCCCCGTCGAGCTATAGCCCTTCAGGTAAAGATTAAGACTTCGGAAGTCTTGATCGCGGCGTCCTAAAAGCTTCCGGCGAGACTTCCGAAGTCTCAAAGTCCAGATCATTTTCTGAAAGACTATAGTTGACCAAAAGTGGTACGCCTACCGTTTATTTAGTAACACGTTGTCATGATGGAAGTCCTCGCCTATCTGCCGAGGTCGCACTATCATCGGGAGGTTGCACATGCTGTCACTCTTTATCACGGTCACTGCGTGGCTCGCCCTTATTATGCTCGTGAGCGGGATTGTACAGTTGATGCTCAAACCCAAACCAGAGCAGTCGCCACAGTTGGTTGCCGTACAGGTCATTGGCGGTGTCGCAGGGATTGTGGGGGTGGTCGGAATGCTGGTTCGGACGGACCTGTCGGTAGCTGTACCGCTGTCGCTCATTGCTTTCGTGCTTGCCATCCTCACGCTCGTGCTCCGCATACGCTATCAAGCTGCGTAGGTGTCCCTCGCGCACCAATAAAAAGGATTTTCCAAGCGCGCGGGTGACAGGTCTGTCTGTCACCCGCGCGCTTGTGTCGCTACGCTACGGCCGCGCGTATATGCCTAGTTCGGGCTATGCAGCCCCGGCGCGTTGTGGTTAGTGTTCGCGCCGAATACCAGGCTCGGGACTTGCTGTGTATACTGCGACGACGAGATGTACTGTCGCACCGCGCCGGGGAATGGCTGCGGGCCGGCGCTGCGTCCGTACGGGTCGCAATACCACACATTCGGCCCGCCGCTGTTCGTGATCCAATTCTGATTCACGTACATCTCGCGATGCTCGCCCTTGAACGGGCTGGCCGGGCTGTCCCAGGTGATCGACGGATCATTCTTGACTGCCTGGCACTCGCCGGAGAGCGACCCGCTCAGCGCGCGGCAGGCGTCAACCGAGCGACCGAAATTATTAGGCTGGCCCGCTGCGAAGTAGCGCGATGGGTCGAAGACCGCGAAGTGCGGGTCGAAGTAGGCCAGCTCGCGCCCATCCGCGGTGGTGATATGGTTGCCGCTCAGCCAGTCCTCGTAGGGGATGTGCGGGAGGGCGAAGCAATCGGCTGAGGGGATCGAGCGTACGCCCGAACCAAGGTCGTTCGTCGGCGGGGCGGTGTGGACGATCGTGCCGCCATTCGCCCCGCAGCCGCTCTGGATCTCGCCCGAGCGGCCGAATGCTGCCAGGATCATGATGTCGAGCCGGCGACCGTCGCGGTTGCGGTAGTGGTACTGAAGCTCGTGCAGGTTGTTGACGAAGGCGTCGGGTGAGTGGGTGCCCTGGTGGAGCTTCACCAACAGGCTGCCGCCGCGTGTATCGTCGTTGACGACAAAAACCTTGTTGCCGAAATGATCTTCTTTGCGTTGACCCTCGACCGCGTTGACATAGCCGAAGGGCGGCATGCCGACTTCGTTGAACAGCACCGAGGTGCGCGGGTCGTCGCCGTGCTCGTGGCCGAAGTAGCAACCATACTGCGGATCGACCGGAGGGTGCCATGTCGGGTATTGCAGGCCGTCCGGGCCGGTCGTCGTGTAGCGGTCGTGTACCCAGGCCGGGCAGGGTTGGCCCGCGACCGGCGGCTCATTTCCGGGTGTCGCGGTAGGCGCAGGCGGCTGCGTGTTGTTGGCGATACTGAAGCGTATTGCCAGCGCACCACTCTGGCCGCCGCTGTTGATCGCGGTCGCAGTCAGCGTATAGGCGCCATTGGGGTATTGAGTAGTATCCCAGCCGTTCGGCGCGCCGTTGGTATCGCCCATGAAAAAGTACGGCTTGTGTCTATCGGTTTTGGTCGCCGGCTTCGGCCCGTCGAGTTGGAAGACAACGCGTGCGATCTTAGTTCCGGAGATGATCGCCTCGATCGCGGCCTTGCCTGTGACCGCCTGGCCCTCTTGTACGCCGCTGAAGCCGGTCACGCTCGGCGCACCCGCGGCGGTGGGCTGCGCGGCCCGCGAGGAGCGCGTAGCTAATGGAATAAGCAAAGCTGCCAGCAGCCCAACCGTTAGCAGAGCGATGAAAGGACGTATGATGCGGTTGGTCGATATCACTGTTGTGCCTCCTTTTAACTGCTTCTCAACTTTTGAGAGCCAGAGTTACGGTAGCACGATCGAGTAGCTGGCGTCTACCCATCAATGCTCTCGTCATGCTCAAGCCGCGCGCCGGGCAGGAGGGACGCCCGGCGATGGCACGCAAATGGGGAGGCCGCGATCCTACGTAGGACGGTCGCACGCTACGATCCGTGCCAAGTAACTTGCCAGATCGTGCCGGATCGCTTGCCGCCTAATACAGCCAGTACGCAATATGCTGTATAATAGAAGCATGATAAAAAGGCCCAGGCGGGCCATAGTTCGGATTAGAGGAAACACTGACCCATGGCGAATGAGACGATCACAATCTATGGCGCTCCGTGGTGCGGCGATTGCCGGCGCGCACTGCGAGTGCTCGACCAGCACCAGGCGAACTATCATTACGTGGATATCGAGACCGACGACATAGCGCGCAACTACATCGAGCGCATTAATAAGGGCTACCAGAGCGTGCCGACGATCATGTTCCCCGACGGCTCGATCCTCGTCGAGCCGTCGTCGGCGAGCCTGTCGGAGAAGCTGACCAAGCTCAAAGTATAGCGATCGAGAACAAAAAGAACAGAGCACAAAGGCGCAATCCTTTTGTGCTCTGTTCTTTTTGCTTTGTTCTTTTTTAGATCAGGTCGTTGACGGTGATGATCTGTTCACGGCCTGGGCCGACCGAGACGATCCCGATCCGCGCGCCGACCAACTCGCACAGCCGCGCGATGTAGGATTGCGCCTCGGTGGGGAGCTGATCGAAGCGCCGCAGGCCGCTCGTCGGCCGCTGCCAGCCGGGCATCTCCTCGTAGATCGGCTCGACGCGCTCGAGAGTCGCGATATTGGCCGGCGGGTAATCCAGCTCTGAGTCGTGCAGGCGGTAGCCGACGCAAATCTTGACCCGCGCCAGTGTGTCGAGAACGTCGAGCTTGGTGATCGCGACCGTGTCGACGCCGTTGATCTGCGCGGCGTAGCGCCCCAGCACCGCGTCGAACCAGCCGACTCGCCGCAGCCGGCCGGTCGTCGTGCCGACCTCCGCCCAGGGCTTGCCAAGCTGCCGTAAGACATCGGCCTCCTCGCCTTGCACCTCGGTGGGGAACGGCCCCTCGCCGACCCGCGTGATATAGGCTTTGTAGACGCCGACGACCGAGTTGAGGCGCGTCGGGCTGATGCCCGCGCCCTGGCAGGCGCCGGCGGCGCCCGGCGGCGACGATGTCACATATGGGTAGGTGCCGTGGTCGAGGTCGAGCAGGACGCCCTGCGCGCCTTCCAGCAGAATCGGCACGTCTTTATCCAGCGCGCGATGGATGATCGGGTACACATCGATCACGTGGTCGGCGAGCTGGCGGCCAAAGTCCAGGTAGCGCAGGTAAATCTCGTGGAGCGATAGTGGCTGGTGGTTATAGAGAGTCGTAAGCAGTTTATTCTTTACTTCGAGGACATGGCGCAGCCGGCTCAACAGTGTCTCCTCGTGGAGCAAATCGCCCATTCGGATGCCGATGCGTGCTATCTTGTCACCGTAGGCCGGGCCGATGCCGCGGCCAGTCGTGCCGATCTTGGCATCGCCGCGCAGCGTCTCTTCGATCTGATCTTGCACGATGTGGTAGGGCATAACGACATGGGCGCGCTCGCTGATGAAGAGTTTCGCCGTGCCGATACCCTGAGCCTGCAAATCGGCCAGCTCCTTGAGCAGCACCGTCGGGTCGATCACCACGCCGCTGCCGATCATGTTGACGGTGCTTGGGTCGAAAATGCCGGAAGGCACCACATGCAGCTTGAACGCACCGCGCTCATTCACCACCGTGTGGCCGGCATTGTTGCCGCCGCCGTACCGAATGACCAGGCGCGCCCGGTCGGCCAGCATATCCACAATATGGCCCTTGCCCTCGTCGCCCCACTGGGCGCCGATCACTGCGACGACCGGCATAGGTTTTCCCCTTCCGATAGAACCGTATCGGTCTCTATTATAGCCTACTTGGCGGGACCGCGTTCATAAACCATAGTACTGATTTTGTCAGTAATCAGTTATCACGAGGTACTATTCATTGAAAAAAGAGAACTTTCGAGTTGACAGCGCCCAACAACAGGCTACAATACAGCACAAGATGATTTCCGCGCGATTTTAAGCGCAATATGGCGCGGTTTGCTCCTTGCCGCGCACGACCATATGCTTGTGCTGCCGCCGACAACCCAGCCCACACTGCCGATCCTCTCCGCCGTGGCGCGCCTGCTCGCCAGCGAGCGCTCGTTTGCGGCGCGCATCTACGATATGTTTGTGCTGCTGCGCGACGCGGTTCAGTTCCACGACGGCCGGCTGGTCTGCTGGCTGCAATCGGATCAACCGGCCAGCCTGCGCGAGCAGTTCTATACCCCCAACGGCTTGCCGCACCCCTGGAACGACGAGCTGACTCAGCATGTCGTCCAACGGAACGCGCCGGTGCGCCTCACCGCGCCGCTCCGAGTCTTCCTCGACGGCGACGCGCCGGAATTGCCTGGTGAAATCACCTACTATGGCGCGCCAATCATCTGGGATGGGCAGCTCTGGGGCGTGCTCGAGCTGCGCGCCGCCGGCGCCGACGCGTTCGGCCAGTCCGATCAGGCGCTGCTCGCGGCGCTGTTGCCGCTCCTGGCCGCCGCGATCGCCGTCGAAGGTGTCGGCGAGCCGGTGCGAACGATGCAGCGGCGGCCCGGCGAACTGACCGGCCACCAGGAGAGCTTGCTCCTGTCGCTGAGTGTCGAGATGGAGGCGCCGCATTCGCTCGACACACTGCTGACGCTGCTGCTGCGCTGGGCGCTCGACTCGACCGGCGCCGAGGCCGGCGCGATCAGCCTGGTGGACCGCGATCGCGGCGAGGTGATCCTGCAGGCCTACGAGGGCTACGCCCGCGAGCCGTTCAATCACGATCTGTATGGCGAAGTGAGCCGGCGCTGGAGCTGGAATGTCGGTGTGATCGGGAAGGTAGCGCGCGATGGACGGTCAGTATTGCTGCGTGATGTCACCCAGGATTCCGACTATCAGTTCAGCAGCCCTGAGGTTCGCGCCGAGCTTGCCATCCCGATCATGCACGATGGCCGGCCGCTGGCTGTGCTGGTGCTGGATAGCCCACGATCGGCGGCCTTCGGCGATGGCGAGGTGGCGTTCGCTCAGGCGCTATGCTACTGCGCCACGCAGCCGCTGCGCCGTGCTCTGCGCTACCAGGAGATGCTCGAGTCGAGCATGCAGCTCGGCCAGGTGTTTTCGAGTATCCCAAGTGGTCTGGCGCTGCTCGATAACCAGGGCCGCGTCCTGCGCCACAACCCGGCCTGGCTGAGCGTCTGGGGCATCGGGCCGGCCGAGCTGGATGGCGACTTCCATATGCCGTGGGATCTGGTGCCACTGCTGCTCGCGCGGCTGATCGACCCGCTGGCGCTGACCGATTTCTGCGCGGCGGGGCAGCGCGACCCGGCCGAGGTGCAGGCGACGGCGATCATCCTGCGCGACCCGCACCAGGAGCTTCAGGTGCTGTCGGCGCCGACGCGCGATAGCCTGGGGCACCTGACCGGCCGGCTCTGGGTGGTGAGCGATGTGACCCGCGAGCGCGAGGCCGACCGGCTGAAGAGTGAATTTATCTCGGTGGTGTCGCACGAATTGCGCACGCCGCTCACGTCGATCCTCGGCTACACCGAGCTGCTGCTGGCGCGCGAATTCGCGCCGACCGAGCAGCGCGAATTCGTCAAGACGGTCTACAACGAAGCCAACCACCTCTCTCAGATCGTCGAGGATCTGCTGGGCATCTCGCGCCTGGAGGCCGGCACCGTCAAGCTCAATCAGTGGGTTGTCTCGCTGCGCCAGCTGATCGGCGAGTTGACCGCGCAGTTGAACACGCACCTCTCCAACCGCCACCGCCTTGTCATCCACCTCCCGCCGCAGCTTCCGCCGGCCTATATCGATCGCGATAAGGGCAAGCAGATTTTATTCAACTTGCTGACCAACGCGGCCAAGTATTCGCCACGCGGCGGCGAGATCGCGCTGTCGGTCGAGGAGCCGGCCAACCTGCCGGTGGAGCACCCGCCTGGCCGCTTCCTGCTGCTGAGCGTGCGTGACCAGGGGATCGGCATCGGCTCCGAAGATCTCCCGCGCATCTGGGAGCGTTTCTACCGCGTCGATAACTCGAACACGCGGCGGATCGGCGGCACCGGCCTCGGTCTTTCGATCACCAAGGCGCTCGTCGAGCTACACGGCGGGCGCATCTGGGTCGAGAGCGTGGTGGGGAAGGGCAGCTCGTTCTTCTTCACGCTGCCGATCGCGACCGAGCTGGTGCGGCGGTGACGATGCCCAAACTACCCGACATCCATCTCCCCACCTCGCTGAAGGATCGCCTCGCACAGGGTCACCCCTGGGTCTACCGCAACAACCTGCCACCTGGCCCGCGCATGCGGTCGGGGAGCTGGGTGCGGGCGCGCTGCGGCGGCTGGAGCGGCTACGGCCTCTGGGACGACACTGGGCCGATCGCGCTGCGAATCTTCTCCGAGCGGCAGATCCCCGACGCGGGCTGGCTGCGCGAGCGGGTCTGGGCAGCCTGGGAGCTGCGCGCGCCGTTGCGCGAGTCCGGTGTCACCGCCCATCGCTGGCTCTTCGGCGAGGGGGACGGGCTGCCGGGGCTGACGGTCGATCTCTACGGCGATTGGGCCGTCGTGCAGACCTATATGGACGGCGCTGAGACGTTGCTCGGCTGGCTGGCCACCGCGCTGCGCGAGATCGCGTCACTGCGGGGCATCGTGCTCAGGGGGCGGGAGCAAGAACTCGCAGCACCGCGGACCGAGAGCCAAGAACCAAGAACCGAGAACCAAGAACCGAGAACGATAATCGTCGGTCGTCGGTCGTCGGTCGTCGGTCGTCGGTCGTCGGTTCTATGGGGCGAGTTGCCGCCGCGCGAACTGGTCGTCGAGGAGTACGGGCTGCGCTTCTACGCTGACCTGGGTATGGGCCAGAAGACCGGCCTGTTCCTCGACCAGCGCGAGAACCGGCGCTTCGTCGAAGGGCTGAGCTATGGGTGCGAGGTGCTGAACTGCTTCGCCTACACCGGGGCGTTCTCGCTCTACGCGCTGCGCGGCGGCGCCCGCGCGGTCGTAAGCGCGGACATCGGGCGCGGGCTGGCCGAGGCGGCCGCCACGAATATCACGCTGAACCGCCTCGATGCGGCGCGGCACAGCTTCGTCACGGGCGATTGCTTCGAGCTGCTCGCGCGCTACGCCGAGGAAGGGCGCCGCTTCGATCTAGTGATCCTCGACCCGCCCAGTTTCGCGAAGAGCAAACAGAATCGCTATGCCGCGCTGCGGGCCTACACCAAGCTCAACGCGCTGGCGCTGCGCTGCGTGAGGCCGGGCGGGCTGCTGGCGACAGCAAGCTGCACCAGCCAGGTGGGACCGGAAGCATTCAAGGAGCTGCTGGCGACGGCGGGCGCGAGCGCCGAGCGGCGGCTCCAGATCATCCACGAGGCCGGGCAGCCGCTCGATCACCCGGTTCCAGCGTATTTCCCGGAGGGGCGCTACCTGAAGTTCGTCGTCGGGCGCGTGGGGGAGCGCGTGTAGCCGTCTACCCTTCCTCGGATCTGCGCCGCTCGTCTTCTTCCATTTTTTTACGCAGACTGAGGGGACGCATATCCGTCCACACTTCCTTGATATAGGCCAGACACTCCTCCTTCGTGCCACTCTTCCCGACATCTCTCCAGCCGAGCGGAACCTCGCGGCCGTCCGGCCAAATCGAATACTGCTCCTCGTGGTTGACGACGACTTTATAGATCGTGGTATCCTCTTGCTCATCTCGGTTCATTGTCGTATCCTCGTCGTGTGGTATACCGCGCTTCGAATGTTTGGTAGTATAGCAGGTTGGATCGGTCGATTCAATATCCTCGATTGTAGTTCCTTTCGATAGACGCTATGCGAGATACCGTGATCCAGAGCGCGGCGCGCGCGCGGGCTGAGAAATGGGCGCGGCTCCGCAACTGGGAATGGCTGGCCATCGCTGCGGTCGCACTCGGCGCGTTCGCGATACGCGCCTGGACGGTGCGCGGCGGCCTGCCCTATGTCGATCATCCCGACGAGCCGAACCCGATCAATTACGTCGTCCAGATGCTGCGCACCGGCGATCCGAACCCGCACTTCTTCCAGAAGCCCTCGCTCTATATCTACTTGCTGCTGGCGGTGTTGACGGTTCATTACCGCTGGGGCCTCGCGACTGGACTCTACGGCGCTCTTGACCGGATGCCGATCACCACGCACCTGTACACGACGGTTCCTGGCTTCTTCCTATCGGGCCGCATGCTGACCGTCGTGATCTCGACTCTGACGATCGTGAGTCTCTTCGTGATCGGCAAGCGCGTCTGGAGCCGCGGCGCCGGCCTGATCGGCGCGCTATTCCTGGCGATATCGCCGTTCCATATGCGCCACTCGCAGTATGTGACGACCGACGTGACGAGCGGTTGGCTGGTGCTGCTGGCGTTCGGCGCGTCGATCGCGGTCGCTCGCGGCGGCCGCTGGCGCGACTACCTGGCGGCTGGCGCGTTCGCGGGGCTAGCTGCCGCGACGAAGTACAACGCTGGCGTGGCAGCGCTGATGGTGATCGCCGCGCACATGATCTACTGGTCGGGACAGGCTTACGCCCCGCATCCCGTGGCCGCTTCCCCCACGCGAAAGGAAAGGGAGCATGATCTCCCGCTCTCCCCTGGTGGGAGCGGGCGGCGCGGGGCGCGGGGGATGAAGCTATCCCTCATCCATCTGCCGCGCTTGATCGGCGCGGGCGCGGCGGCGCTGCTCGGCTTCGCCGCCGGAACGCCCTACGCTGTGCTCAGCTGGGGCGAGTTTCGGCGCGGCATCCTGGCGCAGGTCGAGGACTACACGGCGATCACCCACGGCGATCTCGTCGGTGCTTGGAATCTGCACGGCTACGCGAACTTTTTCTGGAACGAGGGGCTGGGGCGAATCGGCTGCGCCGCGGTCGTCGCCGGGGTGGCGCTGCTGCTATGGCGAAAACGCGAGGTTGGTCTGCTGTGGCTCAGCTTCGTCGTGCCCTATCTGCTGCTGCACCTGGCCCAGTCC
>WNFV01020331.1_pt1 | contig 13478 bp, 11 predicted proteins | sample 5400101 | NCBI WGS metagenome assembly WNFV01 (sample SAMN13153361, study PRJNA577476) | soil metagenome | isolation source: 115 cm soil or saprolite under grassland replicate 1 | place: USA:California | collected 2016-06-15
TGGCGGCGGACGCGCCGACCGGGAGCCACCTGCACTGCACCGTCGACTTCCTGCTCAACGGCAAGTCCGCCGGTCCCGACTTCGTACAGACCGTCAACTTGAACCGGCCGCCGGACTGCAAGACGCTCGCCGCGAAGCCGGCGTCGCTGTGGCCGCCGAACCACAAGTTCGTCACCGTGACACTGAGCGGTAGCGACCCTGACGGCGACCCAGTCACCGTCACCGTCGGCGGCGTCACCCAGGACGAGCCGCTCAACGGGCTCGGCGACGGTGACACCTCGCCGGACGCCGCCTGGGTGACCGGCCACCCCGAGCAGGTGAAGCTGCGCGCCGAGCGCAGCGGCAAGGGTGACGGGCGGGTCTACCGGATCACGGTGACCCTCGCCAGCGGCGCCGACAAGTGCACGGGGACGGTCAACGTTGGTGTCCCGCACGACCAGTCCGGGCCGGCCGCGGTCGACTCTGGCCTGATCGTCAACTCCTTCGGCCCGTAAGCAGCACGACCTGTAGGGGGAGCATCGCAGCTCCCAGTATCACCCGACGCGAGGGGGCGCCCGGTCACCGGGCGCCCCCTCGTCGCTTGGACGGATCTACACGCCGTCCGAGTAGAAGGCGTACACCGCCGTGTAGGGGACTCCGACGGACTTGTCGCTGGCGGGGTCGCAGGTGCCGCCGTTGGGGGCGACGCCCCCGTCGGTGAACAGCCGCTGGATGTAGTCCACGGTGGCGAGGGTGCCGCTGCCGGCGTTCGAGGTGGCCTGCAGCAGCAGCCAGGGGATGTCCTTGTCGGGGTGGGGAGCGGGCACGTTGACCTTGGCCGCGGCCGTCACCTTGCTGCTGTCGAACAGCTCCCAGGTGGGCCCCGCGTAGTGGATGCCGATCTGCCTGCCGTGCTGGCTGAGCGTGGCGGCCGGCTCACGGAAGGTCCACTTGCCGGTGGCGGCGGCGCAGTCGTAGATCTGCGCGCCCTTGCCGAGCGCCTCGAGCACGAGCTTCTGGCCGGCGGGGGGTTGCAGCTCCGGAGGGACCTTGCCCGACCTGGATTCCGATGCGGCTGACCCGGCTGCGGGGCTGGCGGCACCGAGCAGCGCCGCGAGCAGCAGCGCGAGCAGGGCGACGAGCAGCAGACGCCTCATGGCGACCTCCTTGAACGGCGACCGGGGACTGGCGCTCATGGGCGGGTCAGCCTGGTCGCGGCCGGCGGCGTGGGGGGCGATCACCGTGACAGGGAACGAGAGAGCTGGACCGGATGCACGATGCGTCGCAGCGGGGAATTCTGCACGTCTATGCCTGAATTGTCACTCCTGCTGGCCTGCGTTGCATCGGCGTCCCCGCAGCTCGAGGCCCCTCCTTTGCACGCTGGCAACCCTGTAGTGTCCTGGTACCAGGCCCAAAGCGGCGAGGTACTACGTGATCCGCCGCCGCTCGCTGCCGCGCGACTCGACCTGTCCAGGGGGGCAACAGCATGGTCGTCCTCGCCGCGTTTTCCTACCCTGCCCGCCGCCGGTGACCGGGGCAGCGACGACCGCCGTGCTCGGCGCCGGGAGCGGCGGGCGGCTCCTGTTCGGCTCCGGACTGATCACCTCGCTACCGGCCATCCTGGCGGACCCGGCCGCCGTCCGGGCGCTGATCGAGTCGGAGCTCGGTGCGCCCGCCGAGGAGGTGTTCGCCGAGTTCGAGTGGGAGCCGCTGGCGGCCGCCTCGATCGGCCAGGCGCACCGCGCCCGCCTGCACGACGGCCAGCCGGTGATCGTCAAGGTCCTGCGCCCCGGCATCGGCGACGCGGTCGAGCGCGACCTGCTGGTCCTCGACGAGCTGGCCCGCACGGCCGAGGCCAGGACGGCATGGGCCGCGGAGTACCGGGTCACCGAGCTGACCGCCGAGTTCGGCGCCCTGCTGCGGGAGGAGCTGGACCTGCGGCGCGAGGCCGGCAACGCCACCGCCGTCGCCGGCAACCTCGCCGAGCTGCCCGAGATCCACATCCCGGAGGTCCACCCCGACCTGTCGACCTCGCGGCTGCTGGTGATGGAGTGGCTCGACGGCGTCAGCGTCGGCGACGCCGAGGGGCTCGACGAGCTCGGCGTCGACCGGCGCAAGCTGGCCGACCTGTTGCTGCGCTGCTTCCGGCAACGTCATGGTGCTGCGCGACGGCCGCCTCGGGCTGATCGACTTCGGCGCGTCGAGCCGGCTGGACCGACACCTCGCTGTTCCAGTTCTTCGGCTACTTCGGCCTGTTCTGCAGCACCGTGCTGATCCTGCGGGTGATCGTCGCGATCATGCACGACGGGCTGAACTGAAGCCCAGAGCCCCGGAACGCAGCGACCGCGGACCCGTTCGGGTCCGCGGTCGCTTGCGGGCGGGAGGACTACGCCTGGCTGGCGGTGATGGCGGTCTCGGCGAGCGTGCGGACGCTGGGGACCACGGTGGCGCCGCGGCCGGCGGCGGCGACCGCCACCGCGCCGTCGAGAATGACCTGGAGCTGGGCGGCGAGGTCGGCGTGGTCGCGGGCGTGGGCCATCTTGGCCAGGTCCTCGAGCAGTTGCCGCAGCGCCATGCGGTGGGCGGTGATCGCGCGCTGGGCGGGGTGGTCGGGCTCGCTGCGCAGCTCGGAGGCGGCGTTGTCGACCAGCGAGCCGCGGAACTTGTCGCCGGCGAACCAGGTCTCGAGCGCGTCCCAGAGCGCGGCGAGCCGTGCCCGGGGGTCGTCGCCGTGCTGGTCGATCTGCTCGTTGAGCCAGTGCAGCCACTGCGAGCTCCACTGCTCGATGGTCGCGGCGACCAGCTCGTCCTTGCCGCCGAACTGGCGGTACAGCGTCATCGGCGCGACGTCGGCTTCGGCGATGATGCGGTTGACGCCGACGGCCTGGATGCCCTTCTCGTAGAACAGCCGAGTAGCCGCATCGAGGATGCGGTCCCGTGGCCTGGCCGCCACGGTCGGCTCGCTGAGACCCATCTGTCCTCCCCGCTTCGTCCCAGACAAGAGAGAGTGACCTCTCTCGCCTCTCCAGTATGCGACCGCGTCGGGGCGGAATGCAAGACTGCAGTCTGCAAAGTTGCGGAATGGTGGCTTGCATGCGCCAATCGCGTAGACCAGGCTGATCATACGAGTCCGTGCGATGCCCGCCCGGGGACAGGACGGCACCGGACGAGCCCGTGGAGGAGGTGGGCCAGGTGGCGACTGCACGGCACGGCCCCACCGTGCGGCGCCGGCGGCTTGGCGCCGAGCTGCGCCGCCTGCGTGAGGAGTCCGGGCTGACCATCGAGCGCGTGGCCAAGAGCCTGGAGTGCTCCGACTCGAAGATCTCCCGCATCGAGAACGGGCAGGTCGGGGCGTCGCCCCGCGACGTCCGGGACATGCTCGAGCTGTACGAGGTGGACGCGCAGCAGCGCGACGCGCTGATCGAGATCGCCCGGGAGGCGCGGCAGAAAGGCTGGTGGCACGCGTACAGGGACGTGCCCGTGGTGCCCGCCTCGATCGGCCTGGAGGAGGGGGCCACGGCACTGCGCATGTACGCGGCGCTGCTGGTCCCCGGCCTCCTGCAGACCCGCGACTACGCCATCGCGGTGCTGCGGGCGCTGCAGCCCTCCCTGGACGCCGAGCAGTTCGAGCGCTGGGTCGACCTGCGCCTGCGTCGCCAGTCGCTGCTGGACCGCGTCGGCGCGCCGGCGCTGTGGACGATCCTCGACGAGGCGGTGCTGCGCCGTCCCGTCGGCGGGGCCGAGGTCATGCGGGACCAGCTCCGCCGCCTGGCGGAGGCCTCCGAGCGGCCCAACGTGACCCTCCAGGTGCTGCCCTTCGCGGCCGGCGAGCACGCCGGCATGGACGGCGGGTTCACCATCTTCGGCTTCTCGAGGTCGGCCGACTCCGACGTGGTGCATCTCGACAACAGCAGCGGGGACCTCTATCTCGAGGATCCCGAGGAGATTCGGCGCTACAACGAGGTGTTCGACCAGCTGAAGACCGCGGCGCTGCGACCGGACGATTCGCTGGCGCTCGTCGTGGGGCTCAGCCGGCAACCGTAGCGAGGAACTTCCCCCACATTCGCGCTGAAGCGGACAATCGATTCCTGCTCCGTCAGGACCACCTGTTACTGTTTTTGCCTCGGCCGAGGTTCACCCAGGCCAGGTCGGTCCATGCAACTCCCCCGCAACGGACCCCAGGAAGGGGATGTGGGATGGTGGACCTGTCCCGCGCAGTGTGGCGGAAGAGCACCCAGAGCTACACCAATGGCTGCGTCGAAGTGGCGTTCGTCGACGGCCATGTTGCGGTCCGTGACTCGAAGAACCCGAGCGGGCCGGTGCTCGTCTTTTCACCCTTCGAGTGGACGGCGTTCTTGGGCGGCGTGCGCGACGGGGAATTCGACCACCTGTAAGTCGTTCCCCGCCGCCACCCACGGCGCGTCACGGCAGGCAACGAACTGGGGGCCCACCAGCTGGTGGGCCCCCAGTTCGTTGCTGCTTCCTCGGCCATGGCTACATCGGGATCCGCTCCGGCCGTCTCTCGAGCTCGGCGCCCGGGCGCAGCCGTCGCAGCTCGCCGCGCGGCCGCAGCCGTCGCAGCTCCCCGCGGAGCGGCGGCTCTGGCGGCTCGACCTCGGGCATCTGCACCTGCGGCGCGGGCAGTTCAGGCGCGCAGAGGTGCCCGCGGGTCCAGGGTGCGCCGCAGTCGTCGCAGACGTGCCGGATGGGTTGGTGCCTGACCGTCCGAGGTCCCTCGAACAGCCAGGCGGGCAGGAACGGGATCACGAACATGGCAATCAAGGCGGCCAGGCCGGCCCATGGGATGTCAGTCATCATGGTCCTCCTCGACGTGTCGGCGCCCAAGCTCGCCGAGGCGCTGGCCGCGCGTCCGGTTGGGATGCCTTCCATCACACCGGCGCGTGCGGTGCCCGGGTCGCCATCGAGGGCTCTGTTCGTTCACCGCGCCGGGATAGCCCCAGACACGGTGGCCAAACGCGATCTTCGCGCCTGACGGGACGCCCCGCGGCCCTCGCCGCGGCCCGGTCACCGGGCAGACACCGTGCGCCCACCTCTCGGCCAGCGGGCTGGGATAACGTATCGTCTGCTTCCGGACGCAGCCGACAAGCAGGGATCTAGGGGACGTCCGCGAGGGAGGGATGCTCCATGCTGGATGGACGGGCACGAGCCGCCGCCGTCATTGCGACGCTCGCCGTCGTCGCGTTGCTGCTCGCGCCGGGCGGCGCCGGCGCCTCGTTCGGCGGCGCCAGCGACGCGGGCGAGCGCGGGCATGCACGCAAGCCGCTCGTCGTCGGCCACCGCGGCGCCAGCGGGTACCGGCCCGAGCACACGCTCGCCTCCTACGAGCTGGCGATCGAGATGGGCGCCGACTACATCGAGCCCGACCTCGTCTCCACGAAGGACCACCAGCTGGTGGCCCGCCACGAGAACGACATCACCGGCACCACCGACGTCGCCAGCCACCCGGAGTTCGCCGACCGCAGGACCACCAAGACGATCGACGGCAACCCGATCACCGGCTGGTTCACCGAGGACTTCACCTTCGCCGAGCTGCGGACGCTCCGCGCCAAGGAGCGGCTGCCCGCCATCCGCCCCGCCAACACCGCCTTCGACGGCCTCTACCAGATCCCCACCCTGCAAGAGGTCATCGACCTGGCCAAGCGCCACCACGTCGGCATCTACCCCGAGACCAAGCACCCGACCTACTTCCGCGGTATCGGCCTGCCCCTCGAGGAGCCGCTGGTCGCCACGCTGCGGGCCAACGGCTACCGGGGCACCAAGGCCAAGGTGTTCATCCAGTCGTTCGAGGTCGGCAACCTGAAGCGGCTCAACCGCATGACCGACGTGCCGCTCGTCCAGCTCATCGACGAGGTCGGCAAGCCCTACGACTTCGTCGTCTCCGGCGACCCGCGCACCTACGCCGACCTCATCAAGCCGGCCGGCCTGGCGGAGATCGCCGGCTACGCCGACGGCCTCGGCCCGAGCAAGAACCTGATCGTGCCCCGCGACGCGCAGAACCGGCTCAGGCAGCCGACCACGCTGGTCCGCGACGCCCACAAGGCCGGCCTGGTGGTCCACCCGTGGACCTTCCGGCGGGAGAACAACTTCCTTCCCGAGGACTTCCGCCAGGGCAACCCCGCCAGCCCCGTCTACCTGCAGGCGACCGGCGACTTCCCGGCCGAGCTGCGGCTGTTCTACGAGCTCGGGGTCGACGGCCTGTTCAGCGACAACTCCGACGTCGCCGTCGCGGTCCGCCACCAGGTGTTCGGCTGACAGCCTTGTTCTCCGGGGGGCTTACGGCTGCGCTCCATGAGCCCCCCGGACCCCGCACCCGGCCTGGGCATTGCCTGGGCTACGATCGGCCAGCATGCCCTCTCTGCTGAAGGAGGCTGGGCACGGTGTTCACGATCATCTGGGCGATCATCGCCGGGCTGATCATCGGCTCGATCGCCAAGTTGTTCGTCCCCGGCCGCCAGAACATCCCGGTGTGGCTCACCATACTGATCGGGATCGCGGGTGCGCTGATCGGGAACTTCCTGGCGATCGTGCTTGGGGTGCGCCACACCTTCGGGATCGACTGGATCAGGCACAGCCTGCAGGTCGCAGCGGCGGTCGTGCTGATCTACCTGGTGGTCCCGGCATGGTCGCGGAGGGAGCCCGGCTGACACCCTGTTCTCCGGGGGGCTACCGCTTCGCTCCATGAGCCCCCGGACCCCCTGTTCTCCGGGGGCTACCGCTTCGCTCCATGAGCCCCCGGACCCCCTGTTCTCCGGGGGCTACCGCTTCGCTCCTCGAGCTCCCCGGACCACCGCGCCCCCCTCGGCGGTGGGCGCCGCCGGTCATTGCACCACGGCGCCCGGCGCCGGCTCGGCGACCTCGTCGAGGTCGGTGACGGGGCAACCGAGCGACGCCAGGATCGAGCGCGCCCGGTCGAGGTGGGCCGCCCGGTCGAGCCCGAGGGAGGAGCGCTCGCCGGGCGCGAGGTGGCCGCCGAGCTCCTGGTGGGCGCGGGCCAGCTCCCACGGCATGGCGAGCCGCTCGGCCTCCCGCGCGGCCCGGGCCCAGGCCCGGCTGGCGGCACGGCGCCGCCCCTCGAGCCAGAGGTGGCGGCCGAGGCAGGTGAGCGCGCGGGGACGGGCCATCGGGAAAGAGCGCGCATACCGACGCAGGCGGCGCAACCCGCTCGCGGCGGTCGCCCTCAGCTCGGCCGGGCCGGCGCCGACGGGGTCGCCCTCTCTGGGACCCCGGCGTGGGGCTCGATGGAGTACTGGGTGAACGAGGGGTCCTGACCGACCATGCCGTCGGCGCGGCGGACCGCCTCCCACGCGTCGGCCGCGCGGCCGGCGGCGAGGTGCCGGCGGGCCACGGCGATCTCGTAGCGTGCCACGTCGATCCTGGCCACGTTCATCGGCACGAGCCGGCCGGCCTCGTCGAGCAGGCCGGCCAGCGCCCCGTCGCCCGGGTCCATGCGCAGCCGCGACTCGCTCTGGATGACCAGCCCCCACAGGTGCCCGACCGGGTCGCGCCGCTCGCGGGCCGGCACGGTCGCCTCGGCGGCCATCCTGGCCGCCGCCTCGAAGCGGCCGGTTAGGTAGCAGCGGATGGCGCCGATGAGCAGCACCTGGTCCGCCGAGCGGTGCAGCCTCGCGCCGCTGCCGGCCTGCATCGCCTTGGCGACCCTGGCGTCCAGGGCCGCCCAGTCACCCACCCCGAGCCAGTACAGCCCGCCGACGACCTGCGTCCAGGTGATCGCGACGGGATCGCCGCACCGGTCGGCGCCGACCACCGCCGCGCGCACGAGGCGATGGCCGGCCCGGTTGAGCCCGGCGATGCCGAGGGTCATCCCGAACCCCGCCATGGCGATCGCGACCAGGTCGGGCCGCCCGGACCGCTCCGCCTGGTTGAACCCCCAGAGCGCCAGGGGCAGCAGCGCCGCCCGCTCCTCGAGCACCCAGTACGCCTCGGTGAGCCGCCAGCAGACCGCGGCGCGCTCCGCGGCGCGGGCGCGCCGCTCGGGCCGGCGCTCGACCGGACCACCCGGGCGGAGCCGCCTGACCCACCGGTGGAGCGCCTGGCTGGCCAGCAGGTCGAGCCATCCGGGCAGCGACGCCGGCACCGGGCCGCCGAGCAGCGCGAGGACCCGCTCGAAATGCTCGCGGGCTGCGCCCGCCTCGCCGAGCTGCATGTGCGTCTCGCCGACCAGCCGGTGCCAGCGCGCCCGCTCCAGGACCGGCAGCCAGTCCCGTCCGAGGGCGGCGGCCAGGACCGCCTGCGCCTCGCGGAACCAGCCCTTGCGGTAGTGCAGCGGCCACAGCCGCACGAGGTGCGCGTCGAGCCGAGCCGGCTCCGCGTGGGCGACCAGCCAGTCGGTCGCGGCCCGCAGGTTCTCGACCTCGGCATCCAGTGGCTCCACCGACCCGTCGCCCGCCGGGACGGCTCTTGTTGACTCCCCACCCGCAGCGGGCGCTACGGACCCGTCGCCCGTCGCGGCGACCGCCCCCGGCTCCGCCGCGGCCGCGTCCGGGTCAGGGAGCAGCGCCGCGAAGTACTCGGTGTGGCGCTCCCTGGTGGCGCGTTCGTCGGCCGCGTCGGCGGCCAGGCGCTCGGCGGCGTACTGGCTCAACAGCTCGTGCATGCCGTAGCGACCGTCCTCGCCGACCTCGACCAGGGACTGGTCGACCAGCCCGCCGAGCAGCGGCAGGGTGGCGCCGGCCACGGCGGCCGCCGCGTCCAGGTCGAAGCCGCCCCGCAGCACCGAGAGGCGGGCGAGCACGAGCCGCTCCTGGTCGCTGAGGAGCCGCCAGGACCAGTCGATCACCCCTCGGAGGGATCGGTGGCGCCGCTCGACGTCGGGGGAGCTGGTCGCCAGCAGGTCCAGCCCGCCGCCGAGCCGGTCGGCGATCGCGGACGGCGAGGCCGACCGCACCCAGCGGGCGGCCAGCTCGATGGCGAGCGGCACCCCGGCGAGCAGCCGGCAGAGGCGGGCGACACCGTCGGCGTCGGCGGCCAGGCCGAAGCCGGGCCGGACCAGACTCGCCCTCGCCTCGAACAGCCGCACCGCCTCGTAGCCGGCCGCGTCCGCGGTGCCCGCGGCCGGGTAGGGCAGGCCGGGCACCTCGACCAGCCACTCCGCGCCGAGGCCGAGGCGCCGCCTCGAGGTGGCCAGGACCTGCACGCCTGGCGCCCGCCGCAGCAGCTCGGCCACCATGTCGGCGGCGTCGCGGAGCTGCTCGAGGTTGTCGAGCACGAGCAGCAGCTCGCGCCCGGCGAGGTGGTCGGCGAGCAGCTCGAGCGGGTCGCGCGGCACCGCGAGCGAAACCCCGAGGGCGGCGGCGACGGTCGCGACCACCAGGTCCCGCTGTCCCTCGGTCCGGCCCGGCTCGGCCCCGACGAACGACACGAAGGTGACCCCGTCGCGGTGGCTGCCCTGCCGGGCTGCGGCGACCTCCAGCGCCAGCCGCGTCTTGCCGATCCCGCCTGGGCCGACCAGGGTCACCAGCCGGCAGGCGGGGTCGTCGAGCAGGTCGCGGAGTCGTGCCAGCTCCGCCTGCCTGCCGACCATCGCGGTGAGCGGCTGGGGCAGGTGCGGGCCCGTCCCGCCCGCCGGCCGCTCCGGGCCGTCAAGCGGCTCGCCCAGCTCAGCGAAGCCGCCGCCGCGGGCGATCTCCTCGCGCAGGGCCAGCGTCGCCGGCGACGGCTCGGCCGCCAGCTCCTCGCGCAGGACGTAGCGGCAGGTCTCGAATTGGGCGAGGGCGGCGCCGCGCTGGCCGCCCTTGGCCAGGAACCACATCAGCGCGCGCTGGGCCTCCTCGTGCAGCGGCTCCAGCTCGATCAGGCGGCGCGCGACCTCGACCCCGGTCGCCGCGTCGCCGCCGTCCCGCGCGTGCCGCACCGCCCGGTCCATCAGGGCGAGCATCGCCGACCTGCACGCGGCGCGGCGCGCCACCAGCCAGTCGTCGAACAGCGGGGCGCCGGGGAGCTCGAGGCCGTCGAGCAGGTCGCCGCGGCAGAACCGCACCGCGGCCAGCAGCTCGGCGGCCTCGACCTCGGACGTGGCCGCGGCGAGGCGCTCCACCTCGAGGGCGTCGACCCAGACCGGCCGGCCTGGCGCGAGCGCCACCGCGTGGCGGTCGGCGTCGAGGAGGCCCGGGAGCGCCCGGCGCAGCTTGGTGAGTACCAGGCGCAGGTTGGCGCGCGCGGTCGCCTCGGGCAGGTCGCTCCAGAGCAGTCCGGCCAGCGAGGAGCGCGACTGCGCCGTGCCGGTCATCGCCAGGTAGACGAGCAGCGCCGTCGCCTTGGCGGATGCCAGCTCCACCAGTGGGCGTCCGTCCACGGCCAGCTCCACCCGGCCGAGTGCACGGACGAGAAGCTTCTGCCCCATCGTCGCCCCCGCAGTCACCAGTACGGCAGCCGCACTTCGGCGCGAGCCCGCCCGCGACCAGCAAGCCTTGCCTTGGGAAGCGTCAGGTCGGCAGGCCGCGCCACCATGCCGAGCCGGCCACGCCTGCCCAAGGGCTGGGAAGTCCGGCTGCCGTACTGGTGAACCTTAGCGCGGTCGCGCCCTGGTGCCGAGCCTGACTCGATTGCGAGAGTCGAGTAACGCCGGGGAAACGGTGCGCACACGCTGGCTCCGTACGGTCTCGCCGTCCAGCGTCGGACCCGTGGAGAGGAGCCACCATGAACGACGCACGGCACTGGCGCAGCGACCTCCCCGAGGTGGAGGTGGGTGGCGCCGGCCTCCCGGAGTTCCTGCTCGGCCGGGCGGACCTGCCCGCTGACAAGGCCGCCATGGTCGACGGGCGTCCGGCCGCACCCTGACCTACCGGCAGCTCGCCGCCGGGGTCGAGCGGGTCGCGGCGGGCCTGGCCGCGCGCGGCTTCGGCCGCGGCGACGTGCTCGGTCTCTACAGCCCGAACCTGCCGGAGTACCCGCTGGCCGCGTACGGCGCATGGCCGCCGGCGGCACCGTCACCACCGCCAACCCGCTGCTCACCGCGGAGGAGCTGGCCGGCCAGCTCGCCGACGTCGGCGTCAGCGTGCTGGTCACCGTCCCGCCGTTCCTCGACCGCGCCCTGGCCGCCGCCGAGAAGGCGGACGTCGACGAGGTGCTGGTGTTCGGCGAGGCTGACGGCGCCACCCCGTTCCGTGAGCTGGTCGCGCACCGCCACCCGCCGGCCAGGGCCGTGGTCGACCCCGAGCGGGACGTGGCCGCGCTGCTGTACTCGAGCGGCACCAGTGGCCTGCCGAAAGGGGTCGAGCTGACCCACGCGAGCTTGGTCACCAGCGTCCGCCAGGCCCAGGCCATGCTCGACTTCCGCGCCGACGACGTGGTCCTCGCGGTGGCGCCGCTGTTCCACGCCATGGGGCTGAACGCGGTCCTGGCGTGCGGGCTGTGGGCCGGCTCGACCGTGGTCACCCTGCCGCGCTTCGACCTGGAGGGATTCCTCGAGATGATCCAGCGGCACCGGGTCACCGCCATGATCGTGGCGCCGCCGATCATGCTGGCCCTGGCCGGCCACCCGGTCGTGGACCGCTATGACCTGTCGTCCCTGCGGCTGGTCGGCTGCGGCGCCGCCCCCTTGAGCGGCGAGGTCGAGCAGCACTGCGCCGACCGACTCGGCTGCGAGGTCGCCCAGGGCCTCGGCATGACGGAGGCAACCTGCTGCGTCGCGATCAGCCCGCCGGGGGCGGCCCGGCGCGGGTCGGTGGGCCGGCTGCTGCCCGGCACCGAGGCCCGCATCGTCGACCCGGAAGGCGGCGCCGACCTCGGGCCTGGCCGCACGGGAGAGCTGTGGGTTCGAGGCCCGCAGCTCATGCGCGGCTACCACGACCAGCCGGAGGCCACCGCCAGGACGATCGACCCTGACGGCTGGCTGCACACCGGCGACCTGTGCTCCTTCGACGAGGACGGCTACCTGTACGTGGTCGACCGCCTCAAGGAGCTGATCAAGTACAAGGGCGCCCAGGTCGCACCGGCCGAGCTGGAGCAGTTGCTGCTGGCCCACCCGGCGGTCGCCGACGCCGCGGTGGTGGCCCGTCCCGACGCCGAGGCGGGCGAGGTCCCGGTCGCCCACGTGGTCCTTCGGGGCCAGGCCACCGCCGACGAGCTGCGGACCTGGGTCGCCGAGCGGGTCGCCCCGTACAAGCGGCTCCGCGCGGTCGAGCTCACCGACCAGGTCCCCAGGTCGATGACCGGCAAGTTGCTGCGCCGCGTGCTGGTCGAGGCCGAGCGGGCGAGGTACGGGCCGGCCACGGCCGGCTTCAATGAGCGCTGAATCCGGAACGCGGTCGGAGAGATCGGACGCCCCCGAGAGGCCTCGGGGGCGTCCGGTCAGGTCGGGCGGGCGGAGCGGCCGGTCAGCGCGTGACCGCCGCCGGCTCCGCCTCCACCTCGCCGAGGTCCACGTCCTCCTTGCGCGCCAGGCTGCTCGGCCACCAGATGTGCCGGCCCACGTCGAGGTTGAGTGCGGTGACCAGCACCGAGCGGACGATGAACGTGTCGAGCAGGACGCCGAACGCGACCGCGAAGCCGATCTCGGCGATGAAGACCAGCGGCAGCGTGCCCAGGGCGCCGAAGGTCCCCGCGAGCACGACGCCCGCGGAGGTGATCACGCCGCCCGTGGCGGCCAGGCCGATGAGCGCTCCCCTGCGGGTGCCGTGACGCCTGGACTCCTCGTGGACCCTGGTCATCAGGAAGATGTTGTAGTCCACGCCCAGGGCGACCAGGAACACGAACGTCCACAGCGGGAACGACGGGTCGGCGCCGGCGAAGTTGAACACGTGGTTGAAGACCAGGGTGCTCACGCCCAGCGCCGCCCCGAGCGACAGCAGGACCGTGGCGACCAGCAGCAGCGGCGCGACGACCGCGCGCAGCACCAGCCCGAGGATGATGAGCACCACGACCAGCACGATCGGCACCACCAGATTGCGGTCGTGCTCGGACGCGCGCAGGATGTCGAGGTTGACCGCGCTGCCGCCGCCGACCTTGCCGTCGGCTCCCTCGATCGCGTGCACCCTGGAGCGCAGCCGGTCGATGGTGTCGTAGCCCTCCTGGCTGTCCGGGGCGCTGGTCAGCGTCCCTTCGACGTAGGCGGTGTCGCCCTTGACGGCCGGACGGGTGACGCCCGTGACGCCCGGGGTCTCCGACACGACGGTCTGCAGCTGCTGCGCGGCGCTGGCCTTGCCGACGGCCTGGACCGGGTTGCCGGCGCCGGCCGCGAAGTGGCGGGCGAGCACCACCTCGCCCCTGACCGCCTCGGGCTCGGTGATGAAGGAGTCCTTGCTCTGCAGACCGTCGGCGTTCAGCCCGGTCACGCCCAGCGCCAGCGCCGCCAGCACGACAGCCGTCACGACCCAGACGATCCGCGGTCGGGGGGCGATGCGGGCACCGATGCGTGCCCACAGGCCGTGCTCGGTCGGCTCGGCCGAGCCCAGCGTGGGCCGCAGCGGCCAGAACATCCAGCGCCCGAAGATGACCAGCAGCGCCGGCAGCAGCGTGAT
>WNFV01023170.1_pt1 | contig 13478 bp, 8 predicted proteins | sample 5400101 | NCBI WGS metagenome assembly WNFV01 (sample SAMN13153361, study PRJNA577476) | soil metagenome | isolation source: 115 cm soil or saprolite under grassland replicate 1 | place: USA:California | collected 2016-06-15
TTTTCTCTGACGGTGACACGCTGATTCGATCCCGGCGAATTGACCGGCTGCTGGCTTACATCCGCGATCCAATTTGCGGCAGTAGACAAATCATATTCGCCGGCCGGCAATCCCTCGATCGCGAAGCGCCCATTCTTATGAACGAAGGCGCTGCCTGTCACCTCAGGCGACGGGAGCCACAGGGCGCCCGACTTCGATTCGTCAGCAGACACCAGTCGCTTGACGTTAACCTCCAATAGCAACCCATCGGGCAGCGCGCCTCCGGCAATCTGAACCTTTCCGCGAATTCGCCCATGCGGTTGATAGGCCACGATGCGAACGCCAGCGATCTTTTCCCCCGCTTTCACCTCGATCGCATCTTTGACTTCAACGCCATCACGCTCGATTCGCTTGATTCTCAGCTCGTCGTCCAGTAGGGCGAACCTGACTCTACCTCCCCGAAGACCTTTGATGACAAAGCTGCCGTCATAGACAACATTCTCACGCCTGGTGGATCCCAGGATCGAGTAGAGTTTCGCATCGCCTGTCGCATCGCTCAGCGGCGTGAGGTCGGAAAGGACCCTCAATAATGGGAATTGAGCGACGGCCGCGGGGCCGGCGCCATCGATGACCACGAAGCCGCTGACGCTCGCACCCGGAAACGCCTTCACTTCGACGTCACTCACATTGTCATCCGTGATTTCAAACTCCGCCGCCTCGCTCGTGTAAACCCGGCCGAGATCGTCAACCGCGATCTGGTAAGAATCGTCAACGGTGACCAGGTAACGTCCCGGCGGTATTCTTCTGGGGAGTTTGAAATTGCCCTGCTCGTCAGCAATAACGGTCACTGAATCAGGCGCGTCCTTCTCGAATTTCGGCATGCAGAAAACGGCGGTTCTGGGAACCGGCTTGCCTGTCTCTTTGTCGACCACGCGGCCCGAGGCATGATGGGTCTTACTGGCGCTCCCGAACCTGATGTCGACGTCCGCGACCTCGCCCCCTTCTTTGATTTCGATGACCCTGGCCTGTTTCTCGTCGCTCGTGTTGGGATGATATATGCGCGTAAACTTTCCGCTCCCGAAGCTAAACGGGCCGCTTCCGTCTTCGCCGCCCGCGCTGATGAGGTAGCGCCCTGGCGGCAGCCCATAGATACGATAAACGCCTCGGTCGTCCGTTACGAATGTCTCATCATACGTAAAGTGACCTCGATATTCGCGCTTCTGCCCCTGTTCATCCACTGTGTAAAGCTGTACAAGTTGCACGATGAGCGGCGCGCCCTCGTCGTCCATGACTCTTCCGGTGATGACGCCGCCTCGGATCAGCGCGAAATCTATCTTCTCCTGCGCTTTGCCTTCATCGAGGATTACCCTCCGTCTCGGCGCGGGATCTCCGGAACTGTCGGCGACAACGAAGGCATTCAGCATTGCGCTGACGACGTAGCTCCCCTTGGCCAGGCCGCTGAACAGATAACGACCGTCGCCGTCAGTCATCATTTGGGACTGGTGGAGAATAGGCTCAGGGGAGCCGTCAGCCGCGTCAGGTTTCAAATCGATCTCCGCGAGAGTGATCACCGCATTCACCGCCGGTTTTCCGGCAATGGTCACACTCCCGCCAATCGAAGCCGCCCGCGGGCGGTCGTCGCGTTGTGGAGTCTGCGCGCTCGATTGGCTGAGCGCGGCCAGAAGCCATATTGACAAGATCGATAAAAAATTGAGCAGGCAGGGTTTCATCTGACGCATCCTTTGTGACCGTTACGCAAGCGGATATTACAGAGAACGCTGTGTAGCGAGGGGGGGGTAATGTTTCAGTTTCTGAAGTGTCACATTATCAAGGCCACCAGTTCCCTCCGTCGCGGTGGTAGGCACTGTCACTTTGGTGTAGTTTTTCAGATCGGAGGCGAGAGCGATCGGGCCTTTTTTGCTTTTTTCACCGCGCCACCGAAAGGACACGGTGAATGCGCCCCAGATGCCCTAAGCAGGTTACGGCAATCTGGCGCACGGCAACTACCTGAACGGTTACTTTAAAAACTCGATGTGTAGCAGAAGATTGGCGAGCGCGAGAAGGCACGCTGCCTATTACCCAAATCCACGGCTAAGAAATAAATGATAACGAATTCAACCAATATTCATCGGCTTCACATTGGCTTTCCGCGAGTTTGCGTTGGCGCCTGTTGAGTGAAGCCGCGGCAATGTACAGCGGACTGTCCAGTCTGGTGGATTTGGGTTATTATCTCCGCAGGAGCTGCCGAACCGGAGCGCCAAGAGGTTATCTCCGCTCGTGAACTTTACTCGCCTGCAAGCTTGCAATCACAAAATCTCCGGCCTGCAGGTGGCGGTCCCCGATCACGACGCCCCACCGCAAGGACACACTGAAGCAAGATGTATAATGGCTGGATTGCTAAGCTCCTGAGGTTTTAGCGGCAAACTTATGCTTCCTGTCCGCGGCAAAAATATGTGTAAAGTGACATGTTGTAAGAGGCCTATCTCTGATTGGCTAGTGTCTGCGCCTGGGCTAGCATCTTATCCAGCGCTTTGCGATCATAGAATCGCCCGTTCATGATGACTGCATCAATCCTTTGAGTATTTCGGATATCTTCCAGCGGATTAGCCTCAAGCAAGACCAAGTCGGCAAGTTTGCCTTGCTCAATCGATCCCAGCTTCTGATCCAGCCCAAAGAACTTCGCCGGGTTCAGAGTTGCGGCCCGTAAGCTTTCGGTTGGAGTGAGACCGGCCTTGACGAGCAAGACAAGTTCGTCATGCAGGCTGAAGCCCGGGAAACAATATGGATTACCTGTGTCTGTTCCTGCGAGAAGAGGAACGCCTGCCCGACTCATGTCTCCTATGACCTCAACCTCTTTTTGAAACATTCTTTTAGCGTTGGCGTAACTCTCGCCGCTGCGATTCGCCATCCGCATGCCCCATCTCTCCAAGATGTGACGAGGGATAAATCTGAGGCGTCCGTCTTCCCTGAAATTCGGATCGTCCTGGTACGCGGTACTTCGCCGCACGGTCAACGTCGGACATTGCCAGGTTCCATTCTTGATGAAGCGCGCAAACAGTTCCGTCTCCTTCTTAGCGCTGAAAGTTTCAAGGGCCCTTTTCTCGGTGGCTGAGCGAGCGGCCGGGGGGTTAGCTTTAGCGAGCTCGCTTCTCAATTCCGCTTCTTTGTCTGAGCATGCCAGAACGATGCCGGTCATGTGTTCAATACTTTTCTGGCCGGCGTCCGAGGCTTCCGCGGCAGAAACAGTGAGCGGAACATGGCCCTCAAACGGGAGACCTTGCTTCCTGGCTTCATCAGCGATCCCGAAATAGGCTTCGCGCGGTAGTAACGAATAGACCTTCACGAAGTCTGCGCCCCACTGCTTTACTCTTGTTACTGCCTTACGTCCCTCGGCCTCGTCGCGCGCCGTGATCGAGTTGGGCCAGACCGGTTGTGGCCCGTCGATGATGGGGCTGGCTACAAGCATGCGCGGTCCTTGCAATGAACCTTTAGCTATCTCATCACGCCACCGGAGCAAGTCTGAGTTGCCAAACATCTCGCGAATCCCGGTCACGCCATTAGCGGTGAAAAGCGTAAGCGTGTCCCTGCTGTACCAGTGGACATGCATGTCCCAGAGACCGGGGATCAGGAACTTGCCGCCGGCATCGATTATTCTCCCGCCTTGCGGGACAGATACTTTGCCAGCTTCTCCGAGATCGGTAATGTGGTCGCCGGTGATGACAACAGTCATATCAGGCTTCGGTGGACCGCCGGCAACATCGATGATCGTGAGGTGAGTCAAGACCAAAGCCTTTTGTTCAGGATAAGTTTTCCAGCCCGCGAGGAGCAAGGTGGGCAAGAAGAAAAGAAAGGCAATGGTTTTTCTCATGTCAAGTCCCTCATTTCCCTAAGCGTCCCGACGAATTGACTGGTTATGGCGGCAGCCATTGTGCTCAGGCTCTTCTCCGCCGCTCTTTTCGAGGAAGAGAGTGTCACTTCAACCATAGTTTTGCCAGTCCATTCCAATATTATAGGACTTACACGCCATACTCCAAATTACTTTGTCATTCGCCAGGCCTCGCCGATCATCCGTTTCTGATGATGATCAAAGATCAGCGCACTGACGCCCTCCTGTTTATGGGCGCGGTGGTCGATCCAAAGCGAGACACTTAAGGCTATCCGTTATCAGACGCTGGTTCGACATGCTCAATTTAGCTCTTTAGGGTTCTATGCCGCTTGGCATTTAGTTCGTTAGCTTTCGGCGCGCCGGTACGACAATGGCCAGCGCACTGAAGGCACACGTTGTTCCTGCCCGATTCGGAACCGTAACCGTGCGCTGTCTCAGGCGCATTACGAACCACGACGTTCTATCAGGTCCCACAGATTGCCATACAGATCTTTAAATACGGCGACCGTGCCGTAAGTTTCCTCCTTCGGCTCTCTCTCGAACTTTATCCCCAATGACTTCATTTCATTGTAATCACGCCAAAAATCATCCGTTTCCAGGAAGAGAAAGACGCGCCCGCCCGTCTGATTCCCAATAAATTCCGTTTGCTCAGGCGTTGACGCTCGCGCCAGTAGTAACGTAGTTCCGGTTGATCCCGGAGGAGTTACAACAACCCAGCGTTTATTCTGCTCAGGTTGATAGGTGTCCTCGACAAGCGTGAAGCGCAGCTTCCTGGTAAAAAATTCGATAGCCTCATCGTAATCGCGAACCACCAGCGCAATATGAATAATGGACTGTTTCATTGTTCAAGTTCTCCATGGCGCCGAAAGCTAACTTTAGTTCCTAAATTCAGTTCATGAAATGAAAAAGGCGGCCGACATCGACGTATTCGCGGCGCGCCCGAAAAAGAAAGCAGCGTAAAGCGGCTCGGTCCGCAAATAAAAAGCCGCGCCGGAGGACCTGCCCCGGCGCGGCTTTGTCGCTACGATATGGCGCAATCTAACTGCGCGACGTCTTAGTCCCACTCTTGCCGGTGTGGGGATTGGTATTCCCCTTCGTGTTCCCTTTTTTGCGCTGGGTATTAACGGCGTTGGTCCGCAGATGCGAGAAGAGGTCTTTCTTCATCTTGTTGACGATGCGACCCGCGACCTTGCTCTGACCGCCCCGATTCCAACCGCCCAAGAACAGCGATTGGTCGCCTGCCCCGCCTGCCCAGACCAGCGTCTTATTCTTCACGTTAACCAGTTGGACGCTCCCTTCGTTCTTGTCCGTGACGCCTAAGGCTGTGTGATACCACTTGCCGTCGCCTTTTAAAAAGGACCCGGCAAGGATGTAGTCCGCCTTTTTCTTATCCGTTACGACAACGACAGGCAGTTTCTTTTTCACGATCTCCGACGCAATAAACGGATGAAGATTCCCCTTCATCGGCGCGATGAAAATCTTCGCGCCGGCTAGAGAGGGTTTTTCAGATTTGTTTTGGGCGACGGCTTGGGTGAAACCTAGGGTGATAAACGCCAAGACAGCAAGCAAACAGTATCTCATGGTGAATCCTTTCCTGGGGGATGAGATATGGGATTGAAGAGTGAATGATCGCGCGCATTATAGCAAAGAATACCCAATTATCCGCATAATTAATCGCATGCGCGAAAGTTGAATAAACACCGACTTCAGAAGGGCAATCGGCGCTAAGGCTGCTCGGACTATAAACCTTTTGTTCACACAGTATTTGCTTATCTAATGAGTAATAGGACCTAATACGTTGGCGTTTTGTGCGGCAGGATCTAAAGAGATAGAAATGCCCAAACAAAAACTGTTGCAGTTTACGGCACATACGGGAGACTCAGTATGATAAACCTTAATCAACTCGGAATCGGCGGCGTCATCTTCCTGATCGGAGGGGTCATCTACATCATCAACTTGTTGTACGCTCTAGGCAAGCACGCGAAGGGTATTCCAATTGATGGCGTTGGATTGATGGTGCTGGGACTGGGGATGGCGTTGCTGCTGAGGTTGTGAAGATATAGCAGAAAAACCAGCATAGACAGTAAGGCCGGACGCCTCGCTTCAGCGTGACGCCTGGCCTGCCTATAGCTTTTGAGCTTCGTTTCCTTGGCTCGCCGGCGGCTCGTTCAATTGAACAGCCGTATTTCAGGCGCCTGTTGAGCGCATAATGCGCTGATCTCCGCCAGACGCAATCGCCTGATCTTATCGGCCGCCTGGCGCGATTCATAAGCGGGTGACCGCCGTTTGCGCTAACTTGCGCACCGCATCCATTGACGCCATCTCCTTTTGTGAAGGAGCGCTCGCTTCCACCGCAACGACCTTCCCCGCACGGAGAATGCTGCACGTGGTATTGACGCCCGTTTGGGCAGGCGATGCGGGCGGAATGGCGGTTGAACACGTCAGGTCTCCCTGAGAAGGCTGGGATCACGTCAGGCCCATTCTTCCGGGCGCAGGCCACGCCCAGAAGCCCTGCGCCCTTGAGCGTGGACGATCGCGTTTAGGATAGTTTTTAAGGGTCTAAGCGATCAGACATTGATTAAGCCTCACCAAAGGTATATAGTGAGCCTCAGGTTGAGATAGCGCCGCAACGCTACATCAATGTAACACTGTTGATAACACTGTTGATAACACTGTTGGCGAGTAGTTAGTAATTCATCAATCGGTCATTGCTCAGACCGGAACATACATCATTCAACTTCAATCCATAAAGCAATCTCTAAGATCAGCCTGGACTAAATCGAAACACGCTACATTGGGACGCTGGTACAGTACCGCGCGCGTAAGCAAGCGGCCGTCTCATTGGTCAGCCGCTTGCTTACGCGCGCGGTACTGTACCAATCTCACGTGTTCTGATTTAGTCAGATCGGCTGATGGCTGTACGCATTTCCGAACCCAACGGCATCAGGGACATAGGTATCCTGCGTTCTTTGCAACGATGCGATTGGGCTGTAAGACGCAATGGGTCTTACAGGTATACGCCGGACGCTGGTCTTGCGACGTCGTCAATTTCCACCTCGAGACCCATTCGGGTCTGGCAGACTTCCGCGTCCGAAGTTACGAAGCGTGCGACAACCACGTGGTCGCTGCGCATCTGGCTTGGGCCTACTTCGAACGACGTTTCGACCTCGAACGTGGCGCTCAAATCAAAACCTACGGCGACCTTATTAGCAGGTAATAGTGTGATTACTCACCCGGGATGGGAAAGGCGTCCCTGATGATCCGGCCGGCGCGCCGGATTATCTAAATCAGAAAACCATGATGAACATTCGCCAGACCAGATCTGCAGCCCTCAGATCAGGAATGATCCTGACCGCGTTGTTACTTCTCTCCCTGATCTTTCAGCCGCTGCATGCCCAAGAATCGAGAGCGACGCTGGAAGGACGTGTCACTGATCAACAGGGCGCGAGCATTCCCAGAGCCGCTGTCACAGTGACTTCAGAGCTGACCGGAGTGAAGCAACAGACCAGCGCCAATGAACAAGGGGCTTGGACCCTACGATTCCTCAACCCCGGCGCCTATACGATCTCAATCAGCGCTCCCAATTTCAAATCCTTCGAGCGCCGGGGGATCACCCTCCAGGTCGCTGACAGCAAACGAATCGACACGACGCTCGAACCGGGCGACGTCTCAGAACATGTGGTCGTGACGGCCGATACGCCGCTGATCGATACCGATTCGGCCACTTCCGGAACCGTCATCGAATCCGCGACCATTACGGAACTGCCGAACCAATCCAGGATTCCTTATTTGCTCGCGGACCTATCGCCGGGTGTTCTGGCGCTCGACCAAAATAATCATCAAAACTCTTCTTTAAACGCGAACCTCTTCCAATTGAATCGAGCCGGCCAGCCCAAGGTGGTAGCGCACTATAATCTTTATGGCGGAACTTTCGGCGGACCGGTTTGGCTTCCCCGGCTCTATCAGGGAAAGGAGAAGACTTTCTTCTTTGCGTCCTGGGAAGGGATTCGCAATAAGGACCCGCGTTTGACTACGCTCTCAGTGCCCACGGAACTCGAGCGCCAGGGGGATTTCAGTCAATCCTTCACCACTCGGTTGGTCGGAGGCCAGCGGGTGCGAGTCCCAATTAGAATCTATGATCCGTCGACTGTGGACACGCGGCCGACCATTATCCAGGGCGGCAAAGAAGTACAGAACCCGACCTTAGGGTTCCGGCAGCCGTTTCCCGATAACAAGATTCCGGATGGGCGCATCGACCCGATCGCCAGGAAGATTCTCGGATTCGTCCCGCTGCCTAACTCTCCGAGCCAGGAGACCGGGAACGCGGTGAATAACTTCGTCCCCAACACGACCAGACAGGTCAAGCTGGCCTCTTTCGTCCTGCGCCTCGACCACACCTTCAGCAACCGCCATAAGAGCTTCGCCACTATTCGCTGGAGTCACAAGGACGAGTTCCTGGACGACCACTTCGATAGTCTCGCGACCGGTAATTTCCTGGTCCGCATCAATAAAGGTCTCGGACTCGATCACGTTTGGACGATCAGCCCGAATAAGATCCTTAACCTCCGCTATAACCTCGCCCGGTTCGAAGAACCGAACTCACATCATAGCGCCGGGTTAGATCCCACAACCTTGGGCTTCAGTCAGGATTTCGTCTCAAAGATGGAGAAGCTCTCCTTTCCGAGAATCACGGGTCTTTTCGTTGACCCCGCAGGCAATGGTATCGTCGGCGGCAGCGCCGGTGACTATTTCAACAGCACCTATCACAATTGGAATGCTAACCTGACCCACGTCATAAGATCGCCCATTGGCGATGGCAGCATGACTTTGCAATATGGCGGTGAATTTCGCATCCTTCAAGAAGCCGATGGAGACTACAGTAATCAGAGCGGGGCTTTCCGGTTTACGGATCAATGGACGCGCAGGCGTTACAATACGGGCGAGACCGGGGCCGGCGCCAGCCTGGCTTCCTTCCTACTCGGCTTACCCAGCAATGGCATAACGAACCCGAACCAGCCGAGTGAATTCCCTCGCACTGCCAATCGCTTTTCAACCCAGCATTATTACGCCTTCTTCCTCCAGGATAACTGGCGCGCGACCAAACGCCTGACGGTCAATCTTGGATTGCGCTGGGATTATCAGCGGCCCTTCATCGAGCGATTCAATCGGCAGACCAGCGTCTTCGATCCGACGGCGCTCAACCCGATCAGCGACGCGGCGCAGGCCGCATACGCGACGGTTCTCGCGCAGGTGCTGGCAAACCCGACGCTTTATCCGTTCGGACAACAGTTGGCTCAACTCGTTCCGGTAAGTTCGTTCAAGGTCTACGGCGCGCAGCGCTTCGCCGGAGTCGATGGTCAGCCCCGCGCGGTGACCAATGGTGATTTCAACCAATGGCAGCCGCGAGCGGGCTTCGCCTACCAGATCACGCCGAAGACCGTCATCCGTGGAGGCTTCGGCCGGTTCACCGCATCTAGCGGCATTAAGGGCGGGCAGAATGGATTCGAGCGCACCACTCCTTTCCTTTCAAGCATCGACAACGGTCTCACGCCTTATGACACGCTCTCGAATCCATTTCGGAACGGGATTCTGGAGCCGACCGGCTCCTCGCTCGGACCGCTCACCAACCTGGGCCAGGGCATGAGCTGGGTCAATCAGAATCCGGGAATCCCCTATTCCTGGCAGGCCAGCATCCATCTTCAGCGCGAATACAAAAGCTGGCTGTTCGAGATCGGCTACACTCACACCAAGACCTATGACATCGCTTTCACGCTCAATCAAAACGATATCGGGTTCGATAACTGGATGGCGTATCGCACCCCACGCTTTGATTCGACCGGCAAGCCGCTGGGCAGGCCCTTCCTGAGCGATGAGCAGATTCCCAACCCATTCCGTGGGCTGCCCGGAGTCTCCGGCGCCCGCTCCACGAATCAATTTATCAATATTTATGACCTGCTGCGGCCTCTCAAACTTTTGGGTGGACAGGGAATGAGCGACAATCCCTGGGGCAAGACCCAATATGATTCGCTCCAGGCCAGGATCCAGAGGCGTTTCTCAAAAGGTTTCAGCCTGATTACGGCCTACACCTTCTCCAAGCTCTTCGAGGATACTGCGTTCTGGGGACCGGAGATCTCAGGGCCGATCCCGGAGCACAAACTAGGCGGAGATGATCGCCCGCATAAATTGTCTCTTGCGCCAATTTTTGAATTGCCATTTGGGCGTCATAAAAAGTTCTTCTCTGAAATGCCGAAGTTGGCTGACGCGATATTGGGCGGCTGGCAGTTAACGGGCCAATTCACGATTCAATCAGGAGCGCCCATCGTCTTCGGGACCGATTCCTTCTACGACGGCAAAGACTTTAACTTGAGCCGCGGGGAGCGGACGCTCTCGCGCTGGTTCGACACGTCGCACTTCGTGAAATTCCCGAATGCGAATGATGATATCTCGCTCTACCCAGCTTGGACTGGTGTGCAGAATCTTCTCGGAGCCAATTACAAACCGTCCGGTCCCAATGATCCGAGAAACGGAGTCTATGCCGACTTCGGAAACTATGTGAGGCGCTATCCCACTCGTTGGGCGAATGTTCGGGCGAGCCGCGTGAACGTGCTGAATCTCGGGATCTACAAGAATTTCAGTCTGCGCGAAGTCTGGAAAATACAGGTGCGCGGCGAAACCTTCAACGCATTCAATCATCCGCGTTTCGGCGGGCCCAATACCGATCCCGGGAACGCTAATTTCGGGGTTGTGGATCCATTTCAGCAGAATCAACCGCGTGTATTGCAACTCGCAGTTAAGATCAATTTCTGACTATACCGCTCCCCCTGCCTACCAGGGGCGCGATTCGATTCCGGCAGTAAACACAAACAATTTAGAATCTAGGAGGAAACCTAATGAAGTCGAATTCATGTCCCCATAATCGGCGTTTTTGGACTATAGCTTTTCTTCCGGCGATTGTGCTCATAGCTTTCACCATGGCCCAATCGCAAGCCATCAACGTCTCCACCAGAAATTACAACAACCAGCGGACCGGGGCGAACCTTTCGGAAACCATCCTGACCACGTCGAATGTCAATTCGAGTCAATTCGGGAAGCTTTTTCAAAACCAGGTTGACGATCAGGTCTATGCCGGGCTCCTATACTCGGCGGGGCTGTCAATCGGAGGCGCCACGCGAAACGTCCTTTACGTAGCGACCGTGAACAACACGGTTTACGCTTTCGACGCCGACACCCCGGGCGCCCCTCTTTGGCAGCGGAACTTCAACGGCGCGGGCCGTCCGACTCGGAACACAGAGGTCGGCTCGGCCTGCGGCACATACAGAGACTTCAGCGGTAACATCGGCATCGTCGGCACACCGGTGATCGACGAGTCCACGGACATCATGTATTTCGTGACCCGCACGGTGGAGGGCACTTCGACTGTGCAAAGACTGCGGGCGATAGATACGAGGACCGGCGGCGACCGAATCAGTCCAGTAGTCATCTCGGCGGCCTCGTTCAGTCCTTCGCTCAATAACCAGCGCCCGGCGCTGGCCCTTGCGAATAACGCCGTCTATATCGGATGGTCGTCATTCTGCGACACGGGATCGTACCATGGATTCCTGATGGCCTATGACGCCTCGACGCTCCAACAGGTCGGGACTTTCAACGTAACGCCCAGCGGTACCCGTGCCGGAATCTGGATGGCCGGCGCCGCTCCGGCCTTTGACGGGAACGGCAATCTATATGTTCCTACAGGCAATGGGGATTGGAACGGCAGCGCCAATTTCGGCGAGACGCTCCTGAAGCTCGCTCCACGAACACTCAACCTTTTCGATTGGTTCACTCCTTCCAACTGGATGTCCTTAAATAACGGCGATCTGGACCTGGGATCGGCAGGGCCGATCTTCTTGCCGGGGACCAATCTGGTCGTCATCGGTGGAAAGGGGGGAGGGAAAGGTTACCTCATCGACAGTAATAATCTTGGGCATCTGGTCAGTGGTGACACGCAGATTCGCCAGGTCTTTCAGGCTGTCGATTTGACCCCTCGCCCGAGCGCTAACCACCACATTCATAACACAATGGTGACGTGGAACAGCCCTCAAGGACTCAACCTTTATGTCTGGGGCGAGAACGACTTTCTGCGCGCCTTCCGCTTCAACTCTTCGACCCAGACACTTAACGAGCCGGCCTTCGCTACAGGGTCTATTCTGCCTCCGGTTGGCATGCCGGGAGGTATGATGACTATCTCCGCCAACGGGACAGCCTCAGGAACCGGCATCCTCTGGGCGACTACGCCGCGCGCGGGCGACGCCAACCAGGCTGTGGTCCCGGGAGTTCTGTACGCATTCAACGCTCAAAATAGCGCGGCGACGCTCCCGCTCCTCTGGTCAAGTTCCGGCGTCGGCGATGACGCCTACAATTTCTCGAAGGGATCGCCTCCCATAGTCGTCAACGGCAAGGTGTACGTGGCGTCTCTCTCGAACATCGTGTCCGTCTATGGCCCGCGAACGACGCCTCCGCCTTCGCAGAACCTGGCGCTGAACAAGACGGCTTCGGGAAGCGCGCCATGTAATGCGGATGAAGGACCGGCCAAGGCCTTCAACGGAAGCTATTCAGGCGGCAATACCGATAAATGGTGCTCTTTGGCCACAGGAACCAAGTTCCTCCAGGTAGACCTGGGGAGCAACTTCAGCGTCAATCAAATTGTGGTAGAGCATGCGGGCGCCGGGGGCGAAAGCTTCTCCTTTAACACTCTGGCATACAACATCGAGGTCAGCACGGATGGCGCAAATTTCAGCCAGGTGGCGGCCGTGACTAATAACATCCAGAGCATCACGACTCACAACATTGCGCCGACCATCGCCCGGTTTGTCCGATTGAACGTCACCACTCCCACCCAGACCACCGACCCCGCAGCTCGAATTTATGAGTTACAGGTCTACGGGGCGCCTGCTCCTAGCGTCATCACATATGAGACGGAATCGCTTACAGTGGCCGCGACCTCCGGCGATCTCCATCGTGTCGCCCTAGACGCGAGCTATAGTGGCGGCCAGGGCACGATTCTCGAAGGCAATGCGGTAGGCGATTTCGTCACCTACACGGTCAATGTCCCGGAGGCGAGGACTTATGACATTCGCGTCCGGATCAAGAAATTGGGTAATCGCGGCATCTGGCAATTCAGCAGCAACGGCGTCGATCATGGCTCGCCGGTGGATGGCTTCTCATCAACGGCGACATTTCCGGAGATCGATATTGGCAATGTGACTTTCTCGACCGCGGGTAACAAATCGTTTCGGTTTATGATTACCGGCAAGAATGCGAGCAGCACAGGATTCTGGACCGCGCTCGACTACATCAGGCTGATACCGCAATAAGCAAGAGCCCTACAGCGATTTTCAAATGCGTGAAGAGTTTTAGCCACAGAGGTCACAGAGAGCACGGAGAGAGCGTCGGCCCCCTCTGTGTCCTCTGTGACCTCTGTGGCTACTCATCTTTGATCACACAAAATTATGAACAGAACATCAGAAATCAAAACGACTATGCGAAATGCGAAAATATTACGCGCCTTTGCGCCCGACCTCCTAGAGCGGTTTGCAAATCAGCGTAGGGGCAGACCTGCGTGTCTGCCCCGGTT
>WNFV01006756.1_pt1 | contig 13477 bp, 10 predicted proteins | sample 5400101 | NCBI WGS metagenome assembly WNFV01 (sample SAMN13153361, study PRJNA577476) | soil metagenome | isolation source: 115 cm soil or saprolite under grassland replicate 1 | place: USA:California | collected 2016-06-15
CGTCGACGGGGAAGAAGACGAGCACCTCGGCGCCGAGGTTCTCCTCGACGGTTACTTCGCCTTCGATCGACCAGGCCGGAGAATGGCCCTCGTCGACCAGGGTGAAGTGCTCCGGGCGGACCCCGAGGATGACGCGGTCCGGAATGTCCGCGGCGTCGCGGCCGAGCTCAGAGAGCGGGAGGGAGAAACCGGCGAAACGAAGGGAGTTGTCGACGATCCGCGCATCGACGAGGTTCATCGAGGGCGAGCCGATGAAGGCGGCCACGAACAGGTTCACGGGTGACCAGTAGAGGCTCTGCGGCGTATCGACCTGCTGGATCTTGCCGTCGTTCATCACGGCCGCGCGCTGTCCGAGCGTCATCGCCTCCACCTGGTCGTGCGTCACGTAGACCGTCGTCACGCCGAGCTGGTCGTGCAGGCGCGCGAGGTCGGCACGCACGCGCACGCGGAGCTTCGCGTCGAGGTTCGAGAGCGGCTCGTCCATGAGATACACGGCCGGACGCCGGGCGATCGCGCGACCCATGGCGACCCGCTGTCTCTGTCCACCCGAGAGCGCCAGCGGGCGGCGGTCCATCAGCTCCTCGAGCCCGAGGAGGCGGGCGGTCTCCGTGATGCGCTGGGCGATCTCCCTGCGCGGCGTGCGCCGCACCTTCAGCCCGTAGGCGAGGTTCCTGCGCACCGTCATGTGCGGGTAGAGCGCGTAGTTCTGGAAGACCATCGCGATGTCGCGATCTTTTGGATTGTCGTCGGTGACGTCGCGGTCGCCGATGAAGATGGCCCCGTCGGTGACTTCCTCGAGACCCGCGATGCAGCGCAGGAGCGTCGTCTTCCCGCAGCCGGACGGACCGACGAGCACCATGAACTCGCCGTCCTCGATCGTCAAGTCGACGCCGTCGACGGCGCGTACGCCGTTCGGGAACGTCTTGACAACTGTCTGAAGATCGATGCCCGCCACGACTAACCCTTCAACCCGGTAGTCACGATGCCGCGCGCGAGCTTCTTCTGCAACAGGAAGAATGCCAACAGCGGCGGCAGTGTGAAGAGGAGCGCGCCCGCAAGCGTGATGGGTATCAGCGTGATCTGCGCGGTCGGGTCGTTGTATCCGGTCGCGACCTTCACCCCCAGCGGCAGGAGCTGTTCGGGCAAGAGCAGCGAGGCGTAGATGTACTCGCCCCACCAGCCGGTGCCGAGCCAGATGAAGCCGACTGCGAGCGCGGCGGCCGAGTTCGGGAGGTAGATCTGCCAGAACGTTCGTAGGTGTCCCGCGCCGTCGATCGCGGCGGCGTCGTCGAGCTCCGACGGGAAGGTCGAATAGAACTGGCGGAAGAGGAAGATCAAGAACGCGCTGCCGCCGATCCCCCAGATCAGCCACGGCCAGCGGGTCGAGTACATCCCGAGATGGGCGACGAGGTAGAAGAAAGGGATGAAGATGATCGAGAACGGGACGAACGTCGTTCCGAGCACGAAGATGAACAACGTGTTGCGGCCCCATGCGCGCAAACGTGCGAACGCGTAGCCCGCGAGCGCGCTCGTGATCACCGCAGGCACGGTCGCGATGAGCGTGAGGACGACCGTGTTCCACAAGTAGTGCGAGAACGGGAACAGCCCCGACCACGCGTAGTTGTAGTTGTGCTCGTGGATCGGGCTCGGGATGGCCGGTCCGCTGACGCCTTGGTGCTGCTCCCGCAGCGAGTTGAAGAAGCCCCAGACAAGCGGAGCGACGAACACGCCCGCAAGCACGATGACGAGTGCATAGAGGAGTGTTCGTACGACGAGCCTCTTCGGTGCCCAGCGCCGGCGTCGCCGGCGGCGAGGCGGAGCAGCTTCCGCGGCTACGGCGGCCTGCGTCATTTGCCGTACTGCTCCTTTCCCGAGTACACCCAGAAGCGCCCGCTCAAGAAGAGGAGCGCGGTCACGACGATCAGGAAGAAGACGAAGATCCAGGCGACCGCGGCGCCGTAGCCGAAGTCGCCTTCACCGAAGATCCGCTGGAGGGCGTAGAGGTTGGTGAAGACGTTGTCCGTGGGCACGGTCGACCCGAGCCCCTGCTGGAGCCCCGGCGAGAGGAGGATCGGGAAGACGAATGCCTCGTTCGCGGCGAGGAAGACGCCCCAGACGAGCTGAAACATGATCACCGGTGTCAGGAGCGGCAGCGTGATCGTGACGAAGCGCCTGACGGCGCCCGCGCCGTCGACCCGCGCCACCTCGTGTAGCTCCTCGGGAATGCTCTTGAGCCCTGCGAGGAAGATCAGCATCCCGGTGCCTGCGTAACCCCAGACGAGGACCATGAGCAGTACGGCCGTCGGATGGTCGAGCAGCCAGTCGACGTTGCCGCTGAGACCAAGCGCGCCGAGCGCGCGGTTGATGAGCCCACCGTCCTGCTCGGCCATTGCCTTCCAGACGAACGCCTTCGCGACGACCGGGACGATGACCGCGATGAAGAAGAGCGTGCGCCAGAGCCCGAGAAACTTGATGCTCGCGTTCAGGATCAGCGCCAGCCCGAGTTGGGTCACGATCCAGAGCGGGATGACCGTCACCATCAAGATGCCGGTTCGTTCCAGCGAGTACCACATCTCGTGGTCGTGGTAGGCGCGGACGTAGTTGTCGGTGCCGACGTAGTGCAGGTTGGTGTGGAGGTTCACCGTGGTCAGGTTCGACAGCGACATCAGAAACGCGAGCACGAGCGGAATCGAGCTCAGTGCGATGAAGCCGAACAGCCACGGCGACAGGAAGCCGTAGAAGGCGAGCGTCTCGCGTTTTCTTCGGCGAGACGCCCGCCTTAACGGTCGGGGGGCGGTCGCAACGAGGGGAGTCTGGGTCGTTGCCACGACTTGACTATTTCACGACCGGGATCGGGGTCTATCCCTGCTTGCCCACCTTGATGGCGCGGTTGGTGTCGGCCTCCACCTTCTTCATGAACTCCTTGAAGGACATCTTTCCCTTCGCCGCGTCGGCAAGGTACTTCTGATAGGCGGTCGCCACCGCGGTGTTGTCGGCGAGCCCGACGAGGTTCGGGTTGTACTGGAGCGTCACCTTCGCCGACTTGAGCTCGTGGAGCAGCGTCTTCTTCGCGTTCCGCTGCACCGCCGTCTTCTCCGGCAGCCGGTCGAACAGGGAACGCTGCGCCGGGACGCCCCAGCCGATGCCCGCGCGATCGCGGGCGGGCTTGCCGCCCATGTACCACTCGAACACCTCCCAGGCCGCGTCGGGATTCTTCGTCCTCGAGCTGATCACCCAGCCGGTCGCCGTGATCGTCGGATCGAGGTGCTTGCCGTTCTTCCAGTTGGGCGCGGCCAGCAGCCGCGAGTTCTTGATGGCGTCGCCTCCCGTGTCCGAGACCATGCCGAGGAACCAGTAGCCGTACTGGGTCATCGCGATCTTGCCGCTGACGAAGCCCGGTCCCGACCAGCCGTCCGGGTTCGGGTTCTCGGGCCCGAGATCGAACTTGTGCTGCGAGTAGCGGAACGAGTAGCGGAACGCCTCCATCGCAGCCGGGTTCTTCGTGAGGTTGATGTGGGAGAAGTCCTTCGGGTACAGGCTCTTCCCGATCGAAGCGAGCTGCACCATCACGTGCCGGTCGATCCACGCGTAGCCGTTGGCGACGTCGAGGATCCACTTGATGTCCTTGTTCTTCTTCTTGAGCTTCAGCGCGATCTCCCAGAGATCGTTGTAGTTCCACTTGTCGGTGGGCCCGGGAATATGGATGCCGGTCTTCTTGAAGAGCGCGGTGTTGATCCAGACCGTCTCGTCAGGAGACCAGTCCTTCGCCATGCCGTAGCGAGGGCCGACGCCGATCTTGCCGCCCTTGTACCTGTAGTAGTCGTTGGCAGGGGTGAGCTGGCCGGGACGAATCAGGTCGCTCGCGTTGAAGTACTTGTCGAGGTTGAGCAGCTGTCCGCGCTTCGCCCACTGCGGAACCAGCGGAGCCTGAGTGCGCCAGATGTCCGGCGGCTGGCCGGCGGCCACCATCGCCTGGAACTTTGCGGGATCGACGTTCAAGAGCTCGATGTTGATATTCGGGTGGGTGTCCTCGAAGTCCGAGGTCGACGGCGTGCCCGGGTTTCCGGCCCCGCTCGTCAGCTCCTGACTCATCACGACGACCTTGACCGGCGCAAGCCGGCGCCGCGGAATTGCTTTCGCGAGCTCGGGTCCGAAGAGCGAACCAAGGGCCAGAGAGCCGGCGGTTCCCGCAGCGCCCTGAAGAAGCTTCCGACGTGAGATCCGACTGTCTTCGATGGGGTTCGACATGCTCGGCACATCCTTTCCTTCGCCTATCCCCGCACCGCCGGCGGCTCAGCGCCGGTTTCCGGGCTCTAGCTTGTCTGATATGTTCGGCGCTGTCAAGGCACAGCGAAAGCGGGAAAGCCGCGAATTCAGACCTTGACTCATGTCAGGAGATCAAACAAGCTATGCAAGCATGACTGATAGCTCGCTCCAGCTTGCGGAGCTGCAGCCGGTTGGCCGGGCCTCGGTCGTCGACTCGGTGATCGAGCGACTGGAGGGGCTGGTTTTCGGCCGGCTGGAGCCGGGCGAGACGCTGCCCTCCGAAGGGCAGCTCGCCGAAGCCCTCGGCGTCAGCCGCCTGAGCGTGCGCGAGGCCACCCGGACGCTCGAGGCCCGGGGCCTGCTCGAGATCAGCAAGGGCCGCCGACCGCGAGTCGCCGCGCCCAACGGCAGCCTTGTCGGCGATTTCTTCCAGATCGCCGTCCGGCGCGACCCGCACGCACTGCTCGACTTGCTGGACGTGCGCCGCGCGCTCGAGGTCCACATCGCTGCTCTCGCCGCCCGGAAGGCGACGAGCAGCGAGATCGCGGACATGGAGATGTCGATCGACGCCATGCGCGCCGCCGGCGGCGAGTTCGAGGCATTTCACACGGCGGACATCCGATTCCACGAGAACCTCGCCGCGGCCTCCGGGAACCGTCTATTCGTCTTCCTGATCGAGGCGTTCGCCGAGCCCTTGCGTGAGAGCCGCGAGCGCAGCTTCGCCGGACACCGCGCCCGTGGCGGCCATGCCGACGACGTGATCGAGCAGCATCAGGCGATCCTCGACGCCGTCAAGGCCCGGAATCCCAAGGCTGCCGCTCAGGCGATGCGCGAGCACCTGCAGCAGACGGAACAGGATCTGCGCACGCTGCTCCAACCCGACGAGCGACGGAAGGCCGGCGAGGCGTGAGGATCGTCGACGTCGTCACGACGGTCGTCGGGGCCCCGTGGCGCGAGCTGACGTTCGTCGAGCTCGTCGCGGACGACGGCCGCCGCGGTCTCGGCGAGGTCCGGATGATCACCAAGACCGACACTCTGCTCGCGTGCATCTCGGAGCTCGCGGACCGCCACGTCGTCGGGGCGGACCCGTTCGATCTCGAGACGCTCGCCTTCAACGTTCAGAGGGCCGAGTACGGCCGGCCGGGTGAGATCACGCAGTCTGCGCTCGCGGTGTTCGACATCGCCTGCTGGGATCTGATCGCGCAGGAGTTGAACGTCCCCGTCTGGCAGCTGCTCGGCGGCAAGTACCGCGATCGCGTTCGCGCCTACGCGAACGGGTGGTACCAGTCGGACCGCAACCCGGCCGCACTCGCTGCGAGCGCGCGCGAGGTCGTCGGGCGCGGCTACACCGCGCTCAAGCTCGACCCGTTCGGAAGCGCGCGCATGTGGCTGCCGCCGGGCGAGCTGCGGCGCTCGGTCGAGCTCGTCGCCGCGGTTCGCGAGGCGGTCGGGCCCGAGGTCGAGATCATGATCGAGATGCACGGGCGGTTCTCGCCCGGCTCTGCCGCCGAGATCGTCGCCGAGCTCGAGCCGTACGCTCCCGCCTGGCTCGAGGAGCCGGTTGCGTTCGACAGCCCCAACGGCCTCGCGCGCGTGCGGAGCGCAACCAACCGACCGATCGCAACGGGTGAGCGCCTCCACCTGCTCGCGGACTTCCGAACGATCATCGAGCAGGGCGTCGTCGACATCGTGCAGGCGGATCTCACACACTTCGGCGGGTTCACGGGACTGCGCCGCCTCGCGGGCTGGGCTGAGGCGTACGAGCTCCCGCTGGCGCCCCACAACGTCTGCGGCCCGGTGGGGACGGCAGCGAACATCCACTTCGCCGTGGCGACTCCCAACTACCTCGTCCTCGAGCACTTCAACGACTTCGCGGACACCTGGGTCGGCGACCTGGTCGACGAGTCTCCCGCGATCGACCCGCGCGACGGCTGCTTCCCGGCGCCTTCGCGACCCGGGCTCGGCATCCGCCTCAACCATGACGCCTGTGCCGAGCACCCACGCACGCATACCGGGATCTACCTCTTCAACGAGGGCTGGGAGCGGCGCGGGGAACCGTCGGCGGCGACACCGACTTGAGCCCCGAGATGCGTGCCGTCGTCGTGGAGCGCCCCGGCGCAGCGGCGTTACGGCGTGTACCGAAGCCGGAGCCCGGCCGCGGCGAGGTTCTCGTCCGCGTGGCCGCCGCCGGTATCTGCGGCTCGGACGTCGAGGTGCTCGAAGGACGACGGCCGCCGGCCTACGTCCGCTATCCGATCATCCCCGGCCACGAGTGGGCGGGAGTGGTGGAGGCGATCGGCCCGGGCGTCGCGGGCATCGATCTGGGAGCCGCCGTCGTCGCCGAGGGCTTTCGGGCCTGCGGCGACTGCGCACGCTGCCGTGAGGGTCTGACAAACCTCTGCGACATGGAGTACGCCGAGACCGGATTCACGCATGCGGGCGCGTTCGCGGAGTTCGTCTGCGTCCCCGCGCGGCTCGTGCATCAGCTTCCCGCTGGGAGCGACCTCGCGGCCGCCGCGCTGCTGGAACCTGCGGCGTGCGTGGCGCAGGGTCTGCTCGAGGTCGATCTCCGCCCGGGAATGACCATTGCGGTAGTGGGCTCGGGCACGCTCGGGCTGCTCGCGGTCGCACTTCTAGGACGGGTGAGCCCCAAGCGTCTAGCGCTCGTCGGCACGCGTGAGTCTCGGCTCGAGCTGGGCACGGCAATCGGAGCGACCGAGACGTGGAACGTGCGCCGGGATCAGTACCCTTTGCCCGGCTTCGACCTCGTATTCGAGGCCGCCGGAACTCCCGGCGGCGCACGCACGGCGGTGGAGCTCGCACGACGCGGCGGAACCGTCGTCCTGGAGGGAATCTCGGGGCAGCCGGCGGCGATCGACGCCGACGTCGTCGTGCTCGGTCACCTCAACGTACGCGGGATCTTCGGCGCATCCCGCAACGCCTGGCGCTGGGTGACGGAGCTGTTCGCAGCCGGTCTGCTCGACCTCGAGCCACTCGTCAGCCATTCCTTCGCGCTCGAGGACCACGCTGCCGCCTTTGCCACGCTCAAGGACCGGGCCGGCGAGGCGCTGAAGGTACAGCTGAGGCCGTCGTGAGCGCGATCGCCTCGCCGCTGCTCGAGGACCTCGCGCGCTACGACCTTCCCGCGTCGGCCGTCGTGCTTTCGTGGTTCGGCCAGGCGAGCATGGCTCTTCGGGTGGGTGGCGCGACCGTGCTCGTGGACCCGTTTCTGAGCGCGCACCCCGAACGGCTCATCCCGCCGCCCTTCCCTGCCGCCGAAGCGCACGGCGTCGACCTGGTGCTGATCACGCACGACCATCTCGACCACCTCGACGAGGAGGCACTGCCGGCGATCGCGGCCGCATCGCCGGCGTCCGAAGTGGTCGTTCCCGAGGCGATCGTCGGACGCGTGAGCGAGTTGGGCATCCCGGAAGCGCGCGTGCACGGGCTCGAGGCGGACGGAAGCGTCCAACACGGCGCGATCACGGTTGCCGCCGTCCCCGCGTGCCACGGCGAAACGATGGCCGACGCCTATCGACTCGGCCCGTTTCTCGGGTATGTGGTGGGCGCGGGCGGTGTGCGCGTGTATCACGCGGGCGACACGATCCTCTTCGACGGGCTCGTAGAGCGGTTGCGTGAGCTCCGGATCGATCTCGCTCTGCTACCGATCAACGGACGGGACGACGAGCGCGAGGCTCAGGGCATCGTTGGGAACATGGACGCGCACGAAGCGGCGCGACTTGCGTCCGACATCGATGCCGATGCCGTCGTCCCGATGCACTGGGACATGTTCGCCGGCAATCCGGGCGACCCGGCGGCGTTCGTCGCGGCCGCGCGGACGGCGGTGATCGTGCCCCAGCACGCGCGTCCTTTCGTCTATGCGGCGCCCACGGGCCGGAGATGACCGAGCCCGCGCTCGCATCGCTCGTCGCCGGTCGTCGCCGCGAAGGTGACGAAGAAGTGCCGGACCTCAACCCGGCGGCCGCCGACGAGCGCGTCGCAACCGTCAGCCTGGCCGGGCCTGAGCTCGCGGCGGAGGCCGTCGGCGCCGCGGCCGCCGCTTTCGACGAATGGCGCGCGACCCCGGCGCCGGCTCGCGGTGACGTCCTGCGGCGCGCGGGCGACCTTGTCGACGAACGGGCCGAAGCGATCGGGCGAGATCTCACGCGGGAGGAGGGAAAGACGCTCGCAGAGGCGATCGGCGAGACGCGCCGCGCGGCTGCGATCCTCCGCTACTACGCGGGCCAGACGCTCGAGCCGGACGGCGAGACGTACCCGAGCCACTCGGAGTGGACGTTCCTGTACGCGCGGCGAGAACCGCTCGGCGTTGTCACTGCGATCACGCCCTGGAACTTCCCGATCGCGATCCCCGCCTGGAAGATCGCGCCGGCGCTCGCGTTCGGCAACACCGTCGTGTGGAAGCCGGCGGAGATCGTGCCGCTCACCGCGACGCACCTCGCCACCGCTCTGCACGACGCAGGGCTGCCTGACAGCGTGCTCAATCTCGTGCTCGGCCGCGGCTCGACCGTCGGGCACGCGCTCGTTACCCACGACTGTGTGGACGCCGTCACGTTCACCGGCTCAAACCCCGTCGGTCGGGCCATCCAGCTGCAGGCGACGGAGGCCGGGAAGAAGGTGCAGCTCGAGCTCGGTGGCAAGAACCCGGCCGTCGTCCTCGCCGACGCCGATCTGGAGCTCGCCGCCGAGCACGTTGCACGCGGGGCATTCCTTTCGGCGGGTCAAAAGTGCACCGCGACGAGTCGCGTCATCGTGGAGCAGCCGGTGTTCGAGGAGCTCGGCGAGCGCGTCGCCGAGCTTGCGCGCACCTGGCCGGTCGGCGACCCGCTCGACGCGGCGACCAAGGTGGGCCCGCTCTCGTCGCAGGCGCAGCTCGACACGGTCTTGGGGTACCTCGAGCTCGCGAAGCGCGAAGACGCGCGCTTCGTCGCCGGCGGCGGCCGGCTCGACAACGGCGGGTACTTCGTCGAGCCGACGGTGCTGGCAGATCTGTCGCCCGCGAGCCGGGTCGTCCGCGAGGAGATCTTCGGCCCGGTCGCCGCGCTGCTTCCGGCCGGGGCCTACGAGGAAGCTGTCGCGCTCGCCAACGACACGCCCTTCGGCCTCACCGCCGCGCTGTTCACGCGTGACCTCGGCAAGGCGCTTCGCTTCGCGCGGGACGTCCGAGCCGGTGTCGTCAAGGTCAACCAAGAGAGCGCCGGGCTCGAGTTCCAGGCGCCGTTCGGGGGCATGCGGCAGAGCTCGAGCGGCTCGCGTGAACAGGGCAAGGTCGCGCGCGATTTCTTCACCCAGTGGAAGACCGTGTACCTCGACGCTCCACCGGACGAGTGACGATCCGGGACGCACTCGAGCTCGCCGGTCTTCCGCCGCGTGATCTGCACGAGCTGCCGACCTCCGAGAAACGCTTCCCCGATGGCGCGCAGTACCGGCTGGAGATCCCGAGCACGGAGGGCCCGCGCTGCCTCGAGGCCGTCCTCCACGAGGCGGCCCGGCTGGAGGTCCCCGTCCACCGCGTCTCGCAGGGGAGCGGGGTCTTCATGCTCACCGATGCCGAGCTCGACGAGACTGCCGCGATCGCGGCCGACGCGAAGGTCGAGGTCAGTCTCTTCGCACGGCCGAGCGCCGGCTGGGATGCGTCGGCGACGAGCCGGGCGCCGGCGGGGGGAGCGCTCGCTGCAGCGGCGCGCGGACAGGACCAGCTCGTCGCGATCCTCCAGGACGTGGTCCGTGCGGCCGAGCACGGGATCAGGAGCGTCCTGCTTGCCGACGTCGGCGCGCTCTATGCCTTTTCGCGGCTGCGTGACGCCGGCGTCGTGCCGACGGACATGCAGGCGAAGGTGTCGGTGATGCTTCCGGTCGCGAACGCCGCGACCGCCCGCGTCCTCGCCGACCTCGGAGCGTCGACGCTGAATCTGCCTCCCGACCTGTCGCTCGCGCAGATCGCCGCGATCCGCGCTGCGGTCGACCTGCCGATCGACTTCTACGTCGAAGCTCCGGACTCGCTGGGCGGCTTTGTGCGGCTGCACGAGATTCCGGATCTGATCCGGGTCGGGGCGCCCGTCTACGTCAAGTTCGGCTTGCGGAACGCGCCCGACATCTACCCATCCGGGACACATCTCGAAGCGACTGCGGTTGCGCTGTCGCGCGAACGCGTGCGGCGGGCGCGTCTGGGTCTCGAGCTGCTCGAGCGCTCCGGGTACGAGGCCCTCCGCTCGGAGCTCGGCGCCGACGGCCTCGCGGTTCCGGTCCGGGCCGGCGCCGTCCGGTGACCCGCGACTTCGTCGGACAGCTCAGCCTCGAAGAGAAGGTCTCGCTGCTGAGCGGCGAAGAATTCTGGTCGCTTCCTGCCCTCCCCTCGATCGGCCTCGAGGCGATCGTCATGTCCGACGGGCCGAGCGGCGTGAAAGGCGAAGAGAGAACGCCCGTGCGGAGCCCGGTCACGCCGTGCGGAACGGCGCTCGCCGCAACCTGGAACACCGAGCTCGTGGCGGAAGTCGCCTCGCTGCTCGGCGAGGCGGCGCGCGAAAACGGCGTGCACGTCTTGCTCGCACCGGCGACGAACATGCTCCGGTCGCCGCTCGCCGGGCGCAACTTCGAGTACTACTCGGAAGATCCGGTCCTCGCGGCAGCGATGACGTGTTCGTACGTCCGCGGCGTGCAGAAAGAAGGTGTCGCCGCGACGGTCAAGCACTTCGTGTGCAACGACGCGGAGACGAGCCGCATGCACGCGAGCGTCGAAGTCGACGAGCGGACGTTGCGGGAGATCTACCTGTTGCCGTTCGAGCTGGCGGTGCGCAACGGAGAGGCGTGGGTAGTCATGTGTTCGTACAACAAGCTGCACGGGACGTACATGTCCGCGCATCCCCTGCTCGACGAGATCCTGCGCGACGAGTGGGGGTTCACGGGCGTCGTCGTCTCCGACTGGGGCGCGGTGCACGACACGGTCGCTTCGGCCCGTAGCGGCCTGGACGTCGAGATGCCCGGGCCTCCAGTCTTTCGCGGCGACAAACTCCTCGCCGCGGTCCGGGCCGGCGAGGTGCCGGAGCAGTCGATCGACGAGAAGGTCCTGCGGATCCTGCAGCTCGCACGCCGGACAGGTGCGCTTGGCGATGCTCGACGCCGCCGACAGCCGGCGGGGTCGCCGGCCCCGCTCTTGCGTCGAGCGGCGCTGGAGTCGTTCGTGCTGCTGAAGAACGACGGCGCCTTGTTGCCGATCCCCGAGGGCTCGAAGGTCGCCGTCCTCGGCCGTATCGCCGCACTCGCACCGCTGCAGGGCGGCGGCAGTGCGAACGTGGGTCCAATCCGCGCTCCTTCGGCGCTGGAGGCGATTCGGTCGGTCGCGGAGGTGCGCTACGAGCCGGGATACGTTCCCTCGACATTGCCCCGGCTCGACCTCGCCTGGGTCGAGGCGCTCGACGGCACCGAAGGTTTCACGGTGGAGCTCCACGACGCGGCCGATCCCGCGGGCGCACCGATCGAGGTCGAGACGCGGCGGACCGACCGCTTCATCTTCAGAGAAGTGATCGCGGGACGCCGCCTCGCCGACCTCGTCGTCAGGCTGCGTGCGACCCTCACTCCGCCCGCCGACGGCGAGTACGTGTTCGGCGTCAACTGCGCCGGCGAAGGCACGCTCCAAATCGGCGGGGAGGAGGTGCTCGCGCTCGGGAGCGAGCACGGCCTCGACTGGTCGCACCTGTTCCGTCCCGACAGCCGCGAAGTGGCGCGAGTCGAGCTCGAGGGTGGGAAGCCGGTCGCGTTCGAATTCGACTATCGCACTACACCGGGACCGCGCGGCGAGATCGGCCTCGTCACGCTGCGCGCGCAGGCACCGGAGCCGCCGGACCTGCTCGACCGGGCGATCGCGGCGGCGAGCGCCGCGGACGTCGCCGTGGTCGTCGCGGGCCTCGGCGAGGAGCACGAGTGCGAGGGCTACGACCGGGCCACTCTCGACCTGCCGCGCGAGCAGCACGAGCTGATCACAGCGGTAGCAGCAGCGAATCCGAGGACAGTCGTCGTCCTCAGCGCCGGCGCACCGGTGTCAGTCGAATGGGCTGAGCAGGTTCCGGCCGTGCTGCTCGTCTGGTACGCGGGCCAGGAGCTCGGCCCGGCGCTGGCCGATGTGCTGATCGGACGAGCAGAGCCGGGTGGGCGGCTGCCGATGACTTTCCCCGCGCGTCCGGAGGACGCAGCGGTGCTTGATCCGGCCCCGGACGATCCCGACACCGACCGCTGGCACTATCGCGAGGGCCTCTGCATCGGCTACCGGCACTTCGACGCCCGCGGAATCGAGCCCGCCTACTGCTTCGGCCATGGCCTCGGCTATACGACCTTCAGCTATGAAGAGCTGCGCGTCGAGCCCGCCGGGCCGGAGGTCCGCGTCGCGGTGCGGATCCGGAACCGCGGGGAGCGGCGCGGCAAAGAGGTCGTCCAGGTCTACATCGGCACTGAGGACGTCACCAGGCCACTGCGCGAGCTGAAGGCGTTTGCGCCGATCGAGCTGGACCCGGGTGCCGAAGGCGAGCTCACCCTTTTTCTCGACGAACGCGCCTTCTCGCAGTGGGACGGCGAACAGGGCCGCTTCGCGCCGATCCCCGGCAGGCACGAGGTCGCGGCCGGAAGCTCTTCGCGCGACATCCGGCTCACGGAGAGCATCACCTTCGAGCCGGCGCCGGCCGGCTAGTGGACGAGCCGCTGCGGATCGGCGTGATCGGCGTCGGTGCGGTGACGTTGCGCGGCATCCTGCCCCATCTGTCCGAGGACGACGTCAAGCACCGCGTCAGGGTCGGGGCGCTGTGCGATCCCGTCCTCGAGCGGGCGGAAGCGGCGGCGGCGCGTTACGGCATCCCCCGGGCGTTCGCCGGCGTCGAAGAGATGCTCGCGGAGGCGGAGATCGATGCCGTCACGGTGGCGTCTCCCATCGCTTTCCACTTCGAGCACTGCCGTGCGGCCCTGGACGCCGGCAAGCACGTCCACGCGAACAAGACGATGGCAACGACCGTGCGCGAGGCCGACGAGCTGATCGCCCTGGCAGAGCAACGTGACGTGTGCCTGGTTGCGTCTCCAGGGGAGATTCTCTTGCCGCAGGTGACGCGCACACGCGAGCTGATCGAAGCGGGTGCGATCGGAGAGCTCTCGTGGGCGCTGTGCGGCTGCGCCTTCGAGGAGTACCACGAGGACGAGCTCGAACGGCGAG
>WNFV01006761.1_pt1 | contig 13476 bp, 7 predicted proteins | sample 5400101 | NCBI WGS metagenome assembly WNFV01 (sample SAMN13153361, study PRJNA577476) | soil metagenome | isolation source: 115 cm soil or saprolite under grassland replicate 1 | place: USA:California | collected 2016-06-15
CCTTCTAGGAGACGGCGCTTCTCCGGGAGGCCGTGGACTCGCGCAGGCACAGGGTGGTCGCGAAGGTCGGGAGGGCGCTCGGTCGGCCCTGGATGCGGGCGATGAGGTTCCACGCCGCGGCCTGCCCCATCTCGAACAGGGGCTGGGCCACGGTCGTGAGAGGCGGGCGGGTGTAGGCGGCGAAGGGCTGGTCGTCGAAGCCCACGAGGGAGACGTCCCGCGGCACCTCGAGCCCGCGGTGGTAGAGGGCGAGGTTGGCCCCGAGGGCCATCTGGTCGCTGCTCGCGAACACCGCGGTGAAGTCCCGGCCCGCGGACAGCAGCCGCTCCATGGCGATGAGCCCCGTGCGGGTGTTGAAGTCTCCTTCCACCAGGAGGTCGGGATCCGGCCCGATCCCCGCGTCCTGCAGGGCCCGCCGGTAGCCCTCGAGCCTCTCCAGGGCCTCCACGTGCCACAGCGGCCCCGAGATGTGGGCGATGCGCTCGTGGCCGAGGGCGAGGAGGTGCTGCGTCACCTGGTAGGCCCCTTCGAAGTTCTGGACCCGGATCAGGCTGTCCTCCCGTCCGGGGAGGCTCCGGCCCACCGCCACCAGCGGGACTTCGTCGCTCAGGCCGACGAGGTCTTCGTCCGGGATATCCCCTCCCGCCGCCACCACGAGGCCGTCCACGTGGTGGGTGATCAGCAGCTCGAGGGCCTTCGGGGCGCTGGCCGAGCCCTCGGCGCTGGCCATGAGCAGCGAGTAGTCGTGCTCGCGCAAGCCGGTCTCGATCCCCTTGATGAGGCGGCCCCAGAACGGGCTCACGGTATCGGGGAGCAGGAGGCCGATCGTCTGCGAGCGGCCCTTCGCAAGGTCCTGGGCCATGAGGTTGGGGTGGTAGCGCAGCGTGGCGGCCGCGTCCCGGATCGCCTCCCGGGTGGCCGGGGAGACGTGGGGATAGCCGGAGAGGGCGCGGGAGACGGTGGAGGCCGACACCCCGGCCACGCGGGCCACGTCGTAGATAGTCGCGGAAAGTGTACGGTTGGAACGCCGGGCCATGCTGGTCCTCTATGTACAACCTGTTGGAACCGATTGCAAGGCCATGCAACCGATTGCAACCGCTAAGTCGTTCGTCGCGCTTAATTTTTCCCCTTGACAGGAAATTCATACGTGCGGATACTCCGGTCACAACGTTCCCGAATTGTTCCCATTGAAACGGCTGATCGTGGCTCCGGCGCGAGCCTGATCAGCCTGAAGGGGGTTGCTCTCATGGCGATGTCGAAGTCGATCGGCCGTCTGGCCATCGCGCTTCTGGTCGTGCTCGCCGCGTCCTCCGCGTTCGCCCAGAACGCGGGCAGCCTGCGCGGCGTCGTCACCGACCAGCAGGGCGCGGTGCTGCCCGGAGCGACGGTCGTACTGACGAGCGAGGCCACGAAGGCCACCCGCCAGGCCGTCACGGACGCCAAGGGCGGGTACTTCTTCGCGGCCCTGCTTCCCGGCAACTACTCGATCACGGTCGAGCTTTCGGGCTTCAAGACCCACACCACGAAGGGCGTCCACATCAGCCCCAACGACACCAGGGGGTACGACGTCACGATGGAGATCGGCGGGCAGAGCGAGAAGATCGAGGTCACGGCCGAGCGCGAGATCATCCAGACGGAGACGGGGGCGCGCGAGGGCGTCATCACCGCCTCGCAGATCGAGAACCTCACGATCATCAGCCGCAGCCCCATGGAGCTGCTGCGCATCCTCCCCGGGGTGGTGACCCCGGACCAGAACGAGCTGCAGAGCGTCAGCAACGGCGGCGGGGCCAATAACACGGGCGGCTACAACGTCAACGGCGTGCGCGGCAGCAACAACGTGATGCAGCTCGACGGCTCGCGCCTCATCGACATCGGGTCGAACAGTGGCCTCATCGTCGCCCCTAACACGGACTTCGTCTCGGAAGTGAAGGTCCAGTCGAGCAACTACGCGGCCGAGTTCGGCTCGGGCGGCGTCCAGGTGAGCATGATCACCAAGGGCGGCAGCTCCGAGTTCCACGGGACCGTGTACGACTACATGCGGCACTACAAGCTCGCGGCCAACGACCGGTCGAACTCGATCGCCGGCGTCGACCGGCCGAAGAGCAAGTACCAGTACCCGGGCGGCAACATCAGCGGGCCCATCCTCATCCCGGGCACGGACTTCAACAAGAACCGCGACAAGGCGTTCTTCTTCTTCGGCATGGAGCTGTGGCGCCAGGACGTCGACACGGGGTCCATCCTGCGCGTGGTGCCGACGCTGGGGCAGCGGCAGGGCCACTTCAACGACTACCAGGGCGGGCAGAACCTGAACCAGCCGACGGTGGTCAACATCCCGAGCGGGTTCCCAGGGGCGGGCAACCCGGCGCCCAACAACGATCTGAGCCCCTACATCGATCCCACGGGCCAGAAGCTCATCAACCTCTACCCGGTGCCGAACTACGTCGACCCCAACAACCGCTACAACTACGTGTTCAACTCGCTGCAGAAGCAGAACACGACCCAATTCACGGTCCGGCTGGACTACAACTTTTCCGACAGCACGAAGGCCTACGTCCGCCTGGCTCAGGACGACGGGCAGGTGGACCAGCAGCGGGGCATCTGGTGGAACTCGTCGGACTACGCGCTGCCCACGACCATCAACAACACCCAGCTCGGGCGGTCCGCCGCCTTCAACCTGACCAGCGTGCTCTCCCCGACCGTCACCAACGAGCTGCTCTTCACCTTCAGCAAGCTGAAGCTCGACAACATCCACGCCGACGAGAGCAAGATCTCGCTGAGCGGCCTGGGCATCAACGGGTACGGCGGTTTCTTCGGCGACCAGTCCCCCTTCGCCCCGCTCCAGATCTACTCCTGGGGCTCGGGTCCGGGCGGGACCCTCTGGGATCCCCAGGACCAGCACAACATCTTCGCCTACAACTCGAGCCTGCAGGTGAGCGACAACTTCACCAAGGTGCTGAACACCCACGCGCTCAAGGTCGGGTTCTCGGTCGAGCGCGGCAACAAGTTCCAGAACTTCCAGAACGACGCTCACACCTCGATCACCCTCGGCTCGGGCTGGATCCCGGGGACGACGGGGACCGATTTCGGCGACCTGCTGGTGGGCCGCCCCGCCCGGGTCGACTCGGGCACGGCGCTCCGCCCCGGCAACTTCCGCTCCTGGAGCATTGACGGCTACGTCCAGGACTCCTGGAAGATCAAGAAGAACTTCACCCTGGAGTACGGGGTGCGGCTCAGCAAGTGGACGAACAACAAGGAGACGAACAACCTGGGCGCGGTCTTCATCCCCGAGCGCTACAACCCGAGCGCCGGGACGTTCCTGGACGCAGCGAAGACCCAGGTCAACGGGGTCGCCTACGCCGGGCTGGGTCAGGTTCCCCAGAGTCTCATCGCCGACCGGTCGCTCTTCCTGATGCCGCGCGTCAACTTCGCCTGGGACGTGAGCGGCTCGGGCAGCACGGTCGTGCGTGGCGGAGCCGGGGTCTTCTACAACCGGCCCATGGGCAACGCGGAGTACGACGTCATCCGGATCCCCCCCAACGGCTACGACACGAACATCGACGCCTACGCCGGCTCCGGCCTCGGCCCCGTTGGCTTGACGTACAACACCGTGAAGCTCGTCGACCCGTTGAATCGGATCGGCCGGATCGGGGTCGACTCCATCAACCCCAACTCGGTCGACTACCCGCGCACCGTCACCGCCAGCTTCTCCGTGGCCAAGCGGATCCCGTTCCAGCAGGTCCTGGAGGCGAGCTACGTCGGGACCTTCGGCCGCCACCTCCTGAACCGCCGCCAGTTCAACGTGATCCCGGACGGCACCCTGAACCACGGGACGATCGGCAACTCCGATCTCAGCATCCCCGTGAACAGCGTCGGCCTGAGCAGCGACGCGGTCATCGCCGCCCGGCCCTACCCCGCGCTCAGCTACGTCCGCTGGTGGGAGTACACGTCCACCTCGAACTACCACTCGCTGCAGGTGACGCTGAGCCGGCAGACCGGCAAACGGCTCCAGTACTTCCTGGCCTACACCTACGGCAAGGGACTGGGGACGACGGTGGCCAACGGCGAGTACGACGACGTCGATGCCTTCGACCCGCGCCACCGGTCCTACGGCGTACTGGGCTACGACCGGACCCACATCCTGAACTTCTCGTACAACTACTCGGTGCCGGACCTGACCAAGCACGGCGGGGTTCTGGGCGGCATCCTCAACGGCTGGCAGATCTCCGGCATCACCACCTGGGCGAGCGGGACGCCCATCTCCCTCGCCTTCGGCGGCGACCTGCAGAGCGACGGTATCGAGAACGCGTGGTGGGGCACGCCCGACCACCAACCCTTCCGGGTGACCAACTCGATCGGGAACGGCAGCACGATCGAGCCGGTCTACACCTGCGACCCGCGCCGGAGCGGCTCCAACCTCGGGGACAAGATCCTGGACATCAACTGCCTCCAGATCCCGGCCTTCGGCCAGTCGGGACCGTTCGTTTCCCCCATCTACATCCGCACGCCCAGCCGAGCCAACTTCGACGTGACCATCTTCAAGAACTTCCGCATCGGGCAGGGGGACAAGAGGAAGCTGCAGGTCCGGCTCGGCGCGTTCGACCTCTTCAACCAGGCCACCCCCAACATCGGCTTCCAGGACATCGACCTGAACCTCCAGACGACGTGCAACGTGAGGGTGAACGGAGTACCGAACGGAGTGGGCGGGACCGCGGACAACGTCTGCGACCCGACGAAGGGATTCTCGTACACCTCGCAGACCCTGCAGAACTTCGGCAAGATCATCATGAAGCGGGGTCACCGGATCGTCGAGGTGGCGCTGAAGCTGTACTTCTAAGCCAAGCTCCATCGGCTGACAACAGGGGAGGGCTCCGGCCCTCCCCTCTTTTTTTGCGGCGGCCCGTTCGCCGCTCCCCGGGAGGCCCCGAGGCGATGGCGTTATAATGGGTGATCGCGAGTCGCGGCGCCGGCACGCATGATGACCCCAGTCTCCCTATCCCTGCGACGTGGCCTGATGGTCCTCGCCCTGCTCCCGGCCGGAGCGGCGGCGCAGACGGGCCCCGACGCCGAGGAGCTGTTCGCCCGTGGCGTCCAGCTCCACCAGGCGGGGGACATCCTGGGGGCGATCCAGGCCTACCAGGAGGCCCTGGCGAAGGAGCCCGGCCGGATCGATGCGCGGTCCAACCTGGGAGCAGCCTACGTGCACCTGGGCCGGTATGGCGACGCGGCCCTGCAGTACCAGAAGGCGCTGGCGGTGGACCCCGACAACACGAAGGTCCGTTTCAACCTTGCCCTGGCCCTCTACAAGGGAGCGAACGTCCCCGAAGCCGCGGAGGAGCTGAAGCGGGTGGTCGATCGCGACCCCCGGAACAAGAGCGCGCGGCTCCTCCTCGCCGACTGCTATCTCCAGATGGGCCAGGACGGCCTGGTGGTGTCCCTGCTCTCGGGGCGCGACGCCGAGTTCGGCGATGACCGGCTCTTCGCCTACCTGCTCGGCCACGCCCTCGTCCGGCGGGACGAGGTTCTGCGCGGCCAGGCCTACATCGATCGGCTCTTCCAGGGCGGCGATACCGCCGAAGCCCGCCTGCTCATGGGCGTGGCCCAGCTCCGCCGCGAGGACTTCCGGGCCGCCCTCCCGGAGCTGGAGCGGGCCGTGGGGCTGAACCCGAGCCTGCCGACCGTCTACTCGTTCTACGGCCGCGCGCTCATGGGGATGGGACGTCGGGACGATGCCTCGGAGGCCTTCCGCAAGGAGCTGGGGCGCAACCCGAACGACTTCGACTCGAACCTCTACCTCGGCCTCCTGATGAAGGACAACGACCGCCTCGACGAGTCCCTGGACCACCTCAAGCGAGCCGGCCGTCTCCGGCCGATGGACGCCCGCGTCCTCTACGGCCTGGGCAGCCTTCACCTCAGGACCGGGCTCATCGACGAGGCCCAGCGCGAGCTGGAGACGCTCACCCAGCAGGTCCCGGACTACACCCAGGGGCACGTGCTGCTCGGCACGGTGTACTACCGCCAGAAGAAGAAGGAGCTGGGGGACCGCGAGCGGGCGATCGTGGAGAAGCTGAAGGAGGAGCGTCAGGCCCGGGAGCCGGGGGCGAGCGACGACCTGGGGCCTGCCTATCGGGGCGAGCCGCTGCCCGAGGAGAAGGCGCCGGCCGACGAGCGTCCGCCAACGGACAAGGCGCCGAAGGCGCCCGGTGAGGAAGAGTGACGCCCGGCGCCCGGCCGGCGCTCGCCGCTCTGACCGCCTGCGTCCTCCTTCAGGGCCGCTGGGTCGCGGCCCAGGTCGCGCCGGCCCCGGCGCCCAGGGCGGCGGCTCCGGCGGCGGGCGGCCCTTCCTTCGACCAGCTCGCGAAGAAGGCGGCGGCGGCCAGGGAGGCGGGACAGCTCGACGATGCGATCCGGTACTACGGACAGGCGCTGGCCATGAGGCCCGCCTGGATGGAAGGGCACTGGGCCCTCGGTACCCTCCTCTACGACATCGACCGCTACTCCGAGGCCCGCGACCACTTCCGGCGCGTCGTGCAGGCCGAGCCCAAGAACGGGGTCGCCCTCGCCCTCAAGGGGCTCTGCGAGGCCCAGCTCAAGAACTACGAGCGGGCGCTCGGGGAGCTGCAGCAGGCGCGGGAGTTGGGCGTCGCGAGCCCTGAGGTCCTCTCGGTGGCCAGCTACCAGGCGGCCACCCTCCTGATCCGGTTCGAGCGCTACGAGGCCGCCTTCGAGATCCTGCGTGAGTTCTCCCTCCAGGAGAAGGACAGCCCGGGCGTCATCGAGGCCTTCGGCCTCAGCGTCCTGCGGCTGCCGTACCTGCCTTCAGAAGCCCCCCCCGAGAAGCGGGAGATGATCCTCATGGCCGGACGGGCGGGCTTCCAGATGGCGAAGGGACGCCGGTCGGCGGTCGGCCGCATGGCCTTCGAGGAGCTGGTGGCGCGCTACCCGACGGTGCCCAACGTGCATTACGCCTACGGGACCTTTCTCGTGCCCGAGGACCCGGACACGGCCCTGGAGCAGTTCCGGCGGGAGCTGCGGGCGTCCCCGAACCACTACCATGCCATGTTGCAGATCGCCTACGAGCTGCTCAAGCGCGGAAACTACCAGGAGGCCCTGCCCCTCGCCGAGAAGGCGGTGGAGCTGGCCCCGAACCTCTTCGCGGCTCGCAACGCCCTCGGGCGCGCCCTCATCGAAGACGGGAAGGTGGAGCGTGCCATCGAGGAGCTGCAGGCCGGCGTAAAGCTGGCGCCGGACAACCCGGAGCTGCGCTTCGCCCTCGCCCGCGCCTATCAGCGCGCGGGCCGCAACGAGGACGCGGCGCGCGAGCGGGCGGAGTTCGTGAAGCTGGACCGGGCCACGCGCGCAGCCCGTTCCGGGCCGCAGTCCGTGGGGGGCAAGCCGGAAGAGGGGAGCCCACGCCCCGAGCAGAACTGAGAGGTTGCCATGAGGCGGAGTCCGCTCGCCGTCGCCGTGCTCGTCCACGTGCTCGTCCTGCCGGCGGTTCCCGTCGTCGCCACCGGTCCCCAGGACGTCCCCGCGGTGCCCCAGAAGCCGGAAGAGGTGCCGACCTTCGGGGTGGGGACCGCGGCGGTGACCCTCGACGTCGTCGTCCGTGACAAGAAGGGGCGCGCCGTGCGGGACCTCAAGGCCACCGATTTCGAGGTGTTCGAGGACGGAGTGAAGCAGACCATCGACTCCTTCCGGGTCTTCGGGCGGCCCCTGGAGGATCCGGCGCCGGCGGCGCCCCGACCCGCCGCGGCGCCCGCTCCGGGTCCCGCGCCCGCCCCCGCCCCCCTGCCGGCGATCGAGCCCGAGGACCGTCCCCAGATCATCGCTTTCGTCTTCGACCGCCTGACGGCCACCGCCCGCACCATGGCTCAGAAGGCGGCCCTCACGTATCTCGAAAAGGGACACGTCGAGGGCGACCTGGTCGGGGTGTTCTCGATCGACCTGGCCCTGCGCACCCTCCAGCCCTTCACCCGGGAGACCGGGCTGATCCGGGCCGGCCTCGAGCGGGCCGCCTCGCAGGCGAACACGGACTTCGCCTCCAACCGCCAGCAGACCCGCTCCCTCGTAGACGCGATCTCCACCGCGGAGCAGACCACCGACGCGATCTCGAACACCTCCTTCTCGGGGCCGACCACGGCTTCTTCCAGCTCGCTTGGCGCGGTGGCGGGCGCGGCCGCCCTCACCCAGGCCGTTTCCAACGTGCAGGTGCAGATGCTTCGCTCCTTCGAGGCGCTGGAGCGCGACCAGCAGGGCTTCGCCTCGACCAACAGCCTCCTCGCGATCGTGAACGGCCTCAAGGACCTCCCGGGGCGCAAGACCGTGGTCTTCTTCTCCGAGGGCCTGGCCATCACGCCCAACGTCGAGGCCCAGTTCCGATCCGTGATCAACGCCGCCAACCGGTCCCGGGTGAGCGTCTACACCATGGACGCGGGCGGCCTTCGCGCCACCAGCATGAACAAGGAGACGCGCGACGAGATGCTGCAGGCCATGAACCGGCGCCTGCGCCAGGTCGAGTCGGGGGCCGACGCGGGGGGCGGGAGCATGAGCCGCGCCCTCGAGCGCAACGAGGACCTCCTGCGCCTCAACCCCGAGAGCGGCCTCGGCCAGCTCGCGGCCCAGACGGGCGGCTTCCTCATCCACGACACGAACGACGCCGCCTCCGCGTTCCGCCGCATCCAGGAGGACATGCGCTTCCACTACCTCATCGCGTACGCGCCCCTCAACGAGAACTACGATGGCCGGTTCCGGAAGATCTCGGTGAAGCTCGCGCGGTCGGGGATGGAGGTCCAGGCGCGCGAGGGCTACTTCGCGGTCCGGCCCGAGGCCACCGTGACCCCGATCCTGGGCTACGAAGCGCCCGCCATCGCCCAGTTCGACCGCTCCCCGCGGCCGGACGCGTTCCCGGTGCGGATGATCGGCCTCGCCTTCCCCGATGCGAAGCGCCCGGGGCTGGCGCCGGTGCTGGTGGAGGTTCCGGGGGGCGCCTTCGTCTATGCCCCGGACAAGGACAAGGACAAGAAGATGCACCACGCCGACCTCTCGATCGTGGTCCAGGTGCGGGACCAGGCGCGGCGGGTCGTGGACCGGCTGAGCCAGCACTACCCGCTGAGCGCCTCCGACTCGAGCCTGGAGGCGGCGCGGAGGGGGGACGTGCTCTTCTATCGCGAGGCCGACCTGCCGCCCGGGAAGTACACCCTGGAGGTGGTGGCCTACGACGCGGTCGCGGACAAGGCCAGCGTGCGCACGCGTCCCTTCGAAGTGCCAGCGGCCGACGAGCACCACGTGCGCCTGAGCAGCCTGATGCTCGTCCGACGAGCCGAGCAGGTGGGGGCCTCGGAGCAGAAGGACGGGCCCCTCTACTACGGCAACACCCTCCTCTACCCGAACATGGGCGAGCCCTACAAGAAGTCGACCGCCAAGGCCCTCGGCTTCTACTTCTCGGCTCTCGCCTCCAAGGACGGCCCCGCTCCCGGCCAGGCCACGGTCGAGGTGTGGCGAGGGGCCCAGGCGGTGGGCGAGGTCGCCACTCCGCTTCCCGCCCCGGACGCGCAGGGACGCATCCAGACGGCGGGGGCCCTGCCCCTCTCGGGCTTCGCGCCGGGCTCCTACGAGCTCAAGGTGACGTTGCTGGACGGCAAGAGCGTCGCCTCGTCCTCGGCGCCCTTCACCGTCGAGGAATGACCCGCCGGCACGCGCGAGTCGCCACCGCCCTCGGTGTCCTCACCCTGTTCGCGGCGGGCCTCCGGCCGGGCCGTCCCCAGGAAGCATCGCGCCCGGTCGCCGCTGCCCAGGGGGCCATGCCCGCCGACGAAGCGCTCGCCCGTCGCGTGTGCTCGCAGTGCCACGCGTTCCCTCCCCCCGACGTGCTGCCCCGGAAGTCCTGGGGATCGATCGCCTACGAGATGGCGGGCCTCGCCATCGGCGGGATCGGCGTACCCAAGGGCGCGCCGCCGCCCACCGTGGACTTCGACGTGGACCGGGTCATCCACTACTACGAGACGCACGCCCCCCGCGTACTGCCCACGCCCGAGCCGTGGCCGGCGCCCGCGCCCGGCCCCGTCCGCTTCGCGCGTCATGCGTTCCGTCTGGTTCAGGGCCCGGCCGCGCCGACCGTCGCCAACGTGGCGTTCTGGTCCCTCGAGCCCAAGGGCCCCCTGCGCATCGTAGCCGCGGACATGGTGGCCGGGCTCGTGCTCGAAGGGGATCCCGCCCGGCCGGAGGCGGGTCTGCGCCGCCTGTCGACCGGGGTTCCGAACCCCTGCCACACCCAGGCCGTCGATCTCGACAAGGACGGGCGCATCGATCTCTTGGTGGCCGACCTCGGCGACGTCCCGCCGGGCGACCACCTCAAGGGGAGCGTCGTCTGGCTGCGGCGATTGGCGGACGGCACTTACAAGCCCTTCACCCTCGCGTCGGGCCTTCCGCGGGTGGCCGACGTGGAGGCGGCCGACTTCGACGGCGATGGGCGGCTGGACCTCGTGGTGGCCGCTTTCGGCTGGCGCGAGGTCGGGGGAGTCTACCTGCTCGAGAACCGGACCACGGACTGGGACCATCCGGTCTTCGTGAAGCGCGAGCTGGACACAAGGCAGGGGGCCATCCACGTGCCGGTGGCCGACCTGAACGGCGACGGCCGGCCCGACTTCGTAGCCCTCTTTGCCCAGCACTACGAGACCGTGGTCGCGTTCCTGAACGACGGCAAAGGGGGCTTCCGGGCCGAGACCATCGACCAGGCCCCCCACCCGGCCTGGGGCTCCTCGGGAATCTCGCTCGTGGACCTCGACGGTGACGGCGATCTGGACGTGCTGGTGACGAACGGCGACATGCTCGACGACTTCCTGCTCAAGCCGTACCATTCGATCCGCTGGCTGGAGAACCGCGGCCGCTACCCCTTCGTCCCCCACGATCTCGCGACCCTGCCCGGCGTGCACCGGGCGCGCGCGGTCGACCTCGACGCGGACGGCGATCTCGACATCGTGGCCTGCGCCTACGTGCAGTTCAGCGCGGAAGGGAGCCCGCCCTCGGCCTTCGCCAACCAGCCCTCCCTCGTCTGGCTCGAGCAGACGGCCCCCGGGAAGTTCGTGCGTCACACCCTGGAGATGGCGGGGCATCACGTGAGCCTCGACGTGGGCGACTACAACGGCGATGGGCACCCCGACATCGTGGTCGGCAACTTCCGCTCGGAGGGCCCGACCATGGTCGAGGTCTGGGAGAACCGGGGGAAGGAGCGATGATCCCGGGCGCCCGGCGCCTGGGGGCGGCGCTCCTTGCGTCTCTGGGCATTCCCGTTCCCGCCCAGGAGCCGGCCCAGGAGAAGGCGCCCCCGGTCTTCGCCCGCGAGGTCGAGCAGGTCACGGTCGACGTCGTGGTCGTGGACAAGCAGGGCAATCCCGTGCCCGGTCTGCGCAAGGAAGACTTCTCGGTGACGGACGAGGGCCAGGCCCAGACGATCGTGAGCTTCGACGTCATTCAGCGGCCCGGGCTGGAGCGTGGCCCTCTGGACGCCGCTCCCGGGTCGCGCCCGCGCCTCGTGACGAACGCGTCGGGCGCCGCCGAGCAAGGCCGCCTGTTCGCCCTGGTCTTCGACAACCTCCACCTTTCGCCATTGAACGCCCAGCGGGCCAAGGCGGCGGTCGCCGCCTTCCTGGACAAGGGGGTGCGGGAGGGAGACCGGGTCAGCCTCATCGCCACCGGGGGAGGCGCCTGGTGGACGACCCGCATGCCGGAGGGCCGCTCCGACCTTCTGGCCATCCTGAGGAACCTGGACGGCCGGCGCTTCCCCGAGAGCGCCACCGATCGCATGACCGATTACGAGGCGGTCCGCATCTCTGTCTACCAGGACACCCTGGTGGCAAACCGGGTGATGGACCGCTGGCAGCGCTACGGATCGACGACGCGGCAGGGCATGCAGGACACTCGCCTGCGCCAGCAGGGGAGCGCCGTCCCCGGCGCGATCGACCTGTACGTGGAGAGCCGCGCCTCCGAGGCCTACCTGAAGCTCAAGTCCCGCATGGGGGTCACCCTGGCCGCCCTGGAGCGCGCCCTCCTGCCGCTCGCCCGGAGCCGCGACCGGAAGGCGGTGATCCTGGTCTCGGAGGGCTTCGTGAACGACGTGTCGCAGGAGGGGTTCAAGCAGGTCACGGAGGCGGCGCGGCGGGCGAACGCCAGCCTGTACTTCGTGGACACCCGCGGCCTGGAGGCGGGACTCGCCGGCTACAGCGCGCAGTTCGGGGCGCCGCTCGAGGAGCGGGACCTGATGGCCGCCGTGGCCGACGTGAGCCAGGAAGGAGAGGGGTCGGCCGCCCTCGCCCTGGACACCGGCGGCTTCTCGGTCCGCAACACGAACGACTTCGCCGCGGGAGTAGTGCGCATCGGACGCGAGTCCAGCGGCTACTACCTGATCGGCTTCAACCCGGGCGACATCCCCCACGACGGGCGGTTCCGGAAGATCGCGGTCCGGGTCCAGGGGAAGGGCCTCACGGTCCGCGCCCGGCGGGGCTATTACGCGCCCGCGGAGGGCGCCAAGGCGCCGTCGGCCAAGCCGGGGACGGGCGACTCGGACCTGCAGAGGGCCCTGGACGCCCCCGGGTTCCTGGACGGGATCCCGCTGCGGATGACGGCCTACGTGCTGGAGGAGACGAGCCTCGGCAAGGCCCGCGTGCTGGCGGCGGCCGACGCGGACGTCGCCCGGCTGGCCTTCGAGGAAGTGCAGGGGAAGAGCGTGGCCACCCTGGACACGCTGATGGTGGTGGCCCACCGGGACAGCGGCGAGTTCCAGCGGAGCGACCAGCAGGTCAGCCTGCAGCGCCGCCCCGGGTCGGCCCCCCGGGGGCCCTCCTGGTACACGATGGTCCGCGAGTTCGACCTCGCCCCAGGCGGGTACCAGGCCCGGCTCGTGGTGCGCGATCCGGCCAGCCAGCGGATCGGGAGCCTGGCCTTCGAGTTCGACGTGCCGCCGCTCGACCAGCTGCGGGTATCGACCCCGATCCTGACGGACACCGTCCAGCAGCCCCCGGGTCAGGCCGTTCCGTCGCCGGTGCTGCTGGCCCGACGTACCTTCGCCGCCGGAGGCACCCTCTATTGCCGGTTCGACGTGTTCGGCATGGCGAAGGACAAGGACCGGGGCATGCCGCGAGTGCGATCCGGCCACCTGCTCCGGCGGGCCGACGGCGCCGTCATCAGCCGCAGCGCGCCGACCTGGATCGAGCCCACGTCGCTCGGCGCCGTGGCGCGCATGCTGAAGATCCCGCTGGAACGGGCGGGCCCGGGAGACTACGAGCTGGTCCTCAGCATCGAGGATGCGCTTTCCGGCCGGACCCGCGAGGTGGTCGAGCCATTCCGGCTCGACTGAGCCTCATTTCTTCTTAAGGACCGCCAGCAGCCGCTTGGCCGTCTCGAGGTTCCGGGGGTCCTGGCCCGTCATCGATGCGTACTTTTCGAGCTGGGCAACCGCGTCCGGCACCCGGTTCTCGCCCA
>WNFV01035497.1_pt1 | contig 13467 bp, 11 predicted proteins | sample 5400101 | NCBI WGS metagenome assembly WNFV01 (sample SAMN13153361, study PRJNA577476) | soil metagenome | isolation source: 115 cm soil or saprolite under grassland replicate 1 | place: USA:California | collected 2016-06-15
TTGCAGCTCTGCGCGATCGAGATCAGGCGAAAGTTTTACCAGAAGAGGTAAAACTCCTCGACCATCAGCTTGTTTCGACAATTCTTGATTACGTGCCTGGAGCGCTCGCAGTAGTTCTTCAAGTTGCTCTTCTCGTTGCAGCTCTCTTAACCGAGGCGTATTTGGTGAACTGACATTAACCGCTACGTAATCAGCAACCGGATACACCGCTTCAAAGCTCTTAAGGTAATCGGTGACTGCATCCTCGAGCGCAACTACCTTGCTCTTCCCGATGCTGACGCCCAGAACGCAATCAGGTTTATTGTTCTCGACGCGTCGAGCAAATGCAGCAGCGCCCTCGTTGTTAAATCCGGCGCGATTGATTAACGCCTTATCGAGTGGCAACCGAAACAAGCGCGGCCGCTGGTTGCCTGGTTGGGGATGATAGGTCACCGTGCCGGCTTCAATGAAACCAAAACCCAGGGCCGCGAGAGACTCGAGCGCCACTCCATCCTTGTCAAACCCTGCGGCGAGCCCAACCGGATTTGAAAATGTCAGACCAAAGCGTCGCAGCTTCCCAAATGGGCTGCGTTTGAAACGGTCATCCAATAAAGTCCTGGTAAGTTTTGGAGCCAGGGAAAGGGAATGCAGTGCCAGTTGGTGGGCTGTCTCTGGTGGCAAGCGAAAGAGTAGAGGTCGCAGCAATGAGCGATAGAGCATGAACGGCTCTGAGATGTCCTGCTTCGGCGTTTGCAAAAGCGAGACTAACAGAGGCTGTTAGATCAAGACAAGGTCAGCACTGCGGGTATTGGCTTACGCCTTAGCTTTTCCTTCTCCCATTACAAACGTCCGAAGAAACGCACGTCGAATTGAAGCAGCAACCTGAGCAACAATCACCGTCTGTTAGGCAACTACCCTGGTTTTGGGTGCAGGTCGCTTGTGCCCTCGCTGTGGGCACCAGAATCAAAGTAATAATGGGATTCGTCTCGCGCGTGGGAGTTGTGCCATTTGGTTGAACCTCGATGCAAAGTCCGGGCGATGGTTGCGCGACTTATAAACAAAGCAAGTTTTCAAGTCAAGCTTTTCTCAGAGTTCCTAATTCACTCGGCGGGTCGTTGCTTGTCACTCGTTCTTGTTCTTGTTAGTATCCCGCGAAATGGATTTCATCGAGAAGGCGCGCATCATGGATAGCCCGCGAATCAACCGCGCGCTCGCCCGCCTCGCTTCCGAAGTTGTAGAAGAAAACCACGGTGCCGGCGATCTCTATCTGGTGGGCATTCGGCGCAGAGGGGTGCCGCTGGCGGAACGCATGGCTGATAAGATTGCCGATCTCGAAGGTGATCGACCGCCAGTCGGGATCCTGGACATCACGCTCTACCGCGATGATCTATCGACAGTCGGCGCCAAGCCTATTGTTAACCGCACAGACCTGCCCGGCGACATTGAAAACCGCAATATCGTTCTCATTGATGACGTTCTTTATACGGGACGGACTATCCGCGCCGCACTTGATCAACTAATAGACTTTGGCCGGCCCAGACGCGTGCAGCTTGCCGTGCTCATCGATCGCGGCAAAGAGCATCGCGAACTGCCTATTCAAGCAGACTACATTGGCAAGTTGGTGCCGACGAAAAAAAGCGAGATAATCAAGGTGATGCTTCAGGAGTTTGATGAAGAAGAGGGCGTCCGGTTAGCAACAGCGGCCAGCAATGGCCGCTTTTTTTGTATCTTCTGTTAATGGTCAGTAGTCAGTGGTCCGTTGTCATTAGTCTCTGGTTTGTTGTAGATGACGTTACGGTGCAAATGAATCCCGGAAGTCATTCTACGATCTTAAATACGAGGCGCAGTGGAAAGGACCGACTTTGAAAAACTGAGAGTCTATCGATTGTCAGAGAAGCTAGCAGATGAATTTGCTTATCTCAACTCGATCGGACCTCCTGGAAACTCGTAGGGCAAATCGGGAATACGAAATTAGAATCACACTAGCCACTGATTAAACGGACTACGGACTACAAACTGCGGACCACTAACCATGAACTTTAATCGCAAACACTTACTCGGGATTCGGGAACTCGAAGCCGGCGAGATAACGCACCTGCTTGATACGGCCGAAACATTTCGCGATATCTCTCGTCGTGAAATCAAGAAGGTGCCGGCGCTTCGGGGACGAACGGTCATCAACCTGTTTTTTGAATCGTCAACGCGAACCCGTACGTGAGCAAGGGTGAGACACTTCTGGATATGGCGCGTAATCTCGAAGCGATGTCGCCTGACTGCATTGTCGTGCGTCATTCGATGGCGGGCGCGCCACAACATCTCGCAAGGATGGGAAACGCACCGATCGTCAACGCCGGTGATGGTTCGCATGAACATCCTACCCAGGCGCTGTTAGACGCCTTAACGATCCGCGAACATAAGGGCCACATCGAAGGTCTAAAGATTGCCATCATCGGCGATGTACTTCATTCGCGCGTTGCTCGTTCAAACATTCATCTGCTTACGAAGCTTGGCGCGACCGTTAGTATCGCCGGGCCCGGTACGCTGGTGCCTGCGGAGTTCGGCGAGCTCGTCGAACAGGGTCTACGCGTGGAGAAGCAAATCGAAGATGCCATCGAGGGTGCCGACGTGGTGATGATTTTGAGAATCCAACGCGAGCGCCAGGATGCTGCGTTTTTTCCTTCAATGCGAGAATATGCGGTGCATTTTGGACTTAAGCCGAAGCACCTGGAGCGTGCTGCAGCCGATGCGATCGTGATGCACCCGGGTCCAATAAACCGAGGCATAGAGATCGCTTCGGAAATCGCTGACGGCAGCCGCTCGTTGATTTTGGATCAGGTGGCAAACGGAGTTGCGGTGCGCATGGCGGTGCTTTATCTGCTTGCGGGTGGTGGCCGCGCTGAACTGGAAGAAAAGGGTCATTGAAGTGAAGCTCGTAATCGCAAACGGCTACGTAATCGATCCGACGCAGGGAATAAACTCCGGAAAGAACCTCTTGATCGAGGACGACCGGATCATCGGTCTACTCGATCCCGGTGAACAATTTCCTGAAGGCGCGGAAGTTCTCGACGCAACCGGTCTGATTGTTGGCCCGGGTTTCATTGATCTTCATACGCATTTGCGCGAACCGGGAGCGGAGTACAAAGAAACGATTGCGACCGGCGCAGCGGCGGCCGTAGCAGGGGGATGGACCTCAGTCTGCGCAATGCCCAACACGGATCCGGTAAACGATAGCCCGGCGGTTACACGCTTCATCATCGAACAAGCGCAGCGTGCGCAGCTCGCAAATGTGTTTCCCATTGGAGCCATCACGAAGGGAAGCGAAGGCCGGGAGCTTTCCGAAATGGGCGAAATGAAGAGTGCCGGCATTGTAGCCGTTTCGGATGATGGCCGTCCCGTGCCCACCGCCGGCATAATGCGGCGCGCGATGGAATATGCGCGTGGTTTTGATCTTACCGTTGTGGACCACTGCCAGGATCTCTCCCTGAGCGCGGGTGGTGTCATGCACGAGGGACGCTGGTCTCTGATTCTTGGTTTGAAAGGGATGCCGGCCGCCGCGGAGGATGTGCACGTCATTCGCGATTGCGTCTTAGCAAAGCTTACCGGCGCATCCGTTCATATCGCGCATGTCTCGACCTGTGGAGCACTAGACGCGGTTCGTCGCGCCAGAGAACTTGGACTACGAGTAACGTGCGAAGTGGCGCCGCATCATTGGACGCTAACCGACGAGGCCCTTGCCGACTACGATACAAACACCAAGATGAGCCCTCCGGTGCGCAGCCGGGATCACGTCGAAGCGCTGCTGCAGGGATTGCGTGATGGAACGATCGACGCGATCGCTACCGATCACGCTCCTCATCATGCGGATGAAAAGGCTTTGGAATTTGATCAGGCGCCTTTTGGCATCACGGGACTGGAGACTGCAGTTGGCTTAGCTTTCGATCTCGTTAATCAGGGAATCATCGATCTCGAACGACTGGTGACACTGTGCTCTACGAATCCGGCGCGCATCTTTAACTTGCTCGACCGGGGAACCTTAGCAGAGCACGCTTATGCAGACGTGACAATCCTGGATCCCGCCTGCAAATGGGTGTTTGACGTGGCATCTTCAAAATCAAAAAGCCGCAACACTCCGTTTCACGGGAGGGCTATGACCGGCGCTGCAGTGGCGACTATCGTCGGCGGGCGCGTCGTCTACCTCCATCCCAACTACTCTCGCATCACCGACACCAGGCATCGCAACGCCACAGTTAAGTGAGACAGCTTTCCTCGTTTAGTTGGACACAGAAGATTTTCCATTCATCATTTTCGATTTGTCATTTCGCGAATTCAAATTTAGAAGTGCAGCAGTTTCATTCACACCTGGCTTCGTCCAGGTATAGTGATGGGCAATGAATTCGAAAACCGTTAAAAACGGTTTGCCGCTTCGCTTTGGGCTACCGGACACCTGGCTGAAGCCAGGTGTGTGAATATCAGAAGCCCGAAAGCAACATTCCAGGACGGCCTGTGTTGCGCTTCCAAGTAAATACGCGAATGAGAATTGTTAAATGAGATATGGAAAATCTCTTTGAGACCGTCGGCAGGTGCCTGTCCTTCCTAAAAAGAAAAACCCGTCGCGTCTCCCTTTCGCGACGGGTTTTCCGTTAGTCGCCTACTTACGTAATAACCGGGGCGACTGAACCGAGGGATGAAGGCAGAAGGATGAAGGATGAAACGCCTGATCAAGAAGCACTGAAGGGCAGATAACAAGACTCGGAAAGGCGGGACCAACTACACTGGCAGGAAAACTGGAGCCAGGCTTTTCTTTTTCATCCTTCATCCTTCCACCTTCATCCCTAAACTTTGGAAGCCCGCCCGCGCTCTCCCCTTCGCTTGCGGGCCTCCAGGCATCGGCGGCCGCGAGGCTGCCGATTTCTTTTGTCCGATAGACTGTTTGTCGACACCACTCGATAAACTATGTTCTTCGGACTCGGGGGACGGCTAGCGAACATTCGCCGCCGGTAGTGACAGCGTCTGGTTCAGGATCACCCCAAACTCAGTGCCTGTCTTAACCACAGCCTCATGACCCTTTGAGAACAGCGCGCCGGCTACGCCAAGGCCCGCTCCCACACCAGCACCAATCCCCGCACCTTTGCCGCCGCCTGCGATCGCGCCAATCAGAGCGCCCGTAGCAGCGCCACCGCCGATGAAGACGACGTTGCGCTTCGTAGCAGATCGTCCGGAGACCTCACCCTCGTTATCAGCATTCACGTTATCCGCTGTGACATCTGTCAAATCGCCGTTGATTGCGCGCGCGATCCCAGTTGGCAAGCGAAGCGAAACAAAATGAACACCAAGCGTACCGGCCTTGCTCTTCCGCGATGCGCGCTCAATAGTGGTTATGCGTCCCGTTATTTCGCTACCCGCGGGAATCACTTCAATGCCACTGGCATAAACGGGATCCACGACCGTAGTCGTAAACTGATCACCAACACGCGCTGTTTCAGAAGAAATATTTTGATTCATCCTGACACGAATTATCTGACCGGCGTTGACGTTGTAGTAAACGGTGGCCGGCGCGACTTCTTTAACGACCTTACGCACAGGAGCGCGTCGTCTCAGCGCTGGCCGGCGTCTGGTCTGAGCAAAAGCCGGAATCACACTGGAAGTAATGAGCACGAGTAAAATAAGAGCGCTAGTTAAAGCGCGTGAGAATCCATTAGTAGTTTTTGTTTTCATTTCGATTCTCCGCATTTTCAGTCTGCGCAATTTCAATCGGCGCAGTTTTGATGCAGTGGTCCCGACATTTCGTATCTGAAGTTTCCAATTTCTAAGAGTAGCCATTTCAATCACCATCCATTGGTGCGTCTGCCGCTGCTGATCTTTCTCGCAGTGTACTGTCGCGCTCCGCAGGTGCTTCAGCAACGATCGTGCCAACCTGGCCTTTCCCGACGCGTGCGCAGAACCCTAACTATTTGTTGATTTAGAGGCCCGTTCGTAAGGCCGGCGAAGGCCTACTTTCAGAGCGTAGACGATGTGCGAATTGGTGAAGACTTAAATGCACGATATGGAGTAGCGAATCGACGCAGCCGTAAGGTCGGAAGTCGGTAGCCGTTTTCGCGCTTTCGGCGAATACGGAACCGGGAGCGATAGCGACCGGCTTCAACCTGCGATACACAAACCGTTCAATGCATGCTGCAAAGAAGTTCGTAACCGGGTCCTTGTTTGGGCAATAACATACATGGCTCACCTAAGGCGAGTGAGATTGCCTCTCCAGGCGACATGAAGCAGATGTATTAGAGATGGAGCAGATGTATTTGCAACCCGGAGGGTTGTCAGAAAGTAGCCGGAGGTCGAAGCGAAGCGAAGACCTCCGGTCGTGGATTGATCGGTTCGCACCCTGTAGGGGTGCCAGCTGCTACTATCTTGCAGCCCTCCAGGGCTGCCCAAACCCGGTTAGGTGAGCCAAGCATGTTTTTACCCTTGGGCAGCTATCAAACACGAAACGTGTCGGAGCGCCAGTTCTTGATTGCCTGCTTGATGTCCCTGGTCCTGGCAAAGTTGCCGGCAGCCGCTCGGCCCAGCAGCTCCTCCAACTCTTCGTCGGCGGCGAAGCGAAGTGCCACTATCTGAGCGTGGCTCAACGCTGTGATCTGTTGCCTGATGGCAGGGGAGAGAACTTGCTGGTAACGAATTGTTTCTTCCAGCCGTATGATGCGGTCCTGCACTTTCAACGAATTCAAGCGAACAAGGAAGGTCAGTACCAGCAGGGCCAGCGAGACCACGACCCACCAACCCGAATTCCAGCCGGGCGACATTGCAAACAGGACGATGGACCAAACGAAGTTAATCAACATCACCGGCAAGACGAAGAAGTGAAACGGTGGATGCCAACGCGTGTGATTTGCGAAGGTTTGGGTAGTTGCCATGATTAGCTCCTCACAGAATGTGTCCGAAAGACTTCAGCTTGTCGCTGTCCTTAAAATTTTAGGCGTCACAAATTCGTCGGCAGCAGCGGTCCCGAGCCAGACGCCGAGGTTGCGGCCCTGGGTAGCTCCGGCGTGAAATCCTCGCCGGGATTAATGAACTGGTTTCTCTCAAAGCGATATTGCTTGTCATACAACTGCTTATAGCGTCCATCAGTGGCGAGCAACTCTTCATGCGTGCCGCGTTCAACTATCTCACCGCCTTCCAATACCAGAATTTGATCGGCGCTGCGAATCGTTGACAGGCGATGAGCGATGACAAATGTAGTGCGGCCCCGACGTAATGATTGCAAACCATCCTGGATCAACGCCTCGCTCTCGCTATCGAGACTGGAGGTAGCTTCATCGAGAATAAGAATTTTCGGCCCCGCCAGAATTGCGCGAGCAATCGCCACTCGCTGGCGTTGCCCACCGGATAACTTCACGCCGCGCTCGCCGACTACAGTGTCGTAGCCATCGGCAAAACCGTTAATGAACTCCTCGCAGTGGGCAATGCGGCTGGCTGCGATTATTTGCTCGCGTGTCGCGTGTGGATGAGAAAAGCCAATGTTCTCCGCGATTGTGCCATCAAAAAGAAAGTTGTCCTGCAAGACGACGCCGAGTTGGCTGCGATAATCCTTCAAACGAATAGAAGCAAGGTCGCGGTCGTCAATGGTTACGTTACCTTCGAGCGGCCGATTAAAAGCCATCACTAAACTAATCAGGGTCGACTTGCCTGAACCGCTCGAGCCAACCAGCGCCGTAGTCGAACCGGCGAGCGCGCGGAAGGAAACATTTTTCAGGACTGGCACGCTCTCGTTGTATTCAAAACTAACGTTCTCAAACGCCACTTCACCACAAATCTCTGGCAGCGATAAGCGATCAGCCTCATCCGCATCTTCAGTTGCCATGCGTTTAATTTCGCGTATGCGATCGAGACCTGCAAAAGCTTCCGTGATCTGTGTGCCAATAGAAGCGATCTCAACCAGCGGAGCGGCCACCAGCCCAGTGAAGATCATGTACATAAAGAAGTCGCCGAGCGTCATCTGGCCGTTGAGAATGGCCCGTCCGCCCACCAGAATTAAGATGACGCCGATCACTCCGACGATAACAGTCGAGAAGGCAGTGACTGCGGCTACACCAGTCATGGATCGCGCGACGTTGCGAAACAGCCGGTGAGCACCGCGCGCGAAAACCAGCTCCTCGCGTTTCTCGGCTGCATAAGCTTTAACAATGCGAATACCGCCCAGCGATTCAGCCAGCCGGCCGGTGACTTCCGCGTTGATTTGACCGCGCTCGCGAAAGAGCGGCCGCAGCCGTTTAAAGGCCAGCGCCATTGCGCCGCCAAATGAGCCGAGGGCCAGCAGCGTGATCGAAGTCAGTCGCCAGTTCAAATAGAAAAGCACGCCGAGCGCGATGCATGCCGTCACCAGACCACCAACGAGTTGCACCAGCCCGGTGCCTACAAGATTTCGAATACCCTCGGCGTCGGTCATGATGCGCGAGATGAGGATGCCCGTTTGCGTCGAATCGAAGTAGCGAATGGGCAAACGCGCTACGTGCTCCTGCACGCTCTTGCGCATTTCTGTTATGGCCCGTTGCGCGGCCACGCCCAACACCTGCGTGAGAGCAAATGAGCCAAACGCCTGGATCAATGTCGCCGTGCCTGCCGCCAGCGCCAATGGGACCAGCAGTTCACTGCGATGTTTGATAATGACGTCATCGATTAAGTATTTGGAGCTGGCGGGCAGGACAAGTCCGGCGAGCCGGTTAACGATCATGAGGAACATCCCCAACGCCAGGCGATGACGATGAGTGTAAATAAGTTCGCGCGCATCGCGCCAGGCGTTTGCCGGCGAGATACGCTTTTTCTCTTTCTTTTCCTTGTCCATGTTGTTTATTGCCGTACTCATAATTGTCGGCAATCGTCTCAGCAGTCGACTTAAAGTGCAAGTTGGGTACCAAATTGCGCATCTCTGTGCCGCCTCTGCGCACTCTGTGTCTCTGTGTTGAGTCTTCGTAGACTCTTTCAACCACAGAGAGACGGAGAACACAAAGGTTGTGCAGAAAAAACGAGGTTGAGCACTACCCAGGAACAAGCCAACAGTGTGCGTTGCAGTAATCGGTGTTAGGATGAACTACAACTTGCAGGAGGTGGACGCAATGGGATGGGATGGAGACGATTTGGCGGGGAAGATGGAAGAGGTGTTTGAACGGCAGCAGGCGGCGGCGGATGCCCGCGCGAATCGGGGTACGTCCTCCGCAGAGGAGCGCGCCCGTAGCGCGAAATTTGAATCGCTCCGACTCTCCCGCTCTCGCATCATGAACCAACTAGCGAGCGCGACTAACGCCGCGCATCGCACCATGCTCGAACGGGCATTGAAGTCTATCAACGACGAGATGGCGCAATAGCAGCGAAGACAGTCGACAGTCGAGAGTCGACAGTCCACAGTCGACAGTCTACAGTCCGCTCTTTGCTCGCCGCCCATTGGTCCCGGCTCGCACCCGGCGCAAGGCCTCCGTTATTAGCTCCGAATTATCTCGCGCAATTCTGTCATCAGGCATAAGCAGAGTGTCTTCCAGTCCGACTCGCACGTCATAGCCGCGCGCAATTGCCTCGTCCATCATGGGCCAGACAGTCGCTCCGGTGCCGTGAAGCAGGCGCGGCAATTTTACCGATCCGGATTCGAGAGCTTTCTCAATCGTCGTCACAGTTTCAATTGCGCGCTTCATTTCCTGCTCCTGCGGCTCAATGAGAATGCGAATGCAATGAGGAGTGGCTCTGCCTGAGTTTTCGACGCGCTGTTGGTTAGCCAAACCGCCTTTTAAAAAAACCTCCGTCGCATTCGCATCGCATAGTCCCGCTTCAACATCCACACCGCGTGAAAGCAGAAGTCTCGCCAGTTCAACCGCGCCGTCTTCACTAAAGTTGACGGAGGCAAATCCAGGCAACACGTCCCAGGCCGCTACTGCGTGCAACCGAGCAGCAGGATCTGGCAAAATCCATGCACCTGTACTTATTCCAACCTGGGCCTTTGTGGAAACAGGCAGCACCTTCAAAAGCGTCCGCGCGACATCCTTTGCGTACAGACTTTCTGACTGAGGGCTTTGATCACTTGACGCGTAACGAACGTGGAGGTGGACCGCACCGGCTCCAGCTTTCAGACACTCAAGCACAGCCGCTGCTTGTTCATCCGGGCTTACCGGCACTGCCTGGTGTTCAGCCTGCGTCCGTCCGCCGTTTATTGCCGCCTTGATTAACATACTTAAGTGCTGAGTGCTGAGTGCCGTGTGCTGTCTGCTGTTTACTGTTTACTCACCCGTATAAAAAAACCGAGCGCGATCATCACGATGCCGCCAATTATCGTAGCTCGACGGCTCCGCCATTCATTGGTAGTGGCGCTCCCAGATAGTTCCGCCCATTTCGCGAGTAGTGTACTGAGGCGCCGGCATCCCCACCGTGAAATAAGTCTTGCCGTAAGTGATGCTCCTCCATCCTGCCGTTGTAGTGCTCCAGTTGACCCAGTACAGACCCTTGTGCAGTCCGGTTCGTAAATCCGCGCGCATCGATTTGCCGCTAGCATCGCCCGAGTCGATTCTCGATCTTGTTACCACCGATTTTCCGGCCAGATAGTCCATCTCTCCAGAAGGCAGCAACCTGATTGTTGGGGTTACGTCCATTGTGGATTCGGCAGCGAGTTTGTTGCTGAAGTTGAGTATCACCACGGAAGGAGCTTCCTCAATGACGGCCGCTGCTGGCGGGTTGGAGTTAACGAATCGCGCCCGCGGTATTACCAGGTCAAACACTCCAAAGAGCAGCAACGCGAAGCCGGAAAGAACTAGTAAGCCGCGAAGGATGAGATTCATGGTCACCGACACCGAGTGCTTGCTTAGTACTGAGTACTGTCTACTGTGCTGAGTACTGTCTACTGTTCACTGTTTTCATTATCTCAGCATGGGCCTCTAGTATTTCAGTCGTCTGCTCCGCGTTGGGTTCGAGCGACCAGTCTTCGTGGTCCCAGGTACCGCCGAGAATAATTCCGTCACGCCGCGGGAACATGTAGGACGATCCACTAAGGTAACAATAATCAACTTCCGGCTGCGGCAACAGCACTTCCAGTTGACCGCGAACAGGGATGAGCCGCTGATCGCCAAAGAGTGCTCTGGCGCCTAGTCCGGTGCAGTTAAAGACAACCGGCTCGGCAATGCGCGCAATCTCTTCACGACTGCGAAACTCCCTTACCACCAGCTTACCGCCGGCGATGTAGAAGTCGCGCAACAACGCGTTGAGGTAGACGTGTGGCTCAATCATCATCGTGTTGAACTGCCGAACATAAGGAAATCCGAAGTATTGCTGGGCATCACGATAAGTTTCGGTTTGGGGATACAATTGCCCGCCGCCAAGCAGTTCGCGAGACAGTGATGCTTCGTTGCGCATAAGTTCATAAGTCTCTGTCCAGCGCACACCATATTCGGTTCCCACCAGGGTTTGAAAAGCTTTGTTGGAAATCTGACAAGCAACTCGAAACTGATCCGAAAACTTCGACGTAACCGCTTGCGGCTCAAAGACCGACGAGGGATACCAAAATGCGCCGGCGATGTTTGAAGTCGTTTCGGGAGGAAGGTCCTTCGCGTAGATAGTCACGGTGCCCGGGCCATTCTGAAAACGCCGCTGTAGTAAGCGAGCCGTTGCCAAACCGTTTACGCCGCATCCGAGCACAGCGAAACGTCTCGCACGAGTTCGGTATTGGCGGGTGCTACGTCGTCTTGCGTCTACCGCCTGCGGTAGCGGGCCGGTCTGTATGAAGTCTCGTGCGAGCTCCACGGCGAGGGAGGCAGTCCCCCACGACAGTGTCACACCAGCGCCGCCATGACCATAATTGTGGACAAGCAGTTTGTTGCCGAATCGCTCCGCCTCGACTACGAAGCCCTCCGAACGATACGGTCTAAGGCCGACGACTTCACGAATGATGCGGTTGCGGGAAACTTTGACTGGCGCGAAGTGGCGTACGTCGGGACGTGCCTGGCTCTGAGCAGGGAAGTGCCGCTTCGGCTCGCCTGGCGTGGGGAAACGAATGACTTCGGCGGCCAGCGCCCTGCTCAAAGCCCGCGGCTCAACGCTCACCGCGACCGTACTCGCCATCAACGCTGATTGCAGAAATCTGCGCCGGTCGATTTCAGATCTGACTTTGTTTGCTCCACTGAGCATAAGTGCTGAGCGCTGAGTGCTGACGGCGTCCCGCGCACTGCAGACGGCGTCCCGCGCACTGCAGACGGCGTCCCGCGCACTGCAGACGGCGTCCCGCGCACTGCAGACGGCGTCCCGCGCACTGCAGACGCCGTCCCGCGCACTGCAGACGGCGCCCCGCGCACTGCAGACGGCGCCCCGCGCACTGCAGACGGCGCCCCGCGCACTGCAGACGGCGCCCCGCGCACTGCTGACGGCGTCCCGCGCAGTGCAGACGGCGCCCCGCGCACTACTCACTGCCAACCACTCCTTCCCCTTGCCCCTTTACCCTTTCCCCAATTCCCCCAGTCCTCCGGTTCCCCCGCTTTCCCTTAGCTACCGCAATACTCCGAGTTCGTCCAACGATGCTTGCAACTCAGCGGGACCAGTGTAGACGCGAAACGCTCCTGCGCGTGTCAACTCGTCTTCGCCGTAACCACCACTCAGCAGACCGATGGAAAGCATGCGCGCGCGGCGTGCTGCCAGCAAGTCCCAAACTGCGTCGCCTACCACGAAGCATTCATCGACCGGCACTCCCAGCCGTTGTTGACAGTTAAGGAACAGGTCAGGAGCGGGCTTGGCTCGCAGCACGTCGCCGCGCTCGACCACGAGTGTCTCGCTCCCGACACCAAGCGCATCTAACGAAGCATCAATTTCGGGTCGTCTGCCGGAGGTTGCAATGCCGTGTGAGATACCCTTGTCGCGAAGAAAACGCAGCAACTCCACAGCCCCTGGCAGCACCCGGCGTTCAGGCAGGAACTCCTGAAATAATTCTCCGTGGCGTTGTTGCAGCGCATCGGCCTCGGCCGCCGAAATCTCACGTCCCAGTTCGCGGGCGACGGCACGCGTGAAGAGACCGCCACTCATCCCGATGCGGCGATGAATGCGCCAACCATCGACAGCCATGCCTGCCTCCGCCAGGGCGCGCTGCCATGAGAAGACGTGTGCATAGACGGTGTCGACGAGCGTTCCATCAAGATCAAAAATCAGAGCTGACATAATGCGATTGCTGATTGCTGATTGCTATTGCTGAATGCCTGTTCTGACTCCTGAATGGCCCAGCCCACTGCTCACCGCTCACTGTTCTCACATCCCCAACTCGGCTCGCGTCTGTAACAAACGCAGTATCCCGCCGCGCGAAATGAAACCTTCAACGCGGCCATCCTTTACCACGGGCAACTGATTCACATCCTCCCTGGCCATGATCTCCATCGCTTCGGTTACTGGCGTGTCGGGAGTAACGGCGCGCACTTGATCCAAGGGTCGCATCACCTCGGCTACCGTTATGTAAGGCCAGCGCGCGTGGTCTATTTCTTTGAT
>WNFV01021449.1_pt1 | contig 13462 bp, 8 predicted proteins | sample 5400101 | NCBI WGS metagenome assembly WNFV01 (sample SAMN13153361, study PRJNA577476) | soil metagenome | isolation source: 115 cm soil or saprolite under grassland replicate 1 | place: USA:California | collected 2016-06-15
CCCGATGATCAGAGTTAAACCGAATGCGCCAATGCAGTTGTCCTAATTTGGCTTTCCAGGTCATGCGCGTCGGCTACTGACACTTCTCGGCAAACAAAAAGCGGAGGCCGATTTGGTCTCCGCTTTTTAAGTTTTCAGACTCTCAGGTTCTCAATTTTTAGAACTGGAATCGTAATCCGAGTTGAACTTGACGCTCACGGAAGAGCGTACTATCGGCTGCGGTGACTCCGCCGAAGGCGGTGTTGAAGTTCAACACGCCGCTGGTCAGGGTGTACATTGTGCTGTTGACGCCGGTGACCAACAAGGTGTTGGGCAGATTGAACACCTCGCCCAGGAACTCCAGGTTCGCCTTCTCCTTGATGTAGAAGCGGCGTGATAGGCGAAGATTAAAGATGTTCTGTGTCGGTCCCGTGAAGGAGTTGCGATCCGACAGCCCAAACAGCCGGTTTTGCCCGCCTGAACGATTGAGGCTGCCCGCGCCGCCGTTGCTGCCCGACACCCCGGCATCATAAGCAATACCGCTAAAAACCTGGTAGATCGGCGCGATTGACCAGCCGTCAAGCAAGGCCGTAGCGAATTTATTGCTCGACTTCACGCGAGGCGCATAGACCGCGCTGAACACGAATTTATGACGGCGATCAAAATTCGATCTGCCGCGATCCGCCCCAGGATCGAAAACATTGAATGGAGTGTTGTTGGACGTGAAGGTGGTCGAGGTTTGCAAAGTGTCTGATGCTTTCGAGAGCGTGTAGTTGGTCAGTAGTAGCAAACCATGCGAGAAACGATGATTGGCTTGCAAGACGAACGCGTTGTATTCGGATTTCACCTGACTGGCAATCTCAGTGATCTGCGCATAAGTGGTCAGCGGGCGCGCAGTGGGGAAGAGAGCCAGCGTCAGCGATTGGCCGCCGAACGGCCCATTCATGATGGGGAAAGTTTGCGATGTGTTTGGCGCCGAGAGATTGCGATCATAGAAAGTCGGCAGCCCGCGCCCGATGCTGCCAAGGTATGACGCCGACACCGTGAGGTTCTGGTACAATTCGCGTTCGAAGATTAAATCGAACTGGTGGATCATCGGGGCGCCAAAGTCTTTGGCGAAGAACTGGAGCGATGATGCCCCAGTGGGCGGGGATGGCAGCACATTCGGGAAGATCGGCGCATTTGCCGCGGCTCCTGAAAGGTTCACTTGAGTTTGTCCCGCCGGGTTGCCGGTGTTGATCAAAGCATTGTAGATGGTCGAATTGATGATGCGTCCGTAATACAAGCCGTACCCGCCACGAAGCGCGGTCTTGCCATCGCCGAAGAGATCAACGGCAAACCCGACGCGCGGGCCGAAGTTGTTCTTGTCGCTCGGCATGAACGATGTCGCCTCATTAAGCGTCCGTCCGACGTTCGGAATTACACTGGTGTCGGCGTTCGCGAGTTGCGGCTCCGGCAACTGTTGGTATTCGTATCGCACGCCCAGGTTGAAGGTCACTCGAGGCAGGAATTTCCAATCGTATTGCTTGCACGAAAAAGTTGTAGTCTTTTGTCGTAAATTCCGCGCCCAAAGGACCGAAGCCTTGGAAGAACTGACCGGTGTAGCATTTGCCTCTGAGGCGCGGTGGATTAGGTGGAGTACTAGTGGCGCAGACCGCGGTCGCGGCCAGCGGCGTTTTCCAATTGACGTAATCAATGATGAAGTCATTGATGTTGTTGTAGGAGTAAGAGCCGCTCTCGTTGCGTAGATTGGCCAGATCTTCGTTGACGCGGTTGATGTCAACGCCGAATTTAAGCGTGTTCGCGCCGACCGAGACGGTCACGTTGTCGGTGAACTGTTGTCGGCTTTCATCCGGGAACTTTGCGCGTTCCAGGAATGTCGGTTTGCCGAATTCGAGGCCATTGGGGCTCAGGTTGACGGACGGCGCGCTGCCATTGAGAGCCGTGGTGGGTTCACCTGGCAGCGGCTTCTGGCTGAATTCATACTCGAAATCGCGCGCGATCTGGACGCGGAATTCATTGACGATCTTTGGAGTCAGCGTCGAAGTCAACCGCGCCGTGCCCCAGTCGATCTTCACGAAGTCGTCACCGAAGCTGGCGCGTCCGCGCTGGTTGACCGGCTGCGTCTGGATGCCTGCGGGCGAATCCCAGCGCAGGCGATTGTAATTGATCGTGAAGGTGTTTTTGGTGTTGATCTGCCAGTCAATTTTCGGCAGGAGTAACAACTGGTCACCCCGGCGCGGCGCCTGCCCGGTCAACGAGTTGATAAACGACAGAGCGTCGTCAATTTGCCCACTGGTCAGCCCACGATTGGGAGCGGTAAGAGCAGCGCGGTTGACCGTGTTTAGATAGTTTCCATTGGCGAAGACGCCCAGTCCGGGGAAATTGCGCTTTTGCTGATCGTAGCTGAAGAAAAAGAACAGCTTGTCCTTTTTGATCGGCCCGCCCAGCGTGCCGCCGAACTGATGGCGCACATCTTCAGGTTTGGCGCCGACCTGAGTGGCGAAGCCATTGACCAGCACAGATTGGAAAGCCAGCGGAGGGCGCGCGCCCAACTCGTTGTTGCGTTGGTAGTAGAACGCGTCACCGTGCAGATCGTTGGCGCCGCTCTTGGTCACTGCGTTGGTCACGCCGCCCGCCGAGCGGCCGTATTCGGCGGAATAATTCGAGGTGTTGACTTGAAACTCACGAATCGCCGACTGACTTATTGAATAGTTAATGCGCGTGCGGCCACGCTCTTCGGAAAAGAACGCCTGGTTGTTGTCGCCTCCGTCTACCGTGTTGTTGTTCAGCAGTCCCGAAACTCCGCGAAAGCTAATCAAGCCAAAAGTGCCGTCTGGCGTCGAGCCGGGCGTCAAGAGGGCGAAATCGGACCAGCGGCGGCCGTTAATAGGCAATTCGTTGATGGCTACCTGGTTGATGTTAGTGGTGAATTCTTTGGAATCGATGTTGACGGAACCGCTCGCCACAATTTCGACGACGGACGTCGCCGCGCCGACGCTCAAGACGGCGTCAATGTTGCTCAATCGTCCGACTTCGACTATCACAGTGTCCAGCTTATACTCGGAAAACCCGGTTGCGGTTATGGTCAAGACGTAGACGCCCGGCTGCAAGTTGGTGAAGCGGAACCGTCCTTCGCTATCTGTGGTTGCGGTCTCGGTCTTATTGGTGTCCGTGCTGCGCAGCGTGACCGTCGCATTCGCTACTATCGCGTTGTTTGGGTCAGTAGCGGCGCCGCCGACCGCCCCGGTCACCGCCGATTGAGCCAGCGCCAGGCTTCCTGCGCAAGCAACCGTAAAGGCGAAAAGGATGGCCAGGCATGCAAAACGAACAGAGTTGATTTTGAACATATGTCTGCCTCTCTTGTTAAGAATGAGGAACAATTGTCCCCACAAAAGATATCGGTCGCGCGCAGCAGCCTGCCGCGCACGCCTCGAAAATGCGTGAAAGTAATTCAGATTGGTTCATCCCTGCTGGAAGCCTTGGCCGGAGAGCGGGTCCTCCTAATCGTCCGCTTGTTGTCTCGATCAGAATGGCGTGGGGCTCAACTGATCGCCTTAATTCCGTGATGTCCTATTGCGGATATAAGCTTAATTGAAGCAGGACGTCAGGGTAAATCAGGGGTTAGGTAAGGTCAAGTTAAGTGAGTGTCAAGAGTCGATCTCTTTGTTTTTCAGATTATTCCGGTAACCTTTGCCGACGGACAATAACCCGCCTAGATCTGTCGCATCCGCGAAAATCTCTGGTTAATTCCGGGAAGTCGATTTTTTAGGTCCTCGCGCCGGGGGGCGTCAATTCCTTATGGATTTTGCGACTCTCACCTTTCCGCCTTCGAGCATTTCAACGCCATAAGTCAGATTATAAGTCTGCCCGTTTTTATCGACTGCGAAGAACTGGAAGTAGCCGCGAGAGCCGTCCATCTTCATCGTGACTGGGAATCGCCCCGCGACGTCTTCGCGGAAGCGCGTGTCGTAGTCGCGCCTCGCGGGGTCGTAGGCCAGCACTTTTACCCGGTCGAAATCCACTCCTTCGTCGGCGCCTAAATTCTTGCGTTCGAGAACCAGAAAATGTTCGCCCGTTCTGTTGTCGTCGCCGGCCACGGTTCCGATCTTCTGCCAGCCGATGATTTCCCGCCCGCTCGAAACGTAATAGAAGATTTCAGGCGGGACTTCCAGGGCGACCGAGTCGCCGTAAATCCACCCGGCGGGCAGAACGGCGTAATCTTTCAATCTCACCTTGTACCAATTGTCGTATCTTACGCTACTTTCCGACTCTTCTTTCGCCTCACCCTTGCCTTCGACCCTCGCGGGGCGCGGCTTGCGCTCGCGGGCGACGATTTCTAGCTCGGTTTCCCTAGGGAGCGTCGTCGCTACATTGTCATCGTCGCTCCGGTCGGGCGACAGGCGCAGTTTGAGAGGCGCTTTCGATTTGCCGACGGCCTGCGTGGGGACGTCTTTGATTTCGGCGGCGATTTGGCGCGATTTCTCCACGATCTCCCGCTTCACCAGATTGACCGATCTGATCCAGCCCGATTCGCCGTTCGGCCCTTCCACTTCCGACCAACTCTCGCCGTCCTCGGCGTTCGCGCGGTCGACGACGGTGACCTGGTCACCACTCTTCAACTCGCCGACGGAGCGCGCGGCCTGAGCCGTCGAGCTTTTCAGCCTCAACCGTTCGGGCACGACGAAGGCTTTTTCGTCCGGCGTCGAAACATGTGAACAGGAGGCCATGAGCGCGGGGAGCGAAAGAATTATGGCTGCGTATGAATAAAACTTGAGGCAATTGACAAGCCGCTTCATTTGTTTCTCTCAAAACGTAACGGCGCCGGGAGTGTTAGCTGCCGGTCGCTACCGCTCCCGGCGCCGTGCAAAGACGACCTGAAGGTCAGGGGCGTTTGGCCAAGGGCGTCACGCGATCAATGCTGGCCTTCAGGTCCGCGTTGTTGCGCCCGCTGGCTTCGAAGGCCCGGTTGTAAGCGTCCAGGGCCTGCTGGTAGCGGCGCAGATTTTCGTAAACGTAGCCGAGATAATAGAGCGTGTTGAAGTCGCCGGGGTTGAGTTTGTCGGCTTGCGTGAGCATCTCGGCCGCCCGCGTCCACGACTTGTTCTGCGCGTGCGCGAGGCCGAGGTTGAAATAGAGCGTGGCGGAAGGCGGTTTGCTGACTTCCAGCGCGCGCGACAGGGTCATCTCGGCGTTGGTGTATTTCTTGGCCTGCAGAAAAGCCCGGCCGAGCAGTTCGAGCGACCCCGCGTCTTCGCGCAAGTTCTTCAGGCTGGTCGCCACGCGGGTCGCCTCCTCGAAGTACGAACTGGCTTTCTTCTCGTCGCTCTCGTCCGCGCCCTGCCGCAGCAGGGATTCGGCCAGCAACCTGAGCATCTCCGCGTTCGCAGGGTCGGCGGCGACACCCGACCGCAGCGCCGCGATGGCTTCGTTGAGCCTGCCGGCGCGGAAGTGCGCGATGCCCAGGTAATACCACGAATCGGCGTCCTTCGGATCGAGTTTGACCGCCTTTTGAAAAGCCTCTGAAGCCGCTTCCGCCCGGTTGAGATTGGCGTAGGTCACGCCGAGCAGGTAGAAGTTGACAGCGACGTTCATCTGGACTCTGACCAGCGTTTCAAAGTAGGGAAGCGCCTTGTCATAATCCTTGAGCAACATGTGCGATTGTCCGAGCGCGCGGTAGAGGTCGGGATCATTGCGGTTATCTTTGCGCTTAAGCTCCAGGGCTTTTTCCAGAGGCTGGATCGCCGACTTGTAATCCTTGAGCTGATAATAAGACAGCCCTATGAATTTCCAACTGTCGGAGTGATCCGGGGCCTCATCCAGCACCTTCCGGAATTCGGCGATCGCTTCGCGGAACTGGCCCTGTTTGTAGAGCGAGACGGCCCTCTCCCAATCGAATTTGATGACCGGCGTCGCGCCAGAAATTGCGACAGAGGATGTCGCGACGGAGATCGAAATCAGCAAACCGGAAACTGCAAAAATCTTTTTCATCGCCCCTTCTCCTGAATTTTCAATGACAACGAGATTCCAAGCGCGAAGGCGCATGCTTCCTGGGAGCGCAGGCATCCTTGCCTGCTTACTTCGATCAGTCAGCCCCTTCCTGAATCCCGCAGGCAAGGATGCCTGCGCTCCCAGGAAGGCGCATGCGTCGGTTTTAGAGTGGCTCACAATACGCCGGGTTGTATCGGGAGTCGATTTGCCAGGGGGGTAATTTATGTTAACTCAATCGGCGCTTCTTTTCCACGAGCCGTTTTCCAATAAGTCCTCACTCACGGCGCCGCCTTCCTGTCGCGGTTGAAACCATTCCGCCACCAGTTCGCGCAGCTTGGCGCCTTCGAAGCGGCCTCGCAAGGCGTTGATGATTTCAAGATGCGCGCGTTCGTTCCGCTCGTAGACCCCGACCCAGTAGAGGATATGCGCGCTCGCGGCCAGTTCGATCTCCACATTCAGGCGGCTCAGCTTGAAGAAACCCTTCAGGAAGATTGACCTCATCATGCTCTCTCGAACCAGTCTATAAGCCTCCTCTTCGGCGACGCGTTCCTCGGCGACCATCGCGGTATCGACGGGCATGCAGGCGCCCTCCTCCGGCAGTCGGTCGAACTGTATCAGGTCGAGTTTACCGGTTACGGCGTCGGCGGCGATGAACGTGTCGGTCGATGACCGCCCGTCGCTCCGGGTCAGCCGGAAGAAGCGATACGGGATGTAAAAATCCGTGACGATTCGCGGCCGCCCATGTCGCAGTCTGTTAAAGCGCCCGCAAAATCTCGCGACCGCCTGCGCGCGAGAGATATTCGGTTTGATGGATGTGATGATCATTTAAGACATCAGCCACCGCAGGGCGCCGCAGAGCACAGAGACAAATACATGCGCGCCGCGGCGCCTCTGTGTCCTGCGGCGCCCTCTGTGGCTAAAAACTTTTATCCCGATCTTGCATGGCCTGACCTAGGCGAAATAGACCCACAACGAGATGACCGTCGCCACCAGCAGCAGCGCCAAAGCCGTATTGACGCGCCTCTGCAACGGCGTCTCCTCTTCGGCCGGGACTTCGAGGACGCTCTTCGATTCGACCCCGCTCATTGCGATCTTCTCTTTGACGGTCTGGAACGTCAGCCCGTTGACCTTAGAGGCTTCGGGCGCGGGCGTCGACAGGCTGACGACGACCATCGTCGCCACGCAAACTAAGAACATCAATGCGGCGAAATGGAGAAAGTTCATTCCCACGTAAAACCCCAGAAAGCCGCCCTCAGGCAGCGCGCCTTTGTAATAGACTTCGAGAATGAACCGGGCGGCGCCGAGCGCGAACCCTAGCAGCAGCGACACGATCGCGCCCAGGCCGTTGATGCGTTTCCAGAAGACGCCCAGCAGAAAGACCGCCGCGATGGGCGGCGAGATGTAAGCTTGCACGCTTTGCAAGTAGATCCAGAGTTGTGAACTGATGCGGCTCATAAACGGAATCCACAATAGACTCAGCCCGACCATAGCCACTGTCGCTACGCGCCCGACATTGATCAGCCGCCTGTCCGAAGCGGCCGGCCTGAGTTTCTTGTAAAAGTCCATTGTGAAGATGGTCGGGTAGAGCGCGCGGGAGATCATTCCCGGCACAATCAGCATAAATACAGGCAGAATCTTCAGGAACCCGGCGACGACCGTTCCGCCCCTTGCGTGGCCGACGTCTTTCGCCGCCAATACGCGCTGCACGATCACCTGATCGGTGCACCAGTACCAGATGCCCAGAATCGGCGCTCCAAAGAAAATTCCCGTCCACGGGAAATTGATGTCGGTCGGGGGTTTCATCATATGAAAGAAGTCCGCCGGCACGGCCGCATGTAATCCTGACCAGCCGCCGACTTCGCCCAAACCGATGTATGTCAGGATCAGCGCGCCCGCCACCAGGATCACTGTCTGAATCACTTCGGTGTAGATCACCGCCGCAAGCCCTCCGGCGACGGTGTAAACTCCCGTCGCGATCACCAGCGCCAGCGAGCTTTCAACCATTCCCCATCCCAATACCGCTTTGAGCACAATCGCCCCGGCAAAAATCGAAACCGAGATCTTCGTGAACAAATAAGCGATCAGCGAAATGCCGGCGAGATAAGCGCGGCACGCGCCGTTATACCGCCGCTCTAAAAACTCCGGCATCGTGTAGACGTTCGAGCGCAAATAGAACGGCACGAAGACCCAGCCTAAAATCAGCACGATGATCGAAGCCAGCCATTCAAAATGCCCTCCGGCCATTCCCGTAGCGGCGCCTGACCCCGACAGGCCGATGAAATGCTCGCTGCCGATATTCGACGAAAAGAGCGAAGCGCCGATGGCCCACCAGGCCACGTTGCGGCTCGCCAAAAAATAGTCCGTCGTCGTGCGCTCTTTGCGCGAGAAATACCAGCCGATGGCGAAGATCACCAGAAAGTAAAGCGCCAGCACCACATAATCAATCGTTCCCAGGCGTATCGCGCTTGATTGCAGCAGCGGCAGAGGCATAGTCATATTTTTCCCTCGCATGTCCTGTGGTTTTGGTTGATGGAGTATGCGCCCGGATGACGCGTTGGGCGCAGAGTCGGGGCACGGGCAGTATAGCCTTGCTTCGCTGGACTGCAAATTATTCTGAAGCAGGCGCAAATAAAGCCCCTGTGCAATCAACGCATTGATTAGCGCAAACCTGCAAACCTGGGTACGAATCGCTTCTAGCGTGCAGTCGTGGATCGTAGTCCCTTTGGAAACTCAGAGCGCCTGAAGCCGATTCGTATGATTGCAATTGATAAACGAATAACTCAAGTATGGCCAATTCCTGCGCCTTTGATTCCAATCAATACGCCTCCTGCCGAGACTGCACGCTAGAAGCGATGCGTACCCAGGCGTCTCCTGATTTATGCGCAGGATTCAAATCATTCTATCGTCAGCTTCGGCTCGAACCCTTCGTCGGACACAAGCCTGATCATTTCGTCGAGCAGCCGCCGCGCGTATTCGTCCTTGCCGTAAGCGTCGGCCAGGCGAAACGTCGTGATGACCGCGCGTCCCGCGCCGCTTCGCGCGCCGACCGTCAACGCCGCGTTCTTGTTGACCCAGCCGAGAAAGATTCCCGACATCACGTCGTCGTAATCTTCGGCCTTCACGCCTTCGATCACGAACTTCGGCGTCACCTCTTCGGCTTCGAAGCCGAGCAGTTTATCGAACGCGACGGCGCCGAACGGCGCGCGATTCACGTTCGCCCAGTTGAAATTGGTCACCCAATTGCCGTCGTAACCGGTCGCGCCGTTCCGAGGCGTGATCTTGACCGGCCCATTGGGCAGAGCGTCTTTGTCGTTCGCCAGCACGATCACACGATGGCCTGAGTCGAGTAGTGATCGAGTTTGCTGATCGAGCTTGTCGGTGATAACCACCGATTGTTTGTCAGGAGACGAAACGACGTCGTAGCCGGCGTTCCGCAACCTTTCCGCCATCGTCGCCAGACCGCCCGCCAGATGGATCGAACCGCTCCGCTTCTTCGGCTCAGGATAGATGAAAAGCTCGAAATAGTTTTCCGCAACGAGAAGGCCTCTGCCAGATGGCGCTTCACCCGAGTTCGTTTCACGCAGTTCCAATTTCAGGCGAATGCTGCTCGGCTTCATCACGGCGGGCGCGGTCAGCGCGATCGTTTCATCTTTGACGACAGAGCCGCGGGCGCCTGGCTTGATCTTAGACTCGCCGATCTTCTTATCGTCGAGGAAGAGTTGAATCGTTTGCTCTCTCTCCGCCGCCTGGCTGTAGCGCGAGACGTAAGTCGTCAACTCGATCTTGGCGCCGCTGACGTAATTATTGACTGGCGCGCGCGCGAAGATCACGTCCTGCCGCTGCAGCCGAGCCAGGTCGTCCGCGTAGATTTTCTTGTTGCGGAACATATCCAGCAGCCCGTTGCATTCCCAGTTCAGGTCGGTGAATTCGGTGATCGTGTAGCCTTGAATCGAAGCGTGTTTGCGAATCTCTTCGATTTCGTGTTTGAGCGAAATCCACTGGCGCCGCTGCGTGGCGCGGGCCAGATCGTTGAAGCCAGCGAACATGCGGTCGAACTTGAAGCCGTGGAAGCGGTCGAAGATTCCGGCGGGCCGGGTCACTTCGCGCCCGTTGAAATCGCGCTCGAACCACCAGGGCAATTTCTCCGGCAAGACAGGCAATCCCCAATTGCCGAATTCGGAGAGGACGACCGGCTCTTTGCCGGTAGGTTCGGCGTCGCCGTGTTTGCTCCACAGCCACTCGGGCCGCGAAGCCAGGTCGGCCACCCACTTGTCCCAGACCGCGCGGTTGTCGGGGATCGAATTGTAGTTGTGGTAATCGGCGATGTCGGATTTGAGGTGAAAGTTTCCGCAGCAGGGGCTGTTGTCAACGGTCAAACGCCCGGCCCTGGCTGCTTCCGGCGCGAGCTTGACGAACGCGTCTTTGAGCCATTTGCGCGTGTGCTCTTCTTTCAAACCGCGCACGCCCCAGGCCTCATTGATGATGCTTTGAATAACCACCGAAGGGTGGTTCCAATCGCGTTCGATCTGCCCGAGGAAAATCTCTTCGCCGCGTTTCGCCGCTGCCGGAGTCCAGGTGTTGTCGTCCCAACTCGGAATCTCGTACCAGATCAAGACTCCGACCTCATCCGCCGCGCGCAGGTAATCGGGCGTCGGAACTTTGATGTGCGTGCGCAGCATGTTCAGGCCGAGTTGTTTTGCTTTGCGCATCTGGTCAACGAGAAATTCGTAAGACGGCGGCGTGTAGACGCCTTCAGGATAAAAATCCTGATCGAGCGCGGAGATGATGTAGATCGGCTCGCCATTGAGATAGAACTGGCGGTCGCGGGCTTCGAATGAGCGGAATCCGAAGCGGCCGTTATACCGATCGTCTCCATAGGTGAGCTCAATGTTATATAAGATGGGCCGATTAAGACCCCATAAAATTGGGTTTTTGATCTTGCCGCGCAGAATATGTGCGCCGGCCTGGCCGCCGCCAATATGGGCGACATGCGTTAACTCGTACGCTTTGCCTGACGGGTCGAGGATCCGCGCCGTAAACTTGCCGTCGCGGACGGCCATCGGTGTAAGGGTTCTCACGAACACTTCAACGCCGCCGTCGAGCTTGGCTGTGACAAAGACGTCCGTGATCCGATTCTTCGGGCTAACAAGTAGTGTGACCGGCTGCCATATGCCTCCGGTCTGCACATACCAACTCTGCTTTCCGTGAGGCAATTCTGCGTAATTCATATCGCCCCAGCGCGCTTTGTCGTTATCGGGATCAGTGATGCGCACGGCAATTTCGTTCGCTCCTGCTTTGATCAACTTGCCGACATCGAAAGTGAAGGGCAGATAGCCACCTTCGTGCTCGCCCGCTTTCTGTCCGTTGACGAAGACTTCGGCGAAGTAGTCCACCGCGCCGAACTTCAACAACACGGTTTGATCGGACTTGATCGGTTGAAGATCGACCGTCTTTCGATACCACGCCACGCCGCGGTAATCGCGCAGGTCGGCGAACTGGGCGTTCCATGACAACGGCACGCGAATCTCCCGCCAGTCTTTGACTGAATTCAGATCATTGATCGTCAATTTGCCTTCGCGGTCAACTGCGAATTGCCACGTTCCGTCGAGCGATCGGGACTGCGCTCCGGCGACTGCGAAGAACGCGCAGAGGTAGAGCGCGGGAAGGGAAGCGCGTAGAAAGTTTTTCATAACCGTTCGCCTGATAAAATGAAATTCTGGTTTAACGTTTGTGTCTCCTGAAGCGGGCGCAGTCCACGCGCAAGCCTCAGGCTTCTCAAACACAAACAGGGGATGCTCGCAATTAAGAAAGATGCTATGCTGATTTGTCGGAGCGTTCAAATGTTTTCTGAAAAACCCTCTTCCTTCGCGCCGCCCATCCTGCTAAACCTGTCGCTTTGCTTCGCTTACGCCCTTCTTGCGTCAAGTTCGACCACATTGTCAATGGTAATTTCGTGGCAATTCTCCCGGTAGTTGTTGAGCCTGGCAATCGCCGCGTGTTTGTTCCCTTCGACTACGTGAGCGTAAATCATCGTGGTCTTGATACTCGAATGGCCCATGAGTTCCTGGACTGTCCGCAGATCGATGCCTGAGGCGACAAGCCTTGTGCCGAACGTATGCCTGAGCGCGTGGAGCGTTACGCCCTGGATGCCGGCCTTCTCGCATGCCAGTTTTAGCGACAGATCGACGCCTCTCATTTTCCCCTTCGATAGAGGGGCGCGAAATATCCACTGGCCCCGGCCTGTGACGAGCCGTGAAAGCGTAAGTTGAGCCGAGCTCGCCGGCGCGATCGGCACGCTGCGAGATTTGCCGCCCTTCCCGTTGACCACGTTTACAAGATTTAGCCGCAAGTCGATGTCCTCCTTCCGTAGGCTGAATAGCTCATCCCGCCGTAGCCCCGTTGCCAGTCCCACGATGATTAAATCCTCCAGGTAGGGCCAAGCAGCAGCAGCAGCAAGCAATCTCCGCTCCTCGTCGGTTGAGAGATACCTCAGCCGCTGATTGACGGTCTTGAGCATGGTGATTTTCGGGCGCTCCTTCTTTGCGAGAAGGCCAAGCTCTTCAGCCAGCGTCAGAATTGAGCCGAGTACGATCAGGCAGCCGTTCACTGTTCCGGGCGCGGGCGAACTATCCCGGTGTTTTGTCCTCCGCTGCAATTCGTCTCTTTTGAATTTCTCCACCGCAAAAACTGAAATTTCGGAAAGCTCGAGCGAGCCGAACGCGGCGACGAGACGAGCCGCGCGCCATTTATAGCCTCGGTGGGTTTGCGCCGCCATGTTCATTTGAGCGTAGGGCAAAAAGGTTTCCTCTATGAAGGCTTTGAAATTCGTGTCCGCCTCGGCCTTGTCTTCTCGGCCTTCGCGGACCGCGATCCGGCGCCGGTCGCGCGCGGCTTTCGCCTCCGTCTTGTTTTTCCATGCAGGGTCTGAGCCGAAGTAGCGCTTCCCCTTGTGCATGAAGCGATAGCGCCAGATTCCGGACTCCGGGTCTTGCCAGACTCCGCCCTGACGCTTGCGTTTTTTCTCCATGATCGGTTCCTCCGGAATAAACCGGAGACCGTGCGCGCGCATTGTGGCTGAGCTCGAGCGCGCCGGTCAATCTTTCTCTTTCAACTCCGCGCACGCCTCGCAAAGCGCCGCCACGACGCGCAGTACATCGCCAGTGCAGCCGCTCAAGCCCCAGCGCATGATGTATTGGGCGGCGTCCATCAATTGCCGCTCCGGCGAATCCTCCGTGACCTGGCCCGAGCGCACCGCGGCGATGTAGGCGCGGGCGAGCGGTGAGATTTGGATGTGTCCGTTATTCATCCTCTTCCCTCAATGGATACTCCATCCATAGCTCACATCGAGGTTGCGCTTGGATGGAGAGGAAATTGAGACCGTATGTGAGTTGAAGGATTTTATCCTTCGACGAACATACGGTTGATTCGTGTCGTATACTGTTTCAGCGTCCAAAGGCACTCCCATCGGGAGAGAACAGTTTCTGGGCGCTTG
>WNFV01025699.1_pt1 | contig 13457 bp, 13 predicted proteins | sample 5400101 | NCBI WGS metagenome assembly WNFV01 (sample SAMN13153361, study PRJNA577476) | soil metagenome | isolation source: 115 cm soil or saprolite under grassland replicate 1 | place: USA:California | collected 2016-06-15
GCTGGTCAGCCTGCATCCGCGCCACCTGGGCGACATCCTTGGTGACATCGCGCGGGTGGCCGACGCGGCCGGCCGCCCGGCCGCCGGTGAGCGGGCGGTGGCGGGGCTGCAGGATCGGATCGAGCACGTCAGGACGGTGGCCAGCGGGGCGCCGCGCCGCCCCCGGGTGGTGACCGTGGAGTGGATCGAGCCGGTGCTGCTCGGCGGGCTGTGGATGCCCGAGCTGATCGAGCTGGCCGGCGGCGAGCCGCTGGGAGCGGCGGCCGGGGTGCCGGCCCCGACCGTCGCGCGGGACGTCCTGGCCCGTCTGGCTCCCGATGTGGTGCTGGTCAAGCCGTGCGGGTTCACCGTCGAGCGGACCCTGGCCGAGCTGCCGGTCCTGACCAGGACCCTGCCATGGACGGCCTGGACTGGCCCGGGCGGCGGGGCAGCGCGGGTGTATGTGGCCGACGGCAATGCCTATTTCGACCGTTCCGGCCCGCGCATCGTGGACTCGCTGGAGCTGCTGGCGGCCCTGCTGCACCCGGGCCGCTTCCCCGACCAGGCGGCCCGGCTCGGCGGCGCGGCCGTGCGGATCGGCCCGGGCCTTGAGGTCCTGCCCGCCACCACGACCTGACGCGCGGGAAGTCGACCGCTGCCGAGCAACGCTCGTCCCTCAGAGCTTGCCGCCAACGAGGCGGACCGGGCTCGACGGGCAGCGCGCACCGCAGGCGCTCCTCGCCGTTGCCAGATCGCGCTCCCGGGTCGATGAGGTCCCCGCTGGACCTGTTACCGATGCTCGCGGGGTTCCCCCCGGAGCACGACATGCAACGTGACGGGGCACATTTCTGCTGGTAGCGGCTCTGCCGGGCAGCTAGCCGAGAACACCGACCGCTACCACGGTGCGCGTTTCTGCTGGTCATCGGTTTGCCGCTGGTCGTGCCCCCGGGACGACGATGGGCAAATGCGGTCACCGGTGCGTTTGCACGGTGACCGCCGGCCAGGGCGACGACGATGGCTCGACGGCGCGACGCTAGGCAAGCTCGCAAACCGGCTCCGAGCAGGAGGTTCGGTGTCAAGGCACCACCGCGCCGCGACGGCGCGGGCCAGCCGCAGCACGTGGGGCATCCGTAGAGATGGTCGAGACCGCCTGCTCGCCGGCTCGTCCACCGCCTGGTTGACCCTGATGGCTCGGCGCGCACCGTCCTGGACGACCACTGGGCGGCAGTCTGCGCCTGCCCGCATCGCACCTCGGCGTGCGGCATGCCTGGGTGCCTATGTCGTAACGTTTCCGGGTTGAGGTGCTTGCGTATCGTCGTGCCCGCGGGCGGTGCTCGCGCTCTGGATCAACCAGCAGACCCACGCGGCCCTGCTGCGCTGACCCGGCCGCCACCGGGCCCGGTCACTGGTGTTATGCCTTCAGCTCCGCGACCGCCTGCTCCACCTTGCCGAACGGCACGTGCATCTCCAGCGACACCTCGCGGAAGCGGATCCGCCCCTGCCGGTCCAGCAGCCAGAACGAGTGGGTCGAGAACGGCCCCATGCTGCCCGGCAGGTCGTAGATCCCAAACGCCTTGGCGACCTGCGTGGAGGTGTCGGAAAGGATCGGGACGTCGACCCCCAGCCGCTTCGCCATCTCCCGGGAGGTGCCCAGGTCCTGCACCGACACCGCGAACACCTCGGTGCCCTCGGCCTGGAAGGTGGCCTTGGCCCGCTGCAGCTCGACCAGCTGCGCCTCGCACGGGCTTCACCCGGCGTGCTCGTAGAAGTACAAAAGGACGTTGCGCTTGGCCCGGAAGCTGGGCACGTCCACGGTCTGCCCGGTGGTCGCCGGCAGCCGCACCGGCGGGGCCGATTCCCCGACCGCCCGCACGCCGCCCGTGGGCTGCGCGCTGCCGCCGCCTGAGCGGCCGGTGAGCCAGACCACCGCCACCACCGCCAGCACAACCATCACGGCCAGCGGCAGCCATCGCGCCCATCCGGCCGCGAGCCCCACTCGCTTGGTGGGGGCCGGCCGCTTGCGCGGTGGGCGCGTGGGCTTGCTCACTGTTGCACCTCACCTGCTCTGACCGATCACATGACGTTACGGGTGACGCTGGCAGCCTGGCGTGGAGCCGTTATCCTACACGCCGTAGGAACCGGTGAGGGGGACCCGTGCCGATCATCCGTGAGCCGTCACGCGGGCGGGCACCTCGGCGGCGGGGTGATCATGAAGCCGCCGACGCTTCGGGACCGCGGAGGGGGTCGGCCAGATGAGCGGCACGGTGGTGCTGGCCCACGTCGAGTCGGCCGGGTTGCATGGTGGCGCCGCGCAGCTGCTGCGGCTGGGCCCGCTGCTGGCGCTGCTGCTGGTGGCGGCCTGGGCCTTGGTCGAACGGGCGGGCACGGCGACGCCATCGCTGAGCAGGCGGCTCGGTGCGGGGGCGGCGGTCACCCTCGGCGCAGCAGGCGCCATCCACCTGGCCCTGGTCGGCCAGCACGCGAACGAGGGCCTGGCCAGCGCCGCCTTCTTCGCCGCCGCCGGGGTCACCGAGCTGCTGCTGGCGGTCGCGCTGTGGCGGACCCCCGGCTCGCGCCGGAGCGCCCTGGCGGCCGGGGTCGTGGCCGGGGGGCTGCTGGTGCTGTATGGGGTGTCGCGGCGGTGGAGCATCCCCGCGTTCGGGGGCCAAGAGGCCATCGATACGCTGGGGCTGCTCACCAAGCTGCTGGAGCTGGTCGGTGCGGTCCTGGCCGCGGCCGCGGCCAGGACCTGGTCGCTCCGGCCGATCCGCCCGCCCCTGCTGGTGGCCGCTGCGGCGCTGGCCGTGGCGTTTGCCGGTCAGGGCCTGTTCGGTTTGGGCGCGGCGCCGTGGCAGGTGGTCGTGGTGATCGTGCTGACGGTCGGGATCGCCGTGGCGAGCGGGGCTTCAGGCCGACCGGAGCTGGCCATGGCCGCCACCGACGGGGCCGTGCTGGCGCTGCTGGTGCGCGCCAGCGGCCTGGGGCCGTACCTGCTGGCCGGCGCCCTCGCCGGGCTGCTCCGAGTGGCGGCCCGCCGGTCGGCGCGGTTGGCGCTGGCGCCGGTGGCGGTGGCGGCGCTGCTGGTGCTGGCCGTGCCGCCCTTGGATGCTCGCATGGAGCTACTGCACGTCAGCCACCCGGGCGATGCCATCGCGTGGATGGCGGCGTTCCTGGCCGCCGCGGCGCTTGCGCTGGGGGTGTGGCAGTCGGGTCGCCTGCCAGTGGTCGCCGGGTTCTTCCTCGCTCACCTGGGGCTGCAGGCGCTGCGGCTTGTTGCCGGACAGACCAGCCTGGAGGCGGTCGAGATCCCCGCTGCCTCCCTCGGGCTGTTCCTGCTGGCCACCGTGGTGCTCGCCGACGCGCAGCTCACGCCCGCAAGCGCCATCCCCGCGGCGCTGGTCGGGGTGGCGGCCGGCGGGATCGATGTCGTGCTGCGCGCGCTCGGGACGCCGTACGCCCCGCTGCTGGCGGTCACGATCGCCCTGGCCGGCATCGCCCCATTCCGATCCATATCGCCCGATGCGGCTGCTGAGGAGGCCGCAGCGTTGGCGGCCAGCTGCCCAGCACGTGGCCAGACCCACCGAGGTCGGAACGGGCCGGGGTGAGCTCGTGACCCTCGCCGCGTCCTCAGCCGTCCGACCCGCCGTGGGTCGCTGGGCCGCTCATCAGCTTGAGTATCGCTGTGCTGCCGGTGCGCAGGAACCGCACCGGCAGCACAGCGCCACGGCCAGGAAGACGAGGTTGAGGATGGCGGTGTAGTTGCAGGTGACGCTGGCCTTGGTGACCTTGGCGGCCCGCTGCTCGGGCACCAGCCCGAGGCGTCGAAGACACCTCGACCTGCACCACCCCGGATGGCGCAAAGCCGAGGATCGGTGTCCACAGGATCTCCAGAACATGGCAAACGCCAGGCTGAGTGCGTGGCCGGCGCCCAGCACGGTGCTCACGCCGCGCGGCGGCGGCAGCGCCGAGGCCGGCGAGGGTGCAGGCGCTGGGTCAAGCCAATCCGGCGACCGCGAACGCCGGCGCGAGCGAGAACACCACCGGCAACCAGAGCAGGACCGGCAGCTCACCAGGACCTCAGCCGTCATGGGCGCCGATTGTGTCGACGACGCGTGAATACTGACCCTTTGGCGGCGGCCGAAAGTTGACCCCTCTCCCGGTCGAGTCCTTGGCTCGAGAACGTCGAGCCGGGAGGGAAGCGGGGTGCTCAACGTGGAGGACTGGGCCGAGATCCGCCGGTTGCACCGGGCCGAGCAGATGCCGATCAAGGCGATCGCGCGGGTGATGGGGATCTCCAAGAACACCGTCAAGCGGGCGCTGGCCAGCCAGGGGCCACCCACGTATGTGCGGGCGCCGCAAGGGTCGATCGTGGATGGGGTCGAGCCGCGCATCCGGGAGTTGCTGGTGGCCTGGCCGCAGATGCCGGCCACGGTGATCGCCGAGCGGATCGGCTGGACCAGGGGGCTGACGGTGCTCAAGGAGCGGGTCCGGGAGCTGCGGCCAGCGTATCTGCCGCCGGATCCGGCGTCGCGGACCGCCTATGCGGCCGGGGAGATCGCCCAGTTCGACCTGTGGTTCCCCGACATCGAGGTGCCGGTGGGGTGGGGGCAGGTGCGGACCCCTACCCAGCTGGCGGTGCTGGTGGGGGTGACCGGCTATGCCCGCTGGCTTTCGGCGTTGCTGGTGCCCACGCGCGCCACTGAGGACCTACTGGCGGGCTGGTGGCAGCTGCTGGAAGCACTCGGTGGGATCCCGCGGGTGCTGGTGTGGGACGGGGAGGGCGCGGTCGGCCGGTGGCGGCGTGGCCGCAGCGAGCTGACCGCGGCCTGCCAGGCGTTTCGTGGCGTGCTTGGCGCCAAGGTGGTGATCTGTGCGCCTGCCGACCCGGAGGCAAACCAGTTGACTTCACACTGCACCTCCTGTGGTTGATGCGGCTGTCGTTTCGGTTGTGGTGGTCGGGCTCGGCCGGCGGGGTGGCCGCCCGGTGTGGGGGCGGGTCAGGTCGGGTCCGGGGAGCTGGTAGAGGTACTCGGCCAGGCGGCGGGCGATCTCGGCGAGGGTGAGCAGCCCGGCGTCGCGGAGCCGTTGGGTGTGGCTTGGGAGCTGGTAGTGGGTGCGGATCTGGCGGATGAGCCGGGCGTGGAGGGGCTGGCCGGTGCCGCTGGTCAGCCCGCGGGTGGACAGGATGGTGGCGGTCTGGGCGTCGGTGTGGTCGTTGAGGAGCTCGTCGATGGCGGCCACGACGGCGGGTGGGGTTTGGCGGAGTTGCCAGGCCGCCAGCGGGATCGGCAGGTGCAGGCTGTGGTCTTGGCCGCCGCGGAGGCGGACGTGGGCGGTGATCTGGTCGGTCCTGGTCAGGGTGACGTCGCTGATCAGCAGTCGGGTGAGGCGTTTGCGTTCCCGCTGGGGGGTGGCCGGGTCGTTCCACAGGGCCGGGAAGTCGGTGGCCAGTTGGGTGATCCGCTGGCGTTGGGCGGCGGTGAGCTGGCCGGTCCCGGCCTGGGTGGCGTGCTGGTAGGCGTCGGTCACGTCGGCGAGTTCGCGCAGCGCGGTGTTCCAGTCGGCCTCCAGGGTGTCGGCCACCAGCCGGTTTTGGGGGTCGACCGCGAGGTAGCGGCGGCGGGCCAGGTCGGCCTGGTAGCGGGCGCGTTCCACGGTGGCGGCGCGGATCCGGTCGGCGTCGGCGGCGCGGGCGACGAGTTCTTCGGCGACGGTGAACGCGGCCTGGATGGCCATGGGGGTGAGGGTGTCGACCAGCAGGGTGCCGACGGCGGCGTCGATGCCGGCGCCGGGGATGCGCTGGCAGATGGGCGTGCCGTGGCGGATCCCTTCGGCCTGGCAGACGTACTCGGGGACCTGGCCGCCGGCTCGGGTGTGGTAGCGCACCGTCATGCGGGTGCCGCAGATGCCGCAGACGATCAGGCCCTGCAGCAGCGCGGGTCCTTCGCGGGGTGGGCTGGCGCGGCGGTCGGTGCCGCGGGCGGCGGCCAGCTCGGCCAGGCGGGCCTGGTTGGCCTCAAACGCTTGGAAGGAGAGGTAGCCGGGGTGGGCGTCGGTGATCAGCACCGTCCACTGCTCCCGGGGCAGCACGCGGATGGTGGGCTTGCCGCCGGGGCCGATGCGGTGGGTGTGGCGGCCGTAGAAGAACGCGCCGGCATAGCGGGGGTTGTGCAGCACCTGCAGCACCCGGGAGTGCTGCAGCGGCCCCCACACCAGCTCGCCCTTGTTGGGGCCGGAGGCCAGCCGCCGCGGGAACGACAGGCCCTGGGTGGTGAACGCCTTGACCACCGCGAAGGCCGAGCCGGTGGCGGCGAAGGTGGCGAACAGGTGCCGCACGGCCTGCTGGACCCCGGTATCAGGGTCCAGCACGACCCGCCCCGAAGGGTCGTAGACCAGCCCGACCGGGAGGCGCTGGATGAGCTCGCCGCGGCGGGCCTTGGACAGCACCCCGCCGCGCAGGCGGGCCTTGAGCAGGTGCAGCTCGGCCTCTGACATGGTGCCTTTGAGGCCGAGCAGGAGGCGGTCGTTGAAGTTGCAGGGGTCATACAGGCCGTCCTCGTCCAGGATCAGGGTGCCGGTGAGCGCGCAGATCTCCAGCAGGCGGTGCCAGTCGGTGTTGTTGCGGGCCAGCCGGGACACCTCCAGGCCGAGCACGATCCCGGCATGGCCCATGCCGACCTCGGCGACCAGCCGCTGGAAGCCGTCACGGTCGGCGGCCGAGGCACCAGAGTGGCCCTGGTCGGTGTCGATGACGATGATCTGCTCGGCGGTCCAGCCCAGCGCGATCGCCCGTCCCCGCAGGTCGTACTGGCGCTGGGTGGACTCGGTGTTGTGCAGCACCTGCCGCAGGGTGGACTGGCGCACGTACAGGTAGGCGTTGCGGCGCAGGTGGTCGGCGGTGACCTTGGTGGCCGCCTGGGGATCGGTGGTGATCGTGGGGCTCATCGTTGGGGCGCTCCTCACTCACAGGTGGAGGTGGGCCAGGGCCATCGCGGCCAGGACGTGCACGAGCTCGTGCTGGCTGCCACCGGCAGCCGGCACCAGGGCGTCGGCGGTGGGGACGGTGGCGGGAACAGACGATGCCGGCGGTGGGTCCGACCGCCACACCTTGATCCAGGCGGCCATGCCACGACCGGCCAGCACGCCCAGGCCGAGCCCGTTGCCGCCGGCCTGCCCGCCCAGCACGATGGCCCGTAGTTGCTCATAGCGCTCGCCCATCTCACCGGCGACCTCGCTGGCCACGGGGACTTTTGCGCGCGGACAGCTCACCTGCCTTTGGTGCCTGGCGTCGCCGCGTCAGCGCCCGCTCGATGGAGCGGGGATGCACCCGCAGCCCGAAGCGCTCGGCCAGCGGCTCGACCAGCCCTGCCGGCCGCAGCGAGGCATCGGCCGCCAGCAGCTGTTCGGCGAACTGGCACACCTGGTCGGTGAGCTTGTGGGCCCCACGCGGGCCGGGCTTGGCCGGCACCAACCCGGGCAGGCCGCCTCGCTCCAGCGCCGCCGCCGCCTGGTAGTAGGACGGTCGGGAGAGCCCGAACGCCGAGGCCGCACGCGCCACCGGCGCTCCCTCCACCCGCACCTGGCGCACCATCTCGTACTTGACTTGCACCAGATCCCGGGCGTCGAAGAACGCCGAGGAGCCGAACTGCTCGTCGGTCACCGCTTCCGGATCCGGATTCAGTGTCCGCGACTCCGCCAGCGCCTCCGCCTTGGGGTCCACTCGCCGTTTGGCCACGCCGTCTCCCTGATCGTCGATCACTATTGCGTAAGGCTGATTATGTCAGATTACTACGACAGGAGTGGCATGACAGGCCCTCCACACCTCAACGCTGCCAGGTCAAGTGCCGATATTTTGCTGTGGGTAGTGCGATGACCTTCCCAGCCGCTCCAGCACCGACGGCATAATCAGCCTGACAGCAACGGCGTAATCCGCTTGACACCGATCACGCTCGAGCGGCCCCGGAGCGCAACCGCTCCACCAAGTCGGCGAGCTCCAACAGGTCCGCGACCCGAAACGGGCAACGGCCCGCCGCCATCACCACGAACGGGTCGGCAGCCACCACATCGGTCCACGCTGCAGGCAGCGACCGCACCTCGCCATGCTCGTCGCGAACACAGACCCGGTCCTCGCCCCAGTTCTGGCGACGAACCACCAACTCGTAGTCGCGGCCGAACCACGGGTGGAACGGGTGCGTCACCCGAACAACACGGTGCGCACCAGCCTCATCGAGCGCATTTGACGACTCGTTCCAACCCCAGCGGATCGCATCCAGGCCGACCGGGCCGCGATGCTGCCGCTGCCGCCGGTGGCACCGGTGACCGGCTGGCATGCCAGCCTGCGGCTGCCCCGTGACTACTACCTGCGGTTGGACAGCAACGACTACTCGGTCCACCCAGGCGTGATCGGGCGCCGCGTGGAGCTGGTCGCCGATCTGGAACGGGTCCAGGTCCACTGCGAGGGCCTGCTGGTCGCCGACCATCAGCGCTGCTGGGCACGCCACCAGACCCTCACCGACCCGGCCCACCAGGACGCGGCCCACAAGCTGCGCCACCAGCGGCTGCAGGTCACCCGCCGCCAGCCGGTCCAGCTGGAACTGGAGGTCCAGCAGCGCCCGCTGGCCGACTACGACCAAGCGTTCGGCCTCGACGATGGCCAGGGGGTGGCCTGACATGCCCACCAGCGGCAAGACCACGACCACCCGCCGTGACCTGGCCGCCGAGGTGGCCTACCTGACCCGGGCGCTGAAGGCGCCGAGCCTGCGCGAGTCGGTGGCCCGGCTGGCCGAGCGAGCCCGCGTCGACGGCTGGACCCATGAGGAGTTCCTGATCGCCTGCCTGCAACGCGAGGTCGCCGCCCCGCCAAGCCCACGGCGGCGAGGGCCGTATCCGCGCCGCCCGCTTCCCCGCGCGGAAAAGCCTGGAGGAGTTCGACTTCGACCACGCCCGCGGCCTCAAACGCGACCAGGTCGCCCACCTGGGCACCCTGGACTTCGTCGCCGCCCGCGACAACGTCGTGTTCCTGGGCCCACCAGGCACCGGCAAGACCCACCTGGCGATCGGCCTGTCGATCCGCGCCTGCCAGGCCGGCCACCGGGTGGCGTTCGCCACCGCCGCCCAGTGGGTCAACCTGCTCGCCGACGCCCACGCCGCCGGCCGCCTCCAAGCCGAGCTCACCCGGCTGGGCCGCTACCCGCTCCTGGTGGTCGACGAGGTCGGCTACCTCCCCTTCGAGGCCGAAGCCGCCAACCTGTTCTTCCAACTGGTCAGCGCCCGCTACGAACGCGCCAGCCTACTCGTCACCAGCAACAAGCCCTTCGGCAAAGCGCACAGGTTCGCGGGAACGTGTGTCAGGTAGCGCCGAAGTTCGACAGGTTCGTGCCGGAGGTGAGAGGGCTGCCTGGCATTCAGCCCAGGACGGAAGCCGACCGCATGTCCTGACGTGGGTCCAAGACGCCGATGGCGTGGCCGATCGCGATCACGGTGTCGCGCCATCGTGGTGAATCTGGTGCGCCTGGCATTTCGATGCCGGGCAGGCCGAAGTCCGGGTTTCGAGACCGCTCGGTGAGCAGAGCCTGGTAGCCGAGTTCGGGTGTGGTGAAACGGTCCATCAGGGCGATCCCAGTGGACTCGAGCAGTTGCCGGGCGTCCTGGACTGATTCCTCAAGGTTGGAGCCATCTGGGAGCACATACCACACGTCTGGCCGGTCCCAGGTGTTTGGGGAGGCTTCGTGGTGGAACCAGGGCTGGCGCAGCGACTTGCCTCCCTCGAAGCCAAAGGTCAGGTGATAGGTGTCTGGGCGTTCCAACGCAACGTCGAGGCACCGGTAGAAGACACCGCTGGTGAGCGCGAAGGAAAAGGTCGTGCACCCCAGCCGCTGGGCCGAATCGCGGGAGAACGATCGGAAGGCCACCAGGTCGATCGTCTGCTCGTGATAGCGCCAGGCCTTCCGGCCAGTGAACCTGCTGAAGCCGACGGATCGAAGCAGCGGTCGGACGATCTCGCGTACTGCTCTGTCTACGGCTCGTCCGTCCATGCCGATCACGATATCGCCCCGGCTGGTCATGCACATCGACGCTCAGGACCCGACTTCGACATCCGCCAAGCGTGCTTCGTCGACGCGGTCGGCGAGATAGATCATGACACCTTCGGGATCCATCCCGAAGGCGGCCGCGACGAGCTTGGGGTCCATGGTGTTGACCAGGTCGACCAGGCGGGTGCTGCGCAGCTTGCGGGGCGGAACGCCGCACGGGTCGAGGACGTGGCTGACATACGCTGCTGATGCCGGTGACTTCCCGGCCTTGGTGCCGCGGGTGACCATGACGTGGGGGTTGTCGGTCCGCAGGTTCTCGCGGTGAGTGATGCAGCGTTGCAGGACCATCCAGCTGGCCGGGTCCAGCGGCACCGGGTGCGGACGAGCGCCCAGCCGGATGGTACGGGCAGCGGGCTCGATATCCGTCAGGCGAAGCAGGCGGATCTCGCGGCTGGAGGCGCCGTGCAGCAGCGCCAAGATCCCCAGCAGCGCCTCATGCGGGTGGACTGCAGGGTCGGTCGTCCAGCGGCGAAACAGCCGCCGCTGCTGGTCAAGACCGACGGTCTGGCCGCTGAAGCCACTGGGCTGCTTGGCCGACAGCCCACGGGTGGGGTCGGTGAGCACCAGCCGTTGGGTGCGGGCGAAGCCGAAGAACTGGCGCAGCACGGTCAGGCGGCGCTTGCGACCCTTGGGCAGCAGGGCCAGGAACGCCTCGACGTCGCCCACGTCCACCAGCGCCCAGTCGCGCTTGCCGCGCCTGCTGGCCAGGAACCGGGCGAGGTCGCGCACGGTGGCCAGGGCCGCCTCGATGGTGGCGTCGCAGCGCGGGCGGGTCCCGGCCCGCCGGGCACGCTCACGCGCCCGCAGCATCCAGGCGGCAAACGACGCCACCGCCGGCCGCAACGCGGCGGGCGTCGCGTCGATCCGGCGTCGGCGCCGGCCGGCCGCCAGCCGCTCGGCCTGGTCGGTTCGGACCGCCAGGCCCTGGTCGGTGAAGAAATCCTCAAGGGCACGGGCGAGCGAGCCCATCGAACGGCCCGGTCGGCGGGCGCGCTCGAGCAGGACGTTGGGCTGGTTGGCGCTGGCAGGTTCGGCGTCCAGCAGCCGCCCGAGCGCGGTGAGCATCGTGCAGGCGCGGCCGACGCTGTGCCGGGCGGCGAGATGGCTGACGAAGCCACCCAGCCATGCCGGCGGCTCGGCCAGCCGGGTGGCGAGGTGCTGGCCGCGGACGAAGGGCCGGTCAGGGTGGCGCTGCCAGCACGCCGAGCACAAGCCGAGCGCTTCATGGCGGCGCACCTGACCGCAGCCGGCGCAGACCCGTGGGGGGTCCTTGGCCTGCCGGGGACGGGAGCAGGGACCGCACCAGCCGGTGCCCTCGCGCAGATAGCCGGGCCGGCCACACCGCGGGCACGGCCGCTGGGCAGCCGCTCGCTCCACCCTGCGCCGGCAGTCCCGACACAGGGTGGCAGAGCGCGCCCGCACCGGATGCCCGCAGTTTGTGCAGGCGCGTGAGCAGGTCACGCACCGGCCGGTGCCCCGCAGGACCCGCTGGTTGCCGCAGCCTGGACACCTCGCCTTGGCGGCCTGCTCGGTCCGCCGGCGCCAGCAGCGGCAGCAGTGCAGCCGGGCTCGATAGCCGACCGGCGCGCCACAGTCGGCGCAGTCCCGCTGCTGCTTGCCCACCAGCGACCCGCGCTCGTTGGGGGATCACAGCGGCGGCATCGACCGGCCGCGCGCCGAGGCCGCCGTTGGCGGGTCGGGCACCGCCCTGGGTGGTGCGGCGGGCCGTTGGATGGGGGTGGTGTCGACCTCGAACAGGTCGTTAGGGCTGCACTCCAGCGCCGTGCACAACGCCGCCAGCGTGGATAGCTTCACCTGGGCGGGCTCCTTGGTCAGCAGCGCCGACACCGACGCCGCCGACAGCTCCAGCCCCGCCCGTTCGGCCAGCAGCCGCCGCAGCTGCGCGCCGGTCCAGACCTCCCGCTGCGCTGCGGCCATCCGCAGCCGCCACCGGATCCTCATGCGCCTTCATCCTCCCCGGCCAGCGCGCCCAGCGCGGTGGTGACCGCGCGGCGATAGGCGTCCTCGATGAAGGTCGCCGAGGGTCGCACGTATCTCATGGTTGAGCTGACCGTCCAGTGCCCGAGCAATTGCTGGATCGCCACCAGGTCCACGCCGCGCTCATACAGGTGGGTCGCGCACGCCCGGCGCAGCCCGTGCGGGCTGAACCGCTCGGACGCCGGGCGGCCCTCCAGCTCCAGCAGATAGCGCAGCCGGTTACGGATCGTGCCCGGGTGCAGGCTGCCGCCCGACTCGTCGGCAAACAGCACGCCCGAGTCGGGGAACCTGCCGCGCACGTCCTCCAGAAACCAGCGCAGCACCAGGTCCAGCCCGTCCAGCATCGGCACCCACCGCGGCCGCGGCCCCGAGGTACGGGCGCCCTTGCCAAAGCGCACGTGCAGCTTGCCGAACGGGCCGCGGCCAACGTGCACGTCCGCGGTGTCCAGCAATGCCGCCTCCTCCGAGCGCAACCCGGCGTGATACAGCGTCCGAAACAGCGCGTAGTCGCGCGCGGCGGGCCCGTACTTGCGGGCGCTGGCGATGCGGGTCTTGAGGAAGTCGAAGAAGGCGGCCACCCGCTCGGGGGTCGGCGGGGGCTGCAGGGCCGGGGAGTCGTCGCCGACATGCCGGGCGGCGTTGAACTCGTCCACCGGGCAGACCAGGCGCACCCCGAAGGTGGCCTGGATCTCGGCGGCCTTGCGGGCCTGCAGGAACCGGTGGAAGCCCTTGAAGATCTGCACATACTCCCGCCGGGTCGAGCTCGCCCGTCCCGCGGTCGCCAGCTCGCCCACGACCCGGTCGATGTCCTCGGGCGTCACCTCCCAGGCCGGGCGGCCCAGGGCCGCCAGCGTGCGCTCCAGCAGGCCGGTGTCGTTGTCGATGGTCACCGGGCTGAACCCGCGGGCGTGCCAGGAGGCCACGAACGCCTCCACGCACTGGGCCTGAAACTCCCACGGGTCGGTGGTGAGCGGCTCCTGCGGGATGGCCCCGCCCTCCAGCACCCGCAGTCGCGACCCTGCCACCGGCACACCTTCCTCACAGTTGAAGGATCAAGGCGGCGCCTAACATACGGTGCTTATGCCTGGAAGATCAACGAGCGTGCTGGAGGGCCGAAGGCCGCAGGCACCAGCCCGAATCCTCCACCACGAACATGTCCCAGCCCCAGATCGCTGGGGCGAGGTCTTCGGCGACGACGTCGTCGCTGCCGCCATGATCGACCGGCTGGTCCACCACGCCACGGTCATCGCCACCAAGGGAACGCAAAGCTGATCTTCAGCGCTGTGGTGCGCTGCGATGCCTCGGGTGCGGGGCTGTATTTGCATCCTGACCACCGTCGACGTCTTCGCCGCCCCCCGGTCCTCGACCCTACGGGTGTTGAAGAATGAA
>WNFV01015558.1_pt1 | contig 13452 bp, 16 predicted proteins | sample 5400101 | NCBI WGS metagenome assembly WNFV01 (sample SAMN13153361, study PRJNA577476) | soil metagenome | isolation source: 115 cm soil or saprolite under grassland replicate 1 | place: USA:California | collected 2016-06-15
CGGCTTTGCCGCCGTCGATGTCGTCGATGAGGTGGACTTCTGTTCTGCGGGCCATGGCCGGGCATCCTTTGCTCAAAGGGCTGGCGAGACTACTCAAGAGATCTTAAGCGTAAGCCATGCTTTGAGCGCGAGTGGATCGGCCCTGGAGCGATTGTGCTTGGCACTACTTCCTTACCGGCGGTGGCCAATCCACGTCGCAGTCGTAGCTGGGCCAGGGGTCGATTTGTTGATCACCGCACTTGGGTGCCCAGGCTCGCAGGTTGCTCGGCCTGTTGTGGCCCAACGTATGGCGCCCAGATGGGCACTGGTGACCGGAGCCGACTCGCGCGGCGATTCTTGCACGGCGCGCTCGCGGCGGTCATCGCCGTTCGCCTCGTTCGAGGCCGAGCCCGGCCCGAAGTTCGACAAAGACATACCCGGTCTACTCCCAGCGATTCCAACCGGCCGAGGCACGTAGTCGAGGTTTGACTGAGTGATCATGTTATGCGACAATAAATCTGTTCATGAATAGCGAACGTTTCAAATTCATTGTGGCTGGCACCGTGGTCGGAATACCACTTGTGAATGGTGCAATTTCTATTGAGAGATTCCGCACTGCTGAACACTCCCAACAGGTCGTGATCAACCTGGAGCAGGCGCATGCACCAGCGCCCATAATCGAGGCCGAACGAGCACACGCCGAGAAGTCGCAGCGTTCGGCGGTTTATACCGTGATTGGCGCATTGGCTAGTGGTGCCAGTGCTGCGGCAATCTATGTCTTTGTTGGGCGTCGCCGTGATTGCGGTGTTTGCGACATGTCCTGATTGGAGTTGGGCATGGCCCTGTGCAAAGCCAGTTTGACAGCGTTGGTATAGTTTGTCTTGGCTAGTCCGGGGAGGTGCCCAGATTGAATCACCGGCGCGAGGTACTAGTTGTAATCGGCGCAGTTACCGGACTGGGGACATGCTTCGGTTTGCTTCTTACCGAACCTATTTTTGCCGCCGTTTTTGCCGGGGCTTTAGCCGCCACTGCCGCCATCGTTGTCCGCTGGTATGAGTCTCGCACCGATAACGACGAGGGCTCCCGACAGCCGTCAGCACTCATCCTCCAACACAAGCCCACTCGCAAAGTAGCCACGCCGACGACTTTGTCTTCTACATCCTCGCCACTGACGCGGCCAACAGACGAGCCTTTGGGAGATGCTTCGAGCGAGCTCAGCGCCCGACCGGCGCGAGAAACGGGCACATCAATTGCCACCCACCCAAGTTCCGAGAGGCGGACAGCTACTCAAGGATCAGAGCATAGTCTCGCCGTCATTGCATGGATCGGTCTTGCGGTGCTAATAGTTGCGTGTTCCATACTTATTGTTAGCCGTGTCATGCAATGGTTCGGCAATCTGCCGAACGGCGGGCCAGTCGCGAGTGTGCGGCTTTCCGAGACCGAAGGCACACGCTTTGCCACCTTTAGCCCTGACGGCAAGACTATCGTCTCAACAAGTGATGGGTCGGTTGTATTTTGGGACGTGGCAAGCCGTCAACGATCAGGTCAGCCTCTACGTTATGCCGGCCCGCTTGGATTGGGGGGACTCCTAACCATCTATGGGTTCCTAGACACAGTGGTCTACAGCTCGGACTGAAAGACTCTGGCGACAGTCGCGGAGCCGCAGGGCTCCAACGAATACGCGATGCAGCTATGGAATATCTCGTCTCGTCAACTAATCACATCGCTTCAGAACGTACTCCCAAGTAATCTTCCCGTGGCGTTCAACCGCGACGGGCGGATAATCGCCTACGTCGAAAGCATTGAGAATCTGCGCACAGTTCGTTTGTGGGACGTGGATGGCAGCAAGGGTATTGGAACGCCACTCACACAGGTGTCTCGTGCGACATGTTGCGTTGCCTTCAGTACCACCGATAAGAACCTCTTGGCAATCGGCGACGAGTCGGTCACACTTTGGGACATTGCCACACGGAAGAATCTCGGAGAGCTTGAGGTCAGTTATCCCAAGGGGCATTATGCACAGGTTAACACCCTGTCGTTCTCGGCGGACGGCAGCATACTGGCTGCCGGTCTTTCGGACGGAACCGTTCTCGTCTGGAATGTAAAGACGCGGCAGCAACTACACGAAATCAAGGCGGCAGACGAAGGTGTTGAAGTTTCCAAGCTTGCATTTAGCCCTGCTGGCAAGATCCTAGCTACCGCAACAGGAACACCTCCTAGTCATGTTGATAGTAGCTATCACACGAGGCTGTGGGATCTGACGACTTGGAGTCCAATCGGCCCGCCCCTTCCCGGAACCCGAGGACGGTCGGTGACGTTTAGCCCCGATGGTAAGTTCTTGGCGACCGCAGATAGCTATAGCTTACGTCTTTGGAATGTAAGCGAACTCCTGCAATCTTCCGGATAAGTGGGACCTGTCTGGTGGCACTCAACCCCGTGGATCAAATACATAGACCCCGCCCTCCGGCCTTTCAACAACCTGCAGCTCAAACCCCAGGTCCCGGGCACACCCTTCAACATCCACCTGGAGGTAGGGCTGTAGCCACTCCGGTGCTTCCTCGATCACTCGGTACGCCTCGGTTTCTTGCAACAAGTCTTCGGCGTACGCCTCGATCGACTCCCACTCGCCGAGGTAGTGATCCTCGAACCGATCAAGCTGCTCGGTCTGCTCTGGTCCGACGTACGCTGCCCAAGCTGCATAGGCTTCCCCATGTTCAGCAATACCTTGGGCCATCTTCGAGATGGTTGTCAGGCTCGGGTACTCGCCGAGCAGGCTGCCGAGTCCCTGCCCGAAGCCGTCATAGTCAAGGACGCCGTATTCTTCGGCGTCTGCCTCATGCGAGTTCTTCAGCATGAACTGGATGGCGGCAGCCAACTCGTCAGGCTCCAGCGTGGCGTCCAGCCAGACCCCGTGCAGGTGACCGGCGTTGTAGTCAGCCAGGCTGCCCACCCAGATCTCCGGAGAGCTGCCGCTGCCCGTCGCGGCCTCCCGCCCACGAGTGGCTTCTTGGAAGGCGTCGTACTCCCGCTGTAGCTCCTGCCAGTGCTGTGCCAGCTCGTCGTCCGAGTTGGTCACCCATGTTGAGCGGCGGCCGTAGAGGTTCTTTTGCAGGATCACACCGCCAGGCCGGCCTTCGTGATGCAGCAGGCCGCACCAGCCCATCTCCTCGGTAGAGCCGAGCTGGGCATCGGGCATACGGGCGAACAGCTCGTCGACGACCGCGCTATCCATGCCTGCTGTTTCGGAGTGGCTCAGCTCGTCAGGGCCGCCACCATCCGCCCGCCAGCGGGTGGCGTCCGACCATGGGTACACATCGGCCTCGGTCTGGCCGACGTTGGATTCCGGCACTGGCGATACAAGAGTTAGTTCGTGCTCACCTCCTGGTGATTGTCTTTCCATGATTGTCCTCCGTATTTAGTTGTGGTTACATAAGTCCTAGGCTCCTAGTGGGTTGGAGCTTTGAGGTAGCCCACGGATGGCGCGGTTATGTTGCCGTCTGTGGGCACCATGGGCAAGCTTATTGACCTTGACGTCCGACTGGCGCATACTGAAACAATAATGAAGCGCGATGAACTCAACGAGCTACTTGAACAACAATTTGCCAAGTTCGCCGGTCAGATATTTCGGCACGTCGACCAGCGCATCGAAGAAATGCGTACCGAGATAGCAAACGTCAATGGCGAGGTTCACGGGCTGTACGACGTACTGGACGGCATTGCTCAGCGCCTTGACACCGACACCCAAGAGCGGGCCGCTATGGCCAACCAGCTTGACCGCCACGCAGGCTGGATCGGCCAGCTTGCAGGAAGCACCAACACCAAGCTCGTTCCAGAGCAGTAGCAACACAACAAGCCATTGCCGAGCATGACTAAGAACCAAACCGACAGCAACCACCTCGACAATCTCCCTGCACGAGACATCGTGGCCTTGTATCTGGGCTACCGCAAGTTGTTGCACGATCTCCAGGATTACCAGCTATCTGGCAAGCGATTGGTGGGCGGCTTCTCCACTCGGATCCAAATTGCCAGCCTGCATCATATGCATCTCGAAGATGAGCTGCGCGGCCTTGCGCGGCGCGATCCAGACAAGCTCCGCGATATACAGGACTACTTGCGCCTGTCACTTGACCAAGGCAATACTGATCTTGTCCGGCGCATCGAGGGGTGGTTGGAAGCCGAGCGGTAATCACGCCAGCTCCTCCCGCAGCTTTACAAGCGCCCGATGCTCCGCACTCTGTACAGCGCTTAGCGTCTTGCCTACCAGGACCGCTGTCGCTTTCTGTGTCTGTCCTTCCAAATAGCGACGCTGCACGACCTCTCGTTGGCTAGGGGTCAACCGAGATAGCGCCTGCACCAGCATCACATATCCAATTACCGTGATGTCGCCGGGATGGTTCCGCGCATAGCCATGGGCGTATTCCCGTCTGACTACTTCCTTGGCGCCCCTGACCGCCCGTTCTTGTTTTCGATCCGACCTTGCGTACCTGATGTATGCCTTGGCGGCATGAGCCAAGAGCAAGCCGGTCACATCGTGGTGGGCGCTAGGCAGTTCGGCAAGCGCCTCGCAGAAGGTGTCCTGGACTACGTCAGGTATTGCACTTCGGTCTTCGTTCCGCATACGGGCAGAGACGTAGCGCGTAATGCGGTCAACGTGCAGGCGGTATAGCTCGGCGAATGCCTCAGTGTTGCCCGCTTGGGCTTGGTGGAGTAGGGCAATAACCTCGGGCGGGCTGTCTTCGCGGTAGCCATGTCTAGCGGGTTGGACCGGTTCGGCAGCAGTTACCTCTACCGTTACTCCGACAGCGCTACTGCCGAGCTGGTGCGCCAGCTCCTCTCCGAGGGCCGGCTGCCCGAATGTTTCAAGTGCTCCTTTCTGTAGAGTGAGTGTTTCCATATGGCGTTGTTCCTGTTTACGTTGCTATTGATGGTTGCGGACGCGCGTGTTGCGCGCGTGTCGATACACCCTGAGCCCTCGTTCAGGTGAGATGATGTAGCACAGCAGTTCGAGAGGAGGTGATCATGGCTACCAGTAAGAAGCCGGTGCACGTCGTGCCGCATGAGGGCGGCTGGGCAGTCGAGCGCGAAGGCAACCAGCGGCCGTCGTCGGTACACCGGACGCAGGCCGAGGCTGAGCAGGTGGGCCGGACAACGGCACGCCGCGACCAGACCGAGTTCAACCTGCATGGGCGCGACGGGCAGATCCGGGAGAAGGACAGCTACGGCAACGACCCGAACCCGCCGAAGGACAAGCATTGACGGGAGGCTGCGGTTCTCAAGGGGAAGCGAGAGCGGCAGCCGCTCCCGTCAGAACCGAGGCCGGTAACCCAGGCGAGCGTGAATCCTCGCCACCTCATCCGGGTCGATGCCAGCGTGTCCGGCAATCACTGACTGCCGCTCTGCCCACAAGGCCCAGCATTGGTACGCCTCGGCCTCGCTGGTCCCGGCAGCGGCAGCAACCTCGGCCAGACTGGCACCAGCCACGAAGGCCCGGTGCATCGCAATCGGCTGCCAGCGCGACCACCAGGCCACTACGGCGGCACTCAGTGCAAGCTCGGTCAGGTGGAAGGCGGCGGGCTTCTCGTGCACGCGCAAGGCCATGGCGTGGTCGCGCAGCTCGGTCAGGAGTGCGAAGGGGTTATGCGCCTCAGCCTCGGCGAAGGTCACGGGCGGACGCTGACCGGCCGCTTCGGGCCGGTAGACGGGTACCTCGGGAAGGAAAGCTTGCTGTTGGGATTGGTCGGACTGCTGCCTGGTGATCTCGTCAGCGTCTCCTCTCGGTTGGTTGATCTGTTCCATAGAGCGTAGTTCCTGTTTAGGTTGCTGATCTGTGTGCCACCGACGCGAGGTCGCAGCCGCGCCGTCTTGGCAGAAGATGTCCGATTTACGATTATACTGGTCGCTCGTCGTGCGCGCCGAGATCCGGGGTCGCCGGGTGCTGCTGGCCGGCGACGCCGAGGAGGACGAACAACGCGGTGTGCTCTCCGCCGCTGGCCCGTCCGGCGTGCGCGCCGACGTGCTCAAGCTGGCGCATCACGGATCGGTGTACCAGGACGCCGGGTTCCTCGACGCGGTAGCCCCGGCAGTGGCGTTGGTGTCGGTTGGCGCCGGCAACCCGTACGGCCATCCGAACACGGCCGTGCTTGGCCGGCTGGCTCGGGGCGGGGCGCGGGTGCTGCGGACCGACGTGGATGCCGATGTGGCGGTGGTCGTAACGCCGGGCGGATTGGCCGTGGTGGCGCGAGGCCAGCGACCGGGCCGCCGCCCACCTTGACGGGCGCAGCGCCTCAGCGTGGCGCTTACCGCTCCTTGACGAACACCCCGACGCCCGGTACGCCCTCGACCAGGCCCACCGCCTTGAGCCAGTTGACCGCGCTGCGCACCACTGTGATCGAGACGTCATACTGCGCGCGCAGCTCAGCCGCGCTCGGCAGCTGGTCACCAGGACGCAGCTGTCCAGCTTCGATCTGGCTGGTGATGTCGTCGATAAGGCGCTGCGTCTTCGAGGTGGCCATCCGTGTTCTCCCTGGTCCGCACCACCATGAGAGCACGAGATGACCTCATATCTCAAGCATCAGGAGACACAATGTTGCTCCAGGGGTTGCCTAGAACATCAAGATGTACTAGGTTCATCTATGGCCACCCTGGTCCGCAAACCGCGGTGGCCACCGCTCCGGGGAGGCGGCGATCTCGGCGTGTTCCGAGCGTGTCGGGCAGAGCCGCCTCCCCGGGTTCTCCTTCCGTGAGCCGCTGTCCCGACTGGCGCCAAGGGCTGGTGACCGGCCGCCCGTGAGCATCCAGCGGCCCGTTCTGGTCGCCTCGCAAAGCCCCGTGGGCCGGATGAGTCGTACGGCCCGGTTGAACGGGCACACGTGCGACGATGGCGACGTGCCCGCACCGTCCCTCGCCACCGTCTGCCTGGTCCTCGGCGATGAAGAGCTGCTTGTCTCCCGCGCCGTCGCCGAGGCGGCTGCCGCTGCCCGCGATACCGATCCCGACGCCGAGGTACGCGAGTACCAGGCCGCCGACACGCTGCCGGGTGAGCTTGCCAGCATGCTGAGCCCGTCATTGTTCGGCGGGCGGCGGGTGGTGATCGTCCGGGACGGCCAGGACGCCAAGAAAGAGCTGGTCGCGGCGCTGATCGAGTATGCGAAGGAGCCCGACCCGGAGGTGTCGCTCGTCGTTACCCATGCCGGGGGCGGGAAGGGCAAAGCGCTCGCCGACGGTCTGCGCGAGGTCGGCGCGACGGTTGTGCCGGCCGCCAAGGTCACCAAGCACCGGGAGCGCGCCGACTTCGTCCGCAACGAGATCCGCCGGCTGGGCGGGCGCTGCAGCGAGGACGCCGCCGAGGCGCTGCTGGCCGCGGTCGGCAACGACCTGCGCGAGCTCGTCGCAGCCTGTTCCCAGCTGGTCGCCGACACCGACGGGCGGATCGGCGCGGACACCGTCGCTCGCTACTACCGGGGCCGGGCCGAGGTCACCGGATTCACCGTCGCCGACGCCGCCATGGTGGGCGACATCCCGGCGGCCCTGGAGGCCCTGCGGTGGGCGCTGCACGTCGGCGTCGACCCGGTGCCGATCGCGGACGCGCTCGCCGACGGAGTACGCACGGTCGCCCGCGTCGCGGCGGCCGGGCGGGCAAGCGCGTACCAGCTGGCCGGTTCGCTGGGCCTGCCGCCTTGGAAAGTGGAGCGAGCCCAGCGCCAAGCGCGTGGCTGGACACCCGACGCGCTCGTTGACGCCATGCGGGTGGCCGCAGAATGCAACGCCGCCGTCAAGGGAGGCACGGATGATCGCGGGTACGCACTGGAGCGGGCCGTGTTCGGCGTGGTAGCCGCGCGGGCTGCCGGCGGTGCTCGCTGACGAGGCAGGCTGCGCGCACGGGTGGGCGCCGGCTAGTTGCGCACCGGCGTGCTGGAGCGCACCGGCAAGCGCCGGTTGGTTGCGCACCGGCGGGCGCCGTCTGGACTGAGGAGCGAAGCGACGAGGGAACGACTGGTCCGGGTCGCCAGGCGAAGCCCGCGAGCCGGACTGGTCGCAGGCGCCTGAGGAGCCGGGGCGCCGCGCGAGCGAAGGCGAGCGCCAGCTAGCTGAGCGAGCGTCAGCTTGCTACGAGCTTCTTGGCAATCGCCGACTTGCGGTTGGCGGCCTGGTTCTTGTGGATCACGCCCTTGCTCACGGCCTTGTCCAGCTTGCGTGAAGCATCGCGCAGCAGCTCGTTCGCGAGCTCGGCGTCACCGGCGGCATTGGCCGTGTTGAACTTGCGGATCGCGGTCTTCAACGACGATTTGACCGCCTTGTTACGCACGCGGCGCTTCTCGTTCTGCCGGTTGCGCTTGATCTGGGACTTGATGTTCGCCACGCGACGGCCTCGTCCTGCTCGTTTCTGGTTTGGGTGAGTCGATTGACGCGAAGAGCCAGGCTACCAGGTCGGGCGGCACCGGGCCAAAACGGGTCAGCTGTGGGAGGGCGTGGGCGCTGCGCCCGAGGGCGGGATCGCGCTGCCCTTGGCGTACTCCTCCCAGGAGGCGTTCCAGTCGGTCCAGCCGTCGGCCCAGGGCAGGCTCTGCTCGGTGCCCTTGACCACGACCGGATCGCCGATGTGCGCGAGGTGCCACAGCCAGTCGGCGTTCTCCGGAGAGATGTTGGTGCAGCCGTGCGACACGTTGCGCTTGCCCTGGTCGCGTACTGACCACGGTGCCGAGTGGATGTACTGCCCGCTCCAGCTCAACCGCATCGGCCAGAACACCTTGGTGCGGTACCCTCCGGGGGAGTCGGCCGGGATGCCGAAGGTGCCTGAGTCGAACCACTCCCACTCGTTCTTGATCATCACGACCATGTTGCCGCTGAAGGACGGTGAGCTCGGCTTGCCGAGGCTGACCGGCACGGTGCGCAGCAGCTGGCCGTCCTGCGTGACCGTCATCTGCTTGGTGGCGTTGTCCACCGTGATCTCCAGCTTCGGGCCGACGCTCGCCCGTACTGTGATGTCGGACCCGCCGTACCACGTGCCGCCCCAGGGCAGGCCGCCAGTGGCCAGCCGGACGGACAGCTTCGTGCCCGGCTGCCAGTACTCCCGAGACCGGTAGTGGATCTCGCGAGGGCTGAACCAGTTCCAGATCCCCTCTTGAGCCGGCTCGCTCTTGACGAACAGCCGCCGCTGCACCGCCACCCGCTGGTCCTTCGGCACGTCCACGCCGAAGTTGACCACCAGTGGGGCGGCCACGCCGATCACCTGGTCGTCGCCGATGGCGCTGCTCACCCGTACCAGATCCGAAGGTTTGTTCATGGTGGTGAACGACACGGTCTTGTCGCCGACCTTGGCGGTGTACATCGTCGCGTACTTCAGCTGCGCTGCCGGTACCCACGAAGAGCCGTCGGGGCGCATCTCGCCCTCGACGGCGGCCCCGCCGGAGTCGGCTAGGGCGACCGAGGTGGACGGGTTCGCGCCCGCGAGGACGATCTCGGCGGAGGTCGGGACGTCGGTCGCGCCGTCGGCCGGCGCCGTTACCGTCGGTCCGGTCGGCTTGCCGGGCTTGGCGCTCTCGCCTGGGCTGCGCCACGTCGGCCGGCCGGAGCAGCCGGCCACCAGCGCCAGCGCCGCCAGCACGAGCCCGGCGCAGGCGAGCCCCCCGGGACGAGGCGTCCGCATGCAACCGACCTTATCCGAGACCAGCGGCCTTCGTCTGGTCGCCGATCTTGCGGTCGTCGCGTAACGGTACGTACGGTTCCTCGTCCGCCGGGTGACCCTGCTCGATCGCCCGGGCACGTTCGAGCTCGGCGTCGAACTCGGCGCCCAGCAGGACCGCCAGGTTCGATATCCACAGCCAGACGAGGAAGATGATGACCGCGCCGAGCGAGCCGTACGTCTTGTTGTACGAGTCGAAGTTGGCGACGTAGAACGCGAAGCCGGCGGAGGCGGCGACCCAGAGCAGCACCGCCAGCACGCCACCCGGCGTGATCCAGCGGAAGCCGGACTGGCGCGCGTTGGGCGCCGCGGAGTACAGGATCGCGAAGAGCAGGCTCACGATGATGGCCAGTACCGGCCATTTGACGATGTCCCAGACCAGTACCGCCGTCTTGCCCATGCCGATCAGCTTGCCGACCTGTTCGGCGAGCTTGCCGGTGAACACCACGGCGACCGCGGTGACCGCGAGCATCACGCCGGTCAGCACCGTCATACCGAGCCGGATCGGCAGGGTCTTCCAGATCGGCCGGCCTTCAGGTACGTCGTAGATGGCGTTCGCCGCGCGCATGAACGCGCCGATGTAGCCCGAGGCCGACCACAGCGCACCGGCCGCACCGACGACGGCGAAGATGCCGGCCTTGCTGCCCGCCTCTTCCAGGCTCCTGACGCCGCCGTCCAGGATCTCTTTCACCGGGCCGGGCGCGATGGCCCCGATGTTGCTCAGCAGCGACTGGGTCGCCGAGTCGCTGAGCAGGCCGAGCGCCGAGACCAGCACCAGCAAGCCGGGGAAGATCGACAGGATGCCGTAGTAGGTTAACGCGGCCGCCCAGTCGGTGAGGTCGTCCTCCTGGAACTGCTTGACGGTCCGCTTCAGTACGCCCCACCAGGCGCGTGGCGCAAGCTGGGTGGGTTTGGTCGGCTCGCCGGTCCGCTCGGCGGTGAGATCCTTCCGCTCTGTCTGGTCTGTCTGGGCGGCTTCCCCTTCGGTCTGCGGCGCTTGTCGCGTGGTCTGGGGAGCTTCTCGATCGGTCTTCCGTGCCATCGCCTTGGGTCCCTTCGAGTCCTAGGACTGAATTTCCCAGGGGACGTTCGGCGTAACCGGCCGCCGGTCAAAAAGGTGCCCCGGTGCGGCGGCGGCAGCCGCACCGGGGCACCGGTCAATCGAGGCTCAGCCGCCGTGGTGGCGGCTCAAGCCACGGAACAGTACGTCGGTCAGGGTGCCGTTGTTGTCGTCGCCGCTCAGCTCCCACACCATCGCTCCGCCCAACCCGTTCTGGCGGATGTACACGGTCTTCTGCGCGAACACCGCGGCGTCGTCGAAGGTCCAGAACGTGGTGCCGTCGTACAGCCAGGCGAAGCCGGCCTGCTGGTCACGGAAGAGGGTGAAGGTCGTTCCAGCGAGCGGAGCCAGCTGCTTGTAGTGGGCCACGCCCGGCTCCAACGGGCTTGGCGCCGGCCCGGTTGAGGTCTGGAACAGGCCATGGTTGATATTGGGTACGCCCGTCCAGCCCCGGCTGTAGTACGGCATGCCGACGACGAGCTCCCGGCGTGGGGCGCCACGGCTGACCCAGGCGTCCACAGTGGACACCACTGTGAAGTCCGGGTTGACCGGGTCGCCGGCGGGTTGGCGCAGCGCCGACTGCTGGTTGGTCATCGACTCCCAGGTGCCGTGGAAGTCGTACCCCTGAAGGGTGGCGAAGTCCAGGTCGTGGAAGATCTTGCGTACCTCGAAGCCGTTGTCGATGACCCGCTGGTTGGCCGGCAGGAACGCGGTGAGCAGGAAGCGCTTGTGCACCCGGCGCCCGTACGCGTCGAGCTGGCTGCGGAACTCAGCGAGCAGCTTGGTGAAGTTGGCCTTGTCCTCCGGCCGGGAGGTACCGCCGATGAGGTTCTCCGTCGGCCACTCCCAGTCGATGTCGAACCCGTCGAACACGCCGGCCGCCACGCCCGGACCGCCGCTGCCCCCGTCGAGGATCGGCAGGTTCCCCTTGATGAACAGGTCGATGCAGGAGGCCACGAACGCCTGGCGGGACTGCTCGGTCAGTGCCGCGTCGGAGAAGAACCTCGACCAGGTGAAGCCGCCCAGCGACATGAGCACCTTGAGGTCCGGGTACTTGGCCTTGAGCTTGCGCAGCTGCAGGAAGTTGCCCGCCAGCGGTTGACCCCACGAGTCGGCGACGCCGTCGACGGACTCCTCGGCCGATGCCGGACGCTGGTAGTCGGCCCAGGCGTCGCCCTGGCCGGCCGCGTTGACCTCGAAGCACTTGCCCTCGGCGTTCACGTTGCCGAACGCGTAGTTGATGTGCGTGAGCTTCGCCGCCTGCCCGGTCGTGTCGACGCGCTTGACGAAGTTCCCGCTGTAGATACCCCACTGGGTGAAGTAGCCGACCCGTTTGAAGTCGTTGCCGAACCTTAGGTGGTCCGTCGAGGCGTCCCCGGCGGCCGCGTTGCCGGGGTACCCCGCAACGCCGAGGGCGAGCACGGTCGCGACGACCGCGAGCCGACGGGGAAGACGTTTGCGCATGCGCGCCTCCAGTTCCTGTTTGGCTGCCACGGTCAACCGTGGAAGCCCTTGAAGATATTGGTGAGCCCGAAGGTCGACTGCGAGAAGCTGCTGCGGGTGGCGGAAGCTCCGCCGCCGCGACAGCCGCCGTTGTCCCAGCCGACCGACCAGAACGCCGGTGGCTCGATGGTGTTGTTGTCCCAGGTGACGCGCTGGCGGGCGGGTGTCCCGGCCATCTGGCGCAGCGTCGGCTCGGCCGCCGCGATCACGGCGTCGCCCCAGCTCGACCGCGACGAGCCGGGCTCCATCGGCATCGGGTTGACCACGTCCACCCGTACTCCATTGGCCTTGGCGTTCTTGAGCCGACAGCTGGCTGGGGGCTTCATCCGAGGTGCATCCTCCTCCGGTTCCCGGCGAACTGGGAAGCGACCGGCACGAACGCGCCCGCACGGCATCCACGAGCGTGATTGACGCTACATTAAGGACTCCTAACAGTAAAGTGTCCTTAGAGACGTCTGCTCACGCCCGCAGTTTCTTGACCTGTTCCAGAAATGGGGTTGGGCGGGGCACCGCGGACCGCGGCCCTCGCAGCCCCGCGAACTGGGGCCCCTTACGGTGCCGCGGACTGGCTCCTTACGGTGCCGTGGACTGCGGCGGGTTGCCCGACTGTTGGGCAGGCCTGCCGGCCTGGGCTCGCCGGACCGCGTGGGGCCCGACCACGTCCGCGCCCAAGGCGATGACCCGGTCCCGGAGGCCGCGATCAGCCGTGATCACCAGCCGGTCCCGGTTCTCCGCTGCCCGGACGAGATCGACGATCGCGTCGTCGCCCGAGCGTTCGGCGCGAACGACCCGCACTCCCGGAACCTCGCCGACGGCACGGGCCTGGCCCTCGACGACGAGCACCAGATCGACCGGTCCTCGGGTCGCCCAGTCCGGTACGCTGGCGAGGGCGGGAAGGCCACTGGCGGCGACTCCTGGGAGCTGGTCGCGTAGCCGTTCGGTAGCGCGGCGCCGGTCGCGCCACCAACCGTCAGGCACCGAGCCGACGACGTTCGCGGCGTCTACGATGACCAGTGGCTCGTGTGAGCCGTTGGGGCTTGGCGGGCTGGGCTTTGTCACAGGTCCAGGCTCGCACGGCGGGTGGCTCAGTGTGCTGCTGTACCGGTTGGGAGCCGTTTTCATGCCCGTGCTATCGTTCTCCCCGGTTCCAGTGAGCGCCGCTAGCTCAACTGGCAGAGCAGCGGACTCTTAATCCGCGGGTTCGGGGTTCGAGTCCCTGGCGGCGCAC
>WNFV01010149.1_pt1 | contig 13442 bp, 8 predicted proteins | sample 5400101 | NCBI WGS metagenome assembly WNFV01 (sample SAMN13153361, study PRJNA577476) | soil metagenome | isolation source: 115 cm soil or saprolite under grassland replicate 1 | place: USA:California | collected 2016-06-15
ATCGGCTCACAATTCACCGGGAGGGTGGTAAAAACGACCACATTCGGCCCGTACGATGCGATTATTCCTGAGGTCGAAGGAACGGCGCGCATCACCGGAAGGCACGAGTTTTTGATTGATCCTGGTGATGAATTGAGGAATGGATTTCTATTGCGCTGAGAAAGCAAGGCGCCGCTTTGCCACAGAGCCACAGAGACAAAAACAGAAAGCTCAATGGAGATGCTTTCTTTCTCTTTATGACCTCTGTGGCTGCGGTGGCTCTGTGGCTGATTCAATTGTCAGGATTGTTCGACCTTCCATGAGGTCAAGACATATTCGAGATCGAGTTCACGCCAATCGCAGCGCAGAAGTATCTTGTCTTCGCCCGCCACCCAGAGGTTAGCCGCGGGGACTTCCAGGTTATCGGAATCCATCTGGAAGTGGGCCGCTTTAAACCTCCCTGCCGGGACTTCCACTTCTTCCTCGCCGATGAATTTGACGCGGCAGGTCTCCACTCGGCCTAGCGGCCCGTCGGCGCCGTCCAGTCGAGTCGAAGTGTTGTAGAAAATCCGCAGTTGCTCGCCGCCTTTCTCCCGGTCGTAGTTGAAATACATCCAGCCGTCCAGCATCACGGCGTGGGTCGCGATCGAAAAGAAGTCTTTCGGGACAGTGAGCGTTTGAACCGAATGGCCGGTTTCGTCGCCGTCGGCGATCACGTCCATCGAGCCGCCCTGGACGCGGAAATAGCCGGAGCCGATCAACCGATCGGCGGCTTGCAATCGAATGAACGCGTCCACCGGGCGGCCATCCTTCCTGCGCGTGTAGATCACATCGCGGACCAATTTAGAATCGTCGGTCATCGCCAGGCACCGCATGGTGACCGTGCCGTCGCAGTTGCGGGTCAGGCTCCAATCCTCGCGCCCGCGCTCGCCCCCCGTCGATTTCTTGCGGTAAGACAGACGCCCGTATTGATATTTGAGCTTCGACATCAGTTGGAGAGTGGGACAGACTGAAGTCTGTCCGCCCATAAATCATGCCACCCACGGACAGACCGAAGTCTGTCCATCAATCGCCACGGACAGACTAAAGTCTGTCCCACTATCGGCCTCCGCCGACTGCCCTGCTGAGCATTCCAGCGATGTCGTCAACCGCCGAGCCGTCGCGGTTCATGTCAAACATGGAAGACAATGCGCCCAGTAACCCTTGATCTCCGCCGGTCTGCTGAGCAGCATTGCCAAGCTCTCTCGGCAGATCGCCCACGTCCATTCCTTCTTCGCGACGCGCGCGTCCGAGCGCGCCCATCACGATCGGCGCCAGCATCATCAACAGCGGCCCGACTTTGCTCAGATCGAGTCCGCTGGCCTGACTGACTCCGCGCTCGACGGCGCCTTCCTGGGCGCCGAATATGTGGCCGAGTATGCCCGCGCCCCGCCCAGATAAATAATCGCCGAGAAATCCGCCCAGGTCGTCAAGTATGCTCCCGTCATGATCGCGATCGAGCGCGCCGAGCAATGACGCCGCGCCCGATTGACTCGCGCTTATATTCGCCAGTCCGCCGAGTAGCATCGGCAGCGCGGCCTGAATGGCGTCGCTCGTCGCGCCCTCGTCGGCTCCCAATTGCAGACTGATCTGTTTGATCGTGTCGCTGTTCAACGCGTTATTTAGTAATCCCGTCAAATCCATAGCCCTCCTCCTCGGAAAAATGTACCGTAGGTTGTCCAACCTGCGGAGGCTTGATTGTTGAAGCCTTTAGTTGCTATCAAGCGGCTTGGTTGTGAAGCCCTCCGCAGGTTAGACAACCTACGGTACGTGGCGCGCCGCGATTTTCATTCTTTCAGGGCGTCGCTCATTGCGGCATGAACGACTCCTCGGAAAATGTCCGACAAGCTTCCAGCTTGTCGCTGTCTTCCTGAGTCGCCCACAGCCTGAAGCCTCGACAAGCTGGAAGCTTGTCGGACATTGCGCGGCGCGCTTTTCATTCTTTCACAGCGCCGCGACCGGCATGAAGGCTCCTCTCCTGGCGTCGCTCATTGCGACATGAACGAACCCTTGATATTTGCGGCAGCGCTTTGATCACGTTTGTTAATTATTGTCTATGAGTCATTGCCTTTCGCGCCATTTCACATCGGATTGCGCGCCGGGTGATTGTGATTTCCCTGTAAGCGCAACTATAATCCCCGCCGCGCTGACCTGCAAAATATAATTGGGCAAGGCGTCGGGCGAGGCTTCGGCGGCGATTGCTTACGTCGCGCTTCTGGCGGTCGTCGCGGTCGCCGCGCCCGGTTTCTATTCGTTCGCCAACCTGCGCGATCTGGCCATAGGCAATGCGCCTGCGCTGATCGTGGCCGTCGGAATGACGATGGTCATTCTGACGAGACAGATCGACATTTCCGTCGGGTCGCAATTCGCCGTCTGCAGCGTGGCAGCCGGCCTCATTGCAAAGATGACGGCGAAGACCGGAATGCCGATCATCGCGGTCTTCGTTGCGGTCGCGCTGATCGGATGCGCGTTCGGGGCGATCAACGGCGTGTTGGTCGCGCGATTGAACATCCCCTCTATTGTGGCTACGCTCGCCGTGATGGTCGCCATGCGCGACGGATTGCGCTGGGCGACCGAAGGCGCATGGGTTCAAGGACTGCCGCGCGAGTTCCAATGGTTCGGACTGGGCCAATCAGTCGGGCAGGTTGTGATCGTCGTCGTCGCAATAGCGGTCTTCGCGGCCTTCGCTTGGGGATTGAAAAACCTCGCGGCGGGCCGCGCGGTCTACGCCGTAGGCTCCGACGCCGAAGCGGCCAGGCTGGCGGGCGTCGAACCACGGCGCGTGATCTTCGGAGTCTTCACGCTGATGGGCGCGTTAACGGGCGTCGCCGCGACCCTCGATTCGATCCGATTCACAGACATTCAAAGCAACGCCGGCGTCGGGATCGAACTGAAGGCCATCGCAGCGGTCGTGGTCGGCGGGACGGCGATCAACGGCGGGCGCGGCAGGATCGTGGGCACGCTCATCGGCGTCGCGCTGCTGGGCACGATCGGCACGGCGGGCGCCTTCCTAGGCGTCAATCCGTTTTGGGAGAAGGCCATTCAGGGCGCGATCATTCTCGCGGCGGTCGCCTCAGACGTGGTCTTTGCGCGCGCCCGCCGGCGCCACGAACTTCAAGATCGAATGGAGACGCAAGCCTCATGACGTCGTCAATTACATTCGCGACCGAAGAGCCGTTGTGGCGTCGACTGTTTCCGAACCACGAATGGGCGTTGGTGGCCATGCTGTTTGTCGAAACGGCCGTCTTCGCCTTCATCGGCGACAATTTCTTCACCGGCGCGAACGGGTTCGAGATCATCCGGCTGAGCGTCGAGGTCGGGCTGCTGGCGATGGCGCTGACGCCGGTGATCATCAGCGGCGGGATCGCTCGGCGGCGGGTTGAACGCGCTGCTGATCGCGCGGTTCAATCTGCCGCCGTTGATCGTCACGCTCGGAACCTTTTCGCTCTTTCGCGGATTGGCCGAAGGAATGACGGGCGGCGTGGACAACTACACCGGATTCCCCCAAGAGTTTCTGTTTCTCGGACAGGGTTTTCTGTTCGGTATTTTGCCGCCGCAGACTCTGGCGCTGATCGCAGTCGCGGTCTTTTACTTCTTGCTGCTGCATCGCACGATCATCGGTCGCAGCCTTTACGCCATAGGCTTTTCCGCCGAGGGAGCGCGATACGCCGGCGTTCCCGTGGCGCGTCGCGTCGGCCTCGTCTATCTGCTCTCAGGACTGGCCGCGAGCCTGGCGGCGGTCATCTACATCGCGCATCTGGGGCAAGCGAAATCGGACGCCGGCGCCGGCTACGAGTTGATGGCGATTACGGCGGTCGTGCTCGGCGGGACCTCGATCTTCGGCGGGCGCGGCACGCTCTGGGGCACGGCGCTCGGGCTGTTCGCCATCGTGATTTTACAAAACGGATTGAGACTGGCCGCGCTGCCCGCCGAATTGGCCGGCATTCTGACCGGGGCGTTGCTCGTCATCACAATATGCGTTGATCGCTTTATGTTCGTAGTCCCGCCTTCAGGCGGAAAGGCGGTTCAAGTTGGAATTCCGCCCGAAAGCGGGACTACGAACGTTTCTTTAGAGGAATTCGAAGTGAAAAACTCCCAAGTCGCAATTCTCAGCGCGGTCATTCTGGCCGCCGCCTTGATCGTCGCGGGCAGCAACTGGCTGCTCGTCCGCTCGCTCAAGGAAGGGTCGAATAACGCGGCGGCGGCGTCATCCGCCCCGGCCAAACGCCTGACCGTCGCGATGATGCCGAAGGCCAAGGGCGATCCCTATTTCGTCAGTTGCCGCAAGGGCGCCGAAGAGGCCGCGCGCGAACTCGGCGTCGACCTGATCTGGGACGGCCCGACCGACCTCGACCCGGTCAAGCAGAACGAAGTCGTCGAAGGCTGGATCACTCGCGGCGTCGATGTCATCGCAGTGAGCGTCGAAAACAAGGTCGGAATTTCGACCGTGCTCAAGAAAGCGCGCGAGCGCAACATCCGCGTGCTGACCTGGGACGCCGACGCGCTAGAAGACGCGCGAGACTTCTTCATCAACCAGGCCACGCCGCAAGGCATCGGCTACACGCTGACCGACGAAGCCGCGCGCATCCTGGGCGGCAAGGGAGAATTCGCGATTATCACCGCGTCATTGAGCGCGGCCAATCAGAACGAATGGATCAAACACATCAAGGCGCGGCTGGCTGAAAAATATCCCGACCTGAAACTCGTGGCCACTCAACCGAGCGACGGCGACCGCGGCCGCGCCTTCACCGAAACGCAGACCGTCTTGAAAGTTCACCAGAACGTGAAATTGATCATGGGCATCGCGGCTCCCGCGGTCCCCGGCGCGGCCGAAGCCGTCAAACAATCGGACCGCAAAGACGTGAAGGTTATCGGACTATCGCTGCCGAACCTCTGCAAGCCTTTCGTACACGACGGCGTGATCGAAAGCGTGGTGCTGTGGAACACGCTCGACCTGGGCTACCTGACGGTCTACGCGGCGAATGAATTGGGCGCCGGGAAATTGACGCGCGGCGCCGGCGAGTTGAAAGCGGGTAAGCTGGGCGTGATCCAAGTGCGCGAGTCCGACGTGTTGTTGGGCGCGCCGTTTATTTTCAACAAGGCGAATATTGATCGTTTCGACTTCTAAATCAAACCACGTAACATCAGTACAGATATTTAACCGCCGCAGGCCGCAGAGGTACGCAGAGAAAGAACAGTCTTGATCTTTCTCTGCGTACCTCTGCGGCCTCTGCGGCCTCTGCGGCCTCTGCGGCCTCTGCGGCCTCTGCGGCCTCTGCGGTTGGATGTCCCAATCTTATTGTTGGTCTCAATGCCTCTGATTCCGGTTATTTGACCGGTACAGAACGCCCTGTTACTGGTAGAATCTTTTTCTCACTCCCCAACTCCCTTCCCCATCGCTCTGCTTGAATCGAACAAATCGAGAAAAGAATTAAAAATGAGGAGGGAGAGGAATGAGAAGATCAGAAGCGAAATTCGTCCACCGGTTTATTCTGTCGGTGGCGATGATCCTGCCGCTCGCCGCCGCCGCGCAAACACCCAGCCCGATTCAACTCCGCGGCGCGGGCATCCCGCGCAAACTGACGCTGGCTCAAGCTGAACAATTGCTGTTGCAGCGCAACCTGGCCGTGCTGGCCGCCAGATATCAGGTGGACGCCTTCCGCGCGGCCAGGCTGATTGCCAGCTTCAAGCCCAACCCGACACTAATGCTGGGCGCGGAACAGTTCATTCTTTCAAGCAATTTCTTCCGAGACCTCTTTCGCACCAATACGAACACAGCGGCGGAGACGACCTATACCGTCCGATACGACCGGTTGATCGAGCGCGGCGGGAAGCGCGAGATCCGCACTGAACTGACCACTTACCAACTCAATGCCGGCGAAGCGCAGATGCTCGACGCGGCTCGCACAGAGCTTTATCAATTGCGGCAGGCTTTCACCACCGCCGCGTTGGCGCGCGACAACCTGGCGCTGGCCGAAGCCACGAGGCAGGAATACGACCAGACCATCAGGTTGACCGAAGCCAAGGTCGAGAACGGCGATCTGGCCCGCGTCGAACTCTATCGCGCGCAGGTGGCCGCCTTGCCATATCAACAGGCCGTGCAGCAGGCGCGGACGTCTTATCAACAGGCGACCCGCGACATCCTCAACCTGCTCGGCGCGCGGGTCGAAGACGTGTCGCTAATCAAGCCGGTCGTTGACGATAACAAGGCTCAGGTCGTCAATGCGTCTTTTCACACAGGCGCCACAGGAGACGGAGCGGTTGATCCGGATCGCGCGGACTCATTGATCGACGCGCCGCTCGATATTGAGTTCAAATTCGATGATCGCCCGGTTATTCTGACGCTGGCCGAGTTGCGCTTGATCGCGCTGGCCGAACGGCCGGATGTGATCGCGTCGCGCAATATATACGGAGCCGCCAATAAAGCGGTGGCGCTGGCCAGGGCGCAGCGCACGCGCGATGTCCTGGTCGGCGTGTTCTATCAGCGCATCGGCTCGGACAACACCCTCGGCGTCAACGTTTCGTTCCCGCTTCTCGTGTATAACAAAGGCTACGCCGCGATCTCGCTGGCCGCAGCCCAACAAGAGTCCGCCATCTCGCTGGCGCGCGAGGCCGAGCTGCGGGCTGTGACCGACGTCGAGAAGGCTTATCTCGCTTATCAGTCGGCGCGGCGAATCCTGAACATCTATAGCTCATCCACGATCGAACGGGCGGGCAGACTGAAAACCATAGCCGCGCTCAGCTACCAAGAAGGCGCGACCAGCCTTTTGGAACTGCTCGACGCCGAGCGCGGCTACAACCAGACGATCAGCTCGTACAACCAGGCCCGCGCCGATTACCAGTCGGCGCTCTGGCAGTTGGAACAGGCCATCGGCAGACCACTGAGGTAGAGCGAGGAAATCGGGGGTGAGAGAATGCCACCGGAGCTGCCCGACCGGAGCGACGATGACGTCATGGACGATCAACCGGGAGAACCTGTTGATCCGCCGGTTCCCGATTCCGGCCCGCCCAGGCGTCCGCGCCGGCGCCGGCGACTCTTCGTGGCCGGCGCGATCGTCCTGATCGCCCTTCTCGGCGCCTTGATCTACTGGCGCTATCGCTCAACGCATGAAGCGCCTCCGGCAAAAGGCGTCGAGGAAGTCCCCCCAAACGTCGTCTTCGCCACTGAAGACCAGTTGAAAAACCTGACCATCGAACCCGTCGCCGCGCGCGACTTCACGGTCGACCGCGAAGTGACCGGCAGGGTCGGCTTCAATGAAGACCGCCTGACGCCGGTCTTCCCCGCTTATTCAGGCCGCGTCGTAGAAGCGCTCGCCACCAAAGGCCAGTTCGTGCGCATGGGACAGCCGCTGCTGGTCATCGAATCGCCGGATTACGTCGAGGCCCAAAACAATCTGGCCGTCGCGCGCGGCGACCTGGACAGAGCGACGGTCAATTTGAAGACGGCGCAAGTCAGCGCCGAACGCGCGCGGAGGCTCTTCACCTACGAAGCCATCTCCAAAAAAGATTTGCAGAGCAGCGAGGCGGCGCTGGCGCTGGCGCTGAGCGAATTGCAGCGGTCGCGGGGCGCGCTGAGAGTGGCGCAGGCCAGATTGGAGTTGTTCGGTAAAACGGCCGGCGCCGTCAGAAGGCTGAAAGCGGGCGCCGACAGGCGCATCACAATCGCCTCGCCCATCTCCGGCACGGTTGTGGAGCGCCAGGTCGGGCCGGGGCAAGTCGTCAAGCCCGACGGGCCGGCCCCGCTTTTCCAGATCTCCGACCTGTCGGATCTGTGGGTACATGGCGACGTGTTTGAAAGCGACCTGGCCCGCATTCGATTGGGCGCGCCGGCCAAGATCAGCGTCGAGAGCTATCCGAATCGCGTCTTCCCGGCGCGCGTCTCATTCATCAATCCGACGGTCGATCCGGTGACGCGCACGGTTCACGTGCGTTGTCGGGTGAGCAACCCGCGCGGCCTGCTCAAACCCGAGATGTTCGCCAGGATGACGATCGTCGCCGCCGCCAAACAATCGGTTCCGGTCATCCCGGCGAGCGCGGTGGTCGGCAGCGGCGAAATTTCGTTCGTGCTGGTCGAAGAAGCGCCCGGGCGCTTCCGCAAACGAAAGGTCGAGATCGGCCACGAGGTGGACGGCAGCGTGATGATCAAAAGCGGGTTGAAGGTGGGCGAACGAATCGTGACGAAAGGCGCGGTGTTACTGATCCGATGAACAGACTGATCGAAATAGTGTTGCGCGAGCGGATACTGGTGATCGCGCTGGCCGCCGCCTTGTTGGCGGGCGGCGCGTTTGCGCTGAAGTATCTCAACATCGAAGCCTATCCCGACCCTTCGCCGCCGCTGATCGAGATCATCGCGCAGCAACCGGGCTATTCCGCCGAAGAGATGGAGCGGCAGATCACGATTCCGCTCGAGACGCAACTCAACGGCATGCGGGGACTCGAGCACCTGCGTTCGGTCTCGCTCTTGGGCCTGACCAACATCAGATGTTATTTCGGATACTGGACCGATTATTACTTCGTCCGGCAGGAAGTCCTGAACCGGCTGAGCCTGACGCCGCTGCCTGCCGGCGTGCAACCGACGCTCTCGCCGGAATCGGCGATCGGCGAAATCTACCGCTACGAACTCAGGGGCGACGGCTATTCGCTGATGGATTTGAAGACGACGCAGGATTGGGTCTTGGAGCGCCAGTTCAAACAGGTTCCGGGCGTGATCGACGTGGTCGGCTTCGGCGGCCAGACCAAACAGTTCCACGTCGAGCTCGATCCGAACAAGCTGATTCTGTTCGGCGTCTCCGTGCCGGATGTGATGCGGGCCATCTCCAACAGCAACGCGAACGTCGGCGCGAACTATCTGGAAATAGGCCAGCAGAGCTATAACGTGCGGGGCATCGGGCTGTTCCGCGACACCGAGGACATCGGCGAGGTCGAGGTCGCCGAACGCCGGGGCACGCCGGTTTACGTCAAACAACTCGGCGAGGTCAACGTCGGCGCGAAGCAGCCGCTGGGCCGCGTCGGGCGCGATTACAACCCCGACATCGTGCAGGGCGTGGTCTTGATGCGCAAAGGCGAAAAGTCCAGGCCGACGCTCGAGGGCGTCCACAAGAAGGTCGAAGCGCTGAACAACGGCGCGCTGCCGAAAGACATGAAGATCGTCCCGTATTACGACCGCACCGATCTGATCAAGATCACCACCCGGACGGTCACGACCACGCTGATCAAGGGAATGGCCCTGGTGGCTTTCATTCTGCTGGCGTTCCTCGGCAATCTGCGCGCGGCGCTGGTGGTGGCCGTCTCGATCCCGCTCTCGCTGATGTTCACCTTCATCGTTATGGTGATTCGCGGCGATTCGGCCAATTTGATCTCGATGGGCGCGATCGATTTCGGGATCATCGTGGACGCTTCGGTGGTGATGGTCGAAAACATCGTCCGGCATCTGGGCGAAGCTTCGCCGTTCGGCGCCGACGTGAGGCGCATCGTGGCGGCGGCGGCGCGCGAAGTCGTCAGGCCGATCTTCTTTGCGACGGCGGTCATCGTCACGGCCTTCCTGCCACTGTTCACGATGACCGGCGTCGAGGGCAAGATCTTCGGCCCGATGGCGATGACCTACGGCCTGGCGCTCAGCGGCGCGTTGATCCTGGCGCTGACCTTTTCGCCGGCGATGTCGTCGCTGGCGCTCAAGCCGAGGCCCGGCGAGCCCGAGACATTCCTCGTCAGATGGATTCGCGCGGGTTACGACAGGGCGTTACGCGCCACGCTGCCCCGGCCCGCGATCACGGTCGGCCTGGCGATGATCGCGCTCGTCGCGGGCGGCGTGATGTTTTCCCGCCTCGGCGGCGAGTTCATGCCGAAGCTCGAGGAGGGCAACATGTACGTGCGCGCCACGATGCCGAACTCGATCTCGTACTCGTACGCCAGCCAGCTCGCCGACCAGATGCGCGCGATCTTCAAGAGACATCCCGAGGTGACCACGGTCATCAGCCAGTTGGGGCGCCCTGACGACGGCACCGATCCGACCAGTTATTTCAACTGCGAATTCATCGTCGGGCTGAAGCCGTTCGACCAATGGCCGAGGGGCCGCGTCAAAGCCGATCTGATCAAGGAGTGCAATGACGAACTGCAGCGAATCCCTGGCGTGGTCTTCAACTTCTCGCAGACCATTCAGGACAACGTCGAAGAGGCGATGTCAGGCGTCAAGGGCGAAAACTCGATCAAGCTTTTCGGCGACGATCTCGAAAAGCTGTCGGCGACGGCCAACCGGATAAGGGACGTGATGGCGGGGATTCCCGGCGTGGCCGACCTCGGCGTCTTCCTCGAACTCGGCCAGCCGAATCTGCTGATCCGCGCCGACCGGGAGCAGGCGGCGCGCTACGGCATCCTGGCGGGCGACGTCAACGCGACGGGGCAGGCGGCCATCGGCGGCCAGTCAGTGACTCAATTTCTCGACGGCGAAAAGCGATTCGACGTCGTCGTGCGATTCCTGCCGCAGTTTCGCCAGAGCGTCGAAACGATCAGCGACATCCAGATCCACTCGCCCGAGGGAAAGCGCCTCCCGCTCAAACAACTGGCCCAGATCGACAAACAGACCGGCGCGGCCTTCATTTACCGCGAAGACAACAAACGTTACATCCCGATCAAATTCAGCGTCCGAGGGCGAGACCTGCAAGGCACGATTGAAGACATCCAGTCGCGGATCCAATCGCAGGTAAAATTGCCCGCCGAATACCACTACGAAATCTCGGGCGAGTTTCAGGAATTGCAGCAGGCGTTGGGCCGGCTGGCGATCACCGTTCCAGTCAGCATCCTGATCATCTTCTTCCTGCTTTACAACACGTTCCGCAGCCTGGGCGATGCGGCGCTGCTTCTCGGCGTGATGCCGTTCGCGGTGACCGGCGGCGTGTTCACGCTGTTCATTACCGGAACGCACTTCAGCATCTCTTCGGCGGTCGGCTTCCTTTCGCTATTCGGCGTCTATGTGCTGGACGGCGTGATCCTGATCTCGCAGATCAAGCAACTGCGCCAAGAAGGCGCGCCTCTGCGCGAGGCCGTCGAGCGCGGCGCCGAGCTGCGAATGCGCCCGGTGCTGATGACGGCGCTGGCGGCCGCGATCGGGTTGCTGCCCGCGTCGGTCGCCACGGGCATCGGTTCGGAAACGCAGCGCCCGCTGGCCCGCGTAGTAGTCGGCGGGATACTGACCTCGGCGACGGTGGTCCTGCTCGTGCTGCCGACGATCTACTTGGCGGCGCATCAGTGGCTGGAACGGCGACGGCCCGGAACGGGATCCGATCAGCCGGGGCGTGGGAACGTGGTCAATGTCTAAATCGGACCCTACAACAATAGGACATTAGCCACAGAGATCACAGAGAACACCGAGGGAAAAAGCCTACGTTCACTCCGCTCTGTGCCCTCTGTGCCCTCTGTGGCTAATTCCTCTGTCCCAATCTTGTCCGGTCCGATTTAATGTTCATGCGCCGTTCGCTCGAAACCGGAACTTATCAATGCCCAGCCGCTTGATGCGAAACTCGAGCGTCGAGGACGCAAGCCCCAACGCTTTCGCCGCTCCTGTCGGCCCTGAAATGCGGCCACGCGAAGCGCGCAAGGCGGATTCGACGGCCTCGCGCTCCTGCGTTTGAAGCCGTTCGTTCACACCTCCCACAGCGGTAGCGCTCGGCAATACGTCAGGCTCCACACGCAGCGCGCCGTTGCGCGAAAGAATCACGGCCCGCTCGATCACATTTTCCAACTCGCGCACGTTACCCGGCCAGTGATAAGACGCCAGCAGATTCATCGCGCGACGGTCAATCCGGCTGATCACCCGACCGAACCGCTCGCCGTGTTTGGCGGCGAAGTGAGAGGTCAGCATCGGAATATCTTCGACGCGTTCCCGCAGCGGCGGCAAATGGACGGGGAAGACATTCAACCGGTAGTAGAGATCGCTGCGGAATCGGCCCGCCCGCACGTCTTCGGCCAAATCCCGATTGGTAGCCGCCACGATCCGCACGTCCACGCGCACGGTCTCGCCGCCGCCCAGCCGCTCGAATTCACGCTCCTGCAAGACGCGCAACAACATTACCTGCATTTCGTGCGGCAACTCTCCGATCTCGTCCAGAAAGAGCGTGCCGCCGTTGGCCTGTTCGAATCGCCCTTTGCGACGCGCCACGGCGCCGGTGAAAGCGCCGCGCTCGTGGCCGAACAATTCCGAAGCCAACAAGGTGTGCGGAATGGCGGCGCAGTTGAATTTGACCAGCGGCCCGCGCGCGCGAGGCGAAAGGCGATGAATCGCGCGCGCGATCAACTCCTTGCCCGTCCCGGTCTCGCCTGTGATCAGGACTGTGGCGTCAGTCACGGCGACCTGCTCGACGGCGTCCAGCGCGCGGCGGATCGACGGCGAATCGCCTACGATCTCGTCGAACTTCTGGCCCCGGCACAATTGCTCACGCAGCACTATGTTCTCCTGCTCCAATTGGTCGCGCAGTTTGCGAATCTCCTCGTTGGCCAGCGCATTCGCCACGGCCACGGCCAGCGTTCTCGATATGACTTGAAGGATCGCCAGATCGCTGTCAGTAAAAGCTTTCGGCTCTGCGCGGCTGAAGGCGGCTACGCCAATCAACTTTTCACGGACAATCATCGGGATCGAGGCGTAAGCGCGAATGCCGCTTGCGGCCAGATGAAACTCATGCTCATACCAGGCTTCCTTCGCAAACAGATCGTTGCAAGCATAAGGCGCGCCGTCCACCTTAAGCTTTATATTCATCGGGTCGTAAGGTATCAGTGGGCGAATCGGCGTCTCGACCTGACGAACGAATTCGGGACGGCCAAAGTATTCTTGCAACGTTTCTCCTTCACGGCGCGGGAAACCGACAATATGCGCCGTATAGCAATCGTGATCCGCGCCGTCGAAAGAAATGATCGCGACGCCGTCATAGGGAACGACCGGAACCAAAACCTGGGTGATGGCTTCGAGCACGCCTTGTAATTCCCTCTCAGTGCTGACCGCCTCCCAGGCTCGCAAGACCAGAATCTGTCGTTGTTCCAACTTGGGGTCTTTAATGGGTTGCAGTTGTGTTGTTGTGAGCATAGTCGGAGTATAACAAAAAGCGCAGCCTTGTCGTGAATTCGCAAGATATTGCGAATTTTGCGCCGCGAGACGGTTGACGACCGAAGTTTAGACTTTGTTTTTTCAATCAGTTACGTCGCCCAACCGAGTTGGCGCCGAAGTCGCATCGCAATATATTGGCGATTGCCGTGCCTTAAAGTAGGGCAAACTTCCTGGAAACGCCGCCCATCCCTTCCTGCTTGCTTCGGTCAGTCGGTCACTGCCAGAAACCTCGAAGGCAAGGATGGGCGGCGCTCCCAGGGAGTTTGCCTTGTCCCATTCAATGACGTTTTCGAGAAAACATGGCAAACTGGCAGTTTGCCCTACCCTTGTC
>WNFV01006781.1_pt1 | contig 13440 bp, 21 predicted proteins | sample 5400101 | NCBI WGS metagenome assembly WNFV01 (sample SAMN13153361, study PRJNA577476) | soil metagenome | isolation source: 115 cm soil or saprolite under grassland replicate 1 | place: USA:California | collected 2016-06-15
CTCACCGCAACGTTAGACGCATCAGGATATTGGCCCGTGACCCAGCACTTGGCTGCCCTGATCGATTACCCAGAGATCAACTCCCTCCTCCAAGAGCTGCTGTCGGGAGCGCAAGCGATTCTCGGTGATCACTTCGTCGGCATGTATCTTGACGGCTCTCTCGCGATTGGCGACTTCGACCCCGACAAGAGCGATCTCGACTTCGTGGTAGTGACCGACTCTGAGGTTTCTTCGGACACGTTTGTGGCCCTCAAGGCGATGCATGACCGCATCGCGAGCGGAGCCTCGAAGTGGGCCAGCGAGTTGGAAGGCTCGTATGTCTCACAGCGCGCTCTTCGTCACGACCGAAGGCCGGCCGCTCACCCGTACATCGACCGGGGGAGCGTTCTCGCCATGGTGCACCCGGAGAGCGGGTACTGGTCAATTCACCGCCATATGCTCCGCGAACATGGGGTGGTGCTGGCAGGACCGCCGCCCCAAACGCTGATCGACCCCGTACAGCCCGACGAACTACGTGAGGCCGTTCGCGGCATCCTCCACGAATGGTGGATGCCCATGCTGGACCATGGACCTCTCTTGCAGAACGGCTTCTATCGCTGCTATGCAGTCCTCACGATGTCCAGGATGCTCTACACTATTCGTCACGGGGCGATCGTGACAAAACCATTTGCCGCAAGATGGGCACAGGAAGCGCTCGACAGGCGGTGGGCGCCTCTCATCCGACACGCGCTCGCGTGGTCCCGAGAGGCGCCGCCCGACCTTGAGGAGACACGTGCCTATATCCAGCACACGTGTGAATATAGTGAGCAGATTGGGCCGACGTGGAACACAGATGACACGGCCCACGGGCACGGTGCGGGGCGGTGAGCGTCTAACATCAGCTTGCACCGGCCGGCCTTTGGCCGCCGGTGAAGCTGAGCGTTATCTGGATTCCGTAGAACCGAACTGCCAGAGCTGTCGTCGTATACTCGTTGTCCGGAGGGTCGCGAGCCTTTGATTACCTTCAAGGTCGAGGTCGAGCAAGAGGACGACGGGCGATGGTTGGCAGAAGTGGTCGAGCTGCCTGGCGTCCTCGCGTACGGTGAGACGGAGCAGGTCGCGCTCTCAAGGGTCCAAGCTCTCGCCTTGAGGGTCATCGCCGAGCGGCTCGAGCACGGTGAGACCGGCCCTGACCTGCTGAGTATCTCCTTCAACGCCGCATGAGCGTGTGGCCGAGCACCCGTGCTCGACGGGTGTTGGCGGCCCTCTTGAGGATCGGATGGGTGGTCAAACGTCAGTCTGGCTCCCATCGCACGCTTTCCCGTCCCGATTGGGCCGACTTCGTGTTCGCGTTTCACGACGACGAAGAGATCGGGCCGCGCATGTTGGCCAGGATCGCGAGGCGTACAGGCTTGCGGCCTGAGGACCTGTGAACCCGGCGCGACCTGATAACTTCGCGCTGGAGCGGACGCGCTTCGCGCGCCGCTCACCGCAGCGTTAGACGACAACGACGAGGTACAGGATCGGATGGCTGGTACCCGACGATTCGTGCTAGGCGTTGACCTTGATGGCGTCTGTGCCGACTTCTACCACGGCCTGCGTCCCATCGCCGCCGAATGGATGGGCGTCGATGTAGCGACGCTACCAGACCGCGTCTCCTGGGGTGTGCCGGAATGGGGAATCGACAAGGCGCCGGGGGGCTATGAGGCGCTACATCGGTTCGCCGTCACCCAGAGAGAACTGTTCCGCATCCTACCGCCGATGCCAGGCGCCCCGGCTGCCCTCCGACGGCTCTCGTCGGCCGACGTACGCATCCGGATAATTACCCATCGCTTCTTCATCAAGTTCTTCCATCAGGTTGCAGCGCGTCAGACGATCGAGTGGTTGGACTATCACGACATTCCTTACTGGGACCTGTGCTTCATGCAGGAGAAGGCAGCGGTCGGCGCCGACCTCTACATCGAGGACTCGCCAAGCAATGTCGAGCGGCTCAGGGCTGAACAGCTCGACACCATTGTCTTTACAAACTCCACCAACGAACACCTTCCTCCTCCGCGAGCCGATACGTGGGCTCAGGTCGCCGATCTCGTTCTAGAAGCCAAGAGTCGATGGGAGGAGCAGCGTGGCTGACACAACGCCCTCTAACAACAGGCTGGAGCGGACCGGCTCGACGCCGCCCGCTCAGCCTGACCGTTATGCGGACAGTGAGCGTTGACATCGGGGGGTGAATGAAGGTCGGCGAACTGATCCGGCTGCTCGACGAAGATGGGTGGCGCTTGGCGAGGACGCGCGGTAGCCACCGCCAATACAAGAACCCGAACAAGCCAGGCACCGTTACAGTGGTTGGGAAGCCGAGCTTGGACGTGCGACCGGGTACGCTGAACGCGATCCCGGAGCAGGCGGGCCTCAAGAAGGCCGGGAGTGGCGAATGACGCGCTATATGGTCGTGGTGGAACGGGGAGCGACGAGTTGGGGAGCCCACGTGCCGGACCTCCCAGGGTGTATAGCCGTAGGCGAAACCCGGGCGGAGGTGCTGCGGCTGATCCGCGAGGTCATCGAGCTTCACATTGCCGGGCTGAAGGAGGACGGTTTGCCGGTGCCGGCGCCAAGCTCGGAGGGTGAGATCGTCGTGGTCGGGGCCGCCTAACTCGGCATGCGGCCGACGGCCCTCGGCCGCGGCTGATACCGGCGTTGGGCAGACGAGGGAGAGCCATGACGAGACTGCACGGGAGATCGTGATGCCGATTTCGGGGCGTCTCGCGCTCGTCACGGTGGCGCTCCTCGTACTTGCGACGCATCCAGCGTTCTCCACGGTCCCGGTCGGCGATGGCGGCCCCATCAGCCGGGGCGGCACCTACGCGGGCGGACGCTACGTGATCGAGGTGCCTGCCGGCTGGAACGGAGGCCTCGTGATCTACGCCCACGGGTTTGAGGGCTCCGAGCACTCCCCTCTCGCCTCGCACCTGGCGGCGAACGGCTACGCGTGGGCGGCCTCGAGCTTTCGCAGCGGCGGCTACCGTCCGGACTGGTTCCTGGTGGACACGCTCCAGGTGCGGGACCTCTTCATCCGTGAGGTCGGTCGGCCGCGGTGGACGATCATCCACGGCCAGTCAATGGGCGGTCACGTCGCCATCGCCTCGCTGGAGCTGCACCCTGGCGTTTACCAGGGCGCGCTGCTCGAGTGCGGGGTAATCGACGGCGTCGGTCTCGGGGACCTCTACCTCGCGTACAAGGCCGCCGCGGAGTACTTCGCGGGCGTGCCCTTGCTCGACGCGATGGACCGGCCCGAGCTTCCAGCCCAGATCAGCGCGCTGTGGCTGCCGGCGCTCGGTGAGCCGGGCAGCTACACCGCCCGGGGTCGCCGGTTCGACAGCGTGGTCAAGCACCGGTTCGGCGGCGACCTGCCGCTGCGCCTGCACGGACTGCGACAGCGCTACGTCCCAAACATGCTCGTCCCCATGCCCGGACCCCTCGGCCGCGCCGGCAGCACGCTCCACGTCCGGTACCGCATCGATCCGGGGCTCGGTGTGGACGAGGCCGAGCTGAATCGGAAGATCCGCCGGTTCGCGCCGGCGGCGGGCGCGCGGTCGCGCGAGTTGGACCCGGTGTTCGCGGAGCTGACAGGTCGCATCACCGTGCCCGTCCTCGCCATCCACGAGACTGGCGATGCGCGGGTGCCGTTCAGCTTGCAACAGGCCTATCGCCGGCGGACCCTGGCGGCCGGCACGTCGAACCTGCTCGTGCAGCGCGCGATCCGGTGGGGCGGGCATTGCGCCTTCGACGGCGAGGCGCGCGAGCAAGCGTTCGACGACCTCGTCGCCTGGATCGAGCGCGGGGTCAAACCTGACGGAGACGACGTGCTGGCGGCCGACGTGTCGAAGCTGGGTTGCGATGGACACCTCTCCTCCATCCCGACGATCCGGCTCAACGGCGGTGAAGCCATGAACATCACTTGGCTAAGAGGGACGGCCACATGAGACGGCGGCGCAACCTCGGCATCCAGCCGAGGGCCTCCGGCCGCGGCTGACGCCGCGCGTTCGACGTCACAAGGCCGCGGCCGCTAGGATCGGGTTGCCTGAGAAGCGCACTGGGGACCGCTTATCAAGGGCGGAGATGACATGAACTGGAGACCTGGTTGTGTGATCATCGGCGGTGTATTGCTTGCCAGTTGTGGAACGGCTTCGATGAGGCCCGCGACGCAGCAATCACAGGATCCCTCTCGTTTCACTTACACCCGCCTGTATTGCACGCCGGATAATGAGTCGCACTTCGAGACCGTCACCGTCGATCTCGCCAAGGTCGATGCGCCGCCGCCCGCGCCGCCTATCTTTGTCAAGGCAAATCCGGCTTCCCGCACGGTCTTGGCGGGGTTCGATCCGCGCTGGGGCGCGTATGACCTGCAAGCTCGCAAGTTTCACCCGGCGCCCTCCGCTCAGTTCGTCGTCTACCTTCAGGGAATCATGTCCATAACCACGACGGACGGTGAGACTCGGCACTTCGGACCTGGTGACGTGCTGCGAGTGGAAGACACAGCCCCCTGCAAGGGGCACATCAGCGTTGTCGGTGATAAGACGTCGTTCACAATGATTTCGAGATGACGCTGCTGTCTTGGAGCAGTGGGTAGCAGTGACGTCGGACTTTCCGCTACAGCGGAGCGTTGGGCTTGCGCCGAGATGATCTGCATTGCGATTGTCGTGATTATGGTTCTTTGCCTCGGCGCAGTACCTTTGTGGCTGCCCGCTGCCGAAGCGCAAGCGCCTCCGAGGGTTTGGCGGATCGGTGCCCTCGACGCTGCCGACTCGCGAGGGTGGGCCGGGTTTCGTGAGGGATTGCGAGTGAACTCTCCCATGCGGTCGAGGGTGCGAGACGTCTGTTGGGTCGTCTTCGAAGAAACCGGCCACCGATACTCGATCCCTTGGATTCGTGAGAACCAGCGCGGCCTATTCATGGTTAGAAACGGCGAGTATGCGGTGGTCCGCGACGGAACCGTGGACGCCGGCGCCCTGCTCGTTCTGATCCGTGACACGAAGTTTTGTCGATCCGGAGTCGCTCAGGCCTTGGCTGGGCGATCTCGCAAGCGGGCTCACCGGCCGCTGAGCCCTCAAGCCGTTAGACGGATCGTGAGGCAGGCGTGACCGAGCCGAATTCTGGCACAGGCATCGCCTGGTACCGCCGTGAAGACTGGTCGCGTCTTCGCGAGATTGCATCAGATCGCGCGCAACTCGATGACTCCTATGAGGCGTGGCTCGCTGGCGCCCAGAAGACTCTCCTCGAGCTGGCTGTTGCGGGCATGCCTGCGAGACGTGTAAACGTCGACGTCGAGGCCCTGGTCCGATGGTGTCGAGCCGAGGGTCGCCCAGTCGACAGCGCCGCCCGGGCCGCCTTCGTCGCGGATCAGCTGCGACGCGCAGATCAGGGGTTGGAGATGTGAACAAACCGTCTAACATCGCGCTGGACGCGACGGCCCGCCAAGGGGTGCCGTCTGGATCGAAGCGTTGCCGAGGGCCGCGGGTCACCGCGAGCGTTCGCCGCATCAGCGGACAGTGGACCGCACTGGCGGCCCACGTGGTATATGGTGAAGACGTCGCGTCAGGCCATTGCGAGGGAGGCACCAACGTCGGATAGTAGTGCCAAGCAGAAGGTCCTCGAAGCGATCTCGCCGCGGCCGCTCAGCGCGAGCGTTGGGCCTCAGGCCAGGACGTGAGGCGTAGAGGGTCGCTGCGATGAGAGGGCTGCGCACCGACATGATGGACTTCGCGAACCAAGTCTCGGGGAAGTCGGTGTCTCACGTGGCGCCGCCTGATCCTCGGCGCCTCGAGATTCACTTCACCGACGACTCCGTCCTTGCCATGGTGCTGATTCACGGCTACCTTGCCGCAGCCCTGACTCGCGGCCGCGGCGACGCGACTTCGGACCCTCGCCACGATGGTCCTCAGCCCACTCACCGTCAGCGGGAGTACCTCGAATTCATCGCAAGGTACATCCGCCGGTACGGTGTCTCCCCGGCTGAATCAGATATCGCACGGCACTTCCTCGTGTCGGCCCCGTCCGCGAACCAGATGGTCCAGATGTTGGAACGGCAGGGGTTCATTGCCAGACAACGCGGCATCCCACGGTCGATCACAATCGTCGATCACCAGCAGCATCTCGTTCGTCCGCACCAAGCGCGCGCAACTGGCGATCTGAGGCCCAACAATGCGCTGCACCGGTCCGGGGCTCGCGTTGCTCGCTCCGGCCGGTGAGCGCGAGCGTTAGACGTGTCGCGGTGCGTCCTGCGGAGGTCGGACCGTGACGATGCATGGCGATGTCGTGATCGTCGGTGGAGGAATTGCTGGTTCGGCCCTCGCGCTGGTTTTGGCTCGCCGCGGCGCAAGCGTTACGGTGCTGGAGCGTCAACAGGACTACGCCGACAGAGTCCGTGGCGAGTACGTCCATCCGTGGGGCGTGGCCGAGGCGCAGCAGCTTGGCCTCGTCGACATCCTGCTCGCTGCGCGTGGCGTCTTCGTCACGCGAGGCATCGGGTACGATGAAAGCATCCCTTCCGGGGCCGCGGAGGCTCGGGCCCGCGACGTGACGACGATGGTCCCAGGCGTTGCCGGCGGTCTTGGCGTGGGGCACCCCGCGGCTTGCTGTGCGCTCAGTCAGGCCGCAGAAGCCGCGGGAGCGCGGTACTGGCGGGGAGCAAGCAAAGTCAGCGTTATGGCCGGAGCGTACCCGGCTGTCGCGTTCGAGACGGACGGTGGCGTGCAACAGGTCCAGTGCCGCCTGGTGGTCGGCGCTGACGGGCGGAATTCAACGGTGCGTTCGCAGGCTGGAATCCAGCTCAGGGGTGCTGAGCCGACTCACTTGTTCTCCGGCATGCTCGTCGGTGATGTATCGGAGTGGCCGCAAGATACCTACGCAACGGCTAGCGAGGGCGAGGTCCAGTGCCAGATCTTCCCCCAGGGTGAGAAGCGCGTGCGTCTCTACACCACCACAGCACCGGATCAGCGCCGTCGATACGACGGCGGTCCCGCCGGCCGGGCCCGTTTCCTCGGCGACTTCCGTGGCATGCGTTGTATGCCGCTGGCTCAGTGCCTGGCCGACGGCACGCCGCTTGGGCCATGTGCGACCTTCGCCGGGGAGGATACATGGGCCGATGTCCCTTTCGTCGAGGGTGTGGTCCTAATCGGCGATGCCGCCGGTTACAACGATCCCCTCATCGGCCAGGGTCTCTCGCTCGCCTTACGTGATGCAAGAGTGCTTTCTGAGATTCTCGTCACCACCGAGCGCTGGTCGCCGGAGTCTCTGTGGCCCTATGGCGAGGAACGCCGGAAGCGCGTGCAACGCGTTCGTTTTACCGCCGCGCTGATGGCCGACCTGTATGGTTCATTCGGGCCAGGTGCGCCGGCACGACGACGGCGCTTCCTCAGTAGGCTCGCCGATCCCGACTTCCGGGGCCGGGCCTTACTCGCAAGTTTGGCTGTTGGCCCCGACCGATCCCCGGAGTGGGCTTACACGGAGCATTTTCGGAAGGAAGTGCTGGAATGACCCTTGGCACGGGGACACGTCTAACAACACCTTCGACCGGACCGCTGGCTCGCCTTCGCTCGCCGCGGCCGGTCACCGCGGCGTTCGGCGGCGGACCAAGTGAGGGAGTCGTGATTGCGCTTCGAATGGGATCCAGGCAAGGCGGCGGAGAACCTCGCCCGACATGGCGTGTCGTTCGAGGAAGCAGCAACGGTATTCCGCGATACCTTGTCGGCGACAGGCTCAGACCCTGATCATTCGTTCGACGAAGAGCGGTTCGTCACCTTCGGCATCTCGACACACGGCCGCCTTCTCGCTATCGCTCACACCGACCATGACGATACAATCAGGATCATCAGTGCGCGGCCAGTGACACCAAGGGAGAGGAATATCTATGAAGAAGGCTAGCCGAAAGTCGACTGACGGTCTGCGGCCCGAGTACAAGCGCTCCGACTTTGGGACGCTCGTCCGCGGTAAGTACGCACAGCGGCTCATTGAAGCCACGAATGTCGTCATCCTCGATCCGCAGGTCGCAAAGGCCTTTCCAAATGATCGTGCCGTCAACAAAGCGCTTCGAGGGCTGCTTCGACATCGCAAGCCCTCCGCTCGCCCAACTACCCGTTCAACACGGACGCGCCGCGAGCGGCGCACCGGTTAACGGTGCGTTCGGCGGATTCTGACACGCGGGTGGGCATACTCGTGACGCGGGAGGTCATGGGCGCTTGATCACGTTCAAGGTCGAAAGCGAGCGAGAGGGCAGAGGTTATCGAGCTGCCCGGCGTCCTGGCGCACGGCGAGACACAGGAGGCGGCCGTGTCACCGAACGTTGACGCGCCCGAGCTGGGCGGACTTCGTGTTCGCCTTTCACGAGGATGAACAGAGTGGGCCTCGCATGCTCTCTCGGATCGCGAAGCGTACCGGCTTGCGTTAGAGAGACGACGTATGGCTGAGACGACGAAGCGCATCAAACGCCTCCTCCGTGAGTACGCGGCGGCCGCACACGAAGAGGAGCTCCGGCGCGCACTCGTTCCCGTTTCAGAAGCGTTTAAGCGTTGGGAGCGCAAAGAGCTGGACAGCGGCGAGCTGAGTGAGATCATCCACAAATTCCATCGGGGTCCGGCGAGAGATCTGTGGGTCCGCTACAACACCGCCCATCTGGAAATGACCGTCGCTTTCGCCATCACGACGGGCGCGTTACGTAGAGATGTGATCCTGGCCGAGTTGCTGGATCATCTCGCCGGGCCGCTGCGATTCTACGAGGAAGCGCGGGCGCCATCATGACGTGCTCTCTAACATCTTGCTGGAGCAGTCCGCTGGCTCGCATTCGCTCGCCGCGGCTGCTCACCGCGAGCGTTGGGCAGCCAATGACGAATCTCGCGGTCAACGGTAAAGGGAGCGTTCGATGACAGCGACTGCATCCCGCGTGGAGCCTGTTCCGCCTCCCTATGCGCCCGAGCTCCAGAAAGAACTCGACGCTATCATGCCGCCCGGTGTCCCTCCGCTAGCGCTGTTCACAACGCTCGCCCGCGTACCGCGCATCTGGGATCGGTTCCGTGGCGGCAGCCTGCTCGACCGCGGCCCCGTCTCACTCCGGCACCGTGAGATCGTGATCAATCGCACCTGCGCGCGCTGCGGCTGCGCCTACGAGTGGGGGGTGCACATCGCATTCTTCGCTCAAAAAGTTGCCCTGACGCCCGAGCAGGTCCGTGCGACGGTCCACGGTGATGCGGGCGACTCCGCCTGGAGCGCCGAGGAAGGACTGCTCGTCCAGATGGTCGATGAGCTGCACGACTCGGCGACCCTCTCCGAGGAGGTCTGGGATGCGCTTGCGGCGGCTTTCAGTGTCGAACAGATCCTCGAGCTGATTGCGCTCGTCGGCTTTTACCATACGGTGTCGTACTTTGCAAACGGCCTCAGGCTTCCCTCCGAGCAATACGCCGTTCCGTTTCCTCCGGCTGGAGAAACCCCACGTCGATGATGAGGCGGCCTCAAGCCAGGGATGCATGACATGGCACCGACCGGGGACTTGCGTTGTCGCCTCCCGGCCACTGGCCGCAACGTTGGGCGAACAACACACAGCACCGGCCGCTCGCGGCGGCTTGGTAAGGAGGTGTCGTGGACGAGGACCTCGAAGGGATGACGCGCGAGCAGCTGATTGCGGAGGCGAGCCGGTTGCGGGCGGGGATCCGGACGCACCGGGACTGCACCGGACACGCGCTCTGCTGGCATCACCCTGCGCTCTGGGGCCTCCTACCCGAGAAGACTGACCCGTTGCCGACGGTCCCTACGTGGCCGGAGTTTCTCCGCGGCTGCCTCCGATACCGCCAGTCTCTGGACGAGCAGCTTCCTGATGCGCTCCGCTCCAACGCGCCGTATGAGCCGTGAGGGTGGGGGCGACAAGCTGCCGATGCTGAGCGCCGCCGAACGTCCTCACGAGTTCGACAGTGCATTTGCTGCAATGGCCCGAGAGCGCGCAGGGGCTCTCCTCGTCCTGGCGGACTCGGTGTTTGCGCTCCACCGAGCACGGCTTCAGAACCTTGCCGCACAGAGGCGCCCCGTGACAACGCAATGAAGCCATTCCTCAAGGCCGGTGTAGTCGCGGTCGGGTACATTGCCGCCTTTCTCCTCGCGTCCGCCGCTGTCGGCATCCGCCTGGCGAAAACGAGCGGCCCTGACGCTCAGGCCTCGAGCGGCATGTACGCGTTTGGTGATGCGCTTCTCTTCGTCGCCGTATTCGGTGTCGCCGCTCTCGTGCCCACTGGCACAGCACTCTTCTTTCTCAGACCCTATCGTCGCTTCTGGACGGTGCTCTCGGCCTTCGGCCTAGGTGTAGCCGCCACTGGCCTTACGGCAGCTGCCCTCTTCGCCATCGGTAGGCACGCGGCGCCTTCGCCTATCGCTACGTGGGCTGGGCTCTCCGTGCTCCGGATCCTCGGCGCGCCACTGCTCGCACTGACGTTTCTCGTGTGCACAGTCCTCTCGCCGTACCGCTTCTCTCGCTTGGCGCTCCTCGCGGCGACCGTGATGGAGGCGGCAGTGAGCGCGTACGGAGGGTTTGTCTGGTTCGTCCCTCTGTTCTTCCACGGGCCATAGGTGCATCAGCATGGATCGCGTCGGGCTTCGAGGAAGAAATCAGATGCCGGGGGGTCGAAAGCGCCGCGGAAATCGGGTCGAAGGTCTGGATGCGAGATGATAGGAGTGAGGCTCGCCTTGAGCGTCGGCCTCGCCCTCGTTGGGTTCGCGACCCCGGTTGTGGGTGACGCGCAGACTCCCGCCAAGGTCGCTCGAATCGGCTACCTGGGCGTGGACCTGGCGTCCGACGATTCACGTACCCGAGAGGCTTTTCTCGAGGGACTGCGTGGCCTCGGCTATGTCGAGGGCCGCAATCTCCTGATCGAATACCGGGATGCCAAGGGGAAGCCCGAGCGGTTTCCCGCGCTCGCCGTCGAGCTGATTGCGCTGAAGGTCGATGTCATCGTGACCGCTGGCGGCACACTCGCGGCCCTGGCCGCCAAGCGAGCGACGACTACCGTCCCCATTGTCTTCACCGCCGTTGGAGATCCCGTAGCGGATGGGTTGGTCGCAAGCCTTGCGCGCCCGGGCGGCAATCTCACGGGCTTGTCCCTTCTCCTCCAGCTGGTCGACAAGCTTCTGGAGCTGCTCAAGCAGGCTGTTCCGGAGATCAGCCGGGTCGCCCTTCTCTTGAAGCCAGATGCCGCCCCTGACCGCACCATCAAGGACTACCTCACGGCAGCCGAGGCGGCGGCGCAGGCGCTCGGCGTGCGGCTACAAGTCGTGGAGGCGCGCGGCCCGGAGGACTTCGACCGGGCCTTCTCGGACATGACGAAGGCGCGGGCGGGCGCGCTGGCTGTGCTGGCAACCCCGGTATTCAACAGCGCGCGGCGACGCCTCGTCCTGATGATCACTGACTGGGAGAACTGATCGTGGGCATGCGCGTGAAGCCGGCTGACTTTCAAAGACTCAACCTGCGCTGCCACGCGCTTCTCGGCGACGTGCCTCTCCACGACGTCTGGGCAATTCCCCTCAAGGGCGGGGGACCCGGTCGCAGCATCCAGGACGCGCGCGCGATCTTGTTCGGCGACCGGCGTGCACTCAACTTTGCGGTTCGAGGGCTGTTCGCGCTGCGATCGGCCCTCGGCCGAGCGTTCGGATGGGATGACGAGCGCCATGATCCGCCCAGCGGATCGTACGTCCATCGCCTTGCTGACGCCGATCGCTCGCAGTCTCAGGTTGCTCCGGGGACTCGCGAGGGCCCGTTTCGCGTGCTCTACGTCCTGGGTGGAGAAGCCCTCAACGAGCTTCGCAATGCCACCGTGCATGCCTTCTTGGCGCTCGCCCTCACGCCACGCCCCGGGGGCTACACGCTCTACTTGGCAATCTACGTGAAGCCAGTGAGTCGTCTCACTACGCTCTACATGGCCCTGATCGATCCGTTTCGCCGTCTCGTTGTCTATCCGGCCCTCGGCAGGCACGCTCAGCAACGTTGGTCGCGCACGTATGCGTAGCGTCGCTTCCTCACCAGGCGACGGAGCGGACCGCCCCGTGAACGGCTCGTTGTCGGGGGGGGCTGCAGTTGGGCGGCGGCCGCTCATCACCAGCCGTCAGCCAACCGAGAGACATGGCAGCGGCCCTGCCCCGCGCAGGTCGCATGATTTGACCGAAAGGAGGTCAGCGATGAGAGCTCACAGGCGGCATGGTCTAATCGTTGCGCTTTTTGGCGTCCTTGCTATTGGCGCACCGTCTCCGAGCGTGGCGCAGCAGCCGATCAAGATCGGCGCCTCGATCTCGATCACGGGAAGGGACGCCGTACAGGGGGGCTACGTACGTGAGGGCTATCTGCTCTGCCAGAAGCACGTCAACGAAAAGGGAGGCGTCCTCGGGCGCCCCATTCAACTTGTGATCCACGATGATGGCTCCGAGGGCAAAGCAGCCATTCGCATCTACGAGAAGCTGATCACCGAGGACAAGGTGGACGCGGTCATGGGTCCCTATAGCTCTCCCATTACGGATGTCGTCGCCGACGTGACCGAAAAGCACCGCAAGCTCATGGTGGCGCCGGGGGCAGGCACGACCGCGATATGGGAGAAGGGGCGGCGTTACCTCGTCATGGTGCTCTCGCCGCTGGAAGCCTCCACCGAGGGGACCATCGATCTTGCCGCCCGCAATGGGCTCAAGACGATCGGCGTGATCGGAACCCTCGCGCGGCCGGCCATCGCCAAGGGCGCACTGGAGGTCGCGAAAAAGAAGGGTCTCGAGCTCGTCGTGCACGAGATGTTCCCGATAGGCACCACGGACTTCTCCGCGATCCTCAACAGGGTCAAGGCAGCGAAGCCCGATGCCCTGGTGGTGGGCGCGCCCCCGGCCGACGCCATCGCGATTACCCGCCAAATGAGAGAACTCGACGTGAACGTCAAGATGTACGGCGCTACACCGGGAGCGGCCTACCCCGATTACCAGAAGGCTCTCGGGAAAACGGTTGAGTTCCACGCGCTCCCTCAGCAGGTACACGGTCGGCAGGCGGCTCGTGCTCCGCCAGCCGGGCTCGATGGGTCCGACCGATACGACCAGGGCGCCTGGACTGGTCCGACCACACAGTGGGAATCCGCCGACCGGCTTCCCGGAAATCCAGGCCCACGGATCGTCAGAGGAACCGGCAAGGCCATTGACGGCGCCACTCAGTGGCAGGCACAGTAGGGCCCTCGCGGGGAAGGGGAATGAGCCGACCGACGGGATCGACCGGCGGTGACCTCAGTGCACCTCGGGAATCGAATCACAGCGAAGGAGAATCATCGTGCCCTACAGAATTTCGCGCCTGGGACTGGTAGAGATCCGCAGTCTCGATCTGGATCGCGATCTCGACTACTACCTGAATGTGCTGGGGCTGCAGCTCACGGCGCGGGAGGGCAAGACAGCCTACCTGAAAGGCTGGGA
>WNFV01006783.1_pt1 | contig 13437 bp, 15 predicted proteins | sample 5400101 | NCBI WGS metagenome assembly WNFV01 (sample SAMN13153361, study PRJNA577476) | soil metagenome | isolation source: 115 cm soil or saprolite under grassland replicate 1 | place: USA:California | collected 2016-06-15
TCGACGTCACGGTCGCGCACGACGTCGTACGGGTCGTCGGTGAACAGTCCGGCGGGGACGGGGACGTCGCGGGGCTTGTCGAGCTCGCGGACGGCCACCCGCGTCACCTCGATGGCCGTTCCCGCCCTCCTGGCGATCTCCTCGCCGTGCTCGTGCAACATGCGAGCCACCGCGGCGCCCACGTTGCCGCACCCGAGCAAGCCGACCCTGACCACGTCACCCATGTGGAGAGCATCGTACGGTTGCCGGAAGCCTTGAGCGGGATTGTGGGCGCTTATGATCAGCCCCGGTCCAGGAGAAGCGAAGGTGCAACGAGACTGGGACGAGCGGGCCCGGAAGGACCCCTTCTTCTATGTCGACAGTGCCCGCGTCTGGTCGGGGCCCGAGGAATTCTTCGCCGCAGGGGCGGAGAGTTACGACCGGCTGGTCGAGCCGGAGCTCGGGGTGCTGGGTGTCGAACCCTCCGGGAAGCGGCTGCTCGAGCTAGGATGCGGCGTGGGCCGGATGACTGCGGCGTTCGCGCAGCGATTCGGTCGCGTGATAGCTGTCGACGTCTCCGGGGAAATGCTGCGGCTGGGCCGCCGCTACCTTGCCGGCGTCCCAAACGTGGACTGGGTCCAGGTGAGCGGGGCCGACCTGGCAATGTTCCCGGACGGAAGCTTCGACGTGGCGTTCACGCACCTGGTCCTGCAGCACGTCCCCGACGAGGCGACCGCCCTCGGCCTCGTCCGAGAGATGCTCCGGGTCCTTCGGTCTGGCGGAGCCTTCCTGATCGAATTCAACAGCCGCCCTCACCCAGTCGATCGCCGGGGACGGGCCGCTTCCTTGCGGTTCGACCGCGTGCTGCGACGCGCTCTGGCCCGCCGCAGGATCGACCGATTGCAGGCGGGTCCGACCTGGCGGGGGGCCGTGCTGGATGTTCGCCGGGTACTGGAAGTGCTGTGGGAGCATGACGGGGCGGTGACCTCGGTGGATGGGTGGGGGACGACCGAGACCTGGTGCCGCGGGATCAGGCGACCCTGACCCCTATTCCAGCCAAGGGAGGCGGACGCCGCGATCGCGGGCCACGCCGATGGCCTTGTCGTAGCCGGCGTCGGCGTGCCGAACCACTCCTGTGCCGGGGTCGGTCGTCAGCACACGCTGCAGCCGGCCCGCGGCGTCCTCGGTGCCGTCGGCCACCACCACCATCCCGGCGTGGATCGAGTAGCCGATGCCCACGCCGCCCCCGTGATGGACGCTGACCCAATGGGCACCGGCCGACGTGTTCAGCAGCGCGTTCAGGATCGGCCAGTCCGCGATGGCGTCGGAGCCGTCGCGCATGCCCTCGGTCTCGCGGTACGGCGAGGCGACGCTGCCCGCGTCGAGGTGGTCGCGGCCGATCACGATCGGCGCCGAGACCTCTCCCGACGCCACGAGGTCGTTGAAGCGCAGCCCGGCCCGGTCGCGCTCGCCGTAGCCAAGCCAGCAGATCCGGGCCGGGAGTCCCTGGAAGGCCACGCGCTCCTCAGCCATCCTCAGCCACCGGGCCAGCCGCTCGTTCTCCGGAAAGAGCTGCGCCACAGCACGATCCGTAGCGAGGATGTCGGCGGGGTCGCCGGACAGGGCCACCCACCGGAACGGTCCCTTGCCTTCGCAGAACATGGGCCTGATGAACGCCGGCACGAACCCCGGATATTCGAAGGCCTTCGCGAATCCTCCTTGCTCCGCTCCCGCTCGGAGGTTGTTCCCGTAATCGAACACGACCGCACCTCCGGCCTGGAAGCCGACCATGGCCTCGCAGTGGCGAGCCATCGACTCGTACGCTCGCATGACGTACTCGTCGGGAGAGCGGGCCCGCATGTCGGATGCTTCCTGGGGCGACAACCCGCTGGGCACGTATCCGTCGAGAGGATCGTGGGCGCTGGTCTGGTCGGTCACCACGTCGGCGTCGAACCCCCCGCGCAGCAACTCGGGAAAGACGTCTGAGGCGTTGCCGAGCAGCCCGATCGAGACCGCCTCGCCCGCTGCCTTGGCCTCCTCCGCCCACCGGACGGCTTCGTCCAGCTCCTGCGTCTCCCGGTCGAGGTAGCCCGTCTTGACCCTTCGCTCGATCCGGGCCGGATCGACCTCAACGCACAGCGCCACACCCTCGTTCATGGTCACCGCCAGCGGCTGGGCCCCGCCCATCCCACCGAGGCCGGCGGTCAGGACGATCCGTCCCTTCAGCGAACCGCCGAAGCGCTGGGAAGCCAGTTCGGCCAGTGTCTCGAACGTGCCCTGGAGGATCCCCTGGGTCCCGATGTAGATCCACGAGCCGGCCGTCATCTGCCCGTACATCGTGAGCCCGGCCCGTTCGAGCTCCCAGAACGTCTCCCAGTCGGCCCACTTCGGCACGAGCATCGCGTTGGAGATCAGGACGCGGGGGGCGGAGGGCTGGGTGCGAAACACCCCCACCGGCTTGCCCGACTGGATCAGGAGTGTCTCGTCGCCTTCCAGCCCCCGGAGGGTTCGAACGATCTGATGGAACGCCTCCCACGACCGGGCGGCCTTCCCCGTTCCCCCGTACACGATGAGGTCCTGCGGGCGCTCGGCCACTTCGGGGTCGAGGTTGTTCATGAGCATCCGCAGGGCGGCCTCCTGCGGCCAGCCCTTGCAGGACAAGTTCCCTCCGCGGGCCGCTCGGACCTCGGGAATCTGCGCGACGGTCACGCCAAGAGCCTACCCGGAACCCGATGGGCATCCGCCTCGGGAAGCGGACGGAGCAGCGTCGCACGCGCCGGCGTGAGCCGCCGCTAGCCCCCGTGGGCGTGGATCGGAAGCTTGGCCTCACCCAAGGCGATCACCAAGCACCCATAGCAGCACGCGACAGGGCACTCGGTGCTGTCGCAGAACGAACAGAACTCGATCTGGCGCCCGCAGTGGGTACAGACCAGCACCAGTTGATCCGCCATCGGGTCAGCCTCCTCGCTCGTCCTCTGCATGGTGCGCGTGCATGGCCTCGTGGAGCCGGTGGGCCTCGCGTTCGGCGTCCTCGCGGAGCAGCACGCCCACCAACCGGCCTTCCGACGTGGTCACCGGCGAGCTGGGCAGGTCGTGCTCGACCATGAACGCGGCCATCTCCTCGATGGGGACGTGCGGGCGGAACGTGCTCGGCCCCGGTCGCATGGCCTGCTCGGCGGTCTGATTCGGATCGCTGGCCAGCTCCTTCGCCCGCATGAGTCCCAGGACGATCCGCTCCTCGTTCACCACCACGCAGACCTCCCACCCGTCCTTCTTGGCATGTTCGCGCACGTCGCCTAAGCGGTCTTCGAGCGAGCAGGTGGGCACGTCCTTCCGGGCCACGTCTCCGGCCCGGGGCAAGCGGGCCATGGCGCCCTCCGAGGGCAGGCCGGCCGCCAGCCAGTCCGACTTGCCCGCCTCGTAGTCGTAGACCTCCTGGAACCCCAGGCTCTCGAGCCGCCACGCGGCCCGCGGGCTCATGTCTCAGGCCGAGTCCCAGCAGTACACGATGACCGGCCGGTTCGGGTCCAGCCGATCCCGCGCCTCCTTGCCGAGCCGCCGCAGCGGGAGGTTGATGGCCCCGGGGAGGTGCTCCTCGTCGAACTCTTCGCGGGGCAGCACTTCCACGAGCTGCGCGCCCTCCGAGAGCAGCCGCTGGACCTCGTCCCGGCCGATCCCCTTCGGCATGGGCGGCCCTCAGCCCCTCACGCCATCGCGCTGGACGTCAGCGTGCGGAAGTCCTGGAGGACCTGCCCGGGATGCGCGGCGATGTCGGTCACCTTGTACGCCTTGGCGATCTTTCCCTCGGGGTCGATCAGATAGGTCCGGCGCTTCGCGAACTCCGGTGAAGGCTCCTCGGCTGTCCGCTTGGTCTCGTAGAGTTCGCCCACCTTCCGGTCCACGTCGGAGAGCAGCCGAAACGGGAACCCGTATTTCTCGGCGAACGCCCGGTTCTGCTCGGGCTCGTCGAAGGAGATGCCCAGAACCTCGATCCCTGCTTCCTGGAACTCGGGGGCTCGGTCACGGAACCCCTGGATCTCGATCGTTCAACCGGACGTGAACGCCTTGGCGAACCACCACAGCACGATCCAGCGGCCTCGGAGGTCGGACAGCGACACGGGGTTGCCGTGTTGGTCGGGCAGGGTGAAATCGGGCGCGATGGTCCCGTCGGTCAGCACTGGCGTGAGTCTAGCGATCGGCTACCGAACCCGCTTCTGTAGCCGTCGAACTGGCGCGTGACGTGGGTCATCGTCGCACCGTGGCAGACGAGAGCAGCAGGCGTTCGACGGCCTCCACGTCGGCGAGGTCGGGCAGCGCGGCGTCCGCACCGGCTTCGGCCAGTTCGTCGAACGGCACACGCCCGGTCGCCACCAGCAGGCACCGCGCACCGGCCGCCCGGGCGCAGGCCAGATCGCGGGCCGTGTCGCCGATGATCCACACGTCCTGCGGCGGAACATGCATCCCGCGAAGCCGTTCCAGTTTCTCCAGCGCCACCGACACCAGCTCGTTCCGGTCCGCGCTGTCGCTGCCGAACGCGGCCACCTCGAGGTCGAGATACTGGTCCAGCCCGAACGCCCGGATCTTCAGTCGCGCGTTGGCCTCGGTGTTGCCGGTGAGGAGGGACTGGACGACCTCGGGCCGGCGATCGAACCGCTCGAGCAGCTCGAGGACGCCCGGGAGGACCCGCCCGTCTTGCCGCAGGAGGTCGATGGCCAACTCCATCTCCCGCTCCAGGGCCTGGAGTACGCCGGGGAGCCGGCGACGAGCCTCATCGTCGGAGACGGACAGCTCCGACATGATCTCCAGGGCGATCTGGGGATCGGTCTTCCCGCCGAACGAGACCTCATGGTCCCCAACGGCCTGCCTCAGCACAGAGGCCACGGCCCGGTCGAACGCCTGGCGTGTGGCCGGCCCCGTCCACACGAGCGTCCCGTCGACGTCCCAGAGGATGAGGCGGTGGCTCATGCTCAGCAGGGTAGCCGGTAGGCTTGGCCGTACACTGCGGGCCGATGGGCGGGCTGTGGATCTGCCCCGACTGCGGCCACAAGTTCCGGTGGCGCAACCAGTGGCACTCCTGCACCAAGGTCACCCTGGAGGACCACCTGCGCGGCAAGCCCGCGGAGGTGGTGGCGCTCTACCGAGCGTTCGAGCAGGCCGTCCTCGGCCTGGGCGACGACGTGGAGATCGAGGCCGTTAAGGGCAGGGTCGAGTTCCGGGCCCGCATCCGGTTCGCCGGGTGCACCATCCAGCGGAAGGGGCTGCGGTGCGCCGTCCTGCTGCCCCGAGTCCTGCCCCATCCCCGTTTCGTCAGGATCGAGTCCCCCATGCCGACCCAGCACCCCCACTACTTCCGCATCGACGGGCCGGAGGACCTCGACGGAGAGGTCCGGGCGTGGCTCGAGGAGGCCTACGCGCTTGGCTCGGGCTAGGCAGACGGGCTAGGCGGCCGCGACCGCCCGGGGCCCCCATCCAGGGGAGGGGGCCGGGGGACTGAACCAGGGTCCCTTGGATGCCGATACGGAAGTCGCCGAGGAGTGACGAGGGGGTCGAACCATGGCGCAAAGCTACGAGGAGTTCGGAAGCGGTCCCGAGCAAGCTGAAACGCCGCATGACGGCTGGGTGACGGACAACCGGCCGACCGATGCGGGCAAGGGTGGCGTCTCCCCTGGAGAGGCGAGCGCGAGGTCGGTGGCGGACCAGCTCAGTGCCCTGTTGCAGGGCGCGGACGGCACCGCCCGACGCATCATCGAGGAGGCCGAGGTCAAGGCGAGGGATCAGCTGGCCGAAGTCGACCGGCGAGCCCGCCGCGTGGAAGCCGAGGCGGCCAGGCTCGCGGCGTGGAGCCGCCAGACCGAGAAGCTGATCCAGACCATGTGGTCTGCCTTCTCGGAGTTCCGCAGAGATGTCGAAGCGATCCCGCAGCGGATCAACGAGGTCCTGGCTCCCCTGGCGTCTCACGCGTCCGTGGTCGTCCGCCAGATCGATAACCTGACCAACGCCCTGGGGTCTCAGACGTCCGAGAAGGCGCCCAGCCCCAGTCCCCTTCCCCCCGATCCAACCCACTTCGCGGGCCCCATGCCCTTCGACACCGGGACGAGCGACGGCTCGGTCCCGTCGGGCGGGGTAGGCAGTTGGGAGGACCTCGCGAACGGCACCCCGTGATGGCTGCCGGTTCGTCCACGGTCGGAGGGCCGAGCGAGATGGGCAAGGGACTGTTCGGCTATCGCAAGTCAGACGTTCAGCAGCTGCTGGCCGACCGAGACACCATGCTCCGCCAGGCGGAGAATCGCATCCGCGCCTCCCAGACCCGGATAGCCGAGCTCGAAAAGACCTTGGCCGAGGCGAACGAGCGTAAGGCCCGCATGGAGGAGCAGGTCAGGCGGCTCCGGCAGGAGCTGGACTCGATCGCCTCGCGCAACTTTCAGGGGGAACAGATGGCGGGAGAGGTCCGGGCCGAGGCCGAGAGGATCGCCGGCGAGGCCGAGCGGCTGAACTCCTGGAAGCGGAACGTCCAGGACATCGCCGCCGCCATGATTCCCACCGTGGATCGCTTTCGTGCGCTGGCCAACGAACTGCCGACCCGCGTGGATCAGAGCCTTTCCGCACTCGACGGCAAGATCGCTTCGCTGACCAGCCTGATGGAAGAGTTCGGCCGGCTCTCGGGAAACGCCGACACCCGAGTCGGCTAGGACACGACGTCCTTTCGCCAGAAGACCCAGACCGCCGCCCCCAGGAAGATCGCGACGTAAGCGCCGTCGACCAGCAGCCCGCGCTGGATCTCGCCCCACTCGACGGGTGAGCGGAACAGGCCCACGAACGCGAACCACCCGTGGCTGAACAGATAGGGATGGATGGCGTGCAGCGACGAGAGTCCGTCCACGATCTGGCTGGCGATCGCCAGGGCCATGGTTGCCACGGCCGCCCCGAGGCCGGAGTCGGTAAGCGTCGACAGGAACAGGCCGATGGCGGCGAGGCCGGCCATCCCGCACACCGAATAGGCGCCGCTCGCGGCGATGCGGACCGCCGCGGCGCCGGGCCCGAGGGTCGTCCCCGAGAGCGTGGGCAGCCGCCCGTAGCCGAAGGCCAGGCCCCCTGCCACCAGGGCCACCACCATCACCCAGACCACGGCGGCCCCCACCTCGGTCACCACCGACGCGTACTTGTGCAGGACCAGCCGGACCCGTCCCACCGGACGGGTCACCAGATAGCGAAGGGTCCCTCCCGCCGCCTCGGCCGCGATCGCCTCGCCCGACAGGAGCGAGGTGCCGAGCGGGAGGAAGAACGGCTGGATGAGGGCGATCGCCGTGAGCGCGGCGAACAGCCCGCTGTGGCGGATCTGGTCGAAGAACACCGGGCCGCCGCTGGCACCGGGAGACGTGGCCAGGATCACCACCGGTAGCACCGCCAGTCCGGCCAGCCCGAGCGCGAACACCCACGTCCGCACCCGGTGGAGGGCCTTCGCGATCTCAACGAGGAACATCGGCGCCCTCCACCAGCTTGACGAAGACTTCCTCCAGGCTCTCCTGCTCCGGGACCAGGGCGCTCACGGCGACGCCGCCCGCGACCAGGGCGGCGTTCAGCGCAGCGGCCGTGGCGGGAGGAGCGAGCTCGACCCGAAGGACCCCTCGCTGTGCCCGGTCGCCCGCGTCGAGCCCGGCCCCCTCGATGGAAGTCAGGATGGCCCGGGCTTTCGCCTCGTCGTCCACCTCGATCCGGAGCCGATTCGCCGCCGGCCGGAGCTTCGATGGCGGCCCGTCCGCAACCAGCCGCCCTCCCGCCAGCACTCCGACGCGATCGCACATGGCTTCGACCTCCCACAGCAGGTGGCTCGACACGAAGACCGTGGTCCCCCCGTCGGCCAGCCTGCGCAGCAGGAGCCGGACCTCCCGCATGCCCTGGGGGTCGAGGCCGTTCGTCGGTTCGTCCAACACGAGCAGCTCGGGTTCGCCGAGGAGCGCCAGCGCGATCCCCAGCCGCTGGCGCATGCCCTGGCTATACGCCTTGACCTTCTTCCGCGCGGCCTGCTCGAGGCCCACGGTCCGCAGCACCTCGTCGATCCGGGCCAGGCGGCGGCGCCGGTCCTCGGACGGCCAGCCCGCCCGGGCGAAGTACTCCAGGTTGCGCCGCCCCGATAGGTAGGTCCACGCCGCAGGCTCCTCGATGATGGCGCCCACCCGGCGCAGCGCTCGGACCGTTCCTCCGGCGGCCACGAGGCCACGGCCGAACATCGGCTCACCCAGGACCTCCACCTCGCCCGCGCTGGGATGGATCAGCCCGAGGATCATCCGGATGGTGGTGGTCTTGCCGGCCCCGTTCGGCCCGAGGAATCCGTACAGCATCCCTCGCTCGATCGTGAGGTCGAGGTGATCGACCGCCGAGAGCGACCCGTACCGTTTGGTCAGGCCGCGAACGGCCACCGCGTTCAGTGGAGCCGATTCTCCACTGCCGCGAGGGCGGACTGCGGCACCAGCCCGTAGAGGAGCCACCCATGGTCGCCCCGGTCGACCAGGCGGATCGAGAACAGCGGGCCGGAGAACGGCAGGAACTGCGTGATGTCGAACCCGGCCATCTGCATGCGCAGCTCCGACATGGCGGGGGTTCGGATCGCCACCACCGATGCCCACCCGGACCCGAAGACCGTGGGGGCGCCGGGATCCTGTTCGAGCGGATGTGTGATCCTAAGCGGGGCCTTCGTCGCCGGGATCGACGGCATCGTGGCGGAGCCGGACCCGTGGGTGCCTGTGCCGTACGACGCGGACCCCGAAGCGTAGCCACTGCCGCCGGCCCCGCCTCCCTGGCTCATGGGCGCGATCCGTCTTACCTTGGCCCCTGGGGGAGGCGAGAACTGGTAGGTCGCCCGACTGATCGGGGCGAAGCTCACCTGCGTGAACGACACCGACATCGGCGCGGCGCTCCGTCCTCGCGCGTAGACGGCGACCCGGAGCGGGAGCCGCTCGGCGGCGTCGATGTCGATCTCCACGCGCCGAACCAAGGTGCTCGCCGTGCGGGGCTCCAGGGCCAAGACGTAAACAGGACGGCCAGCCACCGTGGCGGTGCGGCCGACGCTCACCGCGGTCGTGGGCGTGATCGACTCGAGCGCGTGCCGGGCGATGGCCAAGGGGTCGGCTAGTTCGAGGGGCGGGTGGTTCCCAGCGCCATGCGGCCGATGCACGACGTAGGCGGTGAACGAGGAGAAGTCCCAGAACCAGGCGGCGGACCGATTGACGATCAGGGAGCGTTCCGACATCGCTAGCAGCTCCGACACGCGAAGGCCGTCGGCGGACCGCCACACTCGGAGACTGTGGTTTCCATTCAGGGAGGTGAGGAACTGGGCGGCCCCGCCCGGGATGTTGGGAAGGCCTTCGGTGGGGAGGGACGGCAGCCCGAGATCGATGTGCGCCGAGACATGCCCGGAGATGGGCCGGCCGTCGGCGATGGCGCGGAGGGTCGACGCGATCAGCTGGTCCGTGGCGATGGGAGCCAGCCGGACGGGGGAAGACACCTGGGCAGCTACGGCAGCTATCGCCCCACTGGCCAGGATCCCAGCCCCCAGCACGGCTGCCAGGAGCCGCCACCTCGTCTTCAGCCGGGTCATCCCTACCTTCTTATACCGAGTCGATCCATCGTGCACAGATCATTCCTGGATCGTCACGGGGACGACACAGGACGTACAGGGAAATCTGGTGCGGAACGAATATCGGCGGGGCCACGCCGGATCCCTTGACCCCAATTGGATAATCGACCTGGCGGGAAGGGGGGCGCCATCGCGAAGATCGGCGTGGCCATGTCGGGAGGCGGCCATCGAGCTGCACTCTTCGGTGCCGGCGCCCTGCTCTATCTCGTCGATTCGGGGAAGAGCGGGGAAATCACCTCCATTGCCTCGGTCTCTGGCGGGTCACTGACGAACGGCTTCGTTGCCCAGTCCGTAGACCTCTCCAAGGCCACGCCACAGGACTTCGAATCGCGCATCAAGCCCCTCATTCGATGCATCGCACAGCAGGGCACGGTCCTGCCGCCCAGCCCGTTCACCCTCGCCTACCTGGTGCTCCTGGCACTGCTGCTCCTCGGCTCGGTCGTCGGCGTGTGGTTCATCCCCATCCCCATCGGTTGGCGGGTGGCCCTGTTCTTCGCCGGGCTCCTGCTGACCGGTCTCGTCGCTGGTCAGCGGGGAAGGGTCACCTCCCGCGCGTTCGCCCGCCGTCTCTTCTCCCCTCAGGGACGCCCCACGCGCCTGGAGGAGGCCTCGACGTCGGTCGACCACGTGATCTGCGCCGCCGACCTGCACACGGGGGAGAACGTGTACTTCTCGGGGAGGTTCGTCAGCTCCTATCGGTTCGGCTGGGGCAGCCCGGGTGACCTGCCCCTGCACGTGGCCGTGCAGTGCTCCGCCGCGCTGCCGGGAGCCTTCCCCCCCAACTGGCTCCCCACCGCCCGCCATCGATTCCATGGTGGTCTGGCCGAGGCCAAGGGGGCGGGGCGCATGGTGTTGGTGGACGGCGGCGTCTACGACAACCAGGCCGACCAGTGGGTGATCGGGATGGACAACCGGCGGAGGAGGTTCGGCTCGCTGGCGAATTTCCGCGACGCCGACGAACTGGTCTCCGTCAACGCCTCCGGAGGGCTCGGATGGACGGCGGTGTCAAACCTGCTGCGGTTCCCGTTGCTCGGGGAGTTCCTTTCCCTTCTCCGGGACAAGTCGATCCTCTACGACAACGGGAATTCCGTGCGTCGCGAGCTGATGATCCAACGATTCGAGCGGCCGGCAGGGACGACGCCAGCCCTGCGCGGGGCCCTGGTCCACATCCCGAGGACCCCCTTGCACACGGCGAGGAGGTACCTGAACGGTCCCGACCCGGCCGCCGCTGCCAGGGCCGGCGACGTGATCGCGCGACTGGAGCCCAACGAGGGCTACTGGAAGGATCTGGCCGCGCGGGCGGGCGGCGTGAAGACCTCGCTGACGAAGCTGGGGACCGAGAGTGCCGCGGACGTGCTCGAGCATGCCTACGTCCTGGCGATGGCGAACCTGCACGTCATCCTGGGGTATCCGCTGCTCGACCTGCCGAGCCGGGCGAGGTTCGAGGCCCTGGCCTCCTAGGCCCGGATCCTCCGAGTGGTGCGCCGGACGCTCTTCGATCGCCCCTCGAACTCCACGTCGACGAACGAGGGTTCGGCGGGTTCGCCCACCGTGACGAGGTCGCAGCGCGACCGGATCGCGTCGAGAGTTGGGGTATCGGGGACCTTGTTGTAAGTGTCCGCGCAGGTCGACACCAGAGCCTTGCGTGGGCGGTCGTCGGGGGCCTTGGCTGGGAGCACCTTGTCGAGCAATTCGGGCGGGGGCGTGCCGTTCCAGCTGCCGTGGTGTCCGACCTTCAGGAAGTGCACCGGCTCCAGGACGCCCTGCTTGTCCATCTCCATCCAGCTGCGTTGCTCGGCGTCTCCGGGGAAGAGGAGCTTCCAGCCTCGCCACTCCAGGCTGATCACCACGCTGGTGTTGTTGTTTGCAGCGTCGATGGTGAGCAGGTTGTCGAGGTGTCCCTGTCGGCGGATCTCGACGAGATTGTAGAAAGCGCCGGCATCCACGCCGGAGGGCGGCAGGGGGACCGTCAGGGTCGGGGACGCACCACCGCCGCCTCCATCGGCCACGCCGAGGGCCATGGGTCGGAAGGCCCCGTAATACGTCGAGGTGTCCTCCTCGGGGGCCCAGATGTGGAGCTTCGCCTCGCGGAAGGGATCGGTTCCCTTCACGTCGCAGCCGCGGTACACGAAGGTCGTCCGATCCGGCGCCATGGCTCGCAGGAAGTCGACGCACTTCTTGGTGCTCCGGTAGTCGTTGTTGAGCAGGAGCGCGTCGACCAGCGCGGTTCGAGCCTGGGGGGCGGCCCCGTAGAAGCGGGCGATCCCGTCCATCGCCGCTTCCAGGGCCAACCGGCGCTTCTTGGCCTTCTCGTGCTTGTCGTAGTAGTCGGGTGCGGCCGAAGCGGTCAGCCAGACGTTCTTCACGGGTATGGGCAGGTTGAGCTGATCCGAGGCGAAGAGGAGTCCCTGGACGTGGTCCATGTGCTCGTGGGTCATGACGTAGAGATCGACGGGCTTGCCCCCGAGCTCTCGCAGGATGTCCTCGATCACGGGCTGGAAGACCGTGTCGACCCCTCCCGCCCCCGAGAGCACGTTGCCCACGTCGATCAGCAGGTGCCGGGTGACGTCTCGCCCGCTGGGCTGCCGCTCCGGGATCGACACGAGGATGGCGTCGCCGAAGCGGACGTTGTAGGCGCGGACCCGGAGCGTGCTCATCGCGCGATTCGATGGAGGCCGGCCACCGTCAGTCTCCGACCCCGGTGATGTGCAGCATCCTCGCCGCTCCCCTCACCCGCATCACGTCGCCGAGCGTCTCGGCGCTCACAACGAAGCGGAGCGGCCGGCCGTCGGGGCCCACGGCATGGTCGAGGGTCATCAGCAGGCCTTCCCGAACCAGCCGTTGCAGCATCCGGTCCCGGTCCGTCACCTGGTCCTCGCTGAGGTCGGAGGTCAGCAGCGACCGGATGCGCCTGCTCTCCCAGTCGATGGCGAGCGTGGTCCCCACGGAGATGGCCCGCTCGGAAGGGAAGCCGGCGCCCAGCCCGCTCGGTTCGGTGACGTCCCATGCGACCTTGAAGATGCACTCCCGGATCTCGGCCGGTCCCCCGCGACGGTAGTAGACCTTCTTGGCATCGAGCCGGGGGAGGACACGGAACGGGACCTTGGCCGGGATCCCCAGGAGCTTCCGCTCCCGGTCCGCGAAGTCGTACGCCGCCCAGTCGCTGCGCACGATCGTGTCGAGGTCGAGCGACTCGACCGCCTGGTGCGCGTAGTCGGTCTTGACCTTCAGGGCGGAGGCCTTGGGCACGATCTTGCGCCGCACGAACTCCTCGGTCAGCCAGTCTCGCTCTTGAGGGTCCTCGGGATGTGAGGCTTGATCGGCCGCGATGAGCGCTCGACCGAAGTCGGCGAAGGACACCTCGCCGGGTGGCAGCAGATCGAGCGCTCGGAGGATGAACCGTCCGAACCGCTCCGCGGCGACCCCCAGGGCCTTGCCGGACGCGGGGATGACGCCCAGCTTGGGAGCCCACTGATCTCGGCGGGCGGTGTGGTATTTCACGATGACGGAGTACAGGGCGCCGCTCAACACCTCGCTCAGCTCGTGCGGCTCGGTCCGGTCCACCCGGTTCGGCCGCCCATACCGGTCCATGGTCCAGTCGTCCGGGTCCAGGGTCTTGTCGTTGAGCAGAGACCGCAGGTAGGTGGCTCGTCCGACTGGATCCAGTGCGCGGCCGAATTCCTCGGCGATGGAATTGAACGCGGTGGTGTTGGAGATCGATCCGCCCGTCATGTTCAGGACGGCGTTGACCAGATCCCGGCTCTGGAACGACAGCAGGAGCGCGGTCAGGTCCGCGATGGCCTCGTGCAGCGCCAACGACTGCG